>Ga0316191_10002482_pt1 | contig 13435 bp, 9 predicted proteins | sample Eddworburr2cm_MG_FD_204928 | JGI IMG/M metagenome (GOLD analysis project Ga0316191, IMG submission 204928) | Coastal sediment microbial communities from Maine, United States - Eddy worm burrow 2 cm | ecosystem: Environmental > Aquatic > Marine > Coastal > Sediment | place: USA: Maine | collected...
GTCCCTATGACATCGGCGACTTTGTCAACGTGACCGGCACCAGCGGCACGGTCTCGAACATGACCCTGGTGTCCACCACCCTGACGCTGCCGGACAACCAGTCGGTGATTATTCCCAACGGCTCAATCTGGGGCGGTATCATCACCAATGTCACCGGGGTCGAAACCCGCCGGGTAGACATGATGTTCGGTATCAGCTACGAGGACGATATGGCCAAGGCGCAAAGCGTTCTGGAAGACGTCGTCAAGGCGCATCCGCTGGTGCTCACATCGCCCGAACCGGTCATTCGCGTTCACGAATTGGCCGATTCATCCGTCAACTTTGTTTGCCGACCCTGGGTGAATACGGCGGATTACTGGACGGTCTATTGGGATCTCACCCAGCAGGTGAAGGAAAACTTTGATCGTCATGGGATCAGTATACCTTTCCCGCAACAGGAGATTCACGTTCACCAGCTTGAAGCTGCCGAGCAGAAACAGGCGGCCTGAGTTTCCGGGTGTGATTGCACGAACCATTGGCTATAGTCAGACGGAAACAACCAACAGCACGGCTCTCTCCTGCGGGCGACTGTCGATCAATTTAACTCATAGAAAGGAGGCATCATGAAAAAGTATCTGTCACTTACCGCGGTTTGCGTGGTCATGATCATGGTCATCGCCATTCTGGCGGCCGGTTCTCTGGCCCGGGCCGCCGACAAGCCGAACATTCTCGTGGTTTGGGGTGATGACGTCGGCCAGTCCAATATCAGCGCCTACACCAGAGGCCTGGTGGGGTATCGCACGCCGAACATCGACCGCATTGCCAATGAAGGCATGATGTTCACCGACTATTACGGCGAGCAGTCCTGCACCGCCGGGCGCTCATCCTTTATCATGGGACAGAGCGTGTTTCGCACCGGGCTGTCCAAGGTCGGGTTGCCGGGCGCTGAACTCGGTATACGCACGGAGGATCCGACCATTGCCGGCCTGCTGAAGGCAAACGGTTATGCCACCGGACAGTTCGGCAAGAACCATCTGGGTGACCGGGATGAGTATTTGCCTACCAACCACGGCTTTGACGAGTTTTTCGGAAACCTCTACCACCTGAATGCCGAAGAGGAGCCGGAAAACGAGGACTACCCGGGTGACATGGTGCTGGCGGATGGCAAAACCTTCCGCGAGAAGTTCGGTCCCCGCGGCGTGATCCACTCCTGGGCCATGCCCGACGGCACCCAGAAGATCGAGGACACCGGTCCGCTGACCAAAAAGCGTATGGAGACAGTCGACGATGAAACTTCGGATCGAGCCATCGAATTCATCAAGGAGCAGCAGGCCGCCGGCAAACCCTGGTTCGTATGGTGGAACGGCACCCGCATGCACTTTCGCACCCACGTCAAGCCTGAGCTGCGCGGTATCTCCGGACAGGATGAGTATGCCGACGGCATGGTCGAGCACGACATGCATATCGGCAGGTTTCTCAAACTGCTAGACGAACTGGGTATTACCGACAACACCATCGTGTTCTACTCGACCGACAACGGCCCGCACATGAACACCTGGCCGGATGCGGCCATGACGCCGTTTCGGGGTGAGAAGAACACCAACTGGGAGGGCGGCTGGCGCGTGCCGGCCATGGTGCGCTGGCCCGGCAAGATCAAAGCGGGTTCGGTGACCAACGAGATCGTGCATCACATGGACTGGCTGCCCACCTTTTTGGCCGCGGCCGGCGAGCCCGACATCAAGGGCAAACTCAAACAGGGCGGTGTCGAGGCCATCGGCCGCACCTATAAGGTGCACCTGGACGGCTACGACATCCTGCCGCTGCTGACCGGAGCGACGGACAAGAGCCCGCGCCAGGAGATCTTCTACTTCTCGGACGACGGGGACCTGACCGCCCTGCGTTATGCCGACTGGAAGCTGATCTTTATGGAACAGAAGTCGCCGGGCACGTTCCGCGTCTGGATGGAGCCCTTCGTTCCACTGCGCGTACCCCTGATGTTTAATCTGCGGCGCGATCCGTATGAACGTGCCACCATCACCTCCAACACCTATTTTGACTGGTTGCTCGACCATGCCTATTTTCTGGTGCCGGCCCAGGCCTATGTGGGTCAGTTTCTGGCTACTTTCAAGGAGTTCCCACCGCGCCAGAAGGCTGCGAGCTTCAGCCTCGATCAGGTGATGGAGAAGTTGAAGAGCCCGGCGGGAACCCAATAATAGTTGCGACAAATCCGCGCGGGGCTAACCCCTCCGGGCTGCGCCCTGCGCCCGCACTTTCGATAATCAATGAAACCATAGATGGGAACAAGACATGAGCCGTCCGCTTCTGATAGCAATTACACTGGCAGTCGCGCTGGCGCTTGGACAGCTGGCGGCGGCAGCCGATCCACTGCCCTCCTGGAATGAGGGTGAGGCCAAACGGTCTATCGTAGACTTCGTGCAGCGCGTGACCGCCGCCGTTGGCGCTGATTTCGTGCCGGTCACAGAGCGCATCGCCGTCTTCGACAACGATGGCACGCTGTGGAGCGAAAAACCGATGTACGTCCAGCTGGCGTTCGCGCTCGACCGGGTGAAAGCATTGGCGCCGGAGCATCCCGAATGGCAGGATCAGCAGCCTTTCAAGGCTGCGCTCGAAGGCGACTTGAAGACGGTTGCTGCCGGGGGCGAGCACGCGCTGCTGGAACTGGTTATGGCGACCCACGCCGGCATGACGACCGAAGCGTTCGCCCAGGTGGTGACGGACTGGCTGGCCACCGCCAAACACCCGCGCCTTAACCGGCCTTACACCGACCTCGTCTATCAGCCCATGCTCGAACTGTTGGCGTATCTGAGGGCCAACGGATTCAAAACCTTCATCGTGTCCGGCGGCGGCATCGAGTTTATGCGCCCCTGGGCGGAAAAGGTTTACGGCATTCCGCCCGAGCAGGTTATCGGCAGCAGCATCAAAACCCGATTCGAGGTGCGCGACGGTGCGCCCGTGCTGGTGCGCCTGCCCGAAATCAACTTCATCGACGACAAGGCCGGCAAACCCATCGGTATCCAGATGCACATCGGCCGGCGGCCCATCGCCGCCTTCGGCAACTCCGACGGTGACCTGCAAATGCTGCAATGGACTACCATCGGCCCAGGTTCGCGTTTCGGCCTTATCGTCCATCACACCGACGCCGACCGCGAATATGCCTACGATCGTCAGTCTTCCATCGGCCGTCTCGACCAGGCTCTCGACGAGGCCAAAAGGCAAGGCTGGACCATCGTGGATATGAAGCAAGATTGGAAGCAGGTGTTTCCTTACCAAAAACAAGACGCCGTCAGCGGTACCGTGTTTTATCTTCAGCGCATCGCGTTGCCGCCGGATGCCTCGGTTGAGGTCAAATTGGTGGACATATCCAAACAGGACGTGCCGGTCGTCACCATCGCGGAGCAGAAGATCACCAATCCGGGCCAGGTGCCCATCCCCTTCGAGTTGAGGTACGATCCGGCAAAAATCGATCCCCGCATGACCTATGCCGTTCAGGCCCGCATCGATCAGGGCGGCAAGCTTCTGTTCATTTCGACTCAGGTCTTTCCCGTCATCACCCGCGGGAATCCGAAGCATGTGGAAGTGAAGGTTGAACCGGTCCGGTGAAAAACTTCAGTTGGTGCGTGTGCTTTCCAGGATACGATCACCTACTAACATCATGCTCAAGGAGCAATACCCGGTGGGCCACCGCATGAACGCCTGGCTTCCTCGCGATGGAGGCCGGGCTGAAAGCCCATGCCGCGACCTTCAAGAAGTACCCGCCGGGGAAAAGCGGCCTGAGCGACCTGGTGCTGTTCGACTTGATTGTCTTCGACCAGCCTTGGGGCGTCGGGCCGGTCATGCTGATACCGACCGCCACCAAGGATGAGCTCGGGACGGAGAAGCGGGCGATCGGCCCGGCTGTCGGGTTCGTTGCAAGCAGCCGGAAATTACTGTGGGGCGCCTTCAACCAGAACCTGTTTTCCTTCGCCGGAGACGATGATCGCAAGGATGTCAATGTCAGCATTCTGCAGCCGATCATCAGTTACTCCCTGCCAAACCAATGGTCCATCGGCACATCCGAAATGAATATTACCTACGACTGGGAAGAGGACGACTGGACGGCCCTTCCCTTGGGTGTCAAGCTGGCCAAGCTGGTGAAATTCGGCACGCTGCCGGTGCAGTTCTCCGGCGCCTACGAGTACAATTTCCAGGACGATTACGTGGCGCCGGAGTGGACGGTGAACTTCACGGTGAAGTTTTTGTTTCCGATCCGGTGATGCATTATCTTTGATTGTCTTTCCCGAGCTGCAGGCTCTATCCTCTGAGGCGCAGTCCCCTGCGGGACGGAGTCGAGCAGGAAGCCGGCGAGATATAAATCCCAAATTCCAAGCACCAAATAACAAATAAATTCCAAATCGCAATAATCAATGACCGAAACCTGCCAAACCAAGAAAATCCAGCTGTTTTATTTTTTCGTTTTTCAGAACTTTCGTACTTTCGTGATAAAAGGATCGCTTATTTATCTGAAGTGGTGACCAAAACAGATGAAGTCCCGTTTTGAATTATGAATTTGGTCATTGTAATTTGTCTGAGATTTGTTATTTGGAATTTGTTATTTTGATTTGCGACAGCCCTGAGGACTGACACCGGACACCTTAGATTTGGAGGAAACCATGAGACATTTATGCACGCTGCTTGCCGTCATCTGCGGCTTCATCGCGAATACCGCATTGGCCGTGAATCCTGACGACGGCACTATTTTACCTTTCCCGCCGACACCTTCGGCCAGCAAGGCCGGACCGACATTGCAGGAATCCACTCACCAACGTCGCGTCGAACCGAACAGATTGCCGGCGGACGCGCCCAACATCCTGATCATTCTGATCGACGACGTCGGATACGGCATTGCCGATACTTTTGGCGGCGAGGTCCACACGCCGACGCTCTCCCGTCTGGCAGAAGAGGGCATCCGCTACAACGCTTTTCACACAACATCGATATGTTCGCCCACCCGGGCGGCGCTGCTGACCGGGCGTAACCACCACCGGGTCGGCAGTGGAACCATTGCGGAACGGGCATCGGACTGGGAGGGCTATTCGGGTGTGATCCCGAAGACGTCCGCGACCCTGGCGGAAGTCCTGCATCACTACGGCTACAAGTCGGCTGCCTTCGGCAAATGGCACAACACGCCTGCCAACCAGACCACGGCCATGGGGCCTTTCGACCGCTGGCCGACCGGCCACGGGTTCGATTATTTCTACGGCTTTATCGCGGGCGAAACGTCACAATACGAGCCGCGGCTTTACGAAAACACGCACCCCATCGAGCCGCCCCACGACGAAACGTATCATCTGACCGAGGACATGACCGACAAAGCAATCGGCTGGATTCGCAAGCACCAGGCCTTCTCGCCGGACAAGCCGTTTTTCATCTACTGGGCACCGGGCGCGGTCCATGGTCCACACCATGTTTTCAAGGAATGGGCCGACAGGTACAAGGGAAAATTCGACGACGGTTGGGACAACTATCGTGAGCGCGTTTTTCAGCGCCAGAAGGAAATGGGGTGGATCCCGGCCGACGCGAAACTCACTCCCCGGGCCGTGTCGATGGCCTCGTGGGAGAACATTCCGGAATCCGAACGGCCCTTTCAGCGACGGCTCATGGAACTATTCGCCGGTTTCGTTGAGCACACCGATGTGCAGGTCGGCAAACTGATCGACGGCTTGGAGGATCTCGGCCTGCGAGACAACACCATTGTCTTCTACATCTGGGGAGACAACGGTTCGAGCGCCGAAGGTCAGAAGGGAACCGTGAGCGAGTTGCTGGCGCAAAACAACATTCCCAACACAATCGAGCAGCAGCTCTCGGCTTTGGAGAAGCTCGGCGGCTTCGACGTGCTCGGTACCTCCAAGGTGGACAACATGTACCATGCCGGCTGGGCCTGGGCCGGCAGCACCCCGTTCCGGCACACCAAGCTGGTCGCATCGCATTTCGGCGGGACCCGCAATCCGCTGGTCGTTTCGTGGCCGAAGGCCATCAAGCCTGACAAGATGCCGCGCACCCAGTTTCATCACGTCAACGACATTGTACCGACGCTGTACGAAGTGCTCGGCATCAAGCATCCGAAGGTTGTCGACGGGTTCGAGCAGGATCCGATGGACGGTGTGAGCATGGTTTACACCTTTGCGGATGCCCCGGCACCAGGTCGGAAGAAAACGCAGTACTTCGAGAACAACGGCAGCCGCGGCATCTATCACGATGGCTGGTATGCCTGCACTTTCGGACCTCTCGTCCCGTGGGACACGGCCGGTTCGTCCGCCAAACTGAAGGACTGGAACGCCGACGCCGACGTTTGGGAATTGTACGACCTCACAAAGGACTTCACGCAGTTCGAAAACCTTGCCGACAGAGAGCCGGAGCGGCTGGCAAAGATGAAAGAACTGTTTCTGGAGGAGGCGAAGGCCAACAAGGCACTTCCCATTGGCGGCGGGCTCTGGACACGGCTTCACCCGGAAGACCGGATTGGCAGCCCTTATAAAAGCTGGCACTTCGACATGACGACGACCCGCATGCCCGAGTTTACCGCGCCGGGCCTGGGTCGCCAGAGCACATACGTCGTTATCGACGCCGAGATCGGCGAAAATGGTTCGGGCGTGCTCTATGCCCTCGGCGGTGCTTCAGGCGGGCTGACGGTTTTCATGGACGAGGGCCGGCTTGTTTACGAATACAATATGATGATCATCGAACGCTACATCGCGAAGAGCGATGAGAAAATCGCGGCCGGGAAGCACAGGATCGAAGTGGATACCACCATCGCCAAGCCCGGCGCACCGGCTGAGGTGGTCCTCAAGGTCGACGGCAATGAGGTCGCCCGGGCCACGGTCAAACGCACGGTACCGGCCGCCTTCACTGCCAGCGAAACTTTCGACGTTGGGATGGACCTTGGTTCACCCGTGTCGCTTGACTACTTCGACAGACGCCCATTCACCTTCTCCGGCAAGATCGAGAAGATGGAGGTAAATCTGAAGTAATCTCTTGCGATGGCGCAACGGAATGACCAGGGCGGTGAGTCGGCAAAACACGGCAACACGCTGCGTCGAACAAAGCTGAAGCGTTGTCGCTGAACCCTCCCGTTACAGGGTTAAAGCCAGGTGTTTAAAGAAGTTTAGCTTGAAAGTATAGGAATTTTCAATTTTATTTTATAAATACAGCCATATGAGTGCGTCCGGTTGCTGGGAGGCGGTTATGCTGATTTTCCACTGATCAATACGTCTGACATCGATAACGGCGATCCTGTTACTAAAAGTAATAAAGTAACCTTTTTTTGCAGGATAGACACATAATATTCAAATAACTGAATTGATACCAGGGGTTTAATTATTTATTGATTGAAAGTCTATCGGGAAAGATATCCGCCCTACCACGAATCTGCCATTTCATCTGTCGGTCGGCCGAATTTGTTTGGTCACATGATTTAAAAATGGCAGATAAGGCTTCAGCTTGGCAAAAAGCAGCCTTGCGGCGATGTAAAGCATAATAAAAGGTGCAATGAAATTCAGCTCAAATCCGCCCGCCCACTTTGGTAATACGAAGACAATTTCACCAAAACGGCTGTTGAGCCAGGCGGCGGCGAAAAAAGCTGGCCAGAGGGATGCCATGCCCATGGCCATAGAAAGAAAAAATGATTTTCCGTACGCCTCATTGGCAAGCTTATTGATCCCCTTATAGGCGGCTTCGTCACCAGCGGCTTTCGCTTTGAGCGATTGTTTATGATAGTAGTGGGTCTGTTCCCAATTCTTGGCGATATGACGGCGGTTCATGCGATAAGCCACAGCCAGCGTCAGCTCACCCAGCAAGGCAGCCCACCCAGCGAGAATAAATGTTCCCGCCCACCAGCCAAGCAACGGATTCTCAAACCAGCGGTAGGGCGATATGAGCACGGGATCAATCGTGTTTAAAAACCAAGTGATTATATCCATTTTTGGGAAAAGTAATTATCGGCCCGGCACGAAAGCCAGGCCGAAGATAATGGTATGAATCACCGGAGCATCAGAACGGAGGAACGATGCTGTAGCCCAAGAATCCTTTGGTAGTATACCGCAATCCTACATAGAAGGCCAGGACAACGAATATGATTTTCAGAACCTTGTCCGGAATATACTTGGAGGTTCGCGGTCCGATCATGGAACCAATGAAGATTCCGATAAGTTCGGCACCGATCAACCCCCAGGAAATGACGACACCCTTGCCGACCATGTAGGAAAAAATGGACACAATCATGCCGATCAGGACACACAGCGCCGAAGTGCCGGCCACCAGAAACATCGGCAAGCCGGCGACCGATGTCAGAAACGGTACATACAGAAACCCGCCGCCGACGCCCAAAAACGAGGCAATGGCCGCAATGAATATGCCGCCCACCATGGGTATCCAGGCTTTAAATTCAAATTGCTGGCCGAAAAAAGTGAACCGGATATTGCCGACAAGAAATGTCAGGGCCCAGCCGATAAGAACGAGAATGTACGCCACCCATTTGGCTCCGCCGATTAGATTGATCCAGAGTGCCGAGGCTACCACCGCTGCGACCGCCACCCACATAAAGGTCCAGGAACCCTCAATGATTTTGACACCCTGGTCGGCGGTATCGGATTTTGCGGCAACCGCTTTCTCAAATGCCTGCGCCGCTGCCTTGGCTTCCTTCTTGCGGGCTGCACCGCGTGGGGTGAGTTCGTAAATAAGGAAAAAGCCGAGGACGAACACGATCAGACCGAAATATCCGATATAAGCTTTAAGAGAGATCTTGCCGGCGGTCAGTTCCGGCACCAGCCAGGAACCGCCGACACCGCCGATGGCCAGGCAGATACCCAGCGGTGCCACCAGCCGCCCCATACGGTAATAGTTGAAAGACGAGATGGCCCCGCTCAGACCGACCAGCCACTGGTTGGAGACCCGGATGGAATCCGTGAGTAAGGTGTTAACCGGATTCCCTTTACCGAAGGCTTTGGCATAGTCGGCCATTCCGAAAATGGTGATATGCCCGACCCCGGCCATAATGCCGCCGAAAGCCCCAACGGTTGAAAAAATCCACCCGACCCAAATGGCCCAGAGCAACCCAACGATGACGTTCGGACTGGGGGCGCCGGGTATCCCCAGATAGCCGGGCTCCTCGCCGGCTTTGACCACTTCCTTGGTCTTGGCGGCAAAGGTCTCGTCTTGAAGACTTTTTTCTATGGCCTGTTTCATTTTATCCGGCATACCGGTCGTCGTCAGATCGGTGCCCGATTGAGCCAGCGCCAGGGTGGCAAACGTTAAAAGAACCAAAATGCCTGTAATCCAATAAAATCTTGATAATTTCACAGTCCTCCTCCTTTCGCTTCAAGTTCCAATGTGATATGTGTGATGTAAACAGATCCCTTTTACCCGAAATCGTGCAAAAGGGTTGTTGCAGAGTTTAGCAATGAATATGCCAGTATGATTGGCTGAAAATTGAATAATTTTTCCTTGCTGAAAACTCTGATATATTTTTATATATTAAAAATATCCCTTCAGCGGCGCTCGGTGGAAAGATCAGCTTATTTTGCGCTTCACTTTTTTTGTCTTATAATATAAAATTTTTGTTTTGTAAATAATTTAAAAAAGTAGCCAAGGTCGGATCCTGTAATTTATCCCCTACGGTCTGGTGTAATTATTGCTGCAAGAAGAGTGAATTTTGAGAGGCGGGATTAAAAAGTACCGCCGTTCGGGATGCATAATGCATTGATTCTTAATCAAGGATTTATTATATTACCAAATCAATATTTTACCCATAGGAGATATTAATGTTATGAAGGAATCGGTTTATAGTATCTGTGGCATGTGTACCGTCAGATGTCCCATCAAGGTCGATGTAGAAGACGGCGTGGTGAAATGGATAGAAGGAAATCCGAATGACCCCGGGATGGCGGGACGGCTCTGCGCCAAAGGCTCCGCCGGGCTGGCCATGCTTTACGACTATGAAAGACCCCAGCATCCCATGATCCGGGAAGGTAAACGGGGTGAAGGCAAATGGAAAAAAGCCACCTGGGATGAAGCCCTGGATTATATCGCCAATAAATTACAGGACATCATAAAAAAACATGGCGCCAAGGCCATTGCCTTGAGCGACCGCGGAGGACCCTTTCGCGACATTCATCGCAGTTTTTTAAGAGCCATCGGGTCACCCAACTATTATAACCACGACTGTACCTGTGCTCGCAATGTTCAGCATGCAGCCTTGTCGCTTTTCGGTTCCGGCCGCAAAACATTTAACTATGACTATGGCAACTGCAAGCATCTGGTTCTATACGGCCGCAATGTGTTTGAATCCCTGCGTGTCAAGCAGGCCGGTATTATTATGGACATGCTGGATCGCGGTGGCAAAATTACCTACATCGATCCGAGGGCGGCCGGTACCGCCATGAAGGCTAGCCGGTATTGGGCCATTCGGCCCGGTACCGACTATGCGCTCAATCTGGGTATTATTCACACCGTGCTGCGGGATAAGCTCTATGATGCCGAATTTGTCAAGCAATGGGTGCTGGGTCTGAAGGAACTGGAATCCTTTGTGATCCCTTACACGCCGGAGTGGGCGGCTGCGGAGACCGGCATACCTGCCAACGAAATCGTCGAATTTGCCAATGAAATTGCCGCCGCTCGACCGGCCGTGATTTTTCATCCGGGCTGGATGGTGGCGCGCTACTCGGATTCCTTTTATTCTATCCGAACCAGTTACATCCTCAACTCGCTGATGGGCGCCTTTGAAGCCCCGGGTGGTCTGTTCTTTCAAAAGGGTCCCGGCGATGTGGGAGCCAAGGGGCTCAAATCCCTTTTGGATACCATCCCCAAACCGGAAGAAAAGCGGGTTGACGGCTGCGGTTGGAAACACAAGCACTTTGAGGCCGGACCGGGGCTTTTGCATTTGCTCTATCCTGCTATTCTGAGTGAGGACCCTTACCCCGTCAAAGCATATATTGCCTTCCGTCATGATCCACTGCTGGCCTTGCCGGATCCGGAAGCCCAGAAAAAGGCCTTCGATAAACTGGACCTGGTGGTTGCCATCGACGCCAACTACAGTGAAACCGGCTGGTATGCGGATGTGCTGCTACCGTCGGCGACCTATCTGGAAAAATCAAGTGTTTTAACCACCGGCAAGGGCCTGAAGCCTCAATTCGGGATGCGAAAACAGGCGGTCGAGCCCCGCAACGATGCCAAACCCGACTGGTGGATATTCAAATCTCTGGCTGAACGGCTGGGAGCCGGCGAATATTTCAAATTCAAAGATATGGAAGCGTTCTGGGAATGGCAGCTTGAAGATACCGGCATCACGGTGAGTGATATTGAGAAAAAGGGATTTGTCGCACTCACGGACAAACCGGTTTGGTGGAACCGAATGAAGGATCTTAAATTTAAAACACCTTCCCAAAAGATAGAATTTGTTTCCAGCCGCCTGGAAGCCTGCGGCATTGAATCCTTCAAACCTTATGAAAGCCCGAAAAAGCCTGATGGGGGTCATTATCGGTTAGCCTTTGGACGCAGCCCGGTGCACACCCATGGCCGCACCCAAAACAATCCGGTGCTCAGCGAGATCATGCCTGAAAACCAGCTGTGGCTTAATGACGAAGAGGCCCGGAACTTGGGCGTTGCCAACGGCGAGCGGGTGCGGGTAACTTCCGCCGACGGCAGCCATTCGGGGACGATTAACGTTTACGTGACTGAATTCATTCACCCGGAATCGGTATTCATGGTTCACGGGTTCGGCAGAAAAGTGCCTTGGCAAACCCGCGGGTTTAATAAGGGATTGGGAGATTATCGTTTTGAAACCGGCCTGTTGGGCGTCTATGACCCGGTCGGAGGCGCTAATTCCCTGATGGAGTGTTTCGTGAAGGTTGAAAAGGCCGAATAATACGGAGGAGAACGCATGAGCAAGTACTATATTTACCAGGATACCAAACGCTGCATTGGATGTTTCAGCTGCGAGTCGCACTGCAAAACAAAAAACAACTTGCCGATTGGCCCCAGGTTGACACAGATCATTCCGGTAGGTCCCAAACGGTTAAACAATTTACCGCGTATGTCTTATGTATTTATGCCCTGTTTTCACTGCCAGGAACCGTGGTGTGTTGCCGCCTGTCCGACCGGCGCGATGCAAAAAAGGCCCAAGGACGGCATCGTCTTCGTAGACGACACACTTTGTGTCGGCTGCAAAGCCTGTATTACGGCCTGCCCATGGGGAACTCCCCAGTGGAACCCGGAGACCGGTAAAGCAGTGAAGTGTGATTACTGCATGGACCGAGTCGATCAGGGTCTGGAACCGGCCTGTGTAACCAAGTGTATCACAAAATGTCTTCATTTCGGCGATCCAGCAAAAAAAACCCAGTCCAAACGTGACCGGCATGCTAAAAAAGTTGCTGATTTCGAATAGACCTAGTTCGCTTCGCTCACAACCTGTCGAGAGCCTCAAGGTCGTGCGATTGGAATAATGGAATACAGGAATGATGGTTTATTTGGTAAATTATGGTCATAATTTTAGAATGTTACGATTGTTAAAACATGAAGTGTCCAATTATTTTGCAAATATGGGATAAATCCATATTTACAACCACTTAACCAATCAACTAATCAACCAATCAACGATATCTGTTCACCATGCATACCGAGTGATTTCGGTATACGAGAGGGAAAGATGCCCGAAATAACATGCCCGGTAACTGATATTATCGGTAAATTGAACACCGCCATCGATTCCGGTGGTCTAACGGACCCCAGAAGCAGACGCAGGGCGGAAGATATTCTGGCATTACTAAACGATGTCGCCTGGGGCAGAGCCGATACCGAGCATCTGCCTGCAATGGAGTCGTTGGCCCAAAAACTGGCGGAACAGGGCAAAACAGAATCCTCCCAAAATGCCGGGAAATTGGTGCGAACGGCGTTGGCGCAACATCGCGAAGTCTTTATCAGCCATATCGAAACCCATAACTGCTCGGCGGGAGATTGCCTCAGACTGGCCCCTGCACCCTGCCAGATGACCTGCCCGGCGGGACTGGATATTCCGACTTACGTAACCCTCATCGGAATGGGCCGCGATGCCGAGGCCATCGACGTCATCCGCCGGGATTGCCCTTTTCCCTGGGTATGCGGCCTAGTGTGCACCAGACCCTGTGAGTTTATGTGTGTGCGAGCGCGCATCGATACCCCGATCTCCATAAAATCTCTCAAAGGTTTTGCCGCCGAAAGGGCCATGTCGGAAGGCAGTTATAAAAACCCGCCGAAGGAACCGGACAAAAACAAGAAGGTTTGTGTCATCGGCGCCGGTCCCGGAGGTATGAGCGCGGCGTATTACCTGGCATTGAAGGGATATGACGTCCGGGTTATCGAGCAACAACCGGTGGCAGGAGGAATGCTGCTGCTGGGTATACCCCGCTATCGGCTTCCTAGAGAAGTC
>Ga0316191_10002484_pt1 | contig 13424 bp, 11 predicted proteins | sample Eddworburr2cm_MG_FD_204928 | JGI IMG/M metagenome (GOLD analysis project Ga0316191, IMG submission 204928) | Coastal sediment microbial communities from Maine, United States - Eddy worm burrow 2 cm | ecosystem: Environmental > Aquatic > Marine > Coastal > Sediment | place: USA: Maine...
GCGACTTCCGATATGGCAACTGGTCGGTCCAGGTTTGCTCGCATATATTCTTCGGCGCGAACAACATGGCGAGCGCCTGGTGTTGTCACCTTCTGAGCGCTCACCCTGTCAGAGAGACCTGAAACAAACTCCTGATATAGTTCACCCAACAACAGCACTGAACTTTCGCAAAATCTGGGGTCGGAGACGGCGGCGGATTCGTTGGAAAAAGCAGTGCAGAAAAAATCACAGTACTTCAGAAACGGGGCACACAGTTCGTCTGAAACCGACACCCGAATTCCTGATTGCAGTAAAGAGTCTGCAATCCGTGTCGCGGCCCTGTCGCCGGCGTCACTCAACGTGTTAAGGGGCAGAAGAATTACATTCGCTTCAAAAAGACGATCGCCGTCATTGCTGGTACGGGTCTTGCGACTGTTTGGTCCAAACAGAAGCGCCTCACCAGGTAAACAGCTAAACTCGCTGTCATGAGTCGCAACATTCAAACTGCCCACCATCGGCATCAAAATTGATATATTATTGATTTCGGTCAGGTCGATGCTGTGACCCGTAGAACGTACCAGACTCAGTCTGGTGCCGCGCGCATCCACCGTCGCTGTTCTGGTTTGCAAAAAACCATTATCCTGATCATCAAATTGAAATTTGTTGGTACGGCTGAACATTTGGGATCGTACAGAAGCCCTTGTTCCAGCCGACTCGAGATGTTCTTCAACGTGAAGCGTCAAGGTAAAAGCCCTTCTGTAAACAATAGGCAGGTTTACGCAACACAGCGGCAATCGGTTTTCTTTGGCTCTCCTTGCACTCCAGATTAGCGGACGAACGTTGCGGATTCTATAGTATAGTCTGTGTATATCGTGGCGAATATCGGGCGGTGGACCATCCATAAGTGCAGGCGGCGTTGGTGAAAGCAGCTTTGGTACAACACGGTCGCTGGATTTTTCGATCTTGACGATCACACCTTGATGGTTGGGACATGCTGCTCATTCAGTGGAGACAGACTGCTGGTTGACCGTCAGGGAGCAACCGTGGACACACTTGATTTCTACCACAGTTGCCTGGGGAGCGAACAAGCTGCGGGTTAGGGCTAGCGCCCGATACCAAAGAGGCAGCGGGCATATCCGGGCCTGTATCGATAGCGGCAGGCCTTTTTTGGTCCCCATTTTGCAGCCGCCTTCTGGCTACCCGCGCACCGCGTGAAATGTGGCGTATCGGTTAGGGTTGCAGGTGTTCGCCGCGTTCCGTCCACCACATGACGATCAGCGATACCGCGCCCAGTATGGCAAATCCTGCGACCAGCGGCATGATGGTGTTGTCAAACAGGTGACCCACGGCCCAGCCCAGCGGCAGTGAAATGAGGGTTGAGACCGACCCCACAAGAGCCGCGCCCAATCCGGCCATGTGTCCCAGGGGTTCCATCGCCAGTGCATTGAAATTGCCGAACAGGATACCGACGGCAAAGAACGCGACCAGAAGCCACACCATGAACGACCACAAGGGAGGTACGCCGTCGAACATCTCCACCGGGACCAGGAACAATCCGGACAGGAAGGTTATGGCAAACAGCGCGCGCCAGGTCAGGAAGCGCATGCCCAGCCGCATCACGGCATTCGAGTTGAAGATGCTGGCGGCGCCAATGGAAAGCGCGGCAATGCCGAAATAGACCGCGAACAGGTCGCCTGTATCATACACTGTCTGGAACACCTGCTGGGCTGAGCTGAGGTAGCCGAGAAACGCCCCGAAGATGATGCCCGATGCAATCGTGTAGCCGACGGCGGCGCGATAGCCGAAGGCTTCCACGATGCCACCGGCAATATTTCTGACAGAGAACTTGCGCCGGTCGGATACAGCCAGGGTTTCCGGCTGGCGCGCAGCGAACCAGACCAGCGCGATGACGGCCATCAGCAGCAAAAGGCCGAAGATCACGCGCCAGTGTGCAAACAGCAAGGTGACCTGTCCGACGCCGGGCGCGACCGCCGGCACCAGGATGAAAATCGCCATGACAATCGACATGATGCGCGCCATGGCGCGGCCTTCATATCCATCGCGCACCAGCGCCAGGCTGACAATGCGCGGTGCCGCAGCCCCCAGGCCCTGCAATACCCTGCCGGCCAGCATGGTCTCGAAATTCGTCGCCATCATCGACGCCAGGCAGCCGACGATAAATACCGCATAGCCGCCATAGATCACCGGCTTGCGGCCAAAACTGTCCGACACCGGCCCGGCGATGATCTGGCCGACGGCAAAGCCCAGGAACATCGCGGAAATGATCAACTGGGTATCGTTGACATCACTGACCCCCAGGTCAACGCCGATCTGGCCGAGTGCCGGCAACATGGCATCAATGGACAGGGCCAGAATCGAGACCATCATCGCCAGCAGGGTGACGAACTCGGGGATGCCCAGGGGCTTCGTAGGTGCAGTCATGCCTGCCGGATACGGTATTGCGTGGTACAATACAATTAGTCTTGTTCGCATGACTGCCATGGTTTTCCGGCGCAACTTAACAGACGGGCCAAATGCCTGCTTGTTTTGGCACTATCCGATCAATATGTTCGCGGCCAGTATGACAACCATTTACAAGATAATCGACCGGGACGAGTGGGACGCAGCGCGTGCCTGCGGGCGCTATGCCGGTTCGCGTGACGACAAGCGTGACGGCTTCATTCATTTCTCGACCCGGGACCAGTTGTGCGGCACCGCTGCAAGACATTTTTCCGGGCAGGCCAACCTGAGCTTGCTTGCCATTGATGGTGCGCAACTGGGACAGGCATTGAAATGGGAGGCGTCTCGCGCGGGCGCGCTGTTCCCGCATCTCTACGCCGTGCTGCCGGTGTCGTCGGTCGTGCGCCAATGGCCGTTGCCGCTGGATGATGCCGGCGTGCATAAGTTCCCGGATGACCTGACATGAGCCGCCTGTTTTCAATTACCCGGCCTGTGCTGCACGCGTTCAGCCCTGAGACTGCCCACGATGTGACCATAGCCGCGCTGCGCTCCGGCCTGCTGAGCGCGGATGCGGTGCCGCGCGATACCCGCCTGCACGTCCAGTGCATGGGCCTCGATTTCCCCAACCCGCTGGGGCTTGCGGCCGGTTTTGACAAGAACGCCGAGGTGCCTGACGACATGTTGCGGCTGGGCTTCGGGTCCGTGGAAATCGGCTCGGTTACCCCGCGTGCCCAGATCGGCAATGACAAGCCGCGGCTGTTTCGCCTTGATGAAGACAAGGCGGTGATCAATCGCATGGGCTTCAACAATCTCGGCCACCCGAAGGTGTTTGCCCGGTTGGCCGACCGGGATGAGCGCGGCGGTATCGTCGGTGTCAATCTCGGGGCCAACAAGGACTCCGATGATCGCATTGCCGACTATGCGCTGGGTGCCGCTGTGTTCAACAAGCTGGCCAGCTACATCACCGTCAACATATCATCGCCCAACACGCCGGGCCTGCGCGCACTGCAATCAAGGCAGGAACTGGAAACCCTGATCGTTCGGGTCCGCGAGGCCATCGACGGGGCCGCGAAGGCAGACGGGCGCCGGGCGCCGCTGGTCCTGAAAATAGCCCCTGACCTGGTCGAGGACGAACTGCACGACATCGCAGCGGTCTGCGTCGAGCAGAAGGTCGATGCGATCATCGTGTCAAACACCACGATTTCGCGGCCGCCGCTGAAGTCGAAACACAAGGGTGAGACCGGCGGATTGTCCGGCGCGCCATTGTTCCGGCTGTCGACGGTACAGCTTGCCCGGATGCATGCCATGACCGACGGCAAGCTGGCACTGATCGGTGTCGGCGGCATTGCGAGTGCGGAAGACGCCTGGCAGAAACTGCGGGCCGGCGCGTCCCTGCTGCAGCTTTATTCCGCACTGGTTTACCAGGGACCGCAACTCATCGCGGATATTCTGCAGGGCCTGATCGACCGGATGGATGAACACGGGTTTTCCGGACTGCACGAGGTCACAGGCAGTGGTCGCGACGAGTGGGTGAACGGAGGGCCGCGTCGGTAACGCGGCCCGCCAAGGTTTCGATCAGACCTTGCCGCGCACGACTGTCTGGCGCTGTGAGCCGAGGCCGTCGACACCAAGCTCCATGACGTCGCCCGGCTTCACGAATACCGGCGGCTTCATGCCAAGGCCGACACCTGCAGGTGTACCGGTAATGACGATGTCGCCGGGCTCAAGCGTCATGAACCGGGACAGGTAGGACACGATGAACTTGATCGGGAAGATCATGTTCTTCGTGGTGCCGTCCTGCATGCGCTGGCCGTTGATATCGCACCACAGGTTGAGCTTCTGCGGGTTTGGTACTTCATCGCGGGTTACCAGCCACGGACCGATGGGTCCGTAGGTGTCGTGCGATTTTCCCTTCACCCACTGGCCACCGTGCTCGATCTGGTTCTCGCGCTCGGATACGTCATTGCACACGAAATAACCGGCGACATGGTTCAGCGCCTTCGACTGCGGAACACTCTTGGCGCGCGCACCGATGACAAACCCGATCTCCACTTCCCAATCGGTTTTCACGGATTTCTTCGGCAGCACCACATCGTCATAGGCACCTGCAATGCAGCTTGTATGCTTGGAGAAGATCACCGGTTCGGTGGGAATCGGATGCCCGGTTTCCTCGGCATGATCGGTATAGTTCAGGCCGACGCACACGAAGTTGCCGATGCCGGTCAGCGGTGGACCGAAACGGGGCTTGCCGCGCACCAGCGGCAGGCGGTCCGGATTGATCCTGGCGAGTTTGGCCAGTGCCTTGTCGGACAGTTGGTCCGGCGTGATGTCATCAATGCGACCTGACAGATCGCGCAGTTTCCCATCCCCATCGATCAGGCCCGGTTTTTCCTTGCCGGGTCTGCCGTAACGTACAAGCTTCATGTGTTTGTCGCCTCTTGGTTCTTGTTTCCGGCACGCTCGACATCGCGGTGCCAGATCGGTTGATAGCCCGCACGCAAAATGCCCGCGATTGACGGCGGAGTCAAAACCTCGACTTCGAGATTCAGATCAACGGGTATGGAGGCACCGTATCCGGCGGGTGTCCAGTTCAGGAAGCTTCCGTTGCGGACAGCGAAGACAGTCGCATCGATACGCGCCATGGCACCGTCCGGCAAACTGTCCGGCGTGGCATGCCATGTCAGTTTTGCACCGCCTCTGCCGCGCCGTTCTCCGGCAAGGGCGCGGTCCATGTCGGGCGCAGATGGGGGTGCGGCAAGCCCGTGTGCGCTTTGCCAGGCCGCGCGAAACGCCAGCGCATCGGCACGCCTGCATTCGAAGCACGGCCGATGACCCACCGACAGGGCGGTAACCTCGTCCATGAAGAACAGTTCCGTGTATCCGGTGCCCATGACCCGGCGCCGGCGGGCTTTGAACGCCAGCACGCAGCAGATCCACTGTCTTGAGCTTTGCGTCCTGACCAGCGTTCTGGTGTCAGGGTCATGCAGCCTGCCGCCGCGATTGCCCATGAACATGCCATACTCTGGAAAAGCCACAATCTCACCATCCGGTCTGACCCTGTTCTGCAGTGGCATCGGCAACCTACTTCCGGGTGTTGTGCTGGTTAAGACGCCGCTCGGCTGTCTGCATTCTGGCTGCTTCGGCGTTGCTGTCACGCCAGGCCGCGCCAACAGATTTCATGTGCGCGCGCACCGCGAGCTCAGCCCGGTCCGGATCGCGCGCCATCACGCCCGCATAGATGGCGCGGTGCTGGTCAAGCAGCGCATCGCGCCCGCCCTTGTGCCTGTACAGCAGATGGCGATTGTAGAACACGCCGTGTTCGAGAAGATTGTAGATTGAGCGCAGTGTCTGGATCATCACGATGTTGTGGCTGGCATCGCACACCGCAATATGAAGCTCGACGTCCAGCCGGGCTTCTTCATCGGGATCTTCCCTTGCGTGCGCGGCTTCCATGCGCTGCATGATCGAGGTCAGTATCTGGTGATCCGCACTCGTGGCACGCAGCGCTGCCCAGCGCGCAGCCTGGGCTTCTATGCCTTCCCGGAATTCCAGGTAATCACCGGTTGCCTTGTCGTGTTTGCCGAAAAGTCCGATAATGGGTTCCGCGAAAATCGAGTTGAGCACATTGGCCACATAGGTGCCGCCGCCCTGGCGCGCGCTGAGCAGGCCTGAAGTCTCCAGCAAGGCAAGTGCCTCGCGCAGCGTCGGACGCGAAACGCCGAATTCGCTCGCCAGGTCGCGCTCTGCGGGCAGCTTGTCGCCGGGACGCAGCACACCTTCCAGTATCAATCGTTCGATCTGGTGCACGATTTCCGATGATACGCGTTGCTGCCCTACAGGGTGAAACATCCAGCCCGCCTCCGGCACGACATGTGTTGATTTTCAGACGGATCAAACAGGGGGCTTTCAAATTGGTCAAGTAAATTGCCCAATTGCACTTGCCCTCGATCATGTCATCCACCGCAATGCAGGCTTTGTAGTCGGTATGACTTGGGCTTGATGTGAACGGGAGTATCGCGCAAGATCACGCTGGTTTGCAAAAACCGGACCATCTTCTGACTAATGCCGGTCATTCAGAACGGGCGAAGTCTGAAGTGTAAAACGTGCTAGGGAGGAATCTGCACATGAAGAAAATCCTTACGTCGGCAGTTGTCGGCGCATCCTTGGTTGCCCTGTCCGCGGTCAGCGCCGTGGCCGAGCCCGTACGTCTCAAGATGGCGTCCACCTACCCGTCAAGTCTGACTCAGCTCGGAACGCTGGGCAAGACGCTGGAAGCCAACATCAACGAGATTTCCGGTGGCGAAGTCCAGATCAAGTTCTATGAGCCCGGTGCACTGGTACCGGCACTTGAGGTTTTTGACGCCGTCAAGAGCGGGGCTGTTGACGCAGCCTGGTCAACCCCGGGCTACTGGCAGGGCAAGGAGCCATCGCTGGCCCTGTTCTCTGCTGTGCCCTTTGGTCCCGATGCGCGTGAATTCGGCGCCTGGCTGCTGCATGGCGACGGCGAAAAGCTGATGCAGAAGGTGTACGACAAGCACAATATTCACTCCATCATCTGTGGTGTAATTGCGCCTGAGGCATCCGGCTGGTTCCGCGAACCGCTCAAGTCCATTGACGATCTCAAGGGCAAGAAGATGCGTTTCTTCGGTCTTGGTGCCAAGGTGATGCAGAAGCTGGGCGTGGATACCCAGTTGCTCGGTGCTGCCGACATCTACCCGGCGCTTGAGCGCGGTACCATTGATGCCACCGAGTTTTCGATGCCTGCCATCGACCTGAATCTCGGTTTCTATCAGATCGCCAAACACTACTATTTCCCCGGCTGGCATCAACAGGCCACGTCATTCGAACTGATGATCAACATGGACAAGTGGAAGTCCATGACGGATCAGCAGAAGAAGATCATCGAGGTGTCCTGCCGCGCCAACTACGCGCTGGGCATGGCTGAAGGCGAGTATATCCAGGGTGCAGCTCTTGCCGAGCTGAAATCCAAGGGCGTCATCATCCACAAATGGTCGGATGCCGACCTGGCCAAGCTCAAGGAGACCTGGGAAGGCCTTGTTGTGGAGATCGCTGCCAGCGACCCTGCTTTCAATGAAGCCTGGGAAAACCTGCAGAAGTTCCGTGGCGAATATGCAGACTGGAAAGATCTCGGCTACCTGAAATAGGCCGGGAGAAACAGACCAACTGTTGCCGGCCCGGTGCCCGTCACGCTGTGTGATGTCACCGGGCCGGACACCGGTCCCGGATCACCATGTCTGATCCTTGATCGAAGCAGTTCCCGCAAGACCGCAAAGCCGGTTCTGCATAACGGAAGTGCGACAACTTTAAGAGGTAGCGGGGTTTTGCGGTCGTCAAAACCCGGATCGTTTTTGAAGGGCAGGGCTGTGGGTGGACTTTTCAAGCTGAGCGCCGGCATAGACCGGACGCTGGAAATATCGACAAGGATCGGGATGTGGTGCGGTTTGGCCCTGGTTGTTGTCGTTTGTTACGATGTGCTGTCGCGCTATTTTGGTGTTCCCAAACCGTTCGGTCTGAATTCGACAATGGTTCAGGAATCCGAGTACTGGCTGCACACCTTTTTGTTCGCACTGGTGATCGGCTATACCTACACACGGCAGGGGCACGTTCGAATTGATCTCATCAGGGACAAGCTGCCGCTCAGGGCAAAATATGCCATCGAGATGTTCGGCTGTGTGTTCTTCCTGATTTCATATTCTGTCGTGGCAGGGGTTTATTGCTACAGGTATGCGCTGGCCTCGTTTTATGAAGGCGAAGCCTCCAAGTCGGTGATCGGGCTGTCCCACATCTGGCTGCTGAAGTCGGCACTGCCGATCCTGTTCCTGCTGCTCGGCCTTGCCGGCATCTCGCAACTCATCAAGTCGACTGCCGGTTTCCTCGGAAAACTGCCGGACGCGAAAATTGCCGAAACGGTCGGGGGAGACCTTTAGCCATGACATTTGTCGAATCTCTTCCGCTGCTGATGTTCGCGGCACTGGCAATACTGCTGTTTTCCGGTTACCCGGTCGCCTTTGTACTGGGCGGCATCGGTCTCGGCTTTGCCTTTCTGGCCATCTACATTGACCCTTTCCTGTTTGACTGGCCGCAGTTCGGGGCCATTCCGTCCCGCATTTTCGGGTCCATAGCCGAAAACCTGATCCTCACCGCGATCCCGATGTTCATCTTCATGGGCACCATGCTGGAGCGGTCCGGCGTGGCCCGCGACCTTCTGAACTGCCTGCAGGTCCTGTTGCGCCGGGTGCCCGGCGGACTGGCACTGGCGGTGACGATTATGGGCACCATCCTGGCCGCCACCACCGGCATCATCGGTGCATCCGTGGTGATGATGTCCCTGCTGGCGCTTCCGGTCATGACCCAGCGCAATTATGCACCCACGCTGGCTACCGGCACCATTGCCGCGTCCGGCACGCTGGGCATCCTGATCCCGCCGTCAATCATGCTGGTCATCATGGCCGACCTGCTCGGACGCTCGGTCGGCAACCTGTTCGTGGCCGCCGTGATCCCGGGCTTCATGTTGTCGGCGCTGTATATCATCTACATCATCACCCGCTGTACCATCAGCCCGCACCTGGCGCCCAAACTGCCGGCGGACATGGGCCCCCAGACCACCGGCGGTGTCGCGCTCATGGTGCTGCGCAGCTTCATTCCGCCACTGGTGCTGATTGTCCTGGTGCTGGGCTCGATCCTGGGTGGTTTTGCGACCCCGACCGAAGCAGCCGGTGTCGGCGCAATGGGTGCGATCCTGCTGGCCCTGATGAACCTGGTTATCCTGCCGTCTCTGGGCGTGGCGGAAATGCGGTTTGAAGGTCAGGCCGACATTGACCTCGGTGACAGGATCGACGGTGTCTCCTTCAGCGAAAGAATGTCAGGCTTCTGGGGTGTGCTCACCCAGGTGGTTTATCGTGCCGCGCTGACCAATGGCATGCTGTTCGGCATTTTCATTGGTGCCACGCTGTTCTCGTTCGTGTTCCGCTCACTGGGTGGCGATGACATTGTCATCCATCTGGTCAACTCGCTGCAGCTTGGCTCCTGGGGCCTGTTGTTCCTGCTGATGGCCATCGTGTTCATCCTCGGGTTCTTCTTTGACTGGATCGAGATCACGCTGATCGTGCTGCCGGTATTTTCGCCGATTATCGGTTTGCTCGATTTCGGCGATCACATTGCCAAGCAGGATGTGGTGTACTGGTTTGCCATCCTGGTGGCGGTGAACCTGCAGACGTCGTTCCTGACGCCACCATTTGGCTTTGCGCTGTTTTACATGAAGGCAGTGGCCCCGAAATCAATCAAGATCGAGCAGATCTATCGCGGCATCATTCCGTTCGTGCTGCTGCAACTGATCGGCCTGGGCATGGTGATGAGCTTCCCGCAACTGGCCATGTGGTTGCCCAACAAGCTGTTGAACTGAACCTGGTCTGCGGGACGCACAAAAAAGCCGGCAGAACAATCTGCCGGCTTTGAAAGTCTCGCTGGATAGCGGAGTTACTTGTTCAGGGAAGCCAGGTACGCAGCAATATCCTTGCGCTGGTCTTCCTTCTTCAGCTTGAAGGTCATCTTGGACTTGCCGCCCACATAGTCCTTGGGGCTGGCAAGGTATTCAGCCATCTTGGCTTCGTCCCATACGCCGATCTTCTCGGCGGCGGCAGTGATGCCTGCACCATACTTGTAACCGTCAACAGATGCTGCCTGGCGTCCGATGACGCCGACCAGGTGCGGGCCAACCTTGTTCTTCTCTTCAGTTGCGGTGTGGCAGGCCTTGCACTTGCGGAATACTTTTTCGCCCTTGGCAGCATCGCCGCCTTCTGCCAGCGCACTGCCTGCCATGGTGCCGAGTGCTGCTGCGGCAACAATTACAAGTTTCAGATTCATTTCAATCCTCCGGTATCGGTCTTAAGGTGGGTTACCCGCTCTCTTGTGGGTCATATATGAGCCTTCTGCCAGTATATCGCAACTTCTCGAGATAGTGAGGATACATCTTGCCACATCGCGGCAGTGCCAAAATCGCCGCCGGGAGTTGCCACACCGTGGAATGAATCGTTGAAAAACCGCCGCTGACATGCTGAATGCGTGCACATTCAAGAAAAACCGGGAACTTTCCACATGGCAGAAACTGTGAAACACGGCGGTTTGACCGTCGCGAAGCAACTCTATGAATTCGTCAACACCGAAGCGTTGCCGGGAACCGGCGTTGAACCGGACGTGTTCTGGGCGGCGGCCGACGACATCATTCACAAGTTCTCGCCGAAGATCGCCAGCGCGCTGCGCAAGCGCAAATCCCTGCAGAACAAGATCAACCGCTGGCACAAGCAGAATGCCGGCCAGGCCATCGATCCGGCCGCCTATCGCGGCTTCCTCGAAGAAATCGGCTACATAGTGCCGGACAGGGGCGACTGCAAGATTGCCACCCGCAATACCGATGACGAGATTGCCCGCGTCGCTGGCCCGCAACTGGTCGTGCCGGTGATGAACGCGCGCTATGCGCTCAACGCGGCCAATGCCCGGTTTGGTTCGCTCTACGATGCGCTGTATGGCACCGACGCCATTTCCGAAGACGGCGGCGCGCACCGCGACGGCGCTTTCAACCCGGCCCGCGGTGAAAAGGTCATCGCCTGGGCGCGCAAATTCCTTGATGATGCAGCGCCCCTGTTCGGCGGCAGCCATGCCGACGTAACCCGCTACTTCATCAAGGGCCGCAAGCTGGCGGTTTCACTGTCGTCCGGTTCGGTGACCGGCCTGGTCGACAATGCCCAGTTCAGGGGCTTCAGGGGCGACAAGGCAAACCCGACCTCGATCCTGCTGGTCAACAATGGCCTGCACATAGAGATCGTTATCGACCGCACGCATGGCATCGGTGCCACCGATGACGCCGGTGTGGCCGATGTGGTCATTGAAAGCGCCATGTCCACGATCATGGATTGCGAGGATTCGGTTGCTGCCGTTGATACCGAGGACAAGCTTGTCGTGTATCGCAACTGGCTCGGCCTGATGAAGGGCGATCTTGCCGACACCTTCAACAAGGGCGGCAAGACTGTGACCCGCAAACTGGTCGCGGACCGCGAATACACCGGCGTCAACGGCAAGCCGTTGTCGCTGCATTCGCGATCCCTGATGCTGGTGCGCAATGTCGGCCTGCTGATGACCATCGGCACTATCAAGGACAGCTCGGGCAACGATGTTCCCGAAACACTGCTGGATGCGCTGATCAATACCGCGATCGGCCTGCATGATGTCGGTCCGAACGGGGCGGCCGGAAACTCCCGCAAGGGTTCGATCTACGTGGTGGTGCCCAAGATGCACGGTCCGAAAGAGGCAGCCCTCGTCAATCAGCTTTACACGGCAATCGAGAATGCCTTCGGCATGAAGCGCAACACCGTGAAAATGGGCATCATGGACGAGGAGCGCCGCACCACGGTCAACCTCAAGGAATGCATTCGGGCTGCACGCTCGCGCGTGTTCTTCATCAATACCGGCTTCCTCGACCGTACCGGCGATGAAATCCACACCTCCATGGAAGCCGGCCCGATGATCCGCAAGGCCGACATGAAGGCATCCACCTGGATTGATGCCTACGAGCGCTGGAACGTCGATGTGGGCCTTGAGTGCGGCCTGCCCGGTGCCGCCCAGATCGGCAAGGGCATGTGGGCCATGCCGGACCTGATGGCCGACATGCTGGAACAGAAGATCGCGCATCCGCAAGCCGGTGCCAACACGGCCTGGGTACCGTCACCCACGGCTGCCACGCTGCACGCAACCCACTACCATCAGGTCAACGTGGCCGAGGTTCAAAAGAAGCTGGCCTCGCGCGAGAAAGCCCGGCTGGAAGATATCCTGGCGATCCCGCTGGCGCCGAACCCGAACTGGGACCGCAAGGAAATCCAGAACGAGATCGAGAACAATTGCCAGGGTATCCTCGGCTACGTGGTGCGCTGGGTCGGACAGGGTGTCGGCTGTTCCAAGGTGCCTGACATCAACAATGTCGGCCTGATGGAAGACCGCGCCACCTTGCGGATTTCATCGCAACATCTCGCCAACTGGCTGCGCCACAAGGTGGTGACCCGCGGCAAGGTGATGACGGCCATGAAGAAGATGGCAGCGGTCGTGGACCGGCAGAATGCGTCAGATCCGGCCTACCGGCCGATGGCGGCTGACTTCGACAGCTCCATCGAGTTCAAGGCGGCCTGTGACCTGGTGTTTGAAGGCCGCAAGCAGCCGTCCGGTTATACCGAGCCGGTCCTGCATGCCCGGCGTATCGAGCTGAAGGCGCAAGCATGAACATAGGCTTCATCGGACTGGGCGCCATGGGACTTCCCATGGCGATCAATCTGGTACGCGCGGGTCATGCCGTGACCGCGTTTGATTTCAACACGGACGCGTTGACGGCTTTTGCAGGGCAAGGCGGCCAGGTTGCCGACAGCGCTGCGGTTGCGGCGAAAGCGTCAGACTTCTTCGTGCTGATGGTGGTCAATGGCGATCAGGCCGATGATGTGCTGTTCGGGGCCGGCAAGGCGGTTGAAAGCCTGCCGTCAGGGGCGTGTGTCATAGCCTCCTGCACCCAGCCGCCTGCCCAGGCCCGGGCGCTGGGCGAAAAGCTGGCCCAGCACCAGCTCACTTTGGTGGATGCCCCTGTATCGGGCGGCGTTGGCGGGGCCGGGACGGGCACATTGACCATCATGGCATCGTGCCCGGCCCACGTGTTCGAAACCGCAAGGCCGGTGCTCGACGTGGTTGGCAAAAACGTGTTTCACGTCGGCGAAGATCATGGCGCGGGCTCCACCGCCAAGCTGGTCAACCAGTTGCTGTGCGGTGTTCACATTGCCGCTGCCGCAGAAGCGCTGCAACTGGCCGAAGCCGCCGGCGTCGATCCAAAGTCGGTGTTTGATATCGTGTCCGTGTCGGCCGCCTCCAGCTGGATGCTCAATGATCGCGGCCCGCGCATGCTGGAAGACGATCCCGAAGTCCGCTCGGCCGTG
>Ga0316191_10002486_pt1 | contig 13413 bp, 15 predicted proteins | sample Eddworburr2cm_MG_FD_204928 | JGI IMG/M metagenome (GOLD analysis project Ga0316191, IMG submission 204928) | Coastal sediment microbial communities from Maine, United States - Eddy worm burrow 2 cm | ecosystem: Environmental > Aquatic > Marine > Coastal > Sediment | place: USA: Maine...
CGGCGCATCGACGGGCTTCGACGGGGGTTGATGAAGAATCTCGAGTTCAGGATCGGGAGACAGAACGCTGCCGTACACAGGCCCCTCCGAAGGGCAAATACAGATCGCACTATACCGGCTTCCCTAGTGTGCCGCCCCATAAGTAAGCAGAGATTCAGAAAATCCCATAGGCGTCACTGCGATGCGCAAGTGGGAGGGCATAGCAAGCCCTGTCGAGCGGCTGCAATGCTGACTGCCTTGCTGAAAGGTCGCAATACCGTACCTGGCCGTGCGGTATTGCAACTATTCAGCCCCACCATCGCATAGGCATTGGGACACCAGAAGAAACTGATCACCACAAATTTCTCGGCAACCGGTTTGGATTCCCGAGCAGTCTCTTCGATCTGTTGTGACCACCGTCACAGTGATGCGGAGGTGGCTGCTGGACTCTGGTGCGAGCAGACGGGTGCTTTTGTCTTCCGCGTCTGCGGTCTCTGCGGAAGCTTGGTCTGCCCCCGACTGCTAGACTGTTCCGGTAAGGGTCAGTGGGTCTGCACCACGTCAGGTGCTCAAAGTACGCCTGGCGGGGTCCAGCTGGCTGTCGATGGCCCCGATTTCGAATCCTTAATCGCAAGGAGCCGAGCCATGTCCACCTACATCATGCTAGTCAACTACACCGATCAAGGCATCGCCAACGTGAAGAGTTCCCCGAAGCGGGCGGACGCGGCCCGGTTCCTGGCGAAATCCTGTGGTGCGGAGTTGAAAGACGTTTATCTGACACTTGGCGTTTATGACCTGGTTTTGCGGGTCGAGGCGTCCGAAGACGAGGCCGTGGCCAGGTTCTCGCTGGCCCTGGATGCTCTCGGCAACGTTCGATCGCTCACCATGAAAGCGTTTCCTGAGGAGCAGTACCGCGAGATCATCCGCTCACTACCCTGAACGCCTCAGTGGCGCGGTTTCCACCTGCGGCCGCTTTTGAACCGCCGATCGGGCTTGGATGGGTGTAAGTGGTGGAGCGCCTATCCGGTCTGTTCCCAGACCTTCCCTAAAGCACCGATGGGTGCGCTCAGAGCGAGTGAGCAATTGGCGAGCGATGGCTTGCGCACCGGTCGAGCTTATGGCCTGCAGGCGGGCAGTATGTGACTCTGCTTCGGGCCTGTGTCGCCGCTGCCGGCTGAACTGTAACGGCGGGCGATGCTCCATTACCATAAGACCGATCTGGTAAGGCCGATCTGGGGGTTTGGTCGTTGCAGGTCGGCACTGGATACAAAAGCAACGGTGTCCTTGGGGGTCGTCGATGGGGTTGCAGATGGTCCGTATTCCGGGGAAGGGATGGGGCAGGCTCTACCTGTTCCTCTTATGGCTACCATGCCTGGTTTGGGGTCTAGACAACCGACTAGAAAACCATCCCTCACCCTATTTAGCACTGCACGCTGAGGATCCGGTGGGCTGGCAGCCATGGGACGCGAAGGCATTTGCGTCAGCACAGCAGGGTCAACGTCTGGTGTTTGTCTCTGTGGGCTACTTCGCCTGCCACTGGTGCCACGTGATGCAGCGCGAGAGCTTTCGCGATCCGGCAGTTGCCGCCATTCTTGCGAAGGACTATGTGGCGATTAAGGTGGATCGGGAGCTGCGGCCCGCGCTCGATCGCACTCTGATGGAGTTTGTCGAACGCAGTCAAGGGGTAGCGGGGTGGCCACTCAATGTCATCCTCACGCCAGACGGCGAACCGTTGGTGGGTTTCCTGTATCAGCCCCGTGAAGCGCTGGAGCGAGTGTTGTCGGGTGTGGCCGCCGAGTGGTCCGGAAATCGGGATGAGCTGAAACAGATGGCGGCGCGACAGGCGCAGGCACTGACCCGTGAACGACCGCCGCCACCCCCCCTGTCGCTAACCGACGGCGTACAGGTTTTTCGTGCCGCCTTTCTGACCCAGGCCAATGCGGCCGCGGATCCCATGACCGGTGGCTTCGGAGACCAGAGCAAGTTTCCCTCTGTGCCACAGCTGGGTTTGATGTTGCGCCTGCAGAGCGAGTCCCCGGACCCTGATCTCGATGATATTCTGCGGACGACGCTTCGCGCCATGGCGACGCAGGGACTTCGGGACCAACTGGATGGTGGGTTTTTCCGCTATACCGTGGACCCCAACTGGCAAACCCCGCATTTCGAGAAGATGCTGTATGACAATGCACTGTTGGCGGAGTTGTATCGAGACGCCGCGCTGCGCCTGGGCGATCCGGCATACGCCCGGGTCGCCCGCGACACCCTGAACTTTCTGGACAGACGTTTCGCTGCGCCGGGCAACGCATTGGTGGCGAGCTTCTCGGCGGTGGATACACAGGATGTGGAAGGCGGTTACTACCTTTGGAGTGAGGATACCCTGAGCGAGACCCTGGATCTGGAGGAGCGGGCATTCCTGGGGGAGGTTTGGGGCATGGAAGGTGTACCGCCGTTCGACGCGGGATATCTGCCAATACTTCAAGACGATGTCGCCGCCCTGGCCGAACAGATGCAGATCAGCAACGATGCCCTATTGGCGCGCCTGGAGTCCGCCCGGGTTAAGCTGCTGGCAGTGCGAGCCATTCGCGGTTTGCCTGTGGACGACAAACGTCTCGCCGGCTGGAACGGGATGGCCTTGTTGGCCTTTTCACGGGGGGCCAGCAGCTTTGGTGAACACCGGTATCGGACACGCGCCAAAGCGATCCGCGATGATCTGGTGAATCGACTTTGGGATGGGCAGACGTTGGCCCGGGCCCGATCCCGGACCGGCGAAGCGGTTGGGGAGGTGGATCTGGAAGACTACGCCTGGGCTGTGGCAGGGCTGACTGCCTGGGCGGAGCTGACGAATGAGCCCGAGGATCTGGCCTTGTCCAGACGACTGGCGCTGGATGCCTGGTCCCGGTTCCATGGGGCCGGCGGGTGGCGCGCGTCTACCGAGTCGTTTATCGCTGTGCAAGGGTGGGAGCCGGCTTTGTCGGACGGGCCCATACCGGCTGCTTCAGCGGTCTTGATCGAGGTCAGTCTGGACTTGGCTGAGCGGCTTGGTGATGCGCGCCTTTACAGCTTGGCCCTGGATGCGGCACGACGCCTGCCCGTTGAACTTGCCGACAGCGCTTTTTTCTACGCCAGCCATATCGGCGCGCTGATGCGCGCAGCCAAGGCATCGCCCTCGGGCGGCTGAGATGGCGATGCAACCGGGACCCAGCGGGAAGCGTGTTGGCGCGACCGAGCCAGGCCGGCGCGAACCGGCAATGGATCTGGCCCTGCGGTGGTTGATCATGTGGGGTGTTTTGATCTGGGTCGCCGCCGTATGTTGGCACCAGGGGCTGATCCAGGCCCTCATCAGCAGCGATCGGAGTTACCTGTCTCTGGCGATACTGCTGCTTTTCGTTCTGTCCAGTAGTCAGGCTGCGGCAAGAGCCTGGCAGCTTTCACGCGAGCGGGAAAGCATCTGGAGGGTTATCGATCGGGTCGCAGCAGCGCCGAACAGGCTTTGGTTGACGTCTGACGGTGTTGGGTATGGTGGAGCGCCCTTGTCGGGCGCAACGCTGTTGGAGCAGCATTGGCGCCAACTGGTTCAGGCCCATGCCGGGGCACAGTCGTCCGGGTTGCTTGAGCAGGGTCCTCTGATGGAGGTGATGACCAAACGGGTCAAGGGGCGCCACGAGTACGGTTGGCTGGTGGCTGACATCATGTTCAAGCTCGGGTTGATGGGCACCGTCGTGGGGTTTGTCATCATGCTGGGGTCGCTGGTGAGCCTGGATGCGGTGGACCTCGGTACGCTACAGGGCTTGCTGCTCAAAATGAGCGGCGGCATGCGCATCGCCCTGTACACCACCCTGGCGGGCCTCATCGGCGGCATGCTGCTCGGTGTGCAGGTCCACATGCTGGACCGGGCGGCGGATCTCCTCTTGGCGGACGTTGCCGAAGCGTCAGAGGTGTTCCTCAAACCGGCGCTTGGGCGCGACCCAGCAGTCGCCGGGGCGCCCTGAGATGGGGCCGCGCCGCTACTATACGGATCCGTTCACCGACTTGTTGTTCAATGCGCTGTTGGGTTTCACCTTCCTTTTTCTGCTGACCATCCTGTTTTTGAATCCGGTCAGCAAGCTGGGCCGGGTCAATCTAAAGGCGGAATTTATCATCTCGGTGGAGTGGCCCGAGGATCGTGGGGACGACGTCGATCTCTGGGTCGAGGATCCCAATGGCGAGATCGTATCCTATCTTCGACGCGAAGCCGGGTGGCTGCACCTGGATCGGGATGACCGGGGCGATGTCAATGACACCATATGGGTCAACGGAGAACCGCGGGTGCACCCCATAAACCAGGAGGTGGTGACCATACGTGGCGTGGTCGCGGGAGAGTATGTGGTCAACTTGTATTACTACGAGGCTGAGCCATTGGCTCCGGTCGAGGCGGTTGTGAAAGTGGAAAAAGTCAATCCAACCTTACAATTGGTATACGCGGAGCGAATCCTGTTGGAGCAGGAAGATACGGAGCGAACGGTAATCCGTTTCAGCCTGGCGGGAGACGGCACCGTACTCGGCACCAACACCCTGCCCAAGCGCCTGACCCCCTATGGGCTCGACCCGGCATGACGGTTTGGATCGTCGCCCTGACCCTGGCCTATGTGACGATCGCGGTTCTCCTGCTGAGCCTGAATCTCAGCAGCAGTTGGGCCTGGCCTATCAAGGCCGGGGCCATCACCGTCACCGGCGTCTTTTATCTGTTTACCTACTTTGCCTGGCACGAGTTGAGCGGCTGGCCCGCTTCGGCGTGGCCGCCGGATCCGTTTGTGCTGGTGGCCTCAGAGGTCCTAGAACCGGATAAACGCACCGCGGAGTCGGGTGCCATTTTCTTATGGGCGCGGCCAACGGATGCTTGGATGAAGGCGCCCCGTGCCTACCGGCTCCCATACGACGGCGCACTGCACCAGGCGCTGCTTGTGGCCCGGGCACGTCAATCCGAGGGGGTGGCCCAGGTGGGGCGCTGGGAAAAGGCGGGTTCGCGTGCGGGCACCGATCCTCAGGCAGCCCCGGCATTGCGGTTTGAGGATCTGCCCCGATACGGGCTGCCGGCCAAGGAGTGACCCTTACCTGCGATCTGCCCCGCGATCCGCCCCTTGAATCTGCACATTTCACCCTCCAATCTGCTTCGTCCAGAATAGTTCAGAGGCACGCTAGGGAGCCTCTGATCTATTCGTGAACGAGCATCTTGGGACTGAAATGCACAGTTTCATCGTTGCAGATCTTGGCAATGGAACAACCATTACCCGCGATCTGCGCCTTGAATCTGCACATTTCACCCTCCAATCTGCTTCGTCCAGAATAGTTCAGAGGCTCCCTAACGCTTGCTGTGCGATGCGTCGGTTCGCGCGGCCGATGTCCTTCGCATTGCAGCGATCCAGCGCCCGATACTCGACTGCGGTTCGTTTCCGGCTCCACGCAAATAGTCCAGAGCATGGCTGTTTAGCGTTGCCCAGCGCATCAGATCCTCGGCCTTCGGATGACCGCAGAACAACACCTCGTCGCCGATTTCCAGTTCCTGATGATCAGCCGGCAGTAACGATTCTTCGCCTTTGTGCACCAGCATCAAGGGAATGCTTGGCAGAATCTTGCCTCGATCCCGTGGGTGACGCCCCAGGATGTCGAGCGTGACCTCATGGCCAGCCGCTATGGCGTCCGCAAGCGCAGGTGCCATTTCTCCGTCGACTGTTACAGCCCACGTGTCTGGTGTGACTTCGCCGCAGGTGGCGCGGATTCGGATGGCGAGGTCCGAAGCCCACTCCTCGCTGCGGTGGCGGGCTTGACGCAGAAAACGATCCAGCAGCGGTGTGGTGATCAACGACAGAATGTGCCAGACGATCATGCGGCTGCTTTGCATCACCATATCCACCCTGGACGCTTCGAACAGCAAGTGATTGTCGTGGCGGTTTTCGCGAGCGATCAGGTACAGGCTTTCCTTCGGCCGCTCATCGTCGTCTGCGCCATTCCTGTTGGGTTCGCCGGATTCAAGCCCGGAGCCATTGTGGTGCTGAGCGTTCACCCTCTCCGCGGCCGGGGAATTATCGTCTTCATCGACGAAACTGCTTGCCTTCGGGCGCGTACGCTTGGAAGTCATATCCCGCGCGGTCATTACGATGGACAGATTGTTGGCATCGTCGTCGGTGCCAGCGATGACCCCAGCCGCTTCATAAATGCCGGCTTCGCGCAGGGTCACCGCCTCGGTGCCCCGACCTATTACGGTCCCCTCCGGTGCGCCGGCAGCGTCCGGAAAGGGTTCGATCACCACCGTCGAGACGCCCTCATACCGCAGGTACCGCGCCATGGCCTTGCCGAAGCGGCCATAGCCGCACAACAGCCAGGTGCCCCGCGGGGGCGTTCTCGGTTCGGTTAGGGGCTGACCACCGGGCTGAACCAGCCACTGATAGATAACGTGCGAACGCGGCGCGTGCAGTGCCCGAGCCATATGGTCGGCGAACAGATAAAATGGGTTGATGATGTGATCGGTGTTGAATGACGCCATGTTTGCCATGGTATCGCTGGACCTTGCCACGCAAACCACTTTTAGCTTCTTGCGTAACAGTTTCGCGGCTATGGCTATCTTGAGGTTGCTCTGATCGTCGCTGGTCAGTGCCAGTACGCCGACGCAGTTGCTGAGTCGGATGCCGGCTTCGAGAAGGTTGTGGGATGCGCTGGCGTCTCCGAGGACATGGGGCACCTCGTAGCTCAGGTTCTCCAGCTCCAGATCCTGAATAGCCGAGGGATTGCGTTCCACCACCACCGCCCGGATACCGCGTCGACACAGTTCGCCAACCAGCAGGCGTCCGGTTTCGCCGTATCCGCCGACGATGTAGAACGGCGCCCCTATGCGCCGGACGCTGCGAATAAAACGCCATTCCGCCACCGCACGTCGAAAAGTGGAATCCTGAATCAAGGACAGAATCGTGCCGATGGCGTACAGCCAGCTGATAACGGTCAAATAGATTGAAATCAACGTCCAGATGCGCTGTGCGCCTGTGAACGGGTAGGGGATCTCACCAAAGCCGATGGTGGACGCCATAAAACTCACAAAATAAAACGCATGGAAAAAGTCGAAACGCCATGGTTCACCTTCGGGGGTCATCCCGGGGATCAGAACCATCCCGGCAATGGAAATTGAATAGGCGCTGATCAGCACCAGCAGCGGCGCCCGCATGCGCCGAAAGAAAAGTATGAAAACCTTGACCACAGGGGTGCGTTTCAGCGTCGCAGGGTGACGGTCTCGACGATGAGCAGCGTGACCGACGCGATATTGGCCAGCAGCGCGCCACCCGAGAGTGAAACCACGCTGGCAATGGTGGCGGGGTCGGTGCCTGCATCGCTGACCTGCACCGCCACCGCCCAGACCGCCGCAGCGGCGATGAGTTGCAGGTCGGCCACCAGACTGGTAGCCAGCAACACAGCCCCCATATGGGTGCGATCACCGAATTTGAGCACGGTGGCGATCAGATTCACCACGATGGCGGCGAACAGTTCAAACACATCGTGATGGTCGGGGTTGTCGACATCGCCGAGAAAGAATCCGAAATTGAGGGTCAGGGCGAGCAGGATAAAAAAACCGAACGCAACCTTCTCGAAGTTCATTTCCGTTGGGCTCCAGCAGGATCAGACTGCTCTGTTGGGTCAGGTGGTCACTTTAGCACCGGCGCAAACCCAGTTCATGGTGTCAACTTCAGGGCTCGTGTTTGGAGCTCATTTTCAGTGCTCATTTATCCCGGGGCTCAATCACCCTGAACTGTCAGGGTGATCCGCCGCTCGTATGGCGCCGTGCGGTGTTCCCAAAGATAGATTCCCTGCCAGGTGCCCAGTGCCAGCCGAGCGTCCGTGACCGGAACCGACAACCCGGTCTGGGTCAGCACCGTGCGAATGTGCGCCGCCATGTCGTCAGCACCTTCCTGGTCGTGCTCGTAGCTGGGATCACCGTCCGGCGCAACGCGTGCCATGAACCGTTCCAGATCAGAACGAACGCTTGGGTCTGCGTTCTCGCACAGCATCAGGGATGCGCTGGTGTGATGACAGAACACATGGCATAGCCCGGTTTGAACGCCACTGGTGGCCACCGCAGCCCGTGCCTGTGCCGTGCACTCATAGGTGCCGCGTCCGTGGGTAAGAAGTTTAATGCGGGTTTGGTGAAGCATGTTGCACCGTCAGCAGTCTCTGAAGGAGCCTCTGCCCTGTTCTCTACGAGCCAGATTAGAGGGTGAAACGCGCATTCAAGCTACACTTCGCCGTCAGTGGTCGCTTTCCAGCCAAGATCTGCAACGACGGAGCTGTACGTTTGAGACCCAAGATGCAGGTTCACAAGTGGACCAGAGGCGCCTTAAAGGCAGGCGCGAATCCGGGCGGCGATGGCTTCGATCGTGGCCGGGTCACCGGCTGACCGCCCATGGGATGGAGGGCGTTCGCCGTCCCTGATCGGCACCAGATGCACGTGATAGTGAAAAACCGTCTGCCCAGCGGCCCGTCCGTTGAACTGGCTGACCCGCATACCGTCCGGAGCAAGTGCGGTCTGTGCTGCCCGCGCCATTTTTTGAACCACCCGGGCAACATCAGTGATCGCGCTGTCGCCCACATCCAGTATGGATTCGTGATGGCTGCGCGGAATGACCAGCAGATGTCCGTCGCTGGCCGGCGCAACGTCCATGAAGGCAATCGTCGTTGCATCCTCGTAAACGCGAATTGCCGGCGCCTGGCCCGAGGCGATCGAACAGAATATGCAATCGCTGGACGAGATCATTGCGGCTGCATCCCAGCGTCCCGTCCCATAAGTTCGTTATGTCGCAACCCGCCCTCCGGGCGCTCCTCGCCCCGCTGAAATGCAAGCAACCCATGGGGCGGGACGCTAATCACGTTGAGAAATAAGATGTTCATAGCCTTGGCGATAGCTCGGGTAAAGGAATTGATAACCGGTTGCCAGCAATCGCTGGTTACTGCAGCGCTTGTTGTAGCGACCGTTCCGTTGCATGACTTGAGGCGCCGGCGCGTCCAATCGGTCCGCCAGCCAGGTCTGCACTTCACAGGCGGGTGCCGGATCCGAATCCACCGCCAGATAGACGCGCTCCACCTCATCAAGAGCGAGCAGATGGGCCAGGACGCCGGCACAGTCGTCCCGGTGGATTCGGTTGGTGTAGGCACCGAGCGTACAGGTCGCTGTACCCGCTCGCACCCGGTCTAGCAGTGCGCTGCGACCCGGTCCGTAGATGCCGCCAAAACGAACGACCACGGATTCGATCGGGGAGCGCGCCGCGATTTGTTCGCCAGCCAACAGGCTGTCTGGACCGAAATGACCGGTACGGACGGGGCTGTCCTCGTCCACCCAGCCGCCACCCTCCTCGCTATACACCGACGTGCTGGAGACAAACAGCATGCGGCGGGGCACATGACCTTGTCCGATGATCCATTCCAACAGCGACCTGGGTCCCTCCATGTACGCATTTCGGTAAGCCGCTTCAGAATAGCCATCGGCGGAGGCCAGGTAGACCAAATAGTCGAACCCCTGGGCAAGCCGGGGCAAGGATTCCGCTTGTGCCAGATCTGCCTGCAGGGGTGTTATGAAATCCGGCATCCCGGCGGGCCTGCGCCGTATTCCTGTCACCTGAAAACCGTCTGCGTGTAGGCGTGTGGCCAGTTCAATGCCCACATCGCCGCAACCGGCAATCAGTACTCGGCCTGTCCGGGTCGGGTTGTTGAAAACGTGTACCATACAGACCCTAACCATAGCCCGAAGGCGTGCTGTCGAAAAGTCGTGGTCGCTTGGCTTACCGCGTTTCGCCTGGCGAGCCAAGCGAGGCCACAGGTGCGGCGGGTGGAAGTGGCCAGTCATGAAGTGGCCTTTGATCTCTACCCTGAACGCGCGTCTCGGGACTCAAATGCACGTCTAGCAGCCTCGAACCACGCTGCTAGACGTTGGCAATATGAACAACGATCACTCGCATGCCGCGCCTTGAATCGGCGCGTTTTCAGTCTCTAATCTGCTCCGTCCAGGTTAAACGAAGAGCTTCACAAGAGGCATATCGTGGCAAATCTACATGACGCTGCCTGGCATTGCCTGATGTGCCCCTGCCCATCGGACAAAGTGGCGTATGTGCGGCGCATTCAAGATGCTTGGACCCAAGCTCGGGCTCCCGGTGAATCGTTAATCGCGCCAGTGCCTGTCCTCGTACCGGGGCGCCCGGCCAAGCCCACCCTGGTTGCGCCCCGTGATCTTGTGCGTCGTCGCCTCGGTTCGACCAAGGGACGTGCGGCCCTGATCCATGCCATCGTCCATATCGAGTTTAACGCCATCAATCTGGCCCTGGACGCGGTATACCGGTTCCGCGATTTGCCCGATGCCTTTTATCGCGACTGGTTACGGGTGGCGGCTGAGGAAGCGAGGCATTTCGAAATGCTGGAGGCGCGACTGGGACAGACGGGATACCGATACGGTGATTTTCCCGCTCACGATGGCCTTTGGGAGGTGGCTGTCAAAACCGCTGACGACGTGTTGTTGAGAATGGCGCTGGTTCCAAGAGTGCTGGAGGCTCGGGGCCTCGATGTGACTCCGGGGATGATTCGGCGCCTTCAGGCGGCAGGGGACGATCAGACCGCGGATATTTTACGTATCATCCTGCGCGAAGAGATAGATCATGTGGCGATTGGCACCCACTGGTTTCGCTCGATCTGCGCGCAACGAGGTCTCGATTCGGAGACAACATTCTCTCGTTTACTGACCCGCCACATGCCGGTAGCGGCGCACGGGCCACTGAACACCGAGGCGCGTCTTCAGGCCGGGTTCACTGCGAATGAGCTTGAAATTCTGACTTCAGGACCATAGGGCGGCGTGAGTACCAGCGCCTAATTGCTGTGGACCCTGGTGTGGGTCTGATTTTCTCAATCCAGGGTTTCGGCCTTCGGCTCTCCGTCGGGGGTGAAGGACAACACATGCCCTTGTGATTCCCAGTCAGCCAGCACGATGCGCTCCGCTGATTGCCCATCCAGCAAGAACGAATGCACCGCTGGACGGTGGGTATGGCCGTGGATTAGACGAGTCGCCCCATAGCGGCGCATAAACGCTTCCAACGTGTTTTGATTGACATCCATGATCTCCATGGATTTTTCCTGGGTCGAATCGCGACTGGTCTCCCGCAATTGGGCCGCCATCTGTCGGCGAATGGACAATGGCCGGTCGAGAAACTCGCGTTGCCATTGTGGGTTGCGCAGTTGTTGCCGCATGGTCTGATACGACAGATCGTCGGTACACAGCTCGTCACCATGGAGCAGCAGCGTCCGGGTGCCGTACAGATCCAAGACCGTGGCCTGATCCAGAAGTGTGGTTCCGGTACGCGCTTCAAAGCCGGACCCCAGCAGGAAATCCCGGTTGCCATGGGCCACGAACGAACGCGTTCCACGCTCGGTCAGCCGTCGAAGTCCATCGCAGACCTGTTCACTCAGCTGGCTATCCTCATCGTCGCCAATCCAGGCTTCGAACAAGTCACCGAGGATGTAGAGCGTTTCGGCTTGGACAGCGCGTTCTCTCAGGAACTGAAGGAACATGCCGGTTATCCCGGGTCGGGACGCGTCCAGATGCAGGTCTGAAATTAAAAGCGGACTCACGGCGTTTCGATCACCTCCACCGATTCCACCACCACGTCACTGACCGGCACATCCTGATGCGGGCCATTGCTGCCCGTGGGTACCGCGGCGATGCAGTCTACGATTTTCATCCCGTCGGTTACTTTGCCGAAAACGCAGTATCCCCAACCCGCAGGGGTGGGCGCCTGATGATCGAGGAACGCGTTGTCGCTGAGGTTGACGAAAAACTGAGACGAGGCCGAGTGAGGGTCCTGGGTGCGCGCCATGGACAGTGTGCCGCGCAGGTTCTTGAGGCCGTTTTCACCCTCATTCTTTATTGGAGGGCGGGTCTCCTTTTCCTTGAGACCGGACTCCATCCCGCCGCCCTGGATAACGAATCCGGGAATCACCCGGTGGAAAATGGTTCCCTCGAAAAACCCTTGCTTCGCATACTCCAGGAAGTTGGCTGCCGTCTCAGGGGCCCGCTCATGGTCAAGTTCTACGATGATGGCACCCAGATTGGTGTTCAAGCGGATCATTCTACGCTCCAGAAGTGGGTTGTTGCTTTGCTTGTTCCGGAAAGGGTTCAGGGGCGACTCACTGTGACCTGCTCAATCACGACCGTTTCCATTGGTACGTCCTTCGGGAACGGGCCGGCAGAGCCGGTCTTGAGCTTGGCGATGGCGTCGATGACATCCATGCCTCCGGTGACCTGGCCGAACACGCAGTAGCCCCAGCCGCGGGGTGTTTCATCCGTGTGATCCAGAAATGTGTTGTCCACCACGTTGATGAAGAATTGCATGGTCGCGGAATGCGGCGCGGGCGTTCTGGCCATGGCAATGGTGCCGCGGGTGTTCTTCAGACCGTTGTTTGCCTCGTTCTGGATCGGCTCCCGCGTATCCCGTCGTTCGTAGTTCTGGTCGAATCCACCGCCCTGGACCATGAACCCTTCGATTACGCGATGAAAGATCGTCTCGTCGAATGCCCCGTCTTGGGCATATGCAACGAAATTGTCAACTGTAGCAGGGGCTTGCTCATCGAACAGGTCAAGAGTGATCACCCCCAGATTGGTCTGCATCTGCACTTGAGTACCGGCCATGACCTGGCTGCTGAACATGGATACCAAAAGTCCGATAATAACGCTGCGCATCCCGGGCGCGCTCCTCTGGTTGCCGTTTTGGGTGGACGGATAGTAGCAGGGCAGACGGAGGACTTCATCGCCATCGGACTGCCTTGATGTGCCGATTGGCCACGGCGGCATTCAAGTCGTGCGCGACGCAGGCGGCGGTTTGGTCGGCGCAATTGCGTTGACGGCGCGCTGGCGGGGCCGCTATCATTCCGCTCCCCGGTTTGGTGGGGCACCGGAGTCTGACAATTCGGGGTATGGCGCAGTCTGGTAGCGCACCTGCTTTGGGAGCAGGGGGTCGGGGGTTCGAATCCCTCTACCCCGACCAGCGCGGAGCGTTGCGGGCTCGGCACGGAAGTATGGACGGGATTTCTGCGCCCGTAGCTCATTTGGATAGAGCATCGGACTTCTAATCCGAGGGTAGCAGGTTCGAGTCCTGCCGGGCGCGCCAAATATCCGGTGGAAGTCAGTGGTGGGTGTAGCTCAGTTGGTAGAGCCCTGGTTTGTGGTACCAGTGGTCGCGGGTTCGAGTCCCGTCATCCACCCCAGTCTGACAAAATGGGCCGTTAGCTCAATTGGTAGAGCAGTTGACTCTTAATCAATTGGTTCGGGGTTCGAGTCCCTGACGGCCCACCATTTCAGACCTCACGAGGGGTTGCGGTTGCGCAGCCCCTTTTGTCGTATTTGGGGAGGTAGAACGCGCTCCTCAAGTCGGATGTACT
>Ga0316191_10002487_pt1 | contig 13410 bp, 10 predicted proteins | sample Eddworburr2cm_MG_FD_204928 | JGI IMG/M metagenome (GOLD analysis project Ga0316191, IMG submission 204928) | Coastal sediment microbial communities from Maine, United States - Eddy worm burrow 2 cm | ecosystem: Environmental > Aquatic > Marine > Coastal > Sediment | place: USA: Maine...
AGGGCGGAACATTATAACTTTCGCATCCGCCCTGCCCCAGCCCGTATAATGATTTCTCTCAAGTTTTTACGGTGAACTGCCAAAAGAAGTTATAGTAAGAAATTGGCGTCTGCCAGTATGATTTTGGCTCATTACTGCTAGTTTTTGAAATAATTCAAACTTATTACGACAAATTTGAATTTACAAATTTTGACAGATACGATGACGTTTTATGGCAATAGTTAAAATCAAACTCCCCAAAGACTTTTTTAACCTATTGTAATTAAATGATAATTTTCAAACATCGTAAAACAGGTATGGTTTTTGCAAAATTTGATCGGTTGTAAGACGGAAATATCCAGATTATTGCCAACAATTAATCACCATTGGAATAGACTTGCGCAATCAGTAAATATTATTCAGGAAAAAGCCGAGCCTGCCTTGGGGCAGGGACCTGAGGCCATGGGTCTCACAGAGACAGCCGGATTGCCTTGAAAAATTATATGGGTGAACCGGCTTTTTATTCCGGCTTGGCTTATAAGCAACGATTGACGACCCGGATAGATATGGGAGCATCCATGCGGAACGGGAAGTTGTGAAAACCCAATGAATCAGAAAAAGACCGGACAGTTAAATAGCTGACAAACCGGTAGATACTGAGATCATGGGATAGACTAAATGAACTCTCCAGAAGAAAAATCAAACGCCTTTATCAACGGGTTTATGCTTGCCAACTTTTTGCAGCTGATTAATCTGGAGCAAAAGACCTGTACCCTCAAGGTGAAGTCAAAAAATAGCGTTGGATATCTTTATCTTAACAAGGGCGAGTTGGTAAACGCTGAGGCCGATGGTATGGATGGTGAAAAGGCGGCCACCAGAATTATTTCCTGGAAAAATGTGCAGACGGAAGTGCAAGATAACTGTCGAACTGAAAGAAAAGTTCATACACCGTTAATGCATATCCTGCTTAACTCCACCCACCAGGCTGATGAAAACGGCATACCCTTCGGTTGTGCGGATCTCCTGGATGAAGCCATCCAGGAGGCGGAAGGGTATCATCTTAGAAAAGCAAGATTACTCTTAAGCAAAATATTAAAGCAGGATAAACGAAATCACAAGGGCTGGTTGTGGTTTTCGAGAATTTCTGCGAGTTTCAAGGCTGTTGAAGGATCATTAAGTAATGCACTCAAAATTGCACCGCGTGATCCGGAAGTCGTCGAGGAAGTCAAAAAGTTCCAACAGACGAAAAGCCGATTGCAAAAAGAACCTTTTCCCCGGTGTCCGTTCTGCTGGGTGCCCTTGGAAAGTGATGCCGTTACGTGTCCCTATTGCAGATGCCATTTGCTCATCCACAATCTTTTTTTTGAGTTGGAGCACACCGGCAGCGACAAGATCAAGAAAGAGGCAATTGATAGATATACCCGGGTCATACAAAGAGAAAATAATTCCCAAGCTCACTATTGGCTGGGTATGGTCTATCTCAACATGGATAACTATGAGGAAGCCCTGAACCATCTGGATCTAGCCTCAAAGTTTGCCCCCGGGGAGCAATTTTATTCTAAACAGTTGAATGTTTTGCTGAAACACATGGCCTCCAGCGGAGCACTTTTATCCAAGGAATCACCGGCAATCGGAAATGATACCGATTCGACGGCGTTATCATTACACGACAAGATAAGAAGAAAAATACTGGTTGTAGAAGACAGTTCAACCATACGCAAGGTGATATCAATCACCCTAAGCCAAAAAGGATATGAAATTATAGAGGCGGGAGATGGGCTCGAGGCATTGAGCAGGCTAAATGAGTCCAAACCCGATCTAATCCTGCTGGATATCATCCTGCCAAAAATGGACGGCTATCAAATACTCTCTATTATCAGGGAAAATCCAGAGTTTAAAAATATTCCGGTCATCATGCTGACCAGCAAAGATGGTATTTTCAATAAAGTTAAAGGCAAAGTGGCCGGTTCTTCGGCGTATCTAACGAAGCCCTTCGATCCGACCCAACTGGTGGAAACCATTGAGAGGCATATTGAGTAAAACCGAGGGAGGTTTTATGCATGGCCAAAATAAAAGTAATGGTAGTAGATGACAGCCCAACAGATTTGAAACTTATAAGTGGGCCATTTTAATTTTAATTCTATTAAAGAGGCATATCCGCCATGGAAACAATCACCAAGCCTGAAGAAGGCTTTACTCCGCCGGCAACAGCCGGCCGGGATCATAACATCTTGTCTTTAAATGAATTGATTGCTGAAATTGACAGGGAAACAGCGGGTCCTATGGGCTGCGGTACAGAAGAAGAAATATCCCCTAAATTGGATGGAATGCATACATCCCTGAAAGATCAATACATTCTATTGGCTCTGGAAAAGACACTTTTTGCACTCCCGCTCTCCAGCGCCCTTGAGATTGGACGTCGTCCGGAGATTACACCACTGCCGAATCTGCCGAACTGGGTTTTGGGTATCAGTAATATTCGCGGCGAAATTATCTCCTTTATAAATCTGAAGGCATTTTTTGGGATCTCTTCAACCGGGGCTAACCTAGGACGTCATTTTCTCATCATCCATAATCCAGGCCTAAAGGTGGGTATCATTGTTGACCGAATTATGGGCATTCTCGCTCTGAACCAAATAGACGCTGATTTGCAAAACAGCCCCTACATAAAAGGAGAAATAGCTAACTATGTTTTGGGGGTGGCCGTTTCGGGCGAAAACCTAATGAATATACTTGACATCGATAAACTGTTATCCTCCCCGCGGATGACCGTTTTCAAGGGAAATTAGAATATGCAACCCCAAGGGCGGCGAGTTGGAAAAGTTAGAAGTGAACTAAAAATAAATCTTTAAGTCGAGCGATCCGGTTAACCCGTTAAGGAGGCTGTGTATGTCCATGCCGCCCAAAATTGAAATGATAAAGGATTTTTTCGAAGAAGTCGGGAGTTACATTCCTACTTTAATCAATGGATTGGAATCTCTTAAAAATGAACCGGGGCAAAACGAAGCCCTTGAGGAGAGCCATCGATTGGTGCACACCATAAAAGGGGCGTCTTCGCTGGTTGGGTTGAACGGATTAAGCCATATAGCCTTTTATATGGAAGAATACCTGGAAGATATTATTGCGGGCAAACAGGAGTTTAGCGACAATGCGTTCAATACGATGCAGAATACCGTTGAATTGTTCAGGGAATATTGCCGCGGGTACATGAACGGAGGGGTGGCGTCTCGAGCGATGCTCAAAGAAACGGTTATAAGCTTCAGACGAACCCGGGGGCTTTCCCCGGAGGATGATGAGCGCACGCTCAATGAACTGCTGGCTTCGGTTCCGGAAAACGAAGGGCTCAGTGCTGAAGATATTATGGATACTGAAAAAAGACCGGAGCCGGACTCAGAGCAGATCAACCAATTCCCAGCGGTATTCGGCACCGGGACCGGCGCGATTCCACCTTCTGGATCTGTTCCCCTGATGGACGGAACCCCAGTAGATGCCGAAGGGCGGAGCGAGACAACCAATCTTCACGAAAAAAACAGCTGGGAGATTCCGCCTGAGCTGCTGGAAAGCTTTTATGAGGAAGCGGAAGAACACCTCGAGGATCTGGGGCGTTCTTTAAACGTTTTAGATAACCAGGTAAAAAAAACCGTTCCCATTTCACCCATCCTGCGGGAAGAATCCCGCCGGATCAGGCGATCCGTTCATACCTTAAAAGGAGCCGCCGCCGTTATTGGTTTGCAGGATTTTGCAACATACGCCCACCGTCTGGAAGATCTTCTGGATTGGCTGTTTGAAGACGCCCGCGAAATTTCTCCGGAAATTGTAACGGTGCTGGCTGAGTCTTCAGATTTGCTGGCAGGGATCATCACCAAGCCTCAATTGCTATATTCTGCCAAGGCCCAATCCTTAAAAAATCAGTATAAAAAAATTATGGGGCAGAGTCGTTCGAAAAGTGAAACGATGGAAGGAGAACGCCAATCTGACACCGAGCAGGAGTCAATCCTAAACCTGAATGAAATTCTGCAAGCAGAAAATTTCGCCGAAGAGAATACCCAAACGGATTTATTCGAAGAACTTCCGCAAGTAGACGATGTTGCGGAATTGGGTGCCCGGTCTACCAAAACACTGAGGGTGGACATGGCGCGGTTCGATGATCTGGCCAACCTGTCCGGTGAGCTTATTATTGCCTTGAGTGCATTTGACCAAAAAATGGAAACCTTTGCGGCTTCCGTAAATGATCTTGAATTATATCGCGAACGTCTCAAACAGATTGCGCGAGATCTGGAGGTCAGCTATGAAGTCGAAGCCCTTGAACAGCTAAGGGCGGCACCTGATTTTTCTGGGGCAAATGGTGCAAAAGCGAGTCCTACAGGGGATTTTGACGACTTCGATACATTGGAGCTGGATCGATATTCCGAATTAAATCTGATTATCCGCAAATTAAATGAATCCGCTGTCGATGTAGGTGCACTCCACACACAATTGTCGAACCTTCACAGCGATTTTGACGGGCGACTCACCCGCCAGCGGGTAATTCTCAGTGAACTTCAGGATAAGATGATGCGGGTTCGCATGACCCCGATTTCGGTTATTACCAATAAATTGCGTCGAACCGTGCGTGAGGTTGCCGGAAACCTGGATAAAAAGGTCAACCTGGTCGTTACCGGCGAAGACATTGAACTCGACAAACTGATTTGGGAAAAAATTGCAGATCCGCTGATGCACTTGCTCAGAAATGCCGTTGATCATGGCGTTGAGCCACCAAACGTGAGGCAGTCTCTGGGGAAACCATCGGTTGCGACCATTAAACTGGAGGCTTCGCGTGAAGGAAACCAAGTGGTGATCCGCATAGCGGATGATGGTGCCGGCCTCGACTACCCCGCCATTCAGATGAAGGTTCACAAAATGCGGCTCTCTGATAGCGTCCATGCGATGTCCGCTGATGAGCTGTCTCAGTATATTTTTTACCCAGGTTTCAGCACTCGCGAAGAGATCAGCGAAATCTCGGGCCGCGGTGTGGGGATGGATGTCGTTAAAGAAAATATTCAGGACCTTAAAGGCGTTATTCGGGTGGCATCTGAAAAAGGACAAGGGACAAAGTTTACCATTCGCATCCCCTTAACCCTGGCGGCTGTGCAGGCGTTGCTCTTTACCGTCGGTGGCCAAACATACGCCATCGCTTTAAATGAGATCGGCGAAATCATTCGATTAGACCCGCAAAATATTCTTGGGCCCAATCAAGACGCTTTAAGGATAAATGATGAGGTGTTACCGCTTTTTCACATGGCAGATCTGCTGGGTGCCCGAAAAAAAAGTGCAGAAACTGTGTCGCCGGGGGAATATCCAATAACATTGGTGGTTGAAACCGGTGGTCGCCGGGGGACACTCGTGATAGATAGCCTGGTGGGTCAAAAAGAAATCGTTATCAAAAGTCTGGGCTCACATCTGCGGTATGTAAAGGGGGTGTCCGGAGCAACGATCATGGGTGACGGCAGTGTGATCCCCATTTTGAACCTAGATGAATTATTATGGCGTCAGACGAAGATATTGGCAGAAACCCATACGGATAAGGAGCTTATAATAGAAAGGCCCCTGAATATAATGGTTGTGGATGACTCCGTCAGTATCCGTCAGGTAGTCTCCCGACTTATGAAAGATCAGGGCTGGAAGGTACAAACAGCCAAAGACGGCCTCGATGCTCTGGACAGACTAAGTGAAAGCCGTCCGGATCTGATTGTGCTTGATATCGAAATGCCGCGAATGAACGGCTTTGAATTTTTAGGTGCCCTCAAGGCCCAGGGTGGATTTGAAGATATCCCGGTTGTGATGCTGACATCGAGAACTGTCGCCAAGCATCGGGACAAAGCCAATGCTCTGGGAGCCAAAGGGTTTATTGTCAAACCTTATGATGATGATGAATTCGTGGGTTTAATTTTAAAACTGACAGGTAGATTTTCTATTGCTTAATAATGAAAACATCATTGTGCAGAAGGGACTATAATGAAAAAAATGCTGCTATTCCGGGTAGGGACAAGGCCATATGGCATCGATTTAGCACGCGTCAAGAGCATCCAAAGTGTGAAGCATATTGTTGACGAAGGGGCCGAAAGCGGCGTCCAGATTTCCCAGGTGTTTGATGGCGAGCAAACGCCCTTATATGATCTTGTCTCTATCTTCGAGAAAGAAACTGCCGGCCGTGATTCCGAAAATGAAAAATTGATCATGGTGGAAACAGAAGGGCAATCTATGGGGATGGTCGTCAGCCGCGTAGAACAGGTTGTTTCTATAGATACTGATAGGATCAAACCGCTTTCTCCGATATTTAGAGGTGCTTCGATGTCATGCTTTCCCAAGGTGTTGAAACATGACGACGCGCTGATTTTGCTTTTGGCACCGGAAGGAATAGAAAAAGTCGTTCAGGAAAGAGGTATCGTCCAAAATATCGCAGAAATGCCGGATGGTGGCGATGCTTCCCCTGAAGCGGAAGAAATTATCACACTTGTAAACGAGGTAATGACCGCTTCAGATCACGGCCCCATGTCGCTTGCCGGTCGCTGGCCTCAAGATTCCGGTATTTGTGAAGCACTGCAGGCCCAAGCCAATCCTGATTCCAGACCGCCGGCCGAAGATTTAGAGATAGCGGACATGATCCCTGAAATAATTGATACAGTTGATATTGATGATGCGTCGCAATGCGAATCAACCTCATTCCTGGCGAATCTTCTGCAAACCGACAGGAATGTTTCACCTCAAGCGGAACCGACAGATTGTGAGTGAGTATTAAGATGAAAGGGCAAATTGCAACCTCAGAGCAAAGGGTGCTTATTTTCTCTGCGCTGACCCCACGGGTATCGAACAGGCAGATTTATTTTTTATTCAGTCAGCACCAGATGGAAGACATTCTAATGGATACAGCGGTGCAGCCTGTTCCCCTTTCTCCATCTTATATAGAAGGCGTAGCAGAGTGGCGCAATCAGGTTTTGCCGGTTATCTCGCTAGAGGCATGTTTGGGGATGGAATCTTTAAACTCCTCTAAAATTCAGCGGCTGATGGTGGTACGCGCTTTAAAAGATGAGGCCGCTCCAATGGGCATTTATCGAATCATGCTTCGTATCGTTCCTCCTATTCGAATGTTGACGCTTCCGATTGAATGTTCGCCGGTTTCCGATGAATGGATTCCGGAACATTTTTTTACGAAGGGCGTTTATGAATGGGAAAATGGATTTTTAGTAGTGGCTCATATGAAAAACATCATAGATGGAAGAAATTAAACTATCCATGTATCGAAAGTCAATCTTAGAAAACGGCATAAGAGTTGTGACGGAAGCCATGTCCGGACATCGTTCGATCTCCATGGGTATTTTGATAGATTCAGGCCCTTGCGACGAAGCCCCGGAGCAAGGCGGGCTGGCGCATCTGGTGGAACATGCTGTGTTCTGCGGCACCAGCAGTCGCAATGCGACTCAAATTGCGCGTTTGATGGATGAAGCCGGTGGACATCTGGGAGCTTTCACGGCCCGCGATTTCACTTGTTACTCCGCTACGGTACTGGATGATTATTTTACATACGCGCTGGATCTGTTAGGCGATATTTTGCTTAATTCGATCTTTCCGCCCGAAAGCATTGAGAGGGAAAAAACAGCCATATTGCGTGAGATAGAATCCGCCGGCGATATGCCCTCTGAACGCGTCCATGACCTTTTAAAAGGCTTTGCCTGGTCTGATCATCCCCTGGGCCGGTCCATTGCCGGCCGATCCGACACGATCCAATTAATGACACGCGAGGACGTGATTTATTATGTGCATGAGCATTATTCACCGGATCGTATCATTGTTGCGGCTGCAGGCAACGTCGATCATGAGGATTTTGTGGCTCAGGTGCGGGATGCCTTTTGGCGAATGATCGGAAAAAGGGTACCGGCCGCCAAGGCGTCACCCGAATTTCACCCCGGGGTGGTCCTGGAAAATATGCCGGTCTCCCAGGTCTACTTTTCTCTGGGGATTCGGGCGTGTGCCTATGCGGATCCGGGCCGCTATGGAATGCATGTTCTCAATAATATTCTGGGAGGCGGTATTAGTTCACGATTATTCCGCCGGGTGCGGGAAAACCGGGGACTGGTTTATCATATCAGCTCGGAATATCATGCTTATCGTGATGATGGGATGATGGTGGTAGAAGGCTGTGCAGCTCCGGAAAATATCCTGCAGGTATTGGAATTGGTTTTTGATGAATTATGGAAATTGATATCCGCCAAGGAACCGCTAGATGAAGAAGAACTCTGGAAAGCAAAAATGCACATCCGGGGGCAACATCTTATTTCCGGGGAAAACACCAATACTCGTATGAACCGTTTGGCATCACAGGAACTCTACTTCGGCAGATACATATCGGATGAAAATATCCTGGCTCAAATCGATGAAATCCAGCCTCAAAAGTTACAGCGCCTGATAGACGAGGTTTTACAAGATGCGTGCAGCCGGACAGCGGTCGCAGTAGTCGGCCCGGAAGCCCCCGGTGACTATCAGCTTTCATCCATTCAAAGACTATTTGACGCGCATCAATACATCCGCAAAGAAGGGAGGTGATTCAATGGGCCTTGACAGTGCCATAAAAAAGAACTGGATCGAGATTCAGAAACAGCACGATGTCCCGATCAATGCCATTGGCGTCAAAATAGATGGCAAGGACAAAAAAACACTGAAAGTGTGGAAAGATGAAGGTATAGACCAGTTTATTAAAAGATGAACCTAATCCGGCCCAGCCGGAGGCCAAAATAGATCAAACCACGAAGGTCACGAAGAACACAAAGACAAAAATTGAATAAATGATTTTATGGTTTCCGCGTGCCCTTCGTGGTGAAACAAGTTTTTTCATAATTCGGATAGATTTTAGCTATTTTATGATCGGAAGCGTCTTCTCTCTGTGGTGGAGAAGAATTTTCCGAATGGAAAATAGCAATGCAAGAAGGAGAATAAAAATGGTTAATTCGAAAATATTGGTAGTAGAAGACAGCCCGACATATCTACGGAAAATTACGGATTTTCTTGAGGGCCTCGGATATGAAGTGATCACCGCCATTGATGGTGAAGAGGCTCTTGAAAAGGCCGTGCGGGAAACTCCGGGCTTAATTGTCCTGGACGTTATTTTGCCTAAAAAAAACGGCTTTCAGGTATGTCGTCAGTTAAAAACGTCACCCGCCACCCAAGACATCAAAATTCTCATGATGACCAGCAAGTCGCAAGACAGCGATCGCTTCTGGGGGCTGAAACAAGGCGCGGATGAATATATGACCAAGCCGTTTGATGATAACGAACTTGTGACCACTGTTGCCAAATTAATGCCGCAGGACGATCAAGCCAGTCGGTTAGCAGAAGGAAGCGGCGAGTTCGGGTTGAATATTTAAGCACTTGAAGTAACCAACAAAAATGAACAGGAGATTTTCCAATGGATAATGCAAAAAAATCCTCTAACCGATTGGCAAAGTTTGGCGGCGGTGCGTTTGGCCGCCTGATAAAGTCAGGACTCGGATCAATCGGAAAGAGAGGCAAAAGCATCCGCACCAAGTTATTGGTTGCATTTTTGATTTTGGCTCTCATTCCGCTCATAGCCTTGGGTATCATCACGCTTACGACATCATCCAACGCTCTGATGAGCAAGGCATTCGACAATTTGGAAGCGGTGCGAGCCAACAAAACCCAGGCCATCGAGAACTTTCTTTATAGAAGCGAGAGTGACATGAATATTCTGCTCGAAACAGTTAAAACTTTGCGGCAGAATTCATTTGACCAGCTTACTGCCGTGCGGACGATCAAGAAGGGCCAAATCGAAGACTATTTTGCCGCTCGGCTGTCTGATGTGAGAGCGCTGTCTACCAACCCGGTGGTGATCGAAGGCTTATCTGATTTTAAAAAGGTGAGCGGCAAAATCGGTGGCTCGGAGTGGCAGGCTATCGAGCGGACCTATGGGCCCTGGTTGGCGAAGTTCATAGAAGAATACGGCTATATTGATCTGTTCCTCATTTCCGATAAGGGCCAGGTGCTTTACACGGTGGAAAAAGCCTCCGATCTGGGTCAAAACCTGAAAACCGGCAAGCTGAAGGATAGCCCGGCCGGCAAGGCTTTCAACGGCGGGTTGAAAGCCCCAACCGTGCAGGATTTTGAATTCTATGAGCCCTCGGGTGATGCGCCGGCAGCCTTTATTGCCTCACCGGTAAAGGTGGGTGGAAAAACAATGGGCGTTGCCATGATCCAAATCCCCATCCATCAAATCAACGCCATCATGCAAGAGCGCACTGGATTGGGTGAGACCGGCGAGACCTACCTGGTGGCTACCGACAAGCTCTTCCGTTCAGACTCACGCTTAGTAGAAGATAGTACTATTCTCGATCCGACTTATTTGGTGGATACGGCGGCGGTGCACGAAGCGCTGGCCGGTAAAACAGGCGAAAAGATTATCCGCAACTTCAAAGGCACACCGGTATTGTCTGCTTATTCTCCCCTGGCAATCCCAGGCGTGCATTGGTCCATCATAGCTGATATTTCCGTGAAGGAGGCGTTTGCGCCTAAAGTTGTGAATGAAGTGGAAGATTTTTTCACCACCTACAAAGAAAAATACGGCTACTATGACCTTTACCTATTTAATCCGGATGGTTATCTCTTTTACTCTGTTGAACACCAGCCGGATTATCAGACAAACATGCTGACAGGCCCCTATAAAGATACAAACCTCGGACGGTTGGTAGTAGAAGTTTTGGAAACCAAACAATTTGGGTTGGCCGATTTTGAGCGATATGCACCGGCCCGCAAAGCACCGGCGGCCTTTGTCGCCCAACCGCTAGTCCATAAGGGTCGGGTGGAACTCATCATAGCCGCCCAATTATCACTGGATCATATCAACGCCATCGTTCAAGAACGTGCGGGCCTGGGCGAAACGGGTGAGTCTTACCTGGTTGGCTCCGACAAGTTGTGGCGTAACAACTCCAATTTTTTGCGACAACTCGGCCTTGAAAGCACCGTCCTGAACCCCAAGGTTATCGTGGATACGGTGGCTTCACAGAGAGCCTTGATCGGCAACTCCGGTACCGAAGTGATTGAGAACTACCGAGGATTACCGGTGTTAAGTTCCTGGTCACCTATCATCGTACAGGAACCAACGACAGATAACCCCAAGGGGATCAACTGGGCGCTGATTTCCGAGATTAATTTAGAAGAGATTAGACTTCCGCTTGTAAAAATGATGTGGATCATCGGTATTACGTTCGGCGGAGCGGCCATTTTGGTGGTGGCCGTAGCCCTGGCGCTGGCCGGTGGCCTCACTATCCAGGTACGCAAAATTATGGATCTTTTCGGAAATATCGGTATGGGCGATTTCGAAGCGCGAGCCGAGGTAACCTCAAAAGACGAGCTGGGGTCCATGGCCGAATCACTCAACGCCATGCTTGACAACACGCTGGTTCTCATTCAGAGCCGTGAGGAACGTGATGCCATTCAGACCTCGATTTTGAAGCTTTTGACAGAGATCAGCGGGCTGGCAGAAGGAGATTTGACCAGACGGGCCGAGGTGACTGCAGAGATGACCGGTGCTATTGCCGACTCCTTCAATGCCATGGCAGAGCAGCTCAGCGATGTTGTTCAGAATGTTAAGCGGACCACTGGAGAGGTTACCGCCACTTCCCGCAAAGTTAACTTATCAACTGGGCAGCTGGCGAAAACAAGCAATACGCAGACCAAGCAGATATCTCACGCTATCGCGGCCATTAGCGCGATGGCGGCCTCTATTCGGCAGGTAGCCGAGAATGCCGTTCAGTCTGCAGCGGTATCTGAACAATCAACGGTAAATGCCAAAGAGGGTGCCGAAGCCGTGAAATCGACCAACAAAGCTATGGAGGCTATTCGCGAAAATGCCCAAGAGACGGCCCGTGCCATTAAGCGTCTGGGCGAGAGTTCGCAGGAGATCGGCAACATTGTCCAGCTCATCAACGACATTGCAGACCGTACATCAATTCTGGCATTGAATGCGTCTATCCAGGCGGCCATGGCCGGTGATGCTGGACGAGGGTTTGCGGTCGTAGCTGAAGAGGTTCAACGCTTGGCAGAGCGTTCAACTAAGGCCACCAAACAGATTGATGCCCTGATAAAAAATATTCAGGGAGAAATCAATGAAGCCGGAACCAGTATGGAAGAGAGCATTCAGCGTGTTGTGGAAGGCTCTAATCTGGCTAACAATGCCCATAACAAGCTACAGGAAATCGAGATGGTTTCAACTCATTTGGCAGAGTTGATCCATTCAATTTCAACCGCTGCTACCCAACAGGCCAAGGCTTCGGATAGTATTACGAAGACAATGGAGGAGGTGGGCAAGGTCAGTGCTCAAAACTCGGCTGCCAGCCGGCAGACAGCAGTGGCGATTAAGCGGCTGTCCCAAACTTCTGAGCAATTGGCCACATCGGTTGAAGTTTTTAAGGTGGAGGAAGCTGTTAATCCGCAACCAGAGCAACAGGTGGATGTCTAGAAGATCTCTACTGGCCGCTATAAACGGCTGTCACATCAGCCGCTATTGACCTTTTGCCGATGGATATATTCAATATTATTTAGGAGACATGAAAATGATAAAAAGTAAAAACAACAAAATTTTAAAAAGCGCCTTAATCCTGCTGACGATTCTCCTGGCAATTAGCACTGTTGCAAGTGCCGCGGTTGTTAAAATCGGACTGAATTATCCTAAAACAGGTCCATACTCCGTTCAAGGGCTGGCTCAACTGAGAGCGGCAGAAATGGCTGTTGAGGAAATCAATCAAGCCGGCGGCATACTCGGGCGGAATGTTGAATTGGTTGTCAGAGATTCGAAATCAAAGGCAGATCTGGCCAAGAAAAATGTCGAAGACCTAATTGACAACGAAGGCGTTGAAATGATTTTTGGAGGATCCTCCAGTGCTGTAGCAATAGCCGGCGGCAAAGCTGCAAAATCAAGAGGGAAATTATATTTTGGAACATTGACATACTCCAACGCCACAACGGGTGTGCAAGCCCATAAATATATTTTTAGAGAATGCTATAACGCCTGGATGGGTGCCAAGGTGTTATCGGAATATTTAAAGGAGCATTTTTCCGGTAAAAGATACTTCTATGTGACTGCTGATTATACCTGGGGCTGGACAACAGAAGCATCTCTTAGGAAGTTCAGCCGAAGCCTGGACAGAAAAAGGCATAAACGGTTTCTGACTCCCTTTCCGGGTGCCACGCGTCAAAATTTTAAAGAAGCACTGACGAAAGCCGCTTCGTCAAGGGCCGAGGTTCTCGTACTGGTATTATTTGGAAAAGACATGGCCGATGCAGTTACGTTGGCCAGCGAAATGGGTTTGAAGAAAAAAATGTCTATTGTAGTTCCGAATTTGACATTGGGCATGGCCGAAAGTGCCGGACCGAAAGTAATGGAAG
>Ga0316191_10002489_pt1 | contig 13405 bp, 9 predicted proteins | sample Eddworburr2cm_MG_FD_204928 | JGI IMG/M metagenome (GOLD analysis project Ga0316191, IMG submission 204928) | Coastal sediment microbial communities from Maine, United States - Eddy worm burrow 2 cm | ecosystem: Environmental > Aquatic > Marine > Coastal > Sediment | place: USA: Maine | collected...
ACAGCCATGTCATGCCTCATGATCTTTTAGATGGGCGGGCTAAATCTGCGCCCGCCTTCTTGTTTTAGTATCTATTTAAGATACCGTTCCATCCACTCAGATTCGAGCTGTGAGTCGATTGCGTTGACCTGGGACCAGAATTCATCGACCAGCGCCTCTTCGATTCCAAAATCCGAAGTGATCCACTGCTTAAATGCAGGTTGGGTAATATCACGCATTTTAGCTTTTTCCGAGTCAGGTAATATGTAACATTCTTTAAATTTCTTACAGGAATTCACCCACCCGATGACACTGATATTGGTGGCAACCCCATGCCCCATGGTCACCGCTTCTCGAGCAGCGCGAATAATGATTTTTTGGTATTCTTCAGGAAGGGATTGAAGCCATTTATCGCTGACCACCCAGGTCACCGTGTTATATATATGACCGCTCCAGGTGGTGAAATCCGTGACATCCGCTAGTTTAAAGGCATCATTAACACCCGGTGCATTAAATTGGCCGTCTGCCAAACCCGTCGCGAGCGCGGTCTGCACCTCACCCCAGGGCAAAGGCGTCGCTGACGCGCCGAGCGCCTTCATAGTGATGATATGGGCCGGATTTTCTTCCACTCGAATTCTCAAGCCCTTGATGTCTTCGACGGTTTTTATCAGTCGTTTATTATTGGTAAAGGCGACATATCCACCACCGTCATCGAAGGTTCCCAAATAACGAAGTCCGCTTTCCTTAACCATTCCTCGCATAAAATCCGCAAAATACTGGCTGTCAAAAAATCCCCAGGCAGTTTTATAGTTTGGGAACAGAAAAGGCGTCGTTACGAGCTGATAGTTTCGATAAAAGGATGACATCGCACCCGAGGACATCAAGGTGGATTGGATGGTCTTGCCCCTCTGGCAGGCCTTGCCGGTTTCGACCTCGGATCCAAGTTGACCGGCGGCAAAAACCTTAACCTCAATATCACCATTGGTAGCAGCTTCGACAACCTGTCTAAAGCGTTCAAGTGATGGCGACTCTTCGTTACTTAAAAAGTCTTCGGGATATATATGTGAAATCGTCATCGTATATTTCGCCGCATGAACCGGCGTGATGGGTAGCATCAATGCTGCCGTGAACACTCCAATAGTTAGTGTGACCATTGCGATAGATCGTAAAGACACACAACAGCGAATAAAACAAAAATAGGTATTCATGCTTTTCTCCTTTTCTCCCCCTGGGGACTTGCGTGTTGAGTATTCTAAGTTGACGTTTCGGAAAATTGGACGTCTGCCGGCCTCTAAGTTCTTTCTCGCTATCACCTCCCTTCACTTGAAACTTAGGATGATGTATATAAAAAACTGCATTATTTAATTTTATGAGCTTGGTGGGTCCTTCCGAAAATATTTCAGATAAGAAAAAAACCTAGTTTTTTAGTTGCCAGTGCCAGTCGCCGGTGAAATTATTTTCTTTGAGCTTTCAGCCTTCAGCTTTGAGCTTTTATAGCTTCCCGGCTTCCCCTTACTTCATCCCGCACTCACCACTCCTTATTCCTCATTCCGATATCAAATCCCTCAGTCATCTGTCCTCTGCCCTCTGACTTCTGCCCTCTCACTTCTTTCCCCCACCTAAGGCGTCACCCAGATATAGTCAGCAATATCCAATTCAACTACATCGCCCACCGGGGCCAGATAAATCGTCCGGAAGGCTTCATCGGTCCGGCTAAAAGCCCGATCTGGAATCCCGTATTTAAATTGGATATGACCATTTCCGGCCAGCACAACCATGACATCATCTTTTAGATGTTGGGAAATCATCTCCGCCATGGCGTCCTCCCACACGGACTGGGCGGCATAAAAATTTTCAAATTCAACCTCGCCCCTGAAATGGTGCTTGTGGCCATCAAATACATTTTGAAGGTAGTCACGGTGGGCCGTCTTGGAGATATCTATTTGCTGGGGGAGATGTTCTTTCTCGTCTACTCTTAAATTGTCGATACCGCCTTCGCGAATCTTGGGGGGTATATGGCTGGGGATGTTCAAAGCCACCAGGCGAATGTGGTTTTCTTTGATAAATTCCAAAATTTCACGGTACAGGGAAAAGTCAAAGCGCCAATTGGCATACCAGTGAGATTTCTTTAAGAAATCCTTTTGATCCAATTCACCCGCCGACCACATATCAAGCACATCCTGATAGGTATGATCAAACATCTCCATACCCACGGCCAGATTTGGTTGCTTTTTAAAGAGGGCCTGTATGACCTCCAACTGGATGCGGTGGTGTGCGACATTGGTATGTTTTTCCCCGATATAAACAATTCGACAGTTGTTCAAATCAGCTAGAAGTTTCTCAAACGATACCGGTTTACCAATCTTTGCGGAAATAATTACACCTTCTTCAAAAGACTGGTCAGTATCTTGAATCGTAAGTTTTTTTATTGGTGCCACCGCACAACCCCACAGAAAAAACATTAAGGTCAGACCGAATAGATAACATCGTGGCCTTTTGCCAAACCAATCGATCGCCTGCATAGCATTTATGTGTTTCATAACTTGATTTTTTTCTCTTGTCAGCATAAGATTTAAGGCAACCGTTCACAGGTTCAGGGTTCAACGTTCAGGACACAGATCGTGAATAGGATCTTGAACCCGGAACGTTGAACTCTGAACCGCTCAACCGATAATTTATTATGCCATCCAACAAGATCCCGGTTTTCAGAAAAACCGCCAATCCCTGGTATCAGTCCAAGATGGTATACGCTCTTACCATTACCTTCATGGTGATAGTGCTCCTGTTCGGATTGGTGGGTATCTCGGTGACCCGCGAAATTGAGCAGTACCATGACTACGTCTGGGTGCCAGTTGTCCTCGTTGTATTGAGCACCGGCGTCATGATATCCGCCATCATTCGCTTAATCAGGCGTCACTACCTCAAGTAAAAGCTCAATGAAATGATGCAGGATACGGGCGGTGGCTCCCCAAATGACGACATCTTCAAAGGGATATCTTAACTCATCAACATCAGGTATGCGGCCATTGAAATTTTTGGTATTGTGGGTCCGCACAAGCACTCGCAGGGGAATTTTAAGGATTCTTGAGATTTCTGCCGGATCGTGCCGCATCGGCCCCCCTGCCTCCCACAGCCCGGTGAACACTTCAATATCTCTGTGGTTGATGGTTTGAAAATGGCCCAAGGATCCGATGAATTCAACCTGATCGCGGCTGATACCCATCTCTTCTTCCAACTCGCGAAAAGCACCGTCAAGGGGACTGATATCTTCTGCATCCAGATGGCCCCCCGGCAAGGCCACCTGATTGCGCCAGGGGTAACCCTCGCTGTCCGCTTTCTGAATTGCCAGAATATGAGGTTCCTCAAGATCAAACACAAGCAGAAAAACACAGGCCGGTTTAAAGGTACGGTCATCGGGAGGTTCAGGTGAGGGATGATTACTGATAATGTCCCTCAACCCCTCAATATCGATACCCACGAGAACTTCATCTTTCAACTGCAGAGGTGATTTCATTCTGGCAGTACTCTTCACTGTCCGGCGGCGTCATCCAGAAGCGACTTCAAAATTTTCTTTAGTTGCTGCGGCGGAATATAGCCAAGCTGATGTCCAATAATGTCGGTATTCTCAGCAATGAACCACGTATCGGGAAGCGCTTTGACCCTGTACAAAGCTGATGTTTGCCCCTGCCTGTCGACATCCACCCTAATGGGGATAAAATTTTTGTTCAGAGATGCAATCACGCCCGGGTCCTTGAAAGTATTGTCCGCCATTGTCTTGCAGGCGGAACACCATTCGGCATAAAAATGGAGAAAGACTTTCTTTTTTTCAAATTTCCCACGCGCCATCCCGTCGGTATAAGATTGCCATTCTATTCCTTTGGAAAATGCGGCCTTATCCAGCAACCCAACCGATAAAACCGCTGAAATCAGGGCAATAAGCACAATGTTTTTTATTTTCATTTGTTGATACTCCCATCCTGCGAACAATAAGTGCTACAAACTGCTCTGAGATCCTAGCATTTATCCAAATGATTTGCAAATATAGGCATCCGTCGAATCAAGGGAAGGTCAAAGTTTGTCTGGTTTTGTATTTTGAATTTCATTCATTATTATGCGAGTTGGCTTCGCAAAAGTTTTTTATCATCATATCGCCCAGTTCTTTGGAGCGATTGGTTGCGGCCTCAACCGCATTGATCAGAGTGGTGCGCAGGCCACCGCTCTCAAGCGTCGCCAGTCCTGCAATTGCCGTACCCCCGGGTGAGGTCACCTTATCTTTCAACTGGCCGGGATGTTCCTGGGTCTCCATTAACAATTTTGCAGCACCCAACACCGTCTGAGCCGCCAGAAACAGGGAATCCTGCCGTGAGAGTCCCACTTTTACGCCGGCATCCGCCAATGCATCCACGATTAAAAAAATATAGGCCGGCCCGCTGCCGCTTAAACCGGTGGTGGCATCCATCAAATCATTCTCTTTCAAAAAAATGCACTTACCAATGGAACTGAAAATCTCCATGGCCAGGTCAATATCCTCTTGGGTGGCATGAGCCCCGGCGGCAATCGCGGTCGCGGCCTCTTTCACTGCCGCTGCAATGTTGGGCATCACCCGGATGAGCCGTAAATCCTTCTTGACACAGGTCTCCATGGCCGCCAACGGAACACCGGCAGCTATGGAGATTACCAGTTTGGACTTATCCAGTTTGGGTGCGGTTTCGATTAAAACCGTCGCCAGGATCTGTGGCTTAACCGCATAAATGATGATGTCGGCTTCAGTCACCGCCTTGAGATTGTTGCCGGTGGTGCGAACTTTGTAAGTTGATTTGATTTCATCAAGCTTACTTTGCCTGACATCGGTGCAGATAATATTTTTGGGTGCGGATGATTTGGAACCAATTAGGCCACTGACCAGCGCATCTCCCATATTCCCTGCCCCGAGAATGGCAATCTTTTTATCGTTTAACATAACCGCCGAACTCCTTATAACCGACCCGGACAAGCCGGGATTGAATATTGATGATTGAAGATTGAAGAATTGTAGAGGTCGCTTCGCTCTGCTTTTTTTAACCTTTTTTTATAATCGATCCCACCGGCTTCCGGCTCGAAGAGCCTACAACTCGGAGAGATGCGGACCTTAAATCCAAAATCTAAAATCCAAAATCCGAAATTCATGAGTGATAAAAGTTGGATCGCTTTTTAAACGTAACCATTCGAAAAAATGCATGATTTTCACCAGTCCAGCCTAGAGTTGCCGTATCCGCCTAGCCCACGTCCGGTCCCCAAGCTTGTCGGCAAGACTTTTGGCCAGTTCATAGCCATAAGCGTGGACGTCCATCGCTTGTTCAGCCTTATTATATACCCGGGTTGCCCATCCCGTATCGGAAAAATAGTTTAAAATGCTTTCAGCCAAATAGACGAGGTCATGGGTCGTATTCAGTTTTTCCTCAGCGCCGCGGTGCATCTTCCTGAGCAGTTCCTTGTCATGGGTCTGGTTCCAAACGGACGTAATGAGCGTATAGTATTGATTGCGATCACTGCAGGCGGCATCGGCCTTGGCATAAATGGATTCGGCCCATTGCTTGTCGGACAATAGGGCAAGCACCGAACCGGCCACAAAGATATGGCCGGAAAGGTCTTGGGCCTTATCTTCAGCAGAAGCAAGTAGTCGTTGGGTCCAGTCCTTATCATCGAATTTTTCGTTCACGATCGCGCCAAGTTTTCCAAAGTCGGTTTCGTTGACACATTTTTCTTCGAGGTCGGCATAAATTTTCCGCGCCCAGTCTTCATCTTTCAGGGTGGCCAATACGCCGTCCACCAGATCGTTAAACTTGTGGTAATCATTGCACTTGCCCAGCAGGTTTTCATAAATCCTACGAATCCAGTTTTCATCCTGAAGATCCTCTTGGATCCGCCGGGACAGATCCATATAATCTGGAAAATAAGTGCATAACCCTTGCGCCTTGGTGTAAAGTTTCCGGGTATACGGGATGTCGCCGGTTTGCTCCATGACATCGTGTGCCAGACGACTCATGGTTGTGCTGGTGATGCACTCCTGCTCCCGTTTGACAAATTCGGCATAAAGTTCCTTATGGGTCTCTCTTTTTTCGAGTTGAAGCTTGGTATCGGACAGCCATTTTTCATCATCGGCATATTTGAGGACGGCATCCGCGGTTTTTTTAAAATCGGCGGGTGTCTTCACAGCGATCTCCGCCTGTTTCAGCACATCCAAGGCGGACTTTTTATCTTGGATATCGTCTGCCAGGGCCGTCGCCACTGCCGTCAGCTGGCTGCAATCCGGATTCGTTCCGGCCGCTTTGTGATAGAGTTCACCGGCGAACCCGGTATCCCCTGTGTCCTTAATTACCGCTTTGGCCAGTTTTACAAATTCGTTGTAGGAGCTGAATTTTGCTTCCGCGCTTTTGTAAACGTCCATGATCAGGTTCTTGTCATCAAGCTTACCCGCGATCGATCCGGCCAGTTTCATCAGTTCATCACCGCTTTCCATCTTTTCCCGAGCCTTTTGGTAAAGCGCCCCGCCATATTCTTTGTCCTCAAGATTTTCAAGCGCGGACTCGGCCAGTTTCATCAGCTCTATTCCTGAATCGAGTGACGTCTCCGCTTTGCCGAAGATAGTCTTGGCCAAATCATTGTCGGAAAGATTTTCCATGACGCCGTTGGCCAATAGCGTATAATCATCAGCCTTTTTGCAGTTTTCAAGCGCTGAGTTATACACTTCTTTGGCCCGTGCTGAATCGTCAAATACTTGCTGGATACTTTTCGCAAAATCATTGTAATCGGCCACGGTGTTGCATTTTTCCAAGGCCTTGTCGGAAATTTCTTTGGCAAGTTCCGCGTCGGACAGCATCTCGAGGGCGTTTTTACTGAGATCCAGAAAATCTTTTATTTTAACGCATTTTCCCTGGGCCGCCGAACATAATTCCTTGGCGGTCTCGTCATCACCCGTGTCTTTGGCGGCTTTGGCAAGATTCATAAATTCCTGGACATTGGTACAATAATCCTTGCCCTGGGTCAGAAAAGTTTTGGCTTTGTCTTTGTCATCCAATGCCGCCGAGGTAGCGGCGGCCAACAGCATAAAATCATCGGCATATTCCGCCCAGTCGGCACCTTCGTCTATAAGGCGCGCAGCCCATTCCTTATCGGATAGTTTTTCGACAACCTCTTTGGCCAGTTCCACGTATGTTTCCGTTGAATCACAAGCCTCTTCCTTCTCTTCCAATTCTTCTTTTATGCCCATTTTTCCCCCTTTATCACCTTATAATTATAAAAACGACAGAATACCTCGTTTATCCAGTATCCAACATCCAGTATCGAGCATCTTGGTCGATTACTGGTCCCGCATTAAAATCCATTTAATATGGTTCAATTGTAAACAAAATGACAATGTATAAAATTGTTAAAACGCTTCATAATATTTTTTCCGTCATCATGCAACTATGGATTTCACCCCAAAGCGGCAACAAGGGTCCAATCATCCGTCTTTCGATTGGATTTCGATAGATTGACAACCTCTCACAACAGCATTATTCTTGAGCTGTAATTTCAGAAACCACCTTCGATGGCCTATTTCCTGAAAGGAACGATAATACATGCGGTTAAGTGAGATGAAAGAGGGGCAGTCCGCCACGATTGTTCACGTCGGCGGGAACGGAAACATCCGACGCAGGATATTGGAAATGGGCATCCTCAAAGGCACCCAGGTCTACATCGAAAAATATGCCCCGTTAAGAGATCCCCTTGAATTGATCGTCAAAGGATATCATATTTCTTTGAGAGTCGAAGAAGCGGCCAAGGTTGAGGTGGATAACGTTCGATAGGCCATTTCGCATGCACTCCAAGAACCTTACCATCGCCCTTGCAGGCAACCCGAACTCAGGTAAAACAACCATATTTAACATTATCACCGGCACCCGGCAGAAAGTCGGCAACTGGCCCGGAGTAACCGTTGCCAAAAAAGAGGGACGGATTCACAAATTCGGCTATGATCTTAAAATCATCGATCTGCCCGGAACCTACAGCTTAACCCCCTACTCCATCGAAGAAATCGTTGCACGAAACTACGTTCTGGACGAACAGCCGGATGTGGTCGTCGATATCATCGATGCCTCCAATCTGGAGCGCAGTCTTTATCTGGCAACCCAATTGCGGGAGCTTGATTGTAAGGTTTTGTTCGCACTGAACATGGCGGATCTTGCCCGTACCCGCGGCATGAAAATCGATGCTGACAAACTCTCCCGCTTGCTGGACGTGCCGGTGGTATTTACCGTCGGTAACAAAAATGAAGGGATTGATGTCTTATTAAAACAGGCTATTAAACTGGCCGAAACCGATGCAAAAACCCATAGGAGGCGCAATGTAAAATACAGCAAGGATATCGAAGACGCCATCACCCGGCTTCAGCAATTTATTGAAGAAAAAACCGATGGCACAACGCCCTATAACATCCGCTGGACCTCGATTAAGCTGCTGGAAGATGACAAAATCATAAAAGAGCGTATTCTGCAAAGTACCAATGATCTCGGTCTTGAAATCCTTCAGACCACCCAGGCCCTTCGCAAGCATCTTGAGCAACGTTTCGATGACGATCCCCAGATTGTCATGACCGATGAACGTTACGGATTTATCGCCGGAATCATCAAGGAAATTCAGACCACCTCCACCAAACAGCGCGTTGATGTATCACGCAATATTGACCTGGTGCTGACCAACCGTTTTATCGGATTCCCGATATTTTTGTTTTTTATCTGGGCCATGTTTCAGCTGACCTTTACCCTGGGGACCTATCCCATGGATTGGATCGATGCCGGCGTCGGCTGGCTTTCGGCAACGCTGGACGGGCTGTTACCGGACAACCTTTTCAAAGCGCTCCTGCTGGACGGCATCATCGCCGGGGTGGGGAGCGTTATTGTTTTTCTGCCGAATATATTGATCCTTTTTTTCTGTATCGCCCTCTTTGAAGATACGGGCTATATGTCGCGTTCCGCCTTTCTCATGGACAAAATCATGCACCTGATCGGACTTCACGGCAAATCCTTTATTCCCATGCTGATGGGATTTGGGTGCAATGTCCCGGCGATTATGGCCTCCCGCACCCTTGAGAGCGAAAAGGACCGCATTCTCACCATTCTGATTACCCCCTTTATGTCATGTTCGGCCAAACTGCCGGTATATATCATTCTGGCCGGCGCCTTCTTTGGTGCCAGGGCCGGATCGGTTATTTTTGCAATTTATTTTCTGGGAATCATCCTTTCAATTATCACCGGCCGGCTGTTCCGATCCACCCTGCTTAAAGGTGCAGATGCGCCTTTTGTCATGGAGTTACCTCCTTACCGGGTACCGATGCTTAAAAGCCTGCTCATCCACATGTGGGACCGCAGCAAAATATTCCTAAAAAAAATGGGTAAAGTGATTCTAATCGGGTCAATCATCATCTGGGCGCTTTCGGCATTTCCTAAAAATATATCGTATACGGTTGACTACGATTCAAAAATGAATGAGCTAACGGCATCGTACGAAGCTGAGTTGGAAGCCGCCGATCAGGCCTTAAAACCACAGATAGCACTAGAAAAAGATGCAGCCCTTCTTGCCGTGCAAAAGGCCCGGCAAGCCGAACATGCCGAGAAATCCTTCATCGGCCGCATCGGGAAAATGGCCGCGCCATTGTTTGCACCTTTAGGCATTGACTGGCGCGGCGGCGTGGCCCTGCTGACGGGCTTTGTCGCCAAAGAAATCGTGGTCAGCACACTGGGTGTGCTTCATGCCGTCGGAGACGAAGACACATCGGAAGCGCTGGCAAAGGCGCTACGTTCATCCGGTATGACGCCGCTGTCCGCCCTGTCGATGATGGTCTTTGTTTTGCTTTATCTGCCGTGCCTTGCCTCCATCGCGGCCATCAGACGCGAAACCGGCTCCTATAAGTGGATGTCTTTCAGCATTGCTTACAGCACAACCGTCGCATGGATAATGGCGTTTATTGTATATCAGGGTGGGAAATTGCTGGGATACGCCTAGGGTGATGAAAATCACGATACGATAGTTCTTAATTTTAATCCCTTTTTTATTCCTTTAAATCAGCTTTATGAGGCAATTTTAGATTTGGGATTTTGGATTGCGGATTTGTTGTATCGCTTTGCTCTATCGTTTTTTATTAAATCGACAGAATACCTTACATCCGAAATCTAAAATCCAAAATCCAATATTTATAAGGAATAAAAATGATATCAATATTTAAGGTAACAAAGTGAAAAAAAACATAAACTTCAACAGCCAAGGGTGCTTCTAACGCTTTGTATCTCAGGGCACTAACTTTATAGAATGTCCCGGAATTTCTATATTATTATCTAAATTGATCGGAACCGGGTTCTGGGTTCAAGGTTCAAAGGTTAAAAGATGCTGATATCCATAGTTTTATATTCTATAGTTTGGATTGGCCTCTTTCATCCATTGGGTGAAACATGGAAATCGAGCCGATTGACGCGCCATACTGTTGTTAAGGCTATTTAGGGCATTTTAACCGGGAACAGTGAACGCTGAACCGCTCAACCTGGGTATTACATTTTTCGTCGCAATGCCATCACGGTAATGTCGTCAAATTGATTTTCATCCGCGATATGTTCGTTTACCCGGGTTTTGATTTTAGTGATAAGATCTTCAGCCGTCGCAAACGAATTTTCCGCCAGGTTCAACAGCCGCTCTTTTGAAAAGGCTGCCCCCGCCTTATTTTGGGCATCCGTGACACCATCCGTGTAAACCAGCAGGGTATCTTGGGGCTCTATGACAATTGAGCCGGTATTAAATTCCAGATCGGGGTACAGTCCTACGGCCGGGCCGGTTGGTTTGAGGATGGTCTTGATTCCCCCGGGCCCGATGAGGATCGGTGGTTCATGGCCACCGTTGATGAAGGCAAGCTCACCGGTTTGCGGCTCGAGGATGCCGTAGAAAATGGTGGCAAACATACCGGCTTGCTCATGGGTGATTGAGATGTAATTATTTATAGATCGGATGGTACGCAACAATATTTTTTCAGGTTTTGTGTCGAGATTGTTGATCTCTAAATGACCATCGCTGTGGGCAGCGCCGGACAGAACCCGGATGAAGCTGCGAAACAGCGCCATAAAAAGTGCAGCCCCAACACCTTTGTCACAAACATCCGCAATGACGATGCCGACGCTCTTTTCTTTTCCAAGGGTAAATACATCGTAAAAATCTCCGGCCACATGCCGCGCGGGTTGAAAATGAGTCGCCAGCTCCCAGCCTGCCGGTTTGGGGAGCACGGTCGGGAAAAATCCGGCCTGGATTTCACGTCCGATTTCCAATTCACGTTCGGCAATTTTCCTGGCTCTCTCAGTTTTTGCAAATAAAAGAGCATTTTCGATCCCCATTCCGATCAGCAAAAAACTCAGGGCGCAAAGCATCATCAGCAAGGGTCGGGCAAATTGGAAAATGACACCAACATAAAAAAAGAAAAGCATTGCCAAAGCAATATATGCGCCTGCGAGGCTTAGCGTACCCAGGGATAACACCGGGGAGGAAAACCGCATCGACATTAACAGGATGATGCTGAGGATTCCGATTTCAATAAATACGCCGGCTGGACCGGAGACCTTTCTCAGGAATAAATCGGACAAGATATTCTGGATCACCAAAGCGTGTATCACACCGGAAGACAAGGACTCTTCATTACCGGTCAACCTGGTTTTATACTGTTTTCCTAAAGTTTCGGACAAAACGACAATCTTTCCCGACAGCTCCTTTGTCAATTGATCCCGTTTTGCCGAATTTTGGGAGGCCTCATAAATTTCACTGTATCTGAAATGAGGGATATGGTTGGTAAATCCAGTATCGTTGAGGATCATACGGCCGCTTTTATCGATGGGTATGAGGATGTCATGCGGTTTAGATCCTTTGCCCGAACGGACGTCTTTTAACGTAATGGATCTACCGGGTTTGACGATGATATTTTCCGGTGCGATACCCAGGTAGTCACAAACCGTCCGAAAGGAAAGACTGGGATATAAAACGCCGTTGTGCCGCACGAGCAGCGGCAGGCGTCGAAGAATGCCGTCCGGGTCGGGTGTCAGATTGAGGAATCCAAGCCCCTGAGCGGAAGCTGCAAGGGTGCGGTATGGCAGCCGTGGGTTGGCACCGAAATAAAATGATTCTGTGGCGCCGTTTAAGACAACTTGCCATTTCGCGGAACCCGGATTTATATTATCATCGGTCTCCAGCGAATCATTGGGTTCCCCAATTTGCTTCGATAAAGAATCAAAGGCCAGGCCAAAATAAACATTGTCGGCAGCTTTGGTGGCATTGATTAACGGCTGGTCTTCCACTTTGCTGACCATATCCTCAAATATGAAGTCGACCAATTGGGCGGACACCTTCATGGCGGCAAGATTGCGGATGACTTGTGCATGTTGGGGGCGGCTGAAATAAGAATTAACATCGACATGGGCAACCGACTTTTTATAAGGCGGGTCAGCCGGTTTTAGATTCGTTCGGAACACAAACAGTTGGTCAATGATCCGGGTTTCCAGGGCGTTAAGTTTGTCGAAAAATAACCCGTTGCAGACATACACAACGATCAGGGCACCCAGAACCAGCAAAATTCTTATTTGCAGTTTGTGCTTCGTTGAGCCCTTCAAGCCCTGGTCAGCCTTTCTTTAAGAATAAAATTAAGATCAAATAATAACATGTGTCTTGCCGGGGCGGGACCATCGGCGCCTTCAATATTAAAAACGCGCAGATCAATTTTGAAAGCGCCACGGATTAACAACCGTGGTTTTTCGTCTTCGCCGATGACCGGTTCGAATTCCATTTTAGCGCTTAAGGCAATTTTCTTGCCCTTCAAAGTGAATATTCCATTTACGGCGGCAGGCGACAGGCGGCCATAGGCCAGGGGAAGTCCGTCACCGGTAATTTTTTCAACTACGAACCTGGCGGTGGGAAATTTTTTGGTATATAGCAGCATACTGCCCTGGATGGCTTCATCCAGCAAAGGATCACCCATGGTGATGGCGGTTCGCGTATCTATTTCAACAATACCATCGGCACCGTCCAGTTTCAGATCTTGGGACAAAGAAAATTCCCCCTTGACGGATTTCACTTCACCGGCATAATTATCCAGGGGCGCCGGGAACCGAAACTGGATCATGGGCGGATCATCCGGACCGGATTTCGCCAAAATCCAATGTTGTGGTATATCCGCTGAAATGTTCAACCCAGCGGCTTTTTCTTTTGGCGCCGGCGGCAAGGGAAATCCGATGCTTTTCCAGCTTTTTTGAGGTGTATTTTCCCCCACCGGATCAAAGCTGTCTCCGCTATCAGGATCCTTGATAATCCGGGCAACGGTATTTTCCATAACGGCAGCGGATTCTTGGAACAGTTTCCGGTAATCTTTCCAGGAACCGGTCAT
>Ga0316191_10002490_pt1 | contig 13400 bp, 12 predicted proteins | sample Eddworburr2cm_MG_FD_204928 | JGI IMG/M metagenome (GOLD analysis project Ga0316191, IMG submission 204928) | Coastal sediment microbial communities from Maine, United States - Eddy worm burrow 2 cm | ecosystem: Environmental > Aquatic > Marine > Coastal > Sediment | place: USA: Maine...
ATTGAACACAGCAGCGATGGTGCGAACAGTGGATCCGCTGCCGATGCCGCTGGCGGCGAACAAGATCACGAACAGTCCCAGGAACTGGTAGAAGTATTGTTCCGGGGTTTTCGAGGCGTAGGCCATGTCCAGGTAGTACGCCACGCACAGGGCGCTGGCGAGCATAATGATGGTGATCAGCTGGGTCACCCTGGCGCCACCCCACTTGTCGGCCATCCAACCGCCCACCGGGCGGATCACGGCACCGATGAAGGGACCGATCCAGGCGTACATCAAAGCCGAGGGGGCGTTCAGATTGAGGACGTTACGGGTCATCTCCCCGGCCACCTCTATATGCTGGAAGCCGAACACCACCTTGATGGACAGGGCAAAACCCGCGGAAAAACCGATGAAGCTGCCAAAGGTCATGGTGTGGAGGGTGCTCATGATCCAGGTGTGCTTGTTGCCGAAGATCTTGTACTGTTGCTGGAGCACCGGCTTGACATCGCCTGAAATCATCTTCAACAGCAACACGGTCGCAAACACCACCCCGGCGACCACGGGCCACATAGCCCAGTGGGGGGCGCCCAGGCCCGTCGGCAGGAGTATGTAGATACCCGCAGCGGAGGTTAAAAAACCGATCAACAGCATCCCGGTGATCCTGGAGAAGGCATTGATGGGTGAACCGATATTGGGAGAAACTTCCGGGGTGCGGATATTGTTCATCCCGAACCAGGTGGCAAAGACCATCGGCACCAGCAACAGCAACCAGACGCCGGCGGCATTCTGGATCCAGGTCTCGCCGCCGGCGGGAATCTTGCCGAACAGGCTGCCGGAGTCGTGCTTCAGGGTCATCGGATCGCCGCCCAGGGCTCCGAAGATGCCGTAAGTCATCGCCAGAGGGATGACGATCTGCAACAGGGGAACACCGAAGTCGCCCAGGCCCGCATTCAACCCCAACGCCGTGCCCTGCGCTCGCTTCGGAAAGAACGGACTGATGTTGGCCATGGAAGAGGAGAAGTTGCCGCCGCCCAGACCGGACAGCAAGGCCAGCCCCTGAAACACCCACAGCGGGGTGTGCTGGTCCTGCAATGCGATGCCGGTACCGAGGGCCGGAATTATCAATAGCAGCGTGGTGAAAAAGATGGTGTTGCGTCCACCGGCGATGCGGATGAAGAAGCTGTTCGGAATGCGCAACGTCGCCCCGGTCAGGCCAGCGATAGCCGACAGGGTGAACAGCTCCGGGTGGGTAAAGGGGAAACCCACGTTGAGCATCTGCACGGTGATGATGCTCCAATACATCCACACCGTGAACGCACCCAGCACGGCAGGAATCGAGATCCACAGATTGCGATTGGCAATCCGCTTGCCTTCTGACTCCCAAAACCGGGTATCGTCTACATCCCATTGCTTGATATCAGCCATCAGAGCATCCTCGGTATCATGGCCAGGCATCTTTCATGCCTGTAGATTGCCCGATTGAACGTGAAGTTGACAGTACCAGTGGGCATCATGGGGAAGGGTGTTAAATCTTTCTATACTCCACTACTCAGGGTATTCTGCACTACCTCAGCCCCGGGCATTACATTGTTACCGATTGTTTCAGACACCCATTCCACATAAATGGAAATTCGCCACCCACAGAGTCAATTTTTACCGATTCTCGCAAGGTCTGTGGCGATTTTTACGTTACTACCATCAGCCAACGATTTAAGGGAGATATCGTATGTCGGTTGACACCAGGAAAAGCAGATTCGCCAGCGCAGTCGGCGCCGAGGCAGGCCTCATTGTCGGCTTTATCACGGTTGTTACCTTCTTCTCTGTCGGAAAAACGTGGATGGTCAACCTGGAAAATCTACCGTGGCTTGCCATAATGTTCATCTGGCTCTTCGGTGTCATGGTTTGGTGTGCTTTTGGAGTCGTACGACATGCCGAGGCACTGGCGGAGCGCTTCGGCGAACCCTATGGCACGCTGATCCTGACTATTTCGGTAATCGGTATAGAAGTGACAATCATGGCTACGGTCATGCTCAGTGGTGACCCAAATCCAACGCTGCCGCGCGACACCATGTTTGCTATTTTGATGATTGTTTTGAACGGCATGATTGGATTGTCGCTCCTGGTCGGCGCATTGCGCCACAGTCAGCAGCAGTATAATTTGCAAGGGGCTGTTGCCTTCCTGGCCGTGCTTTCAACATTAGCCATCATCGCGCTGGTTGTCCCCGAGTTCATAACATCTACAGCAGACCCGACGTTTACTACGCTGCAGGCAACTGTGTTCGGGTTGCTCACTGCTCTTCTCTACGGGGTCTTTCTTTTTATCCAGACGAGCCGACATCGTTCTTTTTTTACAGAACCACAAACGGCGCCAATCAGAGGCAAGCTACCCGACGAGCCGGAGTCACACTCTCCCACGGGGATCCGTCCGATGATTGTCCATGTTGGCCTGCTGTTTGCGACGCTGTTGTCAGTCGTGCTGATGACAAAGCCAATGGCGACATTACTCGATCACGGGATTGAGCAGATTGGCATGCCTACATCGCTTGGCGCGATATTGATCGCCTTGCTGGTCCTGTCGCCAGAAGGCGTCGCCGCCTACAAGTCTGCCGCACGCAACCAGTTGCAGCGTGCGGTCAACCTGAGCCTCGGCTCGGCTCTTTCTACACTTGGCATGACGGTCCCGGTCATGCTTGCGATAAGTGTGATGACCGGCACACCTTTGGATCTTGGTCTTGGTCACGTTGAGATCGTGCTGCTGGCCCTGACACTCTTTGTCAGCCAAATGACATTTTCCGGTGTGCCGACCAACATTTTGCTCGGTACCGTTCACCTGGTGCTGTTCCTGGCCTATCTCACACTTGTGTTGTATCCATAAACGCCATACCCGGCATGTTCAGCAACCCGGACGGGAATTGGGGGGTTACAGCGGGCTGTTACACCAGTGCAGGTCATCTAACAGTATGTAAGTTCAGGCTCAGACGCACGGACTGAAAGGTCTCGAGGTACCTGCCGAGCTGCTCCACCCTTTCGGAATATTCGGGAACCGGGCGTCCCTCGTCCAGCTGTGCCAGCTCCGGCAGGAATTGCCTGACGGCAGGCACGTTCCCCAGCCCCTGGATGATGTCCTGCTCCACGTGTAGCCGGTTATTCAATGCAACCGCGATACTGCTCAGGCTGCTGAAGATGCTGCGGTTGATATCCTGGCGAAACAGCTTCTCGTTATGTGCAGTTGTAAACAGCACCAGTCCGGCCATCGGCACGGCAAGCGCGGGAAATATCCACAAAAACAGGTTGGTTTTCAGCTTCATTGTTGGGGAAAATAAAAAGCCAGTTGCCGTGACATGCAACATGCATTTGACCGGGGTTTCTCAACAGGCTGTTAGTTACTAGCCAACAAAAACACCACCTTCTTGCTGTATTTCAATTCTGGTACTATGCTTGCCTTGTATTTGCCCCTCTTTTTTTGCTCCCGCAGAAATCCAGTCCGGTGAGTACTGTAGCGTTTTTGGTAGCCTTGTGAAGAATAATTAAATTCGAGGGATGGTCAGCATGCGACTTCAACTTTTACGGATGGTTTGTTTGAGGGTAATCAGCGCCTTCTGGTTGACCGTCATTCTATCTATAGGACTCGGTCCGGGCCTTCACGCAGCGGGAAATGAAAAGGCGAAGTCACCCATCCCCGGCGCGGAGAGCGGCAATTATGGTCTGCAGTACGAGCGTTCCATCCTGACCGGTATCAGGCTTGAGGATGTCTTTCGCTACAACGACGAGATGACCACGCAATTCGGGCCCGCCTATGCCAATATCTTCGAGCCCAAAATCGACCCTACATCGAGCCCACCGGTCACCAACCCAAACTTTTTAGAGTGCGATCCGCCGCGCAGAGGCAATTTCTCCTACGCGCTTTGCTACTATTCCGGCCCCGAGGGGCCGACCGGCATCAGCGCCGCCAACGCCGCGCTGCCTTGCGAGCTCTCGCCGGACGGGAAGATCGCCAACTGCACCTGTTATGAATTTGGCACGGACAAGACGCCAAAGGTGCCCTATTTCGTCGACATCAATGCCATTTCGAACCTGGCGATCTATCAGGAGACGGTCGAGACCTGCGGCAGCGATGGAATGCGCTGCAAACCGAACGGCGAATTTGTGGCTCCGGTCTGCGATGTGATCAATACCAACACCCTGGTGCCGGGCGCGGATCTGATCTCGGTCTTCTCGCCCTTGAAAAAGCTCGACTACGCTGCGGGCTCGACGAAGTGCGACGACACGGGCGCCTTTTATGCTGGCTGCATGACCTCGCCCTGCTATCGCACCGGCGAAGTGGACGCCAACGGCAACGCGCTGGTCGACTGCAGCTGTCCGGTCTTTGAGGGGCCCTTCGAGATTGGCCAGGGCGAGCAGCCTGATGGGCAGATGCTGGCCTGCCAACCCTCCCGCAATCATGTCTGGTCGGCCGCACACGATCCGATCACCAGACGGGAGATCATTCCGACGCGCCCCGACGACCGCTGCTTTCCCGACGCCCCGCCGGAAAGCGGCTGTGATCTCTTCAGCGAGGGCACGGGCAGTCAGTTCACGCCCGGCAGCGGGATTTGCGTGGAAGTTTGCAAAGCCTATGACAAAGGATTAGCCAGTCTTGGGAGCCAGATTCAGGCCGGTTACGCCTGCGATGCCACCCTCTGTACCGTGCTGGGCCTGGGCCAGGATCTGCCGCTTTCTCCCAAGGCGACCTCGGCCGCGCGTTTGGCGTTGTCGGGCCTGGCCTGCGAGGGCCTGGAGAACATCGGAGATGCGGGGCTGGGGGCGATCGCGCTGGTTGAAGAAACAGCTCAATGCAGCTGTTGCGCCAGTCAGATCTGCGGCTGCCAACCCAACATGGATACCGCCTTGGAAATCGATCAGCTGAACCACCAGCAAAGGGCCATCGATATCAAGCCACAGTGCGACATCAACCACACGCTTTGCGGGACCCAATAGCGGCTTCGGCTCGCTGTTCGCAGGCCCGCCCGGGATTACTTTGCCCGTAATAACAGAGTCAGTTCACTGTGCGTGTTGATGATATAAACAATGCGGATCAATACTACGGATGCACAATTCCCTTCCGTGTCGCTGAACTCAGGTCAAACCACCCGTAGGCAGCAACGATCAGGAAACAGGCTGCGGGTGTGATATACGAGGTCGCGGCATCGAAACGGTCGATCAGCGCACCCTGAACCAGTGGCATCAGCGCACCGCCGAGAATCGCCATCGCCATGAGCAAGCGCGCAGGTCGCACATAACCCAAGGCCCATGTCATGAAGAAACGCGAGACCAGAAACACCATCAGGCTGTATTGCAGATAACGCCCGGCATTAGCCTCGTCCCCACCGATCGCCTCCTGCACGTACTGGATCGTGAATATCCAGGTGCATGTCTGCGCCGCGACATTGAAGAACTGCGCGACGACGCCGAACCTGTAGTGCCGGTCTTTCAGCTGTGGATGGCGAATTGAGATACCCATACATTACCCTGGCCCCCGCTTGATAGCCTGATAAGCCTGTTTTTTCTCGATTGTTCCGCTAACATTACCGTCCTTGCCGACATCCAGCTTGAAATCAGTTTGCGACGCGCCTCGCGTAGATTTGCCTCGGCCCGCTCGCGCACCGCACCAATTTTTCCGCCGGTCTCGTTCGCGGTAACCTTGAGCAACTCTTCCGCGTCGTCTATGATCTTCTTGAAATCATCAACCAGTTGATCCCTTGCTGTTTGTGTAGTCCTAGACATACCATGCTCCTATGTTTTACCAGGTAAGTTGCATCGTTCGGAATAATCGACGTCGGTAATTCCGATCTGCTTCCGTCCTTGCCGTAAATTCGTTTGCGCTGACACCCATTATTCCCCCAGCAGTTCCGCCACCGGCTGCAGTTGCTCGACATGCTGGGACACTACTTTCACGATGACGATGATCGGAACACTCAGCAGCATGCCCAGGATTCCCCACAGCCACCCCCAGAACAACAGCGAGATGAACACCGCCGCGGTATTCATTTTGGCGATTCTTCCGGTCATCCAGGCGGTGACGAAGGTCCCGACGAAGGTGGCGATAGACAGTGACGCCACCGCGACCAACACGACCATTGATATCTCGCCAAACTGCAGTAATGCCGCCATGCCGGTGACGAAAGCGGTGACGGCCGGGCCAAGATAGGGGATGACATGCAGCAGGCCCGCCGCGACGGCCCAGGCACCTGCATTTTCGAGGCCGATCCAACGGAATGTGATCCAGGTAAGTAGTCCGACCAGCACATTGGTCAGTAACAGCATGAACATATAGTGCTGGATGGAATTATTGATGTCATCGAGTATATGTACAGTAATCTACTTTCGTGACAACGACGGGCCGGTGATGTATACCTCCTGGTGATTGTTGTGTCTGGAAGCGGGTGTCACCGTATGGGTCACACCTGTTGCCGGGAAACGGGGTTATGAGCGACTGAGACGCACCGGCCGAGTGGGCCAGCTGCATCGCACATCGATCATTGTTTTTAATCTTCGATTTCATGGCCGATGACGCCGCCAACGGCTGCACCACCGACAGTTCCCATTGTGCTGCCACCGGTAAGAACGGCCCCGCCGACGGCTCCGACACCCGCCCCGATGGCGGTGTTCTTGTCCTGCGCCGACATCCCGGAACAAGCGCCCAGACCGAGGAGCATGGCTGCGGCAACTGCGCTGAGTGTGTATCTCTGCAGGGTATTGATGGTATTGAACTTGTTCATAATCGTTCCTTAATGTGCCGAGCACGTGATTGATGCATCGGCAAGTCATGCCGGGCACACACTGCTCTTCGCCAGGATCGCGCTGCAGACATTGCAGGTATTTATGTTGGCTCCGGTGGTTGAGATTTACGGAGAACCGCCTTCGCCGTCTGTCTGCTAGCGCACATAGCCGGCAATCGAACGCTGCGTGGGCCCCGTTGTGCCGCCACACCAAGCGTGAGCGCGCCGCCCCGCCGGTAGAAATTCCGCAAGACTCAACGCACTCCCTGCCGTGTCTGTACGCTGTTGTACATTGGCGGGAGGGAGGGATAATATATCGGCGTTTTCAGCAGTAGATCCCGCCACAGCGGTGATTACTTCAATTTTGACAGTTACGTGAAGTGGAACATGCGCGGACCTAATAACCCCAGCCTGAACCACCTGCTCGCCGCCCTGCCGGCGGAGGAATTCGGGCGCCTGTTGCCCCATCTGGAACTGGTCCCGATGCCGCTCGGCGCTGCGGTTTGCGAGCCGGGCATTACGATGCGCCACGTCTATTTCCCCACCACCGCCATTATATCCCTGCTCTACGTCATGGAGGATGGCGCATCGGCCGAAATCGCCGTGGTCGGCAACGAGGGTATCGTCGGGGTCTCCCTGTTCATGGGCGGCGAAACCACGACCAGCCGGGCCGTGGTGCAAAGCGCCGGCCATGCCTACCGGCTGACAGGGCAACACCTGAAGGATGCATTCTTTCATGCCGGCCCCATGCAACGCCTGTTGCTGCGCTACACCCAGGCATTGCTGACCCAGATGGCGCAAACGGCGGTGTGCAACCGGCATCATTCATTGGACCAGCAACTGTGTCGCTGGCTGCTGCTGAATCTGGACCGCCTGCCCTCGAACGAGTTGATCATGACCCAGGAGTTGATCGCCAATATGCTCGGGGTACGCCGCGAGGGCGTCACCGAGGCGGCCGGGAAATTACAGCGCGCCGGTCTGATTCACTACAGCCGTGGCAAGATCACCGTGATGGACCGGCCCGGCCTGGAGGCACGCGTCTGCGAATGTTACCAGGTCGTCAAGACGGAGTTCGATCGCCTGCTCCCGGAGGAGATCAACGTTCATTAATCCGGATGGTCGCGTGTTGTCGCACTGATCCTCACCTTGTTGCATACCCTATGCCTGACAGGCGTATTCTGGGCGCTACGATTACCTGAGTCCGGCAGGCTTCTAGCCCATTATACTGGTGTAGGTTACATTGTCGGCCGCGTAACACGCGCAGGAAGCGGCCTCCAGGCCGCCGCGGTTAAGAATCGTGATATTCCCGCGGCTATAGCGGATCAGTTGGCGATTCTGCAGCGCCGTGGCGGCCTTGGTGACACCGACACGACGCACACCCAGCATGTAAGCGAGAAATTCATGCGTGACATGGAACGCGGTTGAGTGCGCCCGGTCCTGTGTCATCAGTAGCCAGCGGGCGAGACGCGCCTCCACCACATGAAAGCGGGTACAGGCGGCGGTTTGCGCGATCTGGCCCATCATTACACAGAGGTAACGCTTCAGCCTTCGTTGCAGCGCAGGGCTCTGTGCGAGTTCGCGGCGAAACGGCGCGGCGTTCATGCGCAGCGCCGGGCCTTCGCCCTGCACCACTGCATGCAGCGGCGAGATATTCACCCCAAGCAGGAGGGGTATCCCGAGCATGCCTTCGTCGCCGATCAGGCCCACTTCCATGCCGGCGCGGCTACCGATCGGTGTTACCAGGGAAATAATGCTTTCCGTGGGAAAGTAGACGTGGCGAATGCGCTTGCCGGGATCGGCCAGGACCTCGGCAAACGCCAGTTCGACCGGTTTGCAGCCTGCCAGAAATCGCTGACGGTGCTTGCGGGGCAAAGACGCAAGCAATCGATTGACAGCCGGTGCAGGTCTGGTGAGCGTCACAAGAACTCTCCTGGTGTCGGAAAACCCGGAAAACGACATACAGAAGGATGACAGTGCAATTCCGATATCGTATGCGAACCCCGGGCAAACGGCTTCCCGAGGATGATTGATTATGAAGTGAAACCTGGTGGTTGTCTGGACGGTAGCGCACATAACACACCCGCCATCTCTTGGTACTCTCAGCGACAGGATCTGGTGCGACAACATCCAGGCGAATGGATTTCGGAGGCTAGCTGTGTGAAGTTTGCCCATCGCTATTCAGGACGCCGGCGATTCGACCGCTTCCGGAATCGTTATTGGCTATCAGACATAGACCAGAATCGCCACATAGTGGCTGATGCTGCCGGCGAGCACGAACAGATGCCATACCCCGTGCATCCACGGGTAACGGCGATCGAGGGCAAAAAACACGATACCGGATGTATAGAGCAGGCCGCCGGTCAACAGCCAGATGAAGCCCGTGCGTGGCAGCGCCGCGAGCAGTGGATTGATTGCCAGCACTATCAACCAGCCCATCAGGAAGTAAATGATAAACGGCACCACCCGCGCACCGCGCCGGGGCAGTGCATCAAGCACCAGGCCCAGCACCGCCATGCCCCAGATCGCACCGAACAGCCACCAACCCACAATACCGTCGAGCGTGACCAGCGTGAACGGCGTGTAGCTTCCGGCGATCAGCAGATAAATCGCCTGATGATCGAGAACGCGGAACACGTGTTTCGCGCGGCCCGTCGGCAGGCCGTGATAAATCGTGGAAATGAGGTAAAGCAGAAACAGTGTCGTGCCATAAATGCTGAATGACACGATGCGGCGTGTATCGCCACCCTGCGACGCCACTACCACCAGCACCACGGCACCGGCCAGCGCCAGCACAGCGCCGACAAGATGTGAAATGCTGTTGAACCGTTCACTCGTGATCATGACGGATAAGTCCTGATCAAACACTGGCATGAAAACCCGATTCGCACATTAACCGGGGGTTTTCAGCTTCAGGTATTGTCCTGTACGTTAGGGGGATAGGATGCCTGTAAACATTAAGGCCTGTCCCCAATGCGACTAGATTCCAATATCACGCGAATAACTTATCTGCACTATATCTTGATGCATGCGAACAAAACCCGTCTGGGGGCCGGTCAAGGTACTGGTTCCCTCGATGGTATTCCGGAAGGCATGCGTATAGGCAAAGTTGATCCTGCTCTGCTTGCCCAGGTTATAGGTGGCACCCAGTGAGGCATGCTTCTCGACCGTTGCCGGCGCCAGGACATTGAACAGGGTGTTCACGTCTTCCCAGGGCGCGTCGGCGTCGCTGTAGCCGGCCCGCAAGGTCAATTTCTCGTTCGCCTGGTACTGCAGCCCGACGGAGTAGACGTTGATATCATCCCAGCCAAAGCCGAGCCCGTTATCACCGCCGAGGCGATTATCCGGGTTGGCGATGATCTGGTTGAAGGTAATGTTATTGGTATTGGACAGGGCATCGATATCGTCATAGAAGATGCGCTTGAAATCCGCCACCATGGTTAGTTTCGGTGTGATCATGAACGCCAGGCCGATATTGAAGACTGCCGGGATATCGAAATTGCCGCCCTTGGCGAACAGGCCCTTGTACTCGTCGAAGTCAGTCATCCACAGCTTGCTCTGGTAGGAGACCCCGATGTTGAGCTGATCGCGCAGCAGCGAACCGAGCCAGCCGACCCGCACCCCGCCGCCGTATGAGTAGTCATAGCCGTTGTTGGTGACGTTGTCCGGGGAGACCGACAGCGCCTTGAAGGGCTGCAGGCCCCTGGCCTTGAACCTCTGGGCCGCCAGGATAGGGGTGATGCCGATGGACTGGCGCGTAATGCCAAGCCCTGCAAACGCTCCCAGTTCCCTTGCATAGGTCACACCGAGGGCTGCCTGGGCAAGATCGATCCCCGTGGGTTCGCTTGCCGTGAAAGCGCCGGTGGGGTTCTGGGGCGACCCCGGAGGGGCAGCAAAATTTGCAAAAGTAGCGGTGTCGTATTCTGTGTTCATGCCACCCTGGCCGGTCAGCGCGATGCCGATCGTGCTCTTGTCGTCCAGTGGAAGATTGATGCCGAATCCGGGAATCAGAAAATAGTCGTTCTCACTCTCCTCGCTGCCGGGCGGGACGCTGGGGCTCGGTGGCGGGGCAAAGTCGTCGTTCGCCTTGTATTCACGTTTCGGACTGAATAATTCCAGTTCCACGTCGTAGCGCTTGCCGAGGCGAACCAGGCCGGCGGGATTATTGAAAACGGACAGCGTATCCTGGGGCAGCGCCGAGCCGGCCCCCGCCATACCCTTGGACGTGATACCGTAACCGTGAGACATATAGCCGTTGGTTGCATCTGCAGCCGGTGCAACCAGGCAGAGAGTCAGGATGGCGACCGTCAGGTAGTTTTTTGTTGGCATGTATGAATCCTCTGAAACGATGCTTGTTCACGCTAACTTTGAATCAATCCTGCAAACCGCTACTGCAACGAATTGCATCAGGGCGTCCTGAATTCGGCCGGTAACTGTTCCCCGATGGCATGGTATTTTACATGTTTTATCGGGTTAAACTCGTCTCGTACTTACTTAAGGAACAAGCAACTGATGTAACAGACAAAGAAGGCTGGTCCCGGTGATGGGCGAAGCGCCAGGATTTCGAGGTGCACCAGGGTGCGACTACATTTTGATACTCCTTCCTGGTTGATGAGCTATTCGGTATCAGACAGGCGTTATAGAAAATCGAGCATCCTTGCCGCATCCGCCCCTTCGCCACGCTTGCGCCTCGCGCAGCAACAGCCTGCGGAAAGGACAATGCGACATAGCCTTCCCCGATTGCATGGACACGCTGGATGCAGATAAAAGAGTAGTCGCATGAGCAAACGCCAGTCTGTACGGTAACGTACTTAGCGCCAAGTTCAGGAATAATCATTGTGTTTCATATGCTCCAGGGCCTCGGAAAGTGGATCGGATTGTTTTGACTGTATATGGAAGAACTACCTCATCCCTTCGTCTGCCCCTCGCTCTATGGCTTGACGGTCAGTATCTTCCTGGCGTAATTCCATTGTCCCCTGGATGTCTTTTGACTGGCATTCCGGCAACTCTGGATCTCTGTGGCGGCAGGTGAGCGCGGTCCCAAGGCCACCAGTCAGCGCGAACTGCCGGGGATTCCGCGATTCACACCTGGATGCATGTCCGCCAGGATCAATTGCCAGGTGGATTCTCCCGAAACGGGTGCGCTATGCTTCCTATCCCCTTAATGGAAGTTTTAAGCCATGTGGCTACGTACAAGCTGCGATTTTACATTCGATATGACGGCGCCTGTTCCCTTTGTGCTGATGTTGCGGCCCCGCAGTGGCGCCCAGCAATGGGTCACACGCGAGGAATACAGGCTGGAGCCAAGCGTCCCCGTGTACGAATTCACGGATCACTACGGCAACCTCTGTCAACGCCTCACCGCTCCCACAGGCGCCTTCGGGGTGTACACCAGTGCCGAAGTGAAGACTGCGGATTATGCTGACCAGGCGTTCGGCGCGCCGTTTGTAGAAATCCAGAATGTGCCCGATGACGTGCTTGGTTATCTGTTGCCCAGTCGTTACTGTGAGTCGGACCGCTTTCATCAAATGGCGACCGAAATCACGGCGGGTCAGCAGCCAGGCTACGATCAGGTCTCGGCAATCGTCAGCTGGCTGCGCAATACCATCAGTTTTCGCCCTGGCAGCAGTGCTATTCCCGTTTCAGCGGCGGAAGTCAATTCCAGACAAGTCGGTGTCTGCCGGGACATGGCTCATCTCGGAATCGCGCTGTGTCGGAGTCTCAGCATTCCCGCGCGGATGGTGGTGGGCTACCTCCACCGATTGGAGCCAATGGACCTGCACGCCTGGTTCGAGGCCTACGTGGGTGGTCGCTGGTATACCTTCGACGCGACGCAGGCCGAGCTAAAGGGCGGATATGTGGCAGTCGGTTATGGGCGCGATGCTGCGGATGTCGCCGTCTACAATCAGTTCGGACCCGCGGTCTATCCGACAGCACAGACCGTGCATGTGGAACGCATCCGGGGCTAGCCAATGCCACAGTGCGATCAGCATCAACAAAGGCATCGTCCGCCAGGTTGCCTGAATATAACGCCAGGAATAAATTACTGTTAAGGCCTTTTTTATGCACTTCACAATCCGCCATCACACCCACTATCGCTATTCGCGTCCAGTGCGGCTAAGCCCGCAGCGGCTGCGTTTCAACCCGCGCGACGATGGGGCGCAGCGAGTCATCGACCATCAGCTCAACATCACTCCCATGCCGGCGGGGCGCAATGTACATCTCGATCTTGAGGGAAACCGGGTGACCCAGGTCTGGTTCGAGGAGGAAACGGACTACTTCGATATTGAGATGACCATGCAGGTCGAAACCTTGCGACGCAATGCCTTCGATTACATCCTGGCGCAGGAAGCGGCGGTTTTGCCCATCAACCATGAGCATGACGCTATCTGTGCGCGGGCCTATCTGGAGCGCATCGAACGCGACGATGCAGTCACCGCCTTCGCCGCCGAACTCAGCCTGTCAGTCAGCCGCGATACGCTGAGTTTTCTCGACCGCCTGAACCGCCAGCTGTTCGCCGAGGTTACCCAGACGCATCGTGATGCAGGCGCACCGCAGAGCCCGTCTTTTACCCTGCAGAGCCGCCGCGGGGCATGTCGAGATCTGGCCGTGTTATTCGTCGACTGCTGCCGGGCTGAGGGGATTGCCGCACGCTTCGCCAGCGGC
>Ga0316191_10002491_pt1 | contig 13400 bp, 10 predicted proteins | sample Eddworburr2cm_MG_FD_204928 | JGI IMG/M metagenome (GOLD analysis project Ga0316191, IMG submission 204928) | Coastal sediment microbial communities from Maine, United States - Eddy worm burrow 2 cm | ecosystem: Environmental > Aquatic > Marine > Coastal > Sediment | place: USA: Maine...
CTATGCCTACGCCCTGGTGCCGGTTAGCCTGTATCTGCTGCTCGTACCCAACCGCATGTGGACATCCCGGGCAAACCGGCTAATCGTTCACGTTGCCTGTTTTGCGACCATTTACGGACTGCTGTTTATTGCTGTGTCAGAGTATATTTTCTGGGACGAATTCCAGGCACGCTTTAACTTTATTTCGGTCGACTATCTGGTCTATCGGCGCGAGGTTACTGAAAACATTGTCGAGTCCTACCCGGTTGGCCTTATTTTTTCAGCCATGTTTGCACTGACATCAGTCCTGTACATAAAGCTCTCATCCCGCATAGACCACAGCTTGCAACAGCGAGAGTCTTTCCGGTCACGGTTATCGGTAACTGCTGCCCTGCTGATGCTGCCCGTGTTGGCCGTTGCTACTGTTGGGCCGGAGCTGATGCAACAGTCAGAAAATAGCTATCAAAATGAATTGTCCGGCAATGGTCCGCACCAGTTCTTCTCCGCCTTTCGTCACAACCAGCTGGACTACGCCAGTTTCTATACAACACTCCAGGATGAAGAAGCTTCGGCCAGCATGCTGGCACAAGTACTGGGAAGCCGCGACCAGTTGACTGGCTCTGGATTATTCAATATCAGGCGCACAATCACCCCGGCCGATGCAGAAGAAAAAAGACTGAATATCATGCTGGTGATGCTAGAAAGCCTGAGTGCAAAGTATCTGGGTATATATGGCAATCAACAGGGTCTGACACCTAACCTTGACAGGCTCTCTGAAGAATCTCTGCTGTTTACACACTTCTATGCTACCGGCAACCGCACCACGCGCGGACTGGAGGCAGTCACGCTGTCTATCCCGCCTACTCCGGGTCGCTCAATCGTTAAGCGGCTGGGGCATGAGACCGGCATGTGGTCGCTTGGCGACGTGTTCCGCACCAAGGGCTATCAAACCACGTTTATCTATGGTGGCCGGAGCTACTTTGACAACATGAACACTTTTTTTTCGGGGAACGGCTATGACGTTATAGATCAGGCCAGCGTACCATCCGATGAAATCAGCTTTACAAATGCCTGGGGCATGGCAGACGAAGATATCTACAAACAGGCGATCAGGGCAGCTGACAAATCATTTCAGGAGGGAATGCCATTCTTCTTCCATCTAATGACGACTTCCAATCACCGCCCCTACACCTATCCGGGAAACCGGATCGATATACCTTCCGGCAGCAACCGGGCTGGCGCAGTAAAATATACGGATTGGGCCATTGGTGACTTTCTGGACCGTGCCAGGCAAAAACCCTGGTTTAAGGATACTGTTTTTGTGTTTGTAGCCGATCACACTGCCGGCAGCGCGGGCAGCACGGCATTGCCACTGAAGCGCTATCACATACCTTTGCTTGTCTACAGCCCTGAACATATCAAGGCCGGCAAGGTTGACAAGATTGCCAGTCAGATTGATCTCGGACCAACATTGCTGGCCATGTTGAATATGCGATATACCTCCAATTTCTTTGGCAAGAACATACTGGAAATGACGCCGGCCGAGGAACGTGCGCTGGTCGCAAACTACCAGCATCTGGGCCTCTATACTAAAGGTTTGCTGACTGTAAACAGCCCGCAAGGAAAGTTGACCCTGCAGACCAACCCCGAGTCTGACAATCCCGTTATCAGTAGCGTCGACCCGGATCATCCCCAGATGCATAGCAACCTCGCCTATTATCAGGGAGCCAGTTACATGTATACCCACCATCTGAATGACTGGGTTCCTGAAATCAACCAGGCGCTGGAAAAGAGTTCGTATCGTTGAATTGCTTCAGCGGGTATTAGACAGGGCTTGCCGCCTTGCGTGAACGTTTCTGGCGTACACATCTTTTCTGGCCAGTCATGGCATTTGCCATTATCGCGCTTGCCCTTGAGATGTCGCACATTGACCTGATTGTAGCTGACTGGTTCTATGGGCTTGAGGGACATCGCTGGGCGCTGAGGCGGCACTTTGTTACTTCAGACCTGCTGCATAAAGCGGCACAGGATTTAAGCCGTTTAGTGGGCATACTGCTCTTTCTACTGGTCATAGCCAGTCCCTTTGTCAAACGCCTTGTACCGTATAGCAGGGTGTTGTTTCTGTTGTTCATCTCGCTGGCAACCAGCACCTTACTGGTGTCTATTGGCAAGTATTTGACTCATGTAGATTGTCCATGGGACCTGTTGCGCTACGGAGGTGAACGTTTATATGTTCGCACTTTCGAGTCCCATCCTGCGGGCCCTCCCTATGGCCAATGTTTCCCGTCTGGCCATGCCAGTGCAGGATACGGATTTATTTCACTCTATTTTGTCTTTTTGGACTGCTGCCCACCCTGGAAGTGGGCTGGACTGGCAACCGGGCTGGGGTTGGGATTTCTATATGGACTGACCCAACAACTACGTGGCGCTCATTTTATTTCGCATGACCTGTGGGCGCTCGCAGTCTGCTGGGCAAGTGCGTTGTTCTGGTACTGGATACTATGCAGGCATACTCATACAGAATCTGCAGGCTTGCTGGCCGGCAGGCTTTGAACAGAGGACAGACCTCCATTAAATCCTGTATGTAATGACCGTATCAGTCTGTGGGACGCGCTGGCGCAAGCATTCAGCTGCCTTGTTTTATCGTTCGGTTTTCTCCAGCCGCAGTTTGAAGCAGATGTGCATGTCCATCCAGATCTATCTGTTTGCCAGATTAATCCAGACGTTTCTTGAAGCGCACTGAAGCGATCAAGAGCCCGACTATCGTGAAGCCGACAAGCCAAAGTGCATCGCCTCCGATATCGAATAACTCATCCCCACGCAAGACTATGGCGCGAATCATACGCATGAAATGGGTGGCCGGCAGGGCCTCGGCTATCCATTGTGCCAAAACTGGCATGCCCTCATAAGGGAACATGAATCCTGATAAAAGGATAGAGGGCAACAGGATAAAAAAAGTCATCTGCATTGACTGCAGCTGACTTCTCGCAATAGTTGAGATGATCAAACCAAGGGTCAGACTCGCGCAGATGAATAAAAGAGATGCCAGAAATATATCACTGATAGCGCCCCGTATTGGCACATTAAACACTAGATATCCGAGACTGAGAACAATAGTTAGCTGGATTAATCCGATCACGACATAAGGAATGATTTTTCCAATCATCAACTCGATCGATCGCAAGGGAGTGGTGATCAGCAGTTCCATATTTCCGCGTTCTTTCTCCCGCACGATGGCGGCGGAGGTAAACAGAATCATGGTCATGGTTAGAATAACTGCGATCAGGCCCGGAAGAATATTGACGACTGACCGTTGTTCCGGGTTGAAGTAATAAACCACTTCGAAGGTATTCATTGCTGCCTGAGTAAGAATACCTCGACCATCTTCCAGAGGCATATTGGTCAGTCGACTGATCGCAGAAGCAATCATTGTGTCCGAACCGTCTACCAGCCATTGGCCTAATGCCCTGTGCAATTCATCCTTTGTCGGCAGCCCGACTTCCCTGGCAATGAGTGGATGGCGGCTCATTCGCCTGGAAAGGTCGTGTGGCAATACCAGCGCCGCTCTGACATCACCGCGAGTAATGGCGTTCTCTGCTTCCTGAATTGACAGAAAGTGATATTGAAAATCGACAACCTGTGTTGCCCTGATCGACTCTACAAGGATCTGGCTGAATGCACTATTGCTCAGGTTTACCAGCCCCACGGGCACGTGTCGAATATTGGTATTAATGGCAAATCGGAACAACAGCAGCTGAATTAACGGGATCATCACCACCATACCAAATGTAAGTCGATCCCTTCTCAGCTGGCGCAACTCCCTGAATGTAATAGCGCCTACGCGTGACAGACCACTCACTGAGCGCGCGCTCCCGTACAACTCACAAACACATCTTCCAAAGAAGGGCGCACTACTTGTAGCTCATCCAGGTTTTCTGGAGGCAGATGTTGTTCAAGCCATGCTGTCGGCTTTTCTATACGATCGCTAATCAACACACGGAGCCGCGCACCAAGCTGGGCAGCAGAGAGTATCTCCGGCCGTTTGATTAACTGTTGTTTGACTTGCCGCAAATCCGGACCAGAAACCTCCACGACATTCGCTCCCATCTTACGCATCAGCTCTTCTGGTGCGCCGTCAACGCGCTTTTTCCCCTCTTGCAGTATGGCCAGTTGATGGCAGCGTTCCGCCTCGTCCATGTAATGCGTCGAGACCAGAATACTGGTGCCCTGGTAACTGAGATCAAACAGCTTCTCCCAGAATTCCCTGCGGTTCTCCGGATCTACTGCCGAGGTAGGCTCGTCGAGGAACAGTAGCTCGGGTTCATGGATTGTTGCAGCAGCCAGTGCAAGCCGCTGTTTCTCACCACCGCTCATGGTCCCCGCCATTTGCCCGGCCAGCTGTGACAGGCCATAGGTGTTAAGCTGCTCATCAATTTTCGCGCGTACGCGCTTTCCCCGGATGCCGTAGATCTGGGCAATAAATTTGAAGTTTTCACTGACTGTAAGATCGTCAAACAGAGAGAATTTCTGCGTCATGTAACCGATACGGGTGCGTAATGCTTCTGCCTGCCCTGGTAACTCCAAACCCAGCACGGTAACCTCACCCTCACTCGGTGTTAGCAGTCCGGTAAACATACGGATGGTGGTGGACTTGCCGCAGCCGTTAGGGCCGAGAAAACCGAAAATTATTCCTCTCTCGACCTGCAGATCCAGCTTGTCGACTGCACGTAGCTCACCGAATAAGCGGCTAAGATTATGCGCCTCAATTACCCACTCCATCAGGGCAATTCAACCTGCACAGGTAAACCGCCAGGCAGGTCTCTGGCAGCCTCCGGCAGCTGGATTTCGGCCAGATACATCAGGCGGGAACGTTCTTCGGCGTTCAGTGCGTAATAGGGTGCAAAAGCTGCCTCCGTGGCAATCCACCTTACAGTCCCCTGCCATTTGTCGTCTATACCATCGACTCTTGCAGTCAGAACATCACCCACCTTGATATGTACTCTGTAAGGTTCGGGTATGTAGACCCTGGCAAAGGGGGAATTTGAAGCCAAGGTAATGGCAACAGGTGAGCCGACGAATACGCGTTCACCCACGTTCCACGGCAAACTATCGAGCCAGCCGTCCCGGGTGGCAGTTACACGATATTCGTCTAGCCGTACACGTTGCTGTTGCAGGTGCGCCTCTGCTGCCTGCAGCTTGGCCTCGGCCTGCTTCAGCTCCTCCGGTCAGGTACCGCTGGTTAACAAGTGAAGCTGTTCACGAGAGATAAGCAGAGCGGCACGCCTGGATGCCTCGTGGGCTATGGCATCATCCAGTTCTGCTTTCGACACGGATTGTTTCGCTTGCAGGGTTCTAGACCTGTCAAGTGAAAGCGTGGATTGCCTCAACAAGGCCTCGTCGCTTTTCACTCTGGCCCGTGCTTCGGCGATTTCCTCTTCGCGTGCGCCATTGGTCAGCTTTTCAAAATTGGCCGCAGCATCATTTTCTTCCGCCTCGGCATGGGCAACGACTGCCTGTTGCAGACTGTCATCGAGCTGTACCAGCAGGTCCCCCTTTTGGACGATACTTCCTTCACGAACCGGCTGTTGTAGAATCAGCTCGCTGGATGTTGCTGTCAGGACAACGCGATCCCGGGCCAGTATACCAAGCGCCAGGTGCTCCTGTTGCTGCAGGCAGCCTCCGGCCAGAACACTCAAAAGTAACAGGGAGGCGGTGCGGAGAGAGTACTTCATAATGACTTCCTTGAGACCGAACGATGGTACGTAACCCGAAAGAAAAAAAATGATACGAATTAAACGTAACGAACCCGGTACCGGATAAATCCCTGCCATTATACGCAGTAGCAGGCTTTTATTACCCCTGGATGATCTGAAGACGGCATGTTACTCGCCCTGCCCAGGCAGCCAGAGAGTGGCGGGAACGCAGTGCTCATCCAGGCAGGACATTTACCGTACCAGATATAACCAGGATTCCCTTGCCATTCCCAGTTTCCAAGATACAGAATGCTTTCGATGCGGACGGCAAACTGGGCCGACGTGCGGGCGTGAGCCGCTATACACTCATCGCCCTTGAGGAAGGTGATCCGATGGTGAGCGTGGGCACGGTATTCGAAACCAACACCATCGTCGGCATTCCCCTGCTGGCAGAAGATCAATGCACGCTCAACAAACTCGCCACAACCGTTGCCAATCTCACCGGCATTCTTCCCGAGCGTGGCCGACGCAAGAAGATAACCCTGCAAGATGACTTCTAACGTCACAGAGTCCTTAGCCCGCTGTGCGTTTGCCTGCCGGCACTTTGCAATTGTTGCCGCAGCAGTCATACTCCTCACCTGATCCAGCCCGGAGACTTTTCCTCTCGCAACAGTCCCGGACTGAAAAAACGGCAACCTGGAGCCAAGTGCATGGAAATTAATTGGACGAGCTATGACCCGGGCGAGTTCTATGACGAGATGATCAGCTCGCCTGGTCATCCGCGCCGCGCCGCACTCGCCATTGCGAGTTACCTGCAAAAACTCAGCGCCCGGCAGCTGGGGCGCCGCCAGAACGCAGCCGATCTGGCCATCGCAGAAATGGGTGTGACCTTTACGGTCTACAGCGAAGGGACCAACATCGACCGTACCTGGCCGTTCGATATTATCCCGCGCATTATTCCTCAAAAGGAATGGTCGCGTATCGAGGAAGGGCTGAAACAGCGTATGACCGCGCTCAACATGTTCATCCATGACCTTTACAACGAGCAGAAGATCATCAAGGACGGCATCGTGCCGAAAAAGCTGATCAGCGGTTCCAAAAGCTTCCTGCAGCAATGCATCGGCGCCAGTCCACGCTTTAAAGTATGGGCGCATATCTGCGGATCTGACCTGGTTCGCGACAGGGACGGCACCATCTATGTACTCGAAGACAACCTGCGCGTACCGTCCGGCGTCTCCTACATGATTGAGAACCGCAGCATCACCAAGCGCGTGTTCCCGGAGCTGTTCCGCAAGCACCGCATCCAGCCGGTGGATGACTATCCCTCGCACCTTTTCGACATGCTGGCCTCACTCTCGCCTCGGCCACTGGATTATCCGGAGATCGTGGTGATGACGCCCGGCATCTATAACTCCGCTTATTTCGAACACGCCTACCTTGCACAGCAGATGGGCGCAGAACTGGTGGAAGGCGGCGACCTGGTGGTCGGCGGCGATGACTGCGTCTACATGAAGACCATCGACGGCCTGCAGCGCGTCGATGTTATCTACCGCCGGGTAAACGACGAATTCCTCGACCCCGAAGTCTTCCGAGAAGACTCTGCACTGGGCGTACGCGGCCTGATGCGCGCCTGGCGCGCCGGCAACGTCGCGCTCGCCAATGCACCCGGCGCCGGCGTCGCGGATGACAAGGTAATCTATACCTACGTGCCAGCCATCATCAAATACTATCTTGACCAGGACCCGATCATTCCCAATGTCCCCTCCTGGCGCTGCGAAGACAAGGCGCAACGCGAATACGTGCTCGCCAATCTCGACAAGCTGGTAGTCAAGCCGGCCAACGAGTCGGGCGGTTACGGCATGCTGGTAGGTCCGCATGCGACTACCGTCGAGCGCAGCAAGTTCGTCAATCTCATCAAGCGCAATCCGCGCAATTACATAGCCCAGCCGACCCTGGCCCTGTCAACCGCCCCGACCATCTGCGGGCAGCATGTAGAACCGCGCCACCTCGACCTGCGGCCGTTTATCCTGCAGTCCAACCGTACCTACGTGACGGCCGGCGGCTTGACCAGAGTGGCACTGCGCAAGGGTTCACTGGTAGTCAATTCATCGCAGGGTGGCGGCAGCAAGGATACCTGGATCGTGGACACAGGAGGCAACTGAAATGCTATCGCGCGTAGCAGAACGACTTTACTGGACGGCGCGCTATCTGGAACGCGCCGAAAACACCGCCCGCCTGGTCAGGGTATTCTCCTCCATGATGCTGGACCTGCCCAACGGGGTAGGCCTCAACTGGCGTCAGCTGGTGGATGTCAGCGGCGCCCATGAGTATTTCGACAGAAATTACCGCTCTTCCGGCGAGCGCAATGTCATCAAGTTTATGCTCAGCGACACGGACACCCAGGGCTCGGTGATTTCCAGCCTGGCTATGGCGCGGGAAAACATACGCACCACCCGCGACCTCGTGCCCAGCGAGGGCTGGGAGCACGTCAACGAACTGTACCTGTTTGCCAGAAAAAAACTCACCGGAAAGACTCTCCTCAAGGATCGCCACGAATTTCTGTCGGAAATCATCATGCGCTGCCAGCAGATCACCGGGTTGCTGGCCGGCACCATGAGCCACGGTCCGGCCTATCAGTTCGTGCGCGTGGGACGCAATCTGGAACGTGCCGATATGACCACGCGCATGATTGACGTGGGTTCGGCCACGCTGATCGCGCCCGGCGTGGAACTGGAGCGCCTTGAGAATCGCCTGTGGACATACGTGTTGCGCTCGCTGAGCGCGCATCAGATGTACCGCCAGCATGTGCGCCGTCGGATTCAGCCCGACCAGGTACTGGCTTTTCTGCTACAGGACATGATTTTTCCACGTGCCGTTGCGCACGCGCTTGGCGAGATAGCTTCCTGTTTCGAACACCATCTGCCACACAGCGAGGAACCACTGCGTGCGGTATTGCGCCTGCAACGCCTGGTCGCGGAAGCCAATGCGGAAAAACTGCACACCGCGGGACTGCATGATTTTATCGACCTGCTGCAGCTGGAATTCGGCAACCTGCACCAGCTGATTTCCACCACATGGTTCTCACTGGAACTGGATGAAGCGGTATAACGGCAGCTTATTCTTCTGTGTCTATGGACACGGATGTCGGCTCATTCCAGTTGACCCGTCTGAGTTCCGCAAAGGCTTCCTTGAGCTTATCGTCCCAGGCCGCCTTGATTTCAAGCAGGTAGGGGTCGTCGGCCTGCAGAATAAAATGACGATTCAGGCTTATACTGTCTTTCGTATAAATCAGCACGTCGAGCGGCGGTCCCACAGTGGCATTGGAACGCATCGTGGAATCCATTGATACCAGAGCCGCGAGCGCCGCTTCCTCGAGACTGGTCTCGCGCGTGATAATGCGATCCAGGACCGGTTTGCCATACTTGATTTCACCGATCTGCTGGTAGGGATTCTCTGCGGTTGCCGTTATGAAATTGCCTTCCGGGTAGATCATGAATACACGATGTGAACCGCCTCTGATCTGGCCGCCGAGTATAAAGCTGGCACTGGCATCAAAGCCGCCCCCGGCCACCGCTGTACTGTGCTTCTGCTGCTGGGATGCGCTCAGCTGCCCGACGTACTCTGCGGCTTCGGTCATATTATCGACAGTCATCAGATTCGGGACGTTGTTTTGCTTGATATCGCGCTTGATCTGGGAAATGACTGACTGCGTGGTGGCCAGATTACCGGCTGTGAGCACTACGAACGAGCGTTCTCCTTCACATCCGAAGGTGAACATTTTGCTATAGGTACTTAAACGGTCGATACCGGCATTGGTGCGTGAATCCGAGACAAACACCAGGCCTTCGTCAACTCTAATTGCAACACAATATGTCATATTCAAAAACCTTTGCGCGGCCAGCGCCGCAAGCTGTCTGTATGGTAGGAACTGCTGCCCGCCGCCGTCAACAGATGTTTTAACAGTCCGCCAAGTGCTTGACGTGGCATGTCTTGCGAACCCGGATAAACACTCTTCATCGTAGGGTATTAACTGCCGAGGTGTTGTTGTGCGTATCCTCGCCGATCCGGGTAACGCGGTTGTGATAATAAAATTCGGTTTCGCAGGCATCACCGCTGCCGCTCACCGGCGCGGCGCTGCCGGCATCAGGAGTACAGAACAGCGGAATGTGGCCCTCACCGGCGAACATCCCCGAGGTCGGGTCGAGTCCGACCCAGCCTGCCCCCGGCAGGTAAGCCTCGACCCACGCGTGCAGGTCAGTGAAATCCTGTTCCGGGCCGGATGGCCCGTCGATGGACCGGGCGTCTTTTGCCAGTTGGATCAGGTAGCCGGACACAAAACGCGCGGCGACGCCGAGATGGCGCAGGACCTGCACCAGCAACCACGCCGAATCGCGACAGGAGCCCGAGGCCTGTGTCAGCGTCTCCTCGCAACTCTGGAATCCGGGCTCCATACGCTGCTGGTACTGGATAGCCTGTTGCAGGCGGCCATTGAGCGCAACCAGAAACTCGATGGTATTTGTGCGCTCACGCGGCACCTGCGCCAGCCAGTTGCGTAGCTGTGGCCCGGCGTCCTCAAGCTCCAGGAAGAGCACCAGATCATGCCGCAACTTCACCTCGTATTCGAAGGGCCAGTACTCGGCATTTTCCTCGACAAAAAAATCGAACGGGTTGATGACCGCCATTTCAGCAACCAGCTCAACATCGATGCGCAACAGTCGCGTCCTGTCCGTGAACACCACGCGCGCCTGGAAGTTACCGAAGGGATCCTGCTGCCAGTTGATGAAATAGTTTTCCGGCTGAATTTTCAGCGCATAGGACAGGATTGGCGTCCGGCAGTGCGGCGCCGGACGCAGCCGCAGGATATGCGGCCCCAGGGCAACCAGGCGGTCAAAGCGATACTCGGTCTGGTGATGGATGGCGACGCGGATAGTCATGGCATGGGCGGTTCCAGAAGAGACAAACGTAGATTATTATACACCTGTCGCACGTCCTGTATGGTCCCCGTATGGTGCAAAAAACAGAATCTCTACCGCAATTCGCACAGGTAGCCTTCATACTTCCAAAGAACTTGAATGCTGGATTATATGTAACGAACCACACTAGTCCCCGTCACCGCTGCCCCCCGCTTCTTGCTGTGGCAGGACACCCAAAGCCTGGGCGCCCTCTCTGGCGCTCCGAGCCCTGGTCGCAATGCGAGCTGCACGCCGCCGGGCTTTTTCCGCCTGCAGTTCCAGTTCGCGTAATTGCGCGGTCAGCCCGTCGATAATCTCGCTATCCGCCGGCTGCACGGTTGCCGCCTCCAGCTCCTCGCGCATCCTGCTGGCCGCCGCCTCTGCCTTTTCTGCATCGTTTGCGGTCAACTCGGCGAGTCTTTCGGCATCACCCAGCGCATCCAGTATGCGGGCCGCTTCGGCCGCCACCCCTTCTTCCGGCTCGGCGTCGAGGTCGATGTCTTCCGCCGCCAGCACCAGGGCAGTAACAGGCAGGGGTGCGAGCAGATCATCCAGCGACCCGTCGAAGGGTCCCAGCGGTCGATTGCCGCGCAGACGAAATGGCAGCAAAACCAGCGACGCATCGGCCGAATGCGCCGCCACTTCCCCGGGTCCCGCCTCTTCCACCAGTACGGCCTCGGCCTCGATGCGCGTTTCGTCCAGGGTGCGTTGCAACGTCTCGGCTGTTTCCGCAGAGCCCCCCGCGCAGCAGATGCCGAGAAAACGAATACGGGCGCCTTCCCAGTCCGCGGTACGTGTCATCAGGTACGCGAGCAGCAGCATCAGGCGACTGCTGGCATCGCCACGCCACCAAACGTCGATTCGACGTGCATCAGGCGGTACCTTCCGCAGGGCTTCCCACTCCGGGCCCTCGGCGTCGAGCACCACCAGATTGCAGCCCAGGCGAAAGGCGGTACTCAAATGGCTGCCATAGATCAGTTCTCGCTGCTCGCTGCCGGCTTGCGGGGTGTGTTCCAGCCAGTTGACCAGAATAATATTGGCACGCAGCGTCCCGATGCCGAAACCCTGCAACAGGGTCTGGATGGCGATGTTCAGATCGGGTGCCACCATGGCAAGCGGGAATACCTGTACCCCGGCCTGGCGGATGTCCTCCTCCAGCGCTGCCTCCGCCTCCTGCTTGCGCTTGAGCACCGCAGCACCGCCACCTTCGAGGACCTTGACCACCGTGGCAAATCCACTATCCCCCTCAAGCCAGGAGGCGAACTGCAGCAACGGGGTACGTCGGTGGCTGTCGTCTGAAAACAGCAGCATGTTGGGCCGCCAATCCCTGGGATGTTCGGCCTCGCTGGCTGCGGCCAGCAGATGGGTGCGCACCTGCTTGGTATGGTAGGAGCGGCGCCCGTCGGCCCAGCGGGCCTGGGGAGCGGTACGGCGCAGATACTGATAAATGGCGAACAGCAGCGCCACCGCGATGAGCCCCGCCTCCAGATCAATGGCCAGCATGGCCCCCAGGCAGGCCAGTGCACCCAGCAGGCTGAGATGGCGTTGATAGAAGCGGAATCGCGGGCGGAACGACGGACTGGCCGCGCTGGCCTCGAACCAGGTTGCGTAATTGATCAGCCCGTAGGAGATCAGGAAAAACATCGACACCACCGGCGCAATCAGGTCGAGCTGGCCCAGGCTGATGGTGGCCAGGGCGATGACGCCTGACAATACTATGCCACGGCGCGGATTATTCATTGGGCCTGCCCCCTTCGCAAACGGCAGCAGCAGGCTGAACAGGCGGTCTTCGGCCAGCGATTGCAGGATGCGCGGCGCTCCCATGAACGAGGCCATAGCCGAGGACAGGGTGGCGGCAAACACCCCGGCCACAACCAAGGGCTGAATCAGCGCCACCCGTCCCATGGCACCGTAGTCACGCACGAGTTCCTCCCGGGGGAGCGTGCCGGCAAACACGACCGCGGCGCAGAGATAGACCAGAATCGACAGACCCACTGCAAGCAGGGTACCCAGTGGCAGGCTGCGCCCCGGATCCTTGAGGTCCCCGGACATACTCACTCCCTGGGTAAAACCGGTCACAGCGGGAAAAAACAGGGCGAACAGCACCCAGAAGCCCAGCGATGTCGCGGTCGCCGGCACTGACCAGTTCTGCACCAGTAATGCGCCGTCCCAGTGGACCAGGCCGCCGGCGAAGAACGAGGCCAGTGCAGCCACCAGGGTCGCCATCACCACATACTGAAAGCGTGTTGCCCAGTCGGCACCCAGCCAGGCGAAAACAAACAACAGGCCTGCCGCGATGGCGGCGATGACGTGCGGATGTGCAGAAAGTGGCGCAGGGAGCATGCTTGCCATAACCTCGGCAAAGCCAATGCAGTAGAAGCCGATGGAGATTGCCTGGGCCATGAACAGCACCAGGCCGATGGCGCCGCCGAACTCGTGGCCCAGGGTGCGCGAGATGAGATAGTAGTCACCACCGCGCTTTACCCGAAGATTGGTGGCCACCGCCGACAGCGACAGGCTGGTCAGTACCGATATCCCGTTTGCAAACAGCAGAATCAGCAGCGCCCGCCCCAGGCCCGCCTCGCCCACCACGAACCCCAGGCGCAGGAACAGAATAATACCCAGGATGGTCAGGACGCTCGGCGTGAAGACCCCGGCGAAGGTGCCCAGGGTACCCTGGGGCGGATTGGCACGCGCGGCAGAAGCGGGTGTTTTATTCACAAGTGCCCGCCAAATTGCCTACACATCGTAGTCAGCACGCCGCGTGAAGCAATGC
>Ga0316191_10002493_pt1 | contig 13389 bp, 8 predicted proteins | sample Eddworburr2cm_MG_FD_204928 | JGI IMG/M metagenome (GOLD analysis project Ga0316191, IMG submission 204928) | Coastal sediment microbial communities from Maine, United States - Eddy worm burrow 2 cm | ecosystem: Environmental > Aquatic > Marine > Coastal > Sediment | place: USA: Maine | collected...
TCATGCTCGACGTGATCATGAATTTCGACCGGAGTCAGGTCAAAGTGATCCCGTTGTCGCTGATGACCATCACAGCCATGCCGATGCTGCTGGCCTACGTCAAGAACCGCGAACTGACCTGGCGGCCGGCAAAATGGTTGCTGCTGGCCCTGGTGGGCGCCTGTTGCGTGCACCTGCTCCTGCCCGGTTTCACCGCGGAGCGGCCGCGGGACATGACGCTGATGTACAGCGAGACCGCGGGGGATCTGGCGGGCTATGTCGTGCTGGAAAGCGTGCAGAGCGGTTATGACCGCGGATTTGCGCGAGGTCATGGATTCGAAAGCCGCGAACTGAACGACGGGCGCCTGGGGACCACCGCGCGTCCCGCGCGTGAAGTCGCGGCCCTCGACTTGCCCGCCATCGAAATCACGCCGGGCGGGGCGAGCCTGGAGCAAGACGGCTGGCGCCGCGGCCTGGTGCTCGATCTGCCGGCTGGACAGCGCTACCTGCAGCTTACCGTGCCAGCTGAAGTGGGGCTGCAGCGGGCATGGGTCAACGGACTTCTGGCGCTGGACACCTCTGCGAACATCAAGCAGGAAAAGAGAACCGCCACCATCCGGGTCGTTTATCCCGGGCCCGGTCCATTGAACGTTGATCTGCTGACCACTTCTCCCGATGGATTCACAGCCGCGGCGGTGACCTGGCACGACCTGCCGGGGGTGCTGACCGCTCCGTTCATGGGTAACTGGCCGGACGATGCCCGTCCGGCCTTCTACGGGCCGCGCGCGCAGAAGATCCAGGAGTTCGCGGTGCCCGCCGCGAAATGACCCGGGCCGCGCCAGGCAGTGGATCCGGATTCGGCAGGACCGCGCTGCGGGTGGCCGGCAGAGGACGCGTTGCAAGGAGTTACCGAATGCTAAAGAGCCGCAGCCATGTTGCCGTCACGGCCGAAGATTACCGGATTCTGGCGCAGCGGAGACTGCCTCGTTTCCTGTTCGATTACGTCGATGGCGGCGCGGGCAATGAAGAATCGATGGCGGATAACGAAGCTGATTTTCTGCGGGTGCGACTCAGGCAACGGGTGATGCGCGATGTCAGCGGCGTCGATACTTCGACTGAGCTGTGCGGCCGGCGGGTGGCCATGCCACTGGCGCTGGCGCCACTGGGTTTGGCGGGAATGATGGCGCGGCGTGGCGAGGTGCAGGCAGCCCGTGCCGCAACAGGCGCCGGCGTGCCGTTCACGGTCTCCACGGTCGGCATCTGTCCGTTGGAGGAAGTCAACGCGGCGGTGCCCGACGCGTGTTGGTTCCAGCTTTACATGCTGCGTGACCGCGGCCTCGTGGAAACTTTGCTGGCGCGCGCCGCGGCGAACGGTTGCGACACCCTGTTGTTCACGGTCGATCTGGCCGTTGCCGGGATGCGGCACCGAGACACGCAAAACGGAATGCTTGGCGGAGCGCCGTTGGCCAAGGCGATGCAATTGCTGCTGCGGCCCCGCTGGTTATTCGACGTCGGCATCATGGGTAAGCCGCACCATTTCGGCAATCTGCTCGAGGCGGTTGCCGATCCCAATGACTTCGATTCGTTCAAGCGGTTCGTCGATGACCAGTTCGACCCGACCGTGACCTGGAAGGACATCGAGTGGCTGCGGGGCCTTTGGCCCGGGAAACTCGTCATCAAGGGCGTTATGTCGGCCGAAGACGCGCAGGCAGCGGCAGATGCGGGTGCTGATGGAGTAGTGGTTTCCAATCATGGCGGTCGTCAGCTCGATGGGGTGGCCTCCTGCGTCAGCAAGCTGCCCGAAGTCGTGGCTGCCGTTGGTGACCGCCTCGAGGTCCTGATGGATGGCGGCGTGCGCTGTGGTACCGATGTCGTGAAGGCCGTGGCTCTGGGCGCCGACGGCGTGTTGATGGGGCGCCCCTGGGCGTGGGCGCTGGCCGGCCGCGGCGAACGGGGCCTGGCCCAGTACCTGTCCGTGGTGCAACACGAAATCGCCGTCACCATGGCCCTGATGGGCGTCAACCGCATCGACGAACTCAACACGGACTTGCTTGAATCCGACTGATCTCCGGTAAGGCCGGCGCGGGCCCGGACTCACGGCATCTGCTGAACCACCATCGCCTCGATCAGTCGTGGCCCGCTGCCGGCCATGGCCTCTGCGAACTGGACATCGAACTCTTCGGCCGTGGTCGCTCGGGTTGCGCGGATGCCCATGCCCTCGGCCAACGCGACGAAATCGAGATCCGGATGCGACAGGTCCAACATGGACAGTGTCTTGGCGTTGGGTTGGCCGGCGCCGACCCGGGCCAGCTCGATGTTCAGGATCGCGTAACTGCGGTTGTTCATGATCACCACGGTCACGTCGACCTGCTCGCGGGCCATGGTCCACAGGGTCTGCAGCGTGTACATTGCACTGCCGTCTGCCTGCAGTGCGATAACTTTGCGATCAGGGCAAGCAACGGCGGCACCCAGTGCCAGCGGCAAACCGATTCCGATGGCGCCGCCAGTCAAAGTCAGCCAGTCGTGCGCCGCGGCTTGTCCGGTCACGGGGAATATGCCCAGGCCACAGGTCGCCGCCTCATCGACCACGATGGCATCCGCCGGCAGCGCGCGGGTCACGCTCTGGCCAATCGCCACGGGGCTCAGGATGCCGCTGGGTATGGGGAGCCCCAAGGCGGGCTGGGCGAGTGCAGGTTCGTCGTTGGCGCCGAGGCGGTCCGCGACGGCTTTCAGCGCCGCCAGTGGATCCTGGTCGACCGTGGCGAGGGTGTGTATCTCGCAGCTTTCCGGTGCGAGCCAGCCCGGTTTACCCGGGTAGGCGAAGAACGCCACGGGCGCTTTGGATCCAACCAGAATCATCTGTTCCGTGCCATCCAGGGCGGCCACGGCGGCCTCGGCGAAATAGGGCAGGCGTTCGACCGCGACCCGGCCTGCACCGCGCTGCAATCGGGCTGGAAAAACTTCGCAGACCAGGCGCGCACCGGTGGCTTCGGCGATGCGCCCGGCAGCGTGCAGGCTTGCTTCGCGCAGGGCGCGCCCCCCCAGGAACAGCACCGTCTTTTTGCCGTTGCCGAGGAGCTTGGTCGCGGCTTCCGTGGCGTCCTGTCCGACCGCCTCCAGGCCGGCTGGCATCAGCGGCTCGGCCGTCCGAGAGGTTTCGTCCCAGGCGTGGTTGGCGGGTGCGATAAACGTGGCCACCTTGCCCGCACCCCGCAGCGAGGCCTGCACGGCTTCCGCCCCTGCCAGCGCCAGGTCGTCTGCCGATTCCGATGCCCGCGCCCAGTCCGAAACGATCCGCGCGTGTGCCAGCACGTCCGAGGTCAACGGTGCGTCGTATTTGAGGTGGTAGGTGGCGTGATCGCCCACCATGTTCACCAGCGGGACGTGGGCGCGCATCGCGTTGTGCTGGTTGGCCATGCTGTTGGCAAAGCCGGATCCCAGGTGAAGCAGGGTGAGGGCCGGCTTGTCCACCATGCGAGCGTAACCGTCGGCGGCTCCCGAGACGACACCTTCGTAAAGGCACAGGATGGCTCGCATCTGTTCGGAGCGGCCAATCGCGCTGACCAGGTGCATCTCGGAGGTTCCGGGGTTGGCGAAACAGACTTCGACGCCGGCGTGTTCGAGGGTGTGCAGTAAGTTTTCGGCTCCGTTCATTGTGGCTCCTGGGAAAATATTCAGATGATCTTGCCCGGGTTGAGGATGTTTTTCGGGTCGAGCGCTTGCTTGAGCGTCTTCATCAGGGCGATTTCCTGGGGACTGCGGGAGTGCCCCAGGTAGGCCCGCTTCTCGAGCCCGATGCCGTGCTCGGCGGAAATCACGCCGCCGTGCCGTCCCAGCGCCTCGTACACGATCTTTTCCACGCGGTGCACATCCCTGGGTTCGTGGCTGCCCACCGTCAGCACCAGGTGAATGTTGCCGTCGCCCAGGTGGCCAAACGTGACCATGCGGGCAGCGGGCCAAAGCGATGTAAGTGCTGAACGCACCTCGTGCACGTATTCGTCCAGCAGCGGGATGCTCAGGCTGATGTCGAAGGTCAGCGGCGGATGCAGCTTTCGCGCCATGGCCTCGACGTCGTCCCGTATGGCCCACAGGTCGCTGCGCTGCTGCTTGCTCTGCGCGATCACGGCGTCCGCCAGCAGCTCCCGCTCGAAGGCCTCCTCCAGTGCAGACTCGAACCGCTCGCGATCGCTGTCCTCGCTGCCGCCAGTGGACTCCAGCAGAACATAGAAGGGGTGTTCGGTTCCGAGCGGCAGCACATGCCGTTTGCCGTCGCCGACGATCAGGTGATAAAAGTCGTTCCACAGGACCTCGAAGGCGCTGAGCGTGCCGCCAAGGGCGGCGTCCATGGCACGAAGGAATTGTGCGACCTTGTCGAAACTGTCGAGTGCGACCAGGGCGGTGTTGCGGCTGCGCGGGAGAGGCCGAAGGCGCAGTACCGCGCGCGTGACCACGCCCAGCGTACCCTCCGAGCCGATGAACAGCTGCTTCAGATCGTAGCCGGTGTTGTTCTTGATCACGTCCTTCATCGAGGAAATAGCGGTGCCATCGGCCAGCACGGCCTCGACGCCGAGCACCTGTTCCCGGGTCATGCCATAGCGGATCACGCTGTTGCCGCCCGCGTTGGTGGAAATGTTGCCGCCAATGGTCGCGCTGCCGCGCGCGCCAAGGTCGAGGGGAAACAAGAGGTCGGCAGCCTCGGCTGCTTCCTGGACCTTCTGCAGCGGCACGCCTGCGTCCACGACCACGGTCCGATTGACGGTGTCAACCGGTTCCATGCGGTTCATTCGCTCCAGCGACAGCACGATGTCCGCCGGGCCGGTTTTGGCGCCGCCGACCAGGCCGGTCAGCCCGCCGTGTGTAACGACCGTTTGCCCGGCTGCATGACAGAGCCTGAGCACCTCGGACACCTCCGCGGTGCTGGCCGGACGGACGATGGCCATGGCCTGGCAACCGCCGGTCGGAGGCCAACTGTCTGAACGGTTGCTGACATCGGTGCCGGTCAGAACCGCCTGGTCACCGAGGATGCTGCGAATCTGTTCGATCAGGGTGTTCATGGTGTGGAATAATTTCTCCTGTATTCGGCAGAAATCCGGATCGCTGACAGGTCCGACTCAGTTTACCCCAGCGAGGCACGACGTGAAGAAAATCGAAGGAAGTATCGCCGCCGTCACCGGCGCAGGCAGCGGAATCGGACGGGCCAGCGCGCTGGCGCTGGCGGCGGAGGGTGCGCGGGTCGCCGTGACCGATCTGAACCCGGCGAGTGCGCGGGAGACGGCTGAATTGATCACCGCTCGTGGCGGGGAGGCACAGTCCTTTGCAATGGACGTCTCCGACCCGGGACACGTCCGTGAGGCATTGGCGAATATCCAGCACGGCCTGGGCAATCCGTCGGTGCTGGTGAATAACGCAGGGATCGCAGTGGGTGGCTATTTCCTCGACACCAGCCTGGAAAGCTGGCAGAAAATCATGTCGATCAACCTGATGGGCGTGGTTCACTGTTGCCAGGCATTCCTGCCTGTCATGGTGCTGGCCGGGCGGCCCGGCCACGTGGTGAACATCGCTTCCATGCTGGGCTATACGCCGATGAGAGGCGTCACCGCATACTGTGCCACCAAGTTTGGCGTGCTGGGGTTCAGCGAGAGTCTGCGCGCGGAGCTCGGCGACCACGCCATCGGAGTCAGTGCGATCTGCCCGGGAATGATTCGCACCAATATCATCAGCGCCGGTATCCTGGAGTCCTCCGAACTGGATGTGGAAGCCAAGCGCAGCGAAATCGATGCGCTTTACGAGAGGCGCAATTATCCGCCGGCCAAAGTGGCCCGGGCAGTGGTCTCCGCCATCCGCAGGAACCGTGCCGTGGTGCCGGTGACACCCGAAGCCTGGGCGGCGTACTACCTGAAACGCTGGATGCCCGGAGTGGTCGGCTGGTTGGCGCGCAAAGAGCTGGTTTGACCGGACCAAAAAGAAGCCGGGCCACTTGCGTGGCCCGGCTTCTTTTTATGTCCGGCACTTTGCTACGCGGCCGGATTGGCGTTTTCAGGCTGACCCGTTCAATAGGCGTACTTCGCCGAGAACTGGAAGCGCAACAGGTCGCCGTCGTTGCCGCTCTCGACTTCGCGGTTGGCGAACATCACCTCGAAACCGAAATCGAGCTTCGGCTGCGGCGAGTAGATCATGTTGACGTGCACGCTCGAAGCATCCTTGGTCGCACTGCTCCCGGTGAGCGCCACGTCGTTGTCCACCGACGCGTAACCCAGGGTGAAGTTGCTGCGCCATTGATCGGACCACAGGTGCCGGTAGGAAGCGAATGCACCCCAGGAGTCGATCGTTTGCAGATTGCCATCGGCGTCGAGCACAGCCGCATTGACGAGGTTGAGGCCAAGATACCGACCCAGGCCCTTACCCATGCTGGCCATCCAACGGAAATCATCGCGTCCAAGGTTGAACTTGCCTGACAGGCTAACGCCGTAACTCTCGGTTGTGTCACTCGCGCCTCCACTACCGTTGTCGTAGCGCAATTGACGCAAGATCGCTGCAACCGTGAAAGCACCCCAGTCGCCGCTCATGTTGTAGCGGCCAACCAGGTCGGGAACCCTGCTGTCGTCCGCCACGATGCGCGCTCCACCGCCATAGGGGGTGATCGTTGTCAATGGGTTCTCGGCGGCGAATTGCCAATTGCCCATGGTGTAGCGTATCTGGGTCTGGCGACCGAAGATCGTGGATTCTGCCGGACCGACGAAGTCGAGGTTTTCAGGCAGTGCCCCGACGTTGAAGAAGGTCATCCAGGTCTGGCCGAACAACCAGTTGTTGTAGGTCAGGAAAGCATGACGTAAACGAGGAGCAAAGGAATTCGAGACCCGCTCGTCACCCTGTCCGCTGAGCAGGAAGTCCATCTCGACAAATGCGCCCAGCTTGGCGCCGTTGTCCAGAATGTGATTGGTCTTGAAGTTGATCCGGGATTCCTTGGCATGCAGGTCGAAGTAGCTTTCGCCGTCGGCGCCACTGGGGCCGACCGGAACGGTACCGGCAATGTAGAAGTCACGGCCGGCGCCGGACGACGATCCCGCGCTGTAATCGCTGTAAATCGCGTCGGTCTTGATGTAGCCGCCGAATTTGTAGCTGTGCTTGTGCTCTTCCTCAGCTTCGGCAGCCTTGTGCTCGGCCATCATGGCGTTGAACTTCTCCTCCGCCGCGGCAGCGGCCGCCTCGGCATCGGCGCAGCAGTCGTCCTCCTTCGGAGCCGCTTGCTGGTTGAGCATCTGCTGAACCAGCGCCTCGAGTTCGGCGATTCGCGCCTCGAGGTCCTCTGTGCTGGTCCCGTCACCGAAAGCGCTACCTGATACGGCCAGGGCTGCTGCAATCGACAGGCTGAGAATAATTTTTTTCATTGACTGTTGGGCCATGGTAGCCTCTCCCTCTTTATGGATTCGCATGCGAATCATGCATAGGTTCGGCATGAGCGTGTATTATTCTTTGGTCTAATGAGCCGCCTGATCGCCATTCAACCGGAAACCATCATCGTCGCCGATGACCACCCCCTATTCCGCTCCGCCATCAAGGAGGCTCTGGCGACGCAACAGGGCAAGACCCGCTTCCTGGAGGCAAATTCATTCGAGACCTTGCAGCAGTTGGTCGACGATAACCGCGAGGTCGATCTCGTTCTGCTGGATCTGCACATGCCGGGCGTCACGGGGTTTGCCGGCCTGGTTTACCTGTGCAAACGTTATCCCAGCGTTCCGGTGGTGATCATCTCGGCGAATGACGATCCGGTAGTCATCCAGCGCGCGCTGGAACACGGCGCCGCTGGATTCATCCCCAAGTCGTCGAGCATGGACACAATCACGGACGCGATCGCAGCGGTTCTGATGGGTGAAATCTGGTCACCGCCATCGAGTCTCTCTGACCTGCCGGGCCGCAATGATTCGGAATTGCAGTTGGCAGAACGCATGGCGCAACTCACACCACAACAGTTCAAAGTGCTGATGATGATGTCCAAGGGGCTGTTGAACAAGCAGATCGGCTATGAGCTTAAGGTGTCCGAAGCCACGGTCAAGGCCCACGTAACGGCAATCATGAGCAAGCTCGGCGTCAACAACCGTACCCAGGCGGTGCTCGCCGCGGAACGCCTCTCAGTCAATAACCCCAACACGATGACGTAGCAGGCCGCAATGCGGCCTCCTACCTGAATCTCTCATGGGAGGGGTCGGGTGCCCCCGTCCGGGACCGTAGCCCGCCGGGAGCGGGCTTCGAGCGCCCAGGGACGGCTTGAGCGCGTCCTGGACGGGGGCACCCGACCCCTAGGGTGGGCATAAGTGATTGTCGGCCGCATTGCGGCCTCCTACAGCCGTGCCTTCCGCATATTGGTGATCAGGGTGCGCAGAGCAGCCGGCTTGATCGGTTTGCGCAGCAAGCCATAGCCTCTCGCGCGGGCTTCGTCTTCGAGGATCGTTGAACGGTCGGCAGTGATCACGATGGCGGGGAGGGCTTTGCCGAGCATTGCATCGAGATGCGCCATGACGTCCAAGCCGTTGCCCTGCTCGGCCAGGTGGTAATCGACCAGCACAAAATCCGGCGCACCGAATTGCCGCACCTGCTCTTCCGCCTGGGCACGGCCGGCGGCCAGGCGGGGCGTGCAACCCCAATGCTCCAGCAACATCTTCATGCCGTCGAGGATATCCGGTTCATTATCGACGCAGAGAACAACCAGCCCTTCCAGTGGCGACTGTTCGCCGGGGGCTGCGGCCGGTTGGCTGCGGTTGTCGATGGCCTCCGCTGTCGCAAGCGGTACTGTTATCGAGAAACAGCTGCCGCGTCCCGGCCGTGACAGGAGGGTGATCTCGTGGCCCAGCATGCGGGCGATACGATCGCAAATCGCCAGCCCGAGGCCCAGGCCCTTCTCGTCGAGCCGCTGGGCGTACTCCAGGCGGTGAAACTCCTGGAATATCGTCGCGCAGTCCGCCTCCTCGATACCGACGCCCGTATCCCACACGCTGAACCGGAGCTGGTCACCGCGCAGACGGCAGCCCAGTAACACGCCACCCCGTTCGGTATAGCGAATCGCGTTGGCCAGAAAGTTCTGCAGGATCCGGTACAACAGCTTGCGGTCACTGTAGACGAAGCAGTCCACAGGGTGGACCCGGAGTTGCAGATCGCGGTTGATTGCAAGGGCCTTGAAGCGCCGCCGCAACTGCTCGCACAGGTCGGCTGCGGAGACCGCTTCGGGTTCCGGCCGGTACATCCCTGAATCCAGCTTGGAGATGTCGAGCAGGGCGCTGAGCAGTTCTTCCGCCGCGCCGAGGCTGCGGTCGATTCGCTTGACCAGCTGTGCCTGTTCGGACTCCGGTTCCTGCTGCTGCTGCCGCAGGATCGAGATAAAAAGACGTGCCGCGTTCATGGGCTGCAGCAGGTCGTGGCTGGCCGCGGCCAGGAAGCGCGTCTTGCTCAGGTTTGCCGCTTCGGCGCCCTGGCGTGCTTCTTCAACTTCCCGCATGGCATCACTCACCTCGCGAGTCCGCTGCAGGACTCGCTGCTCCAGCGTCTCGTTGATTTCCTGCAGCTTGCGCTCGATTTGCTTGAAGTGGGTAATGTCGGTGAAGGTGGTCACGTAGCCGCCTCCAGGCATTGGATTGCCCTCCAACTCGATGACCGAGCCGTTTGGCCAGGGCCGCTCGTAGCGATAGGCCAATCCGCTGCGCAGGTGTTCCAGGCGCTTGTGAACTTCCGCCTCCTGGTCGCCGCCACCGAGCAGGCCCCGTTTCGCGTTGAAGCGAATTAGTTCTTCGATGTTCTGACCCAGGCGCACGGTGCCCTCGGGAAAGTCCATCAGCTGCAGGTAACGGCGGTTCCAGCCCACCATTCGCAACTCCCGGTCGACCACGGCCACGCCCTGGGACATATTGTCCAGCGTCGCTTCCAGCAACTCGCGGTTGAACTGGACGGCCTGGGAGGTCCGATCCAGTAGCTCCAACACGTCCCGGTACCTCAGTCCGCGGTGGTACAGCGCTGTGGTCAGCACGGTGCGGGCCGAGGCGGAACCGATCGAACCGGCCAGCAGGCGCTCCCCAAACTGCACGGTGGCCGGCGAGGCCAGCGCCGCGGGTTCGAGCCGGGTAGTGCCCAGGTGGGTGGCGAACGCTTCGCCGGTCAGTTGCATACCCAGGAAGCGCCCGACGGTTTGATGAAGCTCACCCAGGGTGATCAAGCCGCCTCCCGTGTCGATCTTGCGAGTGCGGCCCGTCGCATGTTTGCCCTCGGGTGCGAGGAGCGAGACGAGCACGACCAGAAGCGCATTGACGATCAGTGACCAGGTGGCCCCCTGGTTGAACGTGATCCGCGGCAATTCGCCCGCAGCGCCGGAAAGCGAGGGCAGCAGCAGGAGAAAGAACCAGGCGCTGACGCCGATCGACAAGCCGAATATGGCGCCCACCCGGGTAGCGCCGCGCCAGTAGAGGCCGATCAGCATGGCGGGCGCGAACTGGGCGACCGCCGAAAAAGACAGCAAGCCGATGGATGCCAGTGGCACACCGGATTCGATGGCGCTGAAGTAGAGATAGGCCAGCAGCGCGATGACCAGGATGGAGACGCGCCGAACCCGCAACAGGGTCTGGGACAGGTCACCCTGGCCGTGTCGCATCGCCAGGCCGCTGCGCAACAGCAGGGGCATGACGATGTCATTGCTGACCATGATGGCCAGGGCCACAGTGGCCACAATCACCATGCCCGTGGCCGCGGAAAACCCGCCCAGGAAGGCGAGTACCGTCAGTGCTTCCTGGTCGAAGGCAATCGGCAGGGAAAGCACGTAGGTATCGGGGTTTACGCCTTGCCCCGCGAATTGTGTCAGCCCGGCCAGCGCGATCGGCACGATGAGCGCCGCGAACAGCAGCAGGTAGGCGGGAAATAGCCAACGCGCCACCCTCAGTTCATCGACACTCCTGAATTCGACGACGGCCACGTGGAACTGTCGCGGCAGGCACAGGATGGCGGCCATCCCCAGGACCAGTTGAACACCGAAGCCCTCCGGCAGTTTCCAGGGTGAGAAAAGATCCTGGAATTCTTGATTGTCATTCAGAGTCTTCGCCACATCGCCCAGGCCGTCGAAGACCCCGAATATCACGAACAGGCCGATGGCCAGGAAGGCCAGCAATTTTACCAGGGACTCGAACGCGATGGCCCACATCAGTCCCCGGTGATGTTCGCTGGCGTCCATGTTGCGCGTGCCGAAGAGCATTGCGAAGAGGGCCAGCGACAGCGCGATGTAAAGCGAGAGATTGCCGGACAGGGGGGCGGGTTCCCCGGTGGACCTGCCGATGACCTCGAAGCCGGTCGTGATGCCCTTCAATTGCAGCGCGATATAGGGTATCGAACCGATGACGGCCGCCAGGGTCACCAGCACTGCGATGGTATGGCTCCTGCCGTAACGGTAGGCGATGTAGTCGGCGATCGACGTGATGCGTTGGTCCCGGCTGGTCACGGCGATGCGGCGGATCAGGTCGAATCCGAGCAGGAAAACCAGGGCCGGGCCAAGGTAAATCGGCAAGTACCCCCAACCGGTTGTCGCGGCACTGCCCACTGCACCGTAAAACGTCCACGAGGTGCAGTAGACGGCCAGCGAAAGCGAGTAGATGCCGGCCTGGATTTTGCGGTGGTTCCGGGCGATGCGCTTGCGGTCTCCGATCCACGCAACCGCGAACAATAAGGCCATGTAGGCCAGCGCGATCAGGATCAGGGACAGGGGACTCAGCATCCTCGCATTCTATTCGACTAAAGTAGGGGCGTTTCGCTTGCGACGGCAAAGTAACATAGCGACCGGGAAACTACCATCGGAGAGGCTACCCATGACTGAACAACAACTAAGCAGACAAGCATACTGGAAGAGAAACCTGCGGCTGATGGCCGGGTGCCTTGCCGTCTGGTTTGTCGTGTCCTACCTGTTTGGCATCATCCTGGTTGACCAGCTGAACGCGATCAGCATCGGCGGTTACGACCTGGGCTTCTGGTTTGCGCAACAGGGTTCCATGTACACATTTGTCGTCCTGATCTTCTTCTATGCCTGGCGCATGAATAAGCTCGATCGGGAATTCGACGTTCACGAAGACTGAGGGAGACGGACGATGACTCTTCAAACTATGACATTTATCGTTGTCGGCGCCACCTTCGCGTTGTACATCGGTATCGCAATCTGGTCACGCGCAGCCACGACCGGCGAATTTTACGTGGCGGGCAAAGGTATCCACCCGGTAGCCAATGGTATGGCCACGGCGGCGGACTGGATGTCAGCGGCCTCGTTCATCTCCATGGCCGGGCTGATCGCGTTTCTCGGCTATGACGCATCGGTCTACCTGATGGGCTGGACAGGTGGCTACGTGTTGCTGGCGTTATTGTTGGCGCCCTACCTGCGCAAGTTCGGCAAATTCACGGTTCCAGAGTTCATCGGCGAGCGCTTCTACTCCAAGTCGGCGCGGCTGGTCGCTGTTATTTGCCTGATCGTAGCCTCGGTCACCTACGTTATTGGCCAGATGAAGGGTGTCGGCGTCGCATTCGGAAGGTTCCTCGAGGTGCCTTTCGAAGTCGGCGTGCTGGTCGGTATGGCAATCGTGTTCTTCTACGCGGTGCTCGGCGGTATGAAGGGCATCACCTACACGCAGATCGCACAGTACTGCGTGTTGATTTTCGCTTACACGATCCCGGCCATCTTCATCGCCCTGAACCTGACCGGCAACCCGATTCCACAACTCGGACTGGGCAGTGAGATGGCCGACGGTTCCGGCGTGCATCTGCTCGACCGGCTCGACCAGGTCATCATGGATCTCGGCTTCCCGGCGTACACGGCGCAGAAAGGGAGTACGCTGAATATCAGCCTGTTGACCCTGTCGCTGATGATCGGCACGGCCGGCCTGCCGCACGTGATCGTGCGTTTCTTCACGGTGCCGAAAGTGTCCGATGCCCGCAGTTCCGCGGGTTGGGCGCTGGTCTTCATCGCCATCCTCTACACGACAGCCCCGGCCGTCGGCGCGATGGCGCGATTGAACCTGATGCAAACCATCCAGACCGGTGAGATCGGTTCGCCCGCCGGCAACCTCGTGTATGCCGATCGCCCCGAGTGGTTCAAGAACTGGGAAACGACGGGTCTGCTGCAGTTCGAGGACAAGAACGGCGACGGCCGGATTCAATACTACAACGACGGCAACGCCGACTTTGCGGCCAAGGCCGAGAGCTATGGCTGGAAAGGCAACGAGATGACCAAGGTCGACCGCGACATCATGGTATTGGCCAATCCCGAAATCGCCAACCTGCCGAACTGGGTCATTGCCCTGGTTGCTGCGGGTGGCCTGGCCGCCGCGCTTTCGACAGCGGCCGGCCTGCTGTTGGCTATCGCCTCGGCTATTTCCCATGACGTGGTCAAGGGCATGG
>Ga0316191_10002495_pt1 | contig 13388 bp, 11 predicted proteins | sample Eddworburr2cm_MG_FD_204928 | JGI IMG/M metagenome (GOLD analysis project Ga0316191, IMG submission 204928) | Coastal sediment microbial communities from Maine, United States - Eddy worm burrow 2 cm | ecosystem: Environmental > Aquatic > Marine > Coastal > Sediment | place: USA: Maine...
ACTGTACGAAGTACCGGTGCGTGATATCGAGTTGCAAAAACTGCTGGACCTGACACAGTCACAGGTACGCACCGCGCTGCCGCTGATACTGGCCGTGGCCGGCAATGCGGCCAAGGCCTTTCCGGGTATTGGTACGCTGGCGGGTGGCCTGATGCATGCCGTCGCCTATGGACTGATCTTCGATGCCCTGGGCCGCGCCGTCACCCGCACACTGGAAACACGTGGCGAGCTGCGACCCGCCCCGGCCAGCCTGATGTTCAGGGACAACCTGGTCAACGATGTTGAATCACAGACGCGCAAGCTGTTGCGGCTGGCGTTCGATGTACGCAAGGAACAGGGCCAAAAGGGTAAAGATAATGATTAGCGTTAAAAATCCCTCTGTAGCGGCCTCCTGGCCGAGATTCGCGTCGGGGACGGCGCTCCTACGGGGCTCCAGGTGGCACGTGGTACATGAATACTGACAGCCATCTCGACCAGGCCCGTGACAGCCTCGAACAGCTGTTGCAGGACAACCGACTGCCACCCGAGGTACGCGCGGAGCTGGCTGATGATTTCAGTGAGGTGCAGGCCATGCTCGACAAGCTGGAGCATGACCATATACATATTGCCGTACTCGGCCGGGTCAGTGTCGGCAAGTCCTCGGTACTCAATGCACTGATCGGCGAACGGCGCTTTTCGACCAGTGCATTGCACGGCGAAACCAAACATAACGAAATGGCCCGGTGGGATGAACAGGAAAGCGGCTCACTGTTTCTGATCGATACACCCGGTATTAATGAAATCGATGGCGAGGCACGTGAACGCATGGCCCACGAGGTGTCACAGCGCTCCGACCTGGTGCTGTTTGTCATCGATGGCGACATGACGGACAGCGAGTACACCGCGTTACAGGGCCTGGCGCGCGAACACCGACCACTGCTGCTGGTACTGAACAAGTGCGACCGCTACACGGCAACGCAACGCGCGGAACTGCGGGACAGCCTGCTGGCACGCCTGCAACACGCTATCCTCCCCGAGAACCTGATCGAGGTAGCTGCCGACCCGGCACCGCGCATCATCATCGAGGTGGATGCCGAAGGCAAGGAAACCGAGAGCGAACGGCCCTCGCCCCCCAATGTCACGGCATTGAAAGACCGCATCTGGGAAATCCTCGAAGCAGAAGGCAAGACCCTGGCTGCACTGAACGCCAGCCTGTTTGCCGGCGACCTCAGCGACAAGGTCGGCGCACGCGTGCTTGCCGCCCGCAGCAAGCTGGGTGAAAACGTCATCGACAGTTACAGCCTGCTCAAGGGCGTCGCGGTCGCTATCAATCCGGTGCCGATTGCGGACCTGGCAACCGCGGTGGCCGTCGATGTTTCGATGGTGGTGCACCTCTCCAATGTCTACGGTATTCCCATGACGCGCAGCCAGTCCGGCACTTTGATCAAGTCCATCAGTGGACAATTGCTGCTGTTGATGGGCGCCACCTGGCTGGTGCACCTGGTGTCGTCCCTGCTGAAGGCCGGCAGTATCGGTATTTCTACCATATTGACCGCGGGTGCACAGGGCGCCGTCGCCTACTACTCCACCTACGTGGTCGGACGTGCGGCCGAGCGCTACCTGGCTGCCGGCTGCTCCTGGGGTGAAGCCGGTCCGAAGCAGGTAATCCGCAACATTCTCGATAGCATCGACCGCGACTCGATGCTGGCCAAGGCCCGCCAGGACATTCTCGAACGTATCCGCACCTCGCGTGCCTGATACGGCAACGTGCAACAACCCGTTGCACATTCATCGCTTGTAGTTGCAACCATCGACATCGGGTACTCGGTTTTCAGGTCACGTTGATCTCATGCACGCGCTGTCATGCAGAGACAGTATCGTTAATGCATTTACAAACAGGCGTTATGCACTAGACTGTGTAGTGATTATGGGCTGCATATACACTCAACCGGAGGAACGGGACAATGGCAAAAAAGGGAAAAAAGACTGCGAAGGGGAAAGCGAAGGCAAAACCAACGGTAAGCCACACCATCAGGAATTCCGCGAGTGACGTCATCGATGAAGTCGAGAGTGCCGGCGAAGTCGTGCTCGGTGAAATCAGGAACAGCTTTGATTTCATCAGTGGCAAGGTGACCGACACGGCGAAGTTGGCTGCCGACACCACCAGGGCCGTCAGCCGCAAGATAAAGAGCAAGGAAACGACCCGGCAAATCCATGCCCTGCTTGGCGAAGTCGAACAGGCCGGCGAAGGCCTGCTGAAAGCCATTGGCGAACACTTTGACTCGTTGAAAGGCACTGTCCTGTCTGCACGCGACAGCGCCAAACCGGCAGCGAAGAAGAAGGTGACCCGCAAGAAGACCGCTGCAAAGAAGACAGTTACAAAAAAACCGGTGGTACGAAAAAAGGCCGCCACCAAAAAAGCGACTGCGACGAAGAAAGTGGTAACGCGGAAAAAGGCTACCACCAAAAAAGCGCCTGCCCCGCGAAAAGCCGCAGCGCGTAAAAAGACCGCGACGAAAAAGACAGCGACAAAGAAGACTACGGCGCGCAAAAAGGCAGTAACACGGAAGAAGGCAAGCTAATACGCCCGTTTGACAGTAATTCCTTCGGCATAGAGACGGTATGCCCGGCGCCGTTATGGATTCACGGGGTCGGGCATACCAGTACCGGAGCATTGAATGTCACTGATACATTTACGAAAAAAGCACGCACTTGGCCGCGCCAAGGCACGCAAGACGGCGGAAAAACTCGCCGATAGCCTGGCAGCAGAGTACAACGCAAAATATCAGTGGCACAATAACGACTTGAAGCTCACCGCAAAAGGCGTGCAAGGACTGCTGCATGTCGGGCACGACATGGTGGACATCAAGGTTGACCTGGGCGTGATGCTGCGCCCCTTCAAGGGAAAAATAGAGAGCCGTATCAAGGCACAGCTGGACGATACGCTCGACAAAGACAACTTTTCAGCTTGATAGCGCGCGGATAAAGAGCGTGCCTAGTCCCTGATCACCCACACGGAGCACGGGGCATGACGTGCAATATGACCGGTCATTGAGCCGAGTAAAAATCGTTGTAATGCCTTTTTACCCTTGTTACCGAGCATGATCAGGTTGCAGCCGGACGCTGTTGACTCCACGATGATTTCATGTGCACTGTTGCTGCCCTCGAGCATTCTGGAAGAAACGCTGCTTATGTGACCCTGTAAAGTCGCAACCGCACCGGCCAGTGCCGCCCTGGCTGCAATCTTTTTCTGCTGCGATATCGGGTTCATCAGCTGATGAATATCCTGACGAAAGGCAGTTACCTGGGTAATCACGCTGGCGACGATGACCTGGTCCTGTTTGCTGAATGGCAGGGATGAGCACAGCGATACCGCGTTTTTGGCCGGTTCGGAATCATCATAGGCCAGTAACACACGCCAGCCCCTGGCAGCCGGTAGTGTTTCCGCTGTAGCTTCCTTTACGATCAATACAGAACAAGGCGCGTATTCAAGTATCTTGATGGCGACACTGCCGAGCGGAAAATGCCGGGATTCCGAAAGACCGTGCGCACCCACGATGACGAGATCAACCTGCAATTCCCCGGCCGCCATCAGAATCTCTTCCGACACGTAGCCGGTCCGCACCATCGTTGTCACCGTCCAGCCATCCCGCGTTACTCGCCCGGCCTGTCTATCGAGGGATTGATTCACCTCTTCCCTTAGTGTTTCGCCGCTGTGACGCCAGGCATCATGCTGTTCGCTATCAAGCCCTACCGCGTCGGGATCAACGAACAAGTGCCCGTCGATCACGTTAAGCAGGGTGATTGTGCATTGCTCAGGGAACGGGAATTGCAACAGAAAATCCAGCGCTGCATCAGCATTATCGGAACCGTCAGTGGCCAGCAGTATCTTCATCCTTTTACACCTTCTCGGGTTGCATCACGCAAGCACGGGTAGCTACCAGGAATTTTATTGTACACAGTTAAGGTGATTACCTGCATTTCGAATCATAATCACCATTAGTATTGCTGTCGTCTTCCCGTCACACCGGGTGCGCACTACCGACATTCAGCGCATAACCAAGGATCACGTAGATCATATAAATACCCAGCAACCATACGCCCTGCCAGCGGTAAAACACGCCATTCCTGTTCATGGAGATAAACACCCTGAAGGAAATCAGGATGATGAGCATCGCCGGGAAATGGAAGGTGTAGAAATTTTGCGGTATTGCCAGCGGTACCGCGGCTGCGGCCGCGCCGATGACAAACAGCACATTGAGTACATCGGCACCGACAATATTGCCCACGGTAATTTCCGGGTGCCCTTTGCGCACCGCGGCGATAGCAGTCATCAACTCCGGCAATGATGTGCCGAATGCGACCATGGTCGCAGCAATGACGTCATCCGGCACACCAAAACGGATCGCAATTTCGGAGGCCGCCGGCACTAGCACACGTGCACCGGCAACAATCATGACAAGACCACTGATCACCAGCAGCCAGCACTTGCCGATCCCCATCAATTCATGGACATCAGCAGCGATCTCTGCTTCACCCACCATGACCATGGCACTACCCTGCCGTGCCCAGATATAGGTGATATACATATAGCCAACCAGTAGTGTCAGAAACAGGAAACCCACCCAGCGCTGCAGCGTCGGCTCTGCATCGCCATTGAACAGGGCGGCAACGGCAATTACGACCAGCAGGGTGGCAGCACCCACCTGTACCCAGCCGGTGCGGTTGAGAATGAAGCGATTGACCGGCACCGTTGCCAGTACGCAGGTCAAACCGAAAATCAGCCCGGTATCGGCGATGATCGAACCAACGCCGTTACCGAGTGCCAGACCCGGGTTGCCCATGAACGCGGCCATAACCGAGACAAAGGCCTCGGGAAGCGTCGTGCCCAGCGAGACGACCGTTGCACCGATGACGATCTTGGGAAGACCCGTGCGTTCGGCAAGATCGACCACCCCATCGATCATCCAGTCCGCGCCTTTTGACAGCAACGCAACACAAACCACGATAATCAGTAATAACGTCGCGGTGGAGAGCTCGGCAACAAATTGCTGCAAAACCGTTTCATCGACAAGCATGTGCAATATTGTGCTTTCCATGGCCTCTAGCGAATTTTAAATGACAGTGGAATCATGATGTGGCCGAAGAACAGGATTGTCTAACATAACCTGGCGATAACGAAAAAATGCAATTTCCTGCATTATGGCGTTACATGGGCTGCAATGATGCCATTAAATAATGTCGGATCGGGCAAACAGCGACTAATATCCTGCTATTTATTCCCTGAAATAGTTTTAACGGTTACGCGCTGGCACATTAGCAAGAACCTTCATGTTCTTGTTGCTCACAGCTGTATACAATAACGAATGCATTGCTGCAGGAATCACCAGTATCAATCATTTTCACTCAAGTTGATCGCACATGGACGGACAGGTTGTAACGACAGCATTCACCATGGGCATCATCAGCGCCTGCTCCCTGCCGCTGGGCGCACTCACTGCGCTGTTCTGGAAGCCTCGCGACAGGGTCGCGGCAGCGCTGGTGGCGTTCGGCGGCGGTGCCCTGCTGGCGGCCCTGACCATCGACCTGGTGGTCCCGGCTTTCGACCGTGGCCATTACTTTTCACTGGCGACCGGCTGCATGATTGGCGGTGTACTGTTTTTTATCCTCAACGAAATCATCAATGACTATGGCGGCTTCCTGCGCAAGGCTTCCACCACCATCTATCACCTGCGACGCCAGGAACACCGCCGCTTCAAGCGCATTCTTTCCAACCTGGAACGTATCGATATTTTCCGCAACCTGGCGCCTGAAGATTACAAGCGCATTGCCAACGCCATGCGCTCCCAGCGCTGCGAAAAAGGGGTTTCCTTCTATCACCTCGGTGATCCGCCCGATGCGCTGTACATCATCGCCGACGGCGAGGTAGAACTGCGTGACCCACAACGCAAGATGGAACGCTTCGAGGCACTCGGCAAGGGCAGTGCCTTCGGCCGCATGGCACTGCTGACCGGCATGCCGCATGCCACCCTGCCCGTGGCCACGCGTGACACCAGCGTCTGGCTATTGCACAGAAAAGACCTCGACTTCCTGCTGGAGGGTTCGTCACGACTACGCCAGGCGGTACACACCTGGTTGCGCGGCGACGAAATCGCCAGCTACCTGAAACACCGTCAGAATCTGGATGATGACCAGTCACAGGACTGGATCGAAAGAGCGGTCGTCTGTCTTGGCAGCAAGGGAAATCTGCCGCCGCTGGAACATTTCGAGCGCCAGGAGTTCGCCTTCTGCAAGGGCAGTGCACGGATCAGGCGGTCGCCGGTACTGGATCACCTGCCACCCGGCGCGGCCGAGGATGTTGCCGCCCGCCTGCTCTACAAGCAATACAAACGCGGCGAGACCTTTTTCCAGAAGGGTGACCCGGCGGACCGGATGTACGTGATTGCCAGGGGCGAGGTATCACTGATTCACTCGAACGACCCGGTCAGCCGGCGCGAGACCCTGCGTGCACTGGATGCCTTCGGCGGTATGGCATTACTCACCGGCACCCGGCACACCTCCTCGGCCATTGCCACGCGCAAGACCAGCGCCTGGGTACTGCGCAGGCAGGACTTCCTGGAATTGCTACAGACGGTACCGGAGGTGGAGCGCCGCGTACGTGAATACCTGGAAGAGTTGGACGTGACTACCTACCTGGAAAGCCAGCAGGGCTTCGACTCCGCCCGCAGCCTGCGCTGGGTCAACACGGCCATCAGACAACTGGATGCCGGCCGTTTGATTCCCGCTGCCGAGGAGATGGCGGCACGACTGCAGACGATCAAGGGTGCGCCGCTGGCGATCTGGCTCGGAATCTTTCTCGATGGCATACCGGAATCGCTGGTCATCGGCGCCAGCCTCACCTATCACGAAATCAGCCTGGCGTTGATCGCGGGCCTGTTTCTGTCCAATTACCCGGAAGCGCTGTTCAGCTCCATCGGCATGCGCCAACAGGGATTCTCGGTGACCCGTGTGATGACCATGTGGACATCGCTGATGGTGCTAACCGGTATAGGCGCGGCCCTTGGCAGCCTGTTCTTTGTCGGCGCAGGCGACTTCTCCCTGTCGCTCGTCGAGGGACTTGCCGCCGGTGCAATGCTCACCATGATCGCACAGACCATGCTGCCGGAAGCCTATTTCAAGGGTGGCTCGGTTATCGGGCTGGCAACCCTGATGGGATTCCTGGCCGCACTGTTCTTCAAGTCGCTGTAGCTGTGCAACGGCCGTGACAGGCCCACCGTTATTACTGAGAACCCTCCGCAAACTCCACACGCTGGCCCTGCTCCATGCTGTAAACGGTAATGGCATCCAGAAAGTCGCTGCCGTATTTATCCAGCTTGTGTTGCCCCACACCCGTGATATTCAAAAGCCCTGCCTCGTCCACCGGTTTGTCCCGCGCCATCTGAATCAGGCTGGCATCACCAAAGACAATATAGGGCGGCACACCTTGCACATCGGCGATGTGTTTGCGTAAATCCCGTAAATAATCGAACAGCACCTCGTCATAAGGTCCGTGCACGGCATCCGCCCTGCTGCGTTTTTTCTTCGCCAGTTCACGAATACGGGGTTTCGCCAGCTGCAGGGTCTGCTCGCCGCGCAGCAATGGCCGGGCGCTCTCGGTCAGCTTCAGCACCGAATAGCTGGCAATGTCCTGAATCAGGTAACCGTGGTGAATCAGCTGGCGGATGATGGAGGTCCATTCCTGTTCGCTCCTGTCACTGCCCAGGCCATAGGTGGAAAGTTGCTGGTGATGCCGTGAACGAATGCGCTCGTTATCGGCGCCCCTGAGCACGTCAACGACATAGGCGACCCCGAACGACTGGCCAAGCCGGTAGACGCAGGACAGTGCCTTCTGCGCATCCAGTGTGGCGTCGAACTGTTCCGGCGGATTCAGGCAGACATCACAGTTACCGCAGTCCTGCCCCAGGTGATCGCCGAAATAGTTAAGCAGTACCCGGCGCCGGCAGGTCACACTTTCAGCCAGGCCCACCATGGCATTCAGTTTGTGCACTTCAATGCGCTTCTGTTCAGGGTTGTCGTTGTTCTCGATCTGACGCCGGGCAGTGCCCACGTCCTGGGCACCGAATAACAACAACGCCTCGGAGTCCAGACCATCGCGGCCGGCGCGCCCGGTCTCCTGGTAAAAGCCCTCGATATGCCTGGGGAGATCATAATGCACGACGAAGCGTACATTGGGCTTGTCGATACCCATGCCGAAGGCCACGGTGGCAACCACCACCTGCAATTCATCGCGCAGGAAGTCCTCCTGTACCTGCTGGCGATGGGCGGCCGGCAGTCCGGCATGGTACGCCTGCGCATGGATCCCTCTTGCCTGCAGTTTCCCGGCGACTTCCTCCACCCGCTTGCGGCTCAGGGCATAGACGATGCCCGCCTGCTCAACGCGGTTCTCCAGAAAGTGCAGCAGCTGATCGAATGGCTTGTGCTTTTCCAGTACCGTGTAACGGATGTTGGGGCGATCAAACCCGCTGACGTGGCGCCTGGCCTTGCCGAGACCCAGCACGTGCACAATGTCATCCCGGGTCTGGGCATCCGCCGTCGCCGTGAGGGCAACCAGCGGGATATCAGGGAAGTAATAACGCAACGCTCCCAGTTGCTGATAGTCGGGACGAAAATTATGGCCCCACTGTGACACACAGTGGGCCTCGTCGATGGCAAACAGGGCGATGTCGATAGCGGCCAGCCGCTCCAGAAAGGCATCGCTCATCAATCGTTCCGGACTGATATAGAGCAGGTCCAGTTCGTGGGCATGCAGCTTCGCCAGCACCTGACGCGCCGCCTCCGAACCGAGGGCGGAATTGTAGAAGGCCGCGGCCACGCCATTGGCCTGCAGGGCATCGACCTGGTCTTTCATCAGCGAGATCAGTGGCGACAACACGATGGCGACGCCCGGTCGATGCAGGGCAGGTATCTGGTAACACAGGGATTTACCACCGCCCGTCGGCATCAGCACAAAGGCATCGTCTCCGCCAATCAGCTCCTCGATGATGGTCTGCTGTTGGGATCGGAAGGCAGCATAGCCAAACACATTCTGCAGCGTGTCATGGATACTCCCGCTGTGCGGGTATCGTGGGGTCGTCATCGCAGCCATTGTACCCGCACGTCCGATTAACCCCTAGCACGGTGTCCGTTTTTACCCGTAGCAGCGGATCGCATCCGCGAACGGGGTTAAGTCAAGCGTGGAGTCAGCCCGGAGTGCGCTCGTCGTAGCGTGCGGTATTGAACTTGCTGTCAAACCAGCGGTACACCGCGGTCACGCTGCGTGGCTGCTGCTGCCGGTTCTGAAAGACCCCCGGGTTGCGTGCCGCTGCCTCCGGGAAGAGTTCAGCGGCAATGGCCGTCGGATCTTCATCGAGCGCCTTGAGAAACATCACCGCGTCGGCCGTGCCTAGAAAATGCGACAGGTACAGATCGGTGCGTCCGGGCTCACGCCCGGTCAATTCGAACAGCACCTGCAAATTGCGCTTGATAGTTTCCGCCGCCAACAGGGTGGACAAGCGCGGATTGAGACGTAGCGCCAGCACTTCCTGCTGCAGCGGGTCCTGCATAATCGGCGTCTGCTCAGCATCCTCAACGTCGCTCAACGCGACCTGTTCGGCATAGTCCTGCAGGCCGTACTCGGCGCCAAAGGCCTGTATCGCCTGCAGCCAGTCATGGGCCTTGAACTGAAACAACCCGGTTGCCGAAGACTTCGGTGCGCGCGCCGCCGGGTTGAAGTTACTCTCGACCCTGGCCAGTTCCATGAGGAAGGAAAAATCCACGCCGGTGCGAATACTGCCAAGACGTATCGCGGCGAGCATATCACTGTCAATATTGAAACGTGCCGCGTCGGCCCTGGCAAGATCGGCCGAATTCAGGATCTGGACCACCAGCACTTCATTGATCAAATCATCCTGTGCATCACCCTGCGGCAGGTAAAACTGACTGAATTCCTGCAACGCCTGCCGGGTCTTGATGCCTGGTTCACCGCTCGGCTGCGACATACCCAGGTCGAAGCCCAGCGCCATCAGGCTGGCCTGCAACTCGCGGATATCCGGTGTAAAGGTCACAGCCTCCTGCTGCGGTGCATCCGTCGCTGGCGTCAGCACCTCAAGTTGCAGCGGCTTTTCCCCGAGCAGCAGCTGTTCGGTGGAAGTCTGCCTGTTGAGTGACAGCGCGAGTTCCTTTAGCAGCGCATCCTGGTTATCGATATGCTGCTTCATATAGCCGCGCATATCACGGATATCCCGCTCCACCACGGCAAGCTGCTGGTTGTCATCCTGCGAGCTCTGCTGGAAAAGCAATCCGGCCAGTGTACCTGTGACAAATAGCGCAGCGGCGATGATCACGAGTTGTAACAGCGAGTACCGTTGCCTGTTGTTCCCTTCCTGCATTGTTTCAAACAGGCGTGTGCTGACACGGTGAAAGGTATTGGCGAGTTCGGTTTGCCGTGTCAACTGGGTCTGTTGTTCGGCCTGCATATGTGCCTGGCGAGCTTCGGTGGCCTGCATGTTCTCTTCATGCCGTTTGCGTTCTTCCTCGAGCTTCGCCTCCAGCGTTTCGACGTGCGACTCGGTGAACTTCTGACGTTGCTCGGCATGGGCCACGGAGCGTTCCAGCAACTCAATCTGGTGGTGCGCGTTCCTGCGTTCCGTCTTGACCTGTTTTATCTGCTGCCGCAAGTCGGCAAGCAACTGCTCGTCGGCCTCATGGCTGTGCTGCAGCTCAGTCCGCACCTTTTCGAGTTCCGTGCTGACGCCCGCATGCGCCTCGCGGACCCCTTCCAGTTCCTGCTGCAGCGCACGCGTGCCCGGCAACCGGTATTGCCGAATGGTGTGCAGAGTTTTTTCCAGAGCGTTCATGATTTATTATGCCTTGATGGCACTAGACTACACCCGGAAGATAGACCGCTGCAAAAACCCTGGAGAATCTGTTTGTTTCTTCAATGAGTCCGCAACATTGCGGGGAACCGGAAACCGGTCTTGTAAGTGCCGTGGTCTGTCACCCACGGCGATCCGGATGTGTAGTCTGTATTATTGTTGATTGCTTACATCTCACTGACAACCCGGCCAAATTCCTCAACCTGGTCCCAGTCTGTAAACTCTATATTCGTGTTTGGGTCGGTCGGTCCCTTGGTCATCCACATAATAAACCTGATCATGGTGCGATCCCGGAAGCTGTAGAGTTGATAGTTAATTTTCCCTGCAAAAACAGCCAGCATCTTTGGTTCCCAGGTAATTTGTTTGAGGAACTTTTTCAGATACGGATTGGTTTCAGGTGTATTTTTCTCCGCCTTGCGGGCGACCACATTCACCGAGAAGAACGCATTGGGTTTGCGATCCAGACGCTGGCTATTTTCTTTTATAAACGCATAGATTGCAGGGCTGTGTTTGCCGTAGCGAATACTTGCCCCAATGACAATCTTGTCGAATGACTCCAGGTCGATGGCAGCGGCATTGGCGATGTCAACCAGCGTGACCTGGTTGCCTGTATTTTCAATGACTTTTTGCAAGCGCAGGCAGATTTCCCGGGTATGGCCATCCGTCGTTGAATAGATAATAAGAATGTTAGCCATTGATATTGTCCGAGCCCGTGTAAAGTTGCCTTCAGCAGTGGCCTGCCCGCAGCTTCACAGCCACCCCGGGTTCCCCTGCTTTCCTGCGCCAATCTTAACCAGCACCGCCCTACTTTTCCACCCGGGAATGTCTCACCCCGTCCGCTGTTACTTGTTATCATGCGAGGACCGTCCCGCCACACAAATCGACTATCGCAAGGCCGCTCGAGGCGTTTATGACCCCCTGGAATTTACTCGACAGCACAACCGTGCCCGGCAACGGCGGGGAACTGTGCCTGCACCAGCGTGGCGATGAATTCTCGATCAGGCTCGCGGGGCGTGGCGAGTTGATGAACAGCCGTGTCCATGACTCCGAGGATGCACTGGCGGAACATACCTGTGCGAGACTGGCGGATTGTACAAAACCGCGACTGCTCATTGGCGGGCTGGGCATGGGTTTCACGCTGGCCGCGGCACTCCGGCAGCTGGGCAGGCAGGCGCAGGTAGTCGTGGCGGAACTGGTGCCCGCCGTGGTGACATGGAACAAGGGGCCGCTTGGAAAACTCGCCGGTCTGCCACTCCGGGATCCCCGGGTAACGGTGAACGAAGTGGACGTCGCCCGCCTGCTGGTGGCCGGACAGCAAAGCTACCATGCGATCCTGCTGGACGTGGATAACGGCCCCGAGGGACTGACGCGCAAGAAAAACGACTGGCTCTACAGCATCGACGGCCTGAGCGAGGCCTACACGGCGTTGTGCCCCGGGGGAGTGCTGGCCGTGTGGTCAGCGGGCCCGGACAAAGACTTCCTGCAGAGACTGCGAAAGGTGGGCTTCAGGGTTGACGAGATGCGGGTGCGCACGCGTGGATCGAAGGGGGCACGGCACATCATCTGGCTCGCCAGCAACGCTGCCTAGGCAGCGCGCTGCTCATCAAGGTGCACCCCGCCAATCCCTGGAACTCATCACGCACGCGCTACACGGCCGCTTTCAGCAGCCGGCTGCAGCGCATCGCAAATGCATTCGGGCAACAGATCGATGTACTGTGCCCGGAGTCAGCGATCCGATCGCCAGCGGGGGTTATTTCGTCAGGCTGGATGCCTTGGTACGGACCTTTTTTGTGGCTGGCCTTTTGGCGCGTGTCGCCGGTTTTGCAGGAGTGCCTGTCTGCATCAGCCGATCATTGATTGTCTTTTCTGCCATGGCCCAGTCCTGTGCTGAATCACCACCCACGAAACCGCGACGCTCGGCAATCAGATAGGCCTCTTCTTCAATCATTCGCTGGCGATGCTCGGCATCTGTCGAGGTACCGTGCTGGGGTGATTGGCGTGACTCGATGCGGGCGCCCAGCCTGGTAACGGCCTTTTCCAGTGTAGTTTCGAGCTTGCGTTCCAGTTCCTGCTCCAGCTCCACTACCCTTGCGCGCAGCGTTTCCAGTTCACCCGACAATTTCTTCAGCGTCAATTTCTCAGTCATGCTCTTTCCTCGGTTTTCTGCCACACAACGAGGCAGTATGGTGATATATCATCGAACTATCTGATTACGTTACAAATTCACTATCTGGCCGGCATTCGCCGCTGCGAAGCGGCCATGGACAACCAAACAGGCGTGATTATTCATGGTAGGGCTTTGTGAAATCAATAGTTAATTTGAACTCACGGAACCTGATTTCTCCGTTCCTGCTGCGGGGCGAACTTACCAAGAAGCGCAAACAGCATGTAATTGTGGAAAATACGTACCCAGCGTAACGAGACGGGCCAGTATTGCTGTGCGCATGGCCTCGAGAAGTGCGTAGCTGTACGAGCGTGGATCACCTGCCGGAACTG
>Ga0316191_10002496_pt1 | contig 13388 bp, 6 predicted proteins | sample Eddworburr2cm_MG_FD_204928 | JGI IMG/M metagenome (GOLD analysis project Ga0316191, IMG submission 204928) | Coastal sediment microbial communities from Maine, United States - Eddy worm burrow 2 cm | ecosystem: Environmental > Aquatic > Marine > Coastal > Sediment | place: USA: Maine | collected...
CTTGATGGCATCACGCAGCGTAGCGGCATTGATCACGCAATTTTTCCGCTCCAACCTGCCCTCGCGCAAAGCTACATTTTCCGATAAGAGTTGATTGTATTGGCCCACTACTTTTTCGTAATCGTTTAAAACGGCGTCATATTCAGAACCGCATATATAACCCCTTGCAGAGTCACAACTGCGTTCATCAAGGCAGACAGCATCTGCACCCACACATTTTGCGGAAGCGGGACAAACGCTATCGCCATCATCCAGGCAGGCAGAGTTTGTCCCGTCAGGACAGGAAAAATCAGCCCGGATACCTGCCGACACCAGTGCTAGTGCAAATAGAACAATGCGCTTTTTCATTGATTGCTCCTTATAACCAGAGGTTCAGTTTACAAAAAGTTTTGGGAAATTGAAGTAAGAGGATTAAATTGGCTGTCTTGATTTAGTTGATCACGCTTTGTTTATGCTCCCTTAACCTAGACTTAAGATGTTTTTAAGCCGTTGTTAATTGCCCATTGTTTATCCTGAACACGATTCCATCTTGATCCATCTGTAAATAAATCTCCTAAGAACAAGCACAGACCTCATGCAAATGGAGGTTCTGTAATTATTTATTTGGTAGAAATGCGAAGGAGATAGCGATGAGAACCAAATTACCAGATGACCTATTCTCGTGCATCCCAACTCAAGGTAAACATACTGACAGTTGCCAACGGCACGATGAACGTATGAACACAGCATGGCGATTCCCTGAAATAACCTACGATCTTGTTCTTAACGTATGTTTCGTCAATTTTACGGGGAGGGCAATCCAATGAAGGCACTCAAATTAACATGGATATTATTCATAGTTTGCCTGCTCGCATCCTCAACAACTTCTTTTGCAGCAAGGCCGACCCCGACTGAGGACGGAACCGGCACCCTGACAGGTAAAGTCCTGATTGCCGGCACCCGAACCGCCATTCCCGGTGCAACAGTGACCGCTGTCGGTGCCGAACAAATAGAGTACACAGCAACAACTAATAGCACAGGCGTCTATACCTTATATCCGGTCACCGGCGGCTACACCGTAACCGCCACCGCCGAGGGCTACAACAACCAGACATTTGCCGCAACAGTCAGAGAGGGGAAAAGGACAAAACTTAACTTTGCCCTTTCCACCGTCGTGAATACCGGCGGTATTCTTGTCGGTAAAGTAACGGATGCGACAGGAGGCCCGCTTAGCGGTGCCGAGGTTGCAACCAATAGTGGCGGATACAGTGACCTGACGAATTCAGAGGGCCAATATTCTATGGGTGTTGCGGCAGGGATTTACAGCCTGACTGCCTCTCTGGATGGCTATCAATCGGCCACAGAAACCGCATCGGTTGCGGCGGACCAGATTACAACGACTGATTTCACTCTGGATAAATTACCCACTGGACTTAGTATTACTACGTTAACCGCTGATCCTGATTCAATCGAGGAACCCGATCCTGACGCCCTTGACGCCACAGAAATCTCATTAGCTGCAACGGTCGTGGGAACGCCCACTGAGTATTTATGGACTCAACTCTCCGGGCCTAAGGTTCCTCTGACTGCTACAGACTTAACAGCAAGTGCTGATGTCAGTAGCCTCGAGGTTGCCGCTGAGTGCGAACTGGTTTTCGAACTGACTGTGGCAGATGGTAGCGATACTGCATCAAAAACAGTAACCGTTCTGGTGCAGCCAGTCGACATGCTTCAATATCCGGGGCCGAATATCCAGATTGGCGGCTCAACGACTGCTGTTGCCCGCTTCCAATACGATGGCGCCGAGTGGAGCCTGTTTAATGTTGGCACCACCCTCAAGGCGACCACCGTCAGCACCATCAAAGGTAACGTTTACGAGATCATCCTGCCAGGGATTGTTTATGATATTGAGATTATCGATTACACCATCACCATCGAAGACATCGACATCACGCAAACCTACGCCCTTATCGCCAACGGTAGCGCAGGTGTTACTGTCGTTAACATTTCAGACCCAGCGCTGATGTCGATTGTCAGTACAGCCCCGGTCAATTATTACTTCGACGGTGTTATCTTTGCCGAGGGCGGCGGTGACATCCTCTACGACAATATTTTTGCCAGCGATGCCGGTCCCGTCGTTGCCCTGGCCGCCGATGGTACCGATCTCTATATCGGTGATAATGGTTTTGGCATCCACAAAACCTCTCTGGAGAACGTCTTTAACAATGCCATCGAATCGGATGGCACATTAAAGATCGATCAGGAAGTGCTGACCGTCCAGTACGCTGGCGAGCGCGGCTGGGGCGGCCCAATTTCGCTGAAACTCTACGATGGTAAGCTTTTTGCCGGTCTGGGTGCCCTCGGAATGGGGATTTTTGACCCCTTAAGCCTGGCACAAATTGGTCGCTACAACCTCTACACTGACGAAGACCGAACGGAGGATTATTTCGGCGCCATGGCCCTGAGTCAGACAGTGCAAAGTGACCTTGATGGTCCTTTCCTGGATGAATTCACCGGTATGCCTGACTATCGGCAGGTCAATTATGAAGTCGGCATTCTGATGCACACCAACCTGGAAGGCGATACCCCCTGGGCTGACTTCGAACGTGACGGCAAATGGTACTACGAGGCGGTTGATGTGGATGTCGCGCAACAAGGAGGGCGCACGATCGCATATATTGCCTACTCCCTCGGCGGCGTCATCGCAGTCGATGTTACGGGCTTCGATATAGCGACCGCTGCGAACTTCCTGACCGCTCCCTACCTCGGCTATTTTGTTGCGGTGCCGGCCAACGGCCCCTACGATACCAATTCGCAACCCTCCAGCCTGCTGCCTTATGAGGGCGCCGGCATGTTGAAGGAGTCCGGTGTCCTGAGTGTCAACGTGCTGGACGATCGTCTTTTCCTGACGGACCACTTTGCCGGATTGGTCATCCTCAACAATGCCGCTACACCGGAAAACTGGCACGGCGATGCTCTTGATCTTCCGTATAACAACGATACCGATGGCATCCCCAACAATAATGTTCCGGAATTCGAAGATGTGACCTCCTACGACATGTCGCCATGGGACGATGAGGACAACGAATCCCTGCCAATGGCCTATTATCAGGCACCATGTGAACTGGCAACACGTGAATTGAACGGCCACGGTTATGGCTTGACCCTGATGGACGATGTTGATCTGGCAGATGTCGGGATTGACGTGCTCGAGTGTTCCACCGCCGGTGGCCTTGTTTTTGTTGATATTTTCGATCTTGAGGCTGCCTCGATGGATGAGCGCTTCGAAATTGCAGTTGAGTTCCCAACAACTGATGAGGTCGGCGCCGCTCCAGATGGTTCTGCCACCGCCACTATTGCGCTTGGCCACACCGATGGCATTGCTTCAACCGAAAATTACATCTATGTCTCCGATGGACCGCACGGTATTACGGCCTGGAAGATTACCGATGAGTTTGGCTACCCGACAGATGACGTGCATGTCGTCGCCAATACCATTCAGGACGAATATCCCATCGTTGTCGATGGCGAAGAGATCTACCCGGCATCGCACACGGTGCGCAACGTCATCGATCCGAATGGCCAGTTCACCTGGGCGCTCAGTGTCGGTAACGGCATGCGTCGTGTACCGATTGCTGACGTCGAAGCAGGGGACGGACTGGTTGGCTCGCCGCTGTTGATGAAACTGCATATGGAAGACAGTTTTGAGCATAATGCTGACTGGGGCGTGGTCGATGAGTTCAACTACCAGGATCAGGCTTATGATGTTGAGTTCCTCGGCAACTATGCTTATGTCGCCGATGGCACCAACGGTCTGACCATCTACGACACCAGCAAGGATCCGACCGATGCTTCAAGTGGGTTCTTTGTCGGGAATATCGGCTACAACCAGGGCAGCCCGCTGCTCGGCACCACATCGGGTATCGAGTTCTGGACAGATCCGGCGAACGGGAAAGATTATGCTGTTCTTGCATGTGGCCCAAATGGCGTCGGCGTGGTTGACATCACAGATGTCAACAACATGCAGATCGTCAAGGTCTTTGAACCAATTAAAATTGAAGACGGCGATATTGGCTCGGCTGACGGCCAGGCCATTGACGTTGAAGTCATTGGTGACAAGGCCTACTTCGGCTACGACAGCTTTGGCCTCATTGCCTACAGCATGGCTGATCTGGTTGAACCGGTACCGGCCGGGGTAGATCCGACCGAACTGTTCGTGAAAAAGAACAACGGTATTGTGCGCTACGACTATCGCCCGAAATTCCTCGGCAAGTTCAAACTGCAAGACGTTGATGGCTTTGCGGATGTCGACGGCGGCAGCGTGAAGATGGCTTACACCCAGCAATCCGGAAAGCTCTACTTCTACGCAGCATTCGGCCATTACGGTGTAGTGAAGATCGATTATACCGATGCGGAATACCCAGAATTCCTGGGTGCGGTTCCGACGGCGTCAGAATGTGTCGATGTTGAAATCTCCAACGGCCGCCTCTATGTCGGCGATCACGGTGGAGGCTTGGTTCTTTTCAAATAGCTGAAGATAGATTGCGGAGTTACTGAACAACCTGCTCCAGACCTCAAAAGGCAGTAAAACCGCAAAATAAACAAAAACAAGGGCCTAGCCATTCCTGGCTAGGCCCTTGTTTTTTTGTTGTAGCGGTGAGAATTGAACCCTGAAAGCGCTATCAAGGGCTGGCAAGAGGGTGGTCTGTTGATAGCGACCGGCAGTGTATTTGTTTTTCTGATTCGACCGGATCTGGCCTATGGCGAAAATGGTTCAACCAGAATCCCTTCCAATAGCACCCTGATCTTTGAAATAGAGCTGTTCAGTTTTAAAATCTAACCTGCCCCAGCATATAAATATCCTTACGTGTCCCTGTAGGTTCCATTCTCCTCGCTACCAGGGTTTTACGACCCACGGAAATCCGCCTTGTATGTTTCCAGGTGCCCGGTCTTTAATCTGTTTTTTGAGTTACGTACGAGTATCCGACAGTTACTCAAAAAGAAATCTGAATTTGAAAGTATCACAACCATTCCTACAGCAAGCTGAAGATTTTTTGAATGTTTATCTGATGCTCATCAAAAATATATCTATTCTTAACAGAACCTTAAAAATATTTTCAGCTTCTCTAAATGTTGCCCTGTTTATAGTGGCCTTGATTCCATCCAGACACAGCTGTCATAAATCTATAAGGGAAAGCACAGAGTCAATCCGCGATGGGGTCCCGCGTAATTTTTCGATTACGTGGAATTGCGACGGAGAAATGCGATGAGAACTAATTTATTAGTAGGTAAACCTCCGTGCCTGACAATTCCGGGTAACCAACCCGTGGGTCGGCAACGGCACGATGAAGGTACGAAAACGCCATCCCGTTTCGGATGGATAATATTAATGGTAGTGACGCTATTGCTGCTGGCACCCGCTTCAGCAATCAGTGCGCCTGGCAATGGAAAAGGCGGCGGCGGCGGCGGCGGCGGCGGCGGCGGCGGAACCGACACCCCGCCGGTCCTGGTCGACTACGGCGATGTCTTTGGTGATCTGATACACATCCTGCGGGATCCCGATACCGGTCAGCCAATTTTTGCACAACGCTGGGTCGAGATGCCCGCAGAGGTGCAGGGATGGGGCTGGGGCTATTGTGCAATTGGAGTCACATTGAATGGGGAAGAGATTCCTTTCGTGCCGTGGTCTTGCGATCTTGACCCAGCCGATCCTGAGGACGTAGTCGAAGTCGATTACTTTGGCCGTCTCAATGGCAGTCGTGTGCAGGAGCGCAACCAGCGTATGCACTTCAATGAAACCATCACCAATATCAAGCAAGCCGTTCGGCTCCGCCTCGATCCGACCGGTCGCCTGGACCTGGGGTTCATAGCTCTAGATGATCCTAATCCGGATGATCCTCTTTGTACGCCAACATCCGACGCGGAATACTGTGACTGGACGACGGTCGACTCACCCATGGAGAATATGGCGCTATACCAGAGGATGATGAAGTACGGACACATAGCAACAGATCCGGCGGAACCGGACCTCTGGTGGCATGGCGACCCCAAACTCCCGATACCGGCTCACCCTGCACTTTTGGCGGCTGACTTTGCCAAGTTTGCAGCGGCAGGTTTAGATCACATGCTGCCTTACAATTATGACTCTTGTTTCGATGATGATGATGAAGATTATTTCGATATCGATTGCGCTGATACTGAAGAACTTACTTTTGAAGACTTCAATACCAGTGCGGAGCTTCTCGGCGCAGCTGGTGGCAAGCATAATTTCTTCACGGTGCACCTGGTTCAGTACCTGAACCGGTTTCTGCGAATAACCCAGGAGACCGAGTTCGCGAAAGCAACAGAGAAAACGCTGCCTGCGATGTACCGGGACTGCTACGATGGCACGGACCCCTGGACGGATGGCGAAGAAGCGCCTGAGGATTTCGATCCGTTAACAACACCAGAATTGCTCTATTTATCTCCTGCTTCCTGTTCTGTTGGTGACGTGGTGGATGAGGAAGGTGAATGGGTAATTCCGAATTGGGATCATTTCTCGAACGTACAGGAATTGTTTATGGACTTTGGGCAATCCGCGTATGTGAGAAGTGGTGACGGTGGTATCTGGGATGCAAGGGTGGCCCCGGTGGCCCTCGAAGCTACACTCGGTATAGTAGTAACACCTCTCCAATCAACCTCTACGCCAGTCGCTCAATCTGACCCAGGCGCCGATTCAGACATATGGAAGACTACCAGTACTAATTTGCTGGCTTGGATAGTAATCCCGAACAATTACACGCCTGCTGCTGGGAACGTCCATAATTTTGTCGATGCGGCAAGTGATGCGTTACGTGCCATCGAGTTTTTCCATAATTACGCGATTCCGGAGAACTTGTACTGCACGTACGACCCGGATAATTATCCTTGTGATGATGATTCAGTTGACCCAAATTTATGAATTAGCTGGATAGTCATGTAACTTCAACCAACCGGGGGCGTTCATCGCCCCCGGTTACCGGAAGACCGGTTCTGGTCTTTCAAATCCTTCACCCTTATTTGGTTCAATTCTAATAGCATCCGAGCGGCTACTGTTTGACATTCAATACAAACAGCAATTGGCCGGAGCTAACTTTATTATGCGCCCGGTATTGGGACCCGGGTTAAAAATTTCAGATCAAGTCCCATCCTCATTTAAAACTAATCTTCGTTTAACTGCTTATCCTGGCGCGGTGATTATTTTGAAAAAAGGCGCCGCACGGGGGGGATGTGCGGCGCCCGGCCGTCGTCAGCATCCCAACAGGTGTCAGTCGCTGACTGCGAGGAGACCGAATGTCATGGAAGGGGATGTCCATGCGGTTCTCGTTGGATTCTGTTAACCATATAACCGACCTTTCCAGAGCCAGGTATGTGATTCATCCATGAGATACAAAATAGCATGCCACTGCTTAATCTAAGCTGAAAATAATTTTAAGCTATTAATAAGGTTGGATTTTTCTTAACCTGAGCTTAAATTGACCTTAAGCATGCGTTCAGTTCGACCCCGTTAACATTCTATCAAGGAGCAAACCAACGAGTGCTCCCGATGCTTGGTACACCCCCTGAAATTGGGGGTGTGCCAACTTGATATTTGAGACCTTTTTTGACCGACAAGGATGGCAAGCCCCGGTCAGGGACATTAAATGGAGACAGGAAGATGTTGAACAGATTGTTATTAACTATTCTGACAGCGGCAATACTGACATTAGCCGGCGCGACTACCAGCATGGCTGGTCCAGAAGGTGCTTATGGCGATGGCATCGGTGATTGTATCGGTACCAGAGGCGGATTTGAATTCGGCTATGGCCGTGGAGCTATAAACCGCGATAGGGATGGAAGCTGTAAAACTGACGATATTGACGACGGCAATATAGAAAGTAACCTGACAACCGATGAAACCCGCTGGATATTGTTTATACGTGAAGAAGAGAAACTTGCACGCGACAGTTACCTGGTGCTGGGCAATCTATGGGGCCTGGTCATTTTCGAGAATATAGCGATCTCCGAAAAGAAACACATGGATGCGATGAAAAACCTGATCGAGCATTACAAGCTGACAGATCCGGTGACTGACGAGATCGGTTCTTTCTTCGATCTGGAGTTACAGGCCCTGTTCGACTTGCTGATGCTGCAAGGTGCTCAGTCGACAATGGACAGCCTGTATGTCGGTGCTGCAATTGAGGAAACTGACATAGATAGCCTTCAAAATGCGCTCGAGGTGACGGATCAACTGTATATCGTCAGCACTTATGAAAGCCTGATGTGCGGATCTCGTAACCATTTACGTGCATTCATAAGACAGATTGAGATCAATGGTGGCTCTTACACCCCCAAAGTTCTGGCAGAGGACGAATTCTGGGCAATTGCGTACTCGGATATGGAGAAGGGTTGCGGAGGCAATCGAAAAGGTAAGAACAAAAGCTAAATATGAGTCCAGGGGCCGGCTGTTTTTGAGTAATGCGACCGGTCTTCCTTTTTGCGCAGTTTTATAAAAACGGGATTTGTTTTTCGAGGTCTAGTGTGTGTAGGGGCGGACCCCAGGCGGGATCCGCCACTACGGCAGTGCGGTCCGAGGAGAAAAGACCGCCTGCTTAACTCATCATTGACAAGAAACGGGTGGCGTTAATCTGCTGACTATTATCCGCAATACCGGCTTGGATTCGTAATTCATGTCTCACTTCTTAAAGTACGATAGTGTGGGGGTGGTTGTTTCCATTGCTGGCCACGGGACTGTTAACAATAAGTGAACTTAAGAAATAGCACAGCTTGTCTTAACTGAGCCTGAAGATGGTTTTAAGCTTTCATTAATGTTAAATATCAAAAACAATATCTATTTATCATAAGCTTAACTTAAGCTTAAATTTTATTTCAGCTCAAGTTAATACGTCCTGGTTTACTCTCAACATTGACTTCGTTGGCAAGTCAACGATAAACCCACAAAAGAAAAAGCGCGGACTTCACCAGCATTGGAGTCCTTCGTAATGCGTTGTTACGAGGTAAGCCAGAGGAGAATACTCATGAAGACTAGCACTTCATTGCATCAGCTGTGGCGCTCTTCAAATCGAGGTGCAAAGCCTGCGATTTGTCAGCGACACACAGAAATTACGAAAAGACCATCATGCTTCGCATGGATATTATTAACTATTGCGGCGCTATCACTGATGCCGCTAGCGGCGATCGGTCAGGTAGATCACGGTAGTCACGGAGGTAGTGGAGGTAGTGGAGGTGGCGGAGGCTGCGGAGACGTCTTCGGCGATTTGATCCATATTCTGCGCAACGAACACGGTCAGCCGATTCTCGCGCAGCGCTGGGTTGAACTGCCTGCCAAAGTGCCGGGATATGGCTGGGGTTATTGCCCCATCGCCGTCTCGGGACCAGACAAACAGGAGCTTCCATTTTTACCCTATTCCTGTGATATCGATCCCGGCTCTATTTATTTGGTAGAAGAAGTCGATTACTTCGGACGTCTCAATGGTGGCCGCACCAAGGAGCGGAACAACCGTATGCACTTTGATGAGGTGATCTCGAATATCAAGGCTGCCCACCTGGTCAATACAGACGCGGCTGGCCGGTTGATGCTCGGATACGACTGCACCCTGAAAAATGGAAAATACAAGTCCCCATGCCTGGAGTGGGCCACAATCGACTCACCGATGGAGCATATGGGGCTTTACACCCGGATCATGAAATACGGGCACCTGGCAACCGATCCAAATGAAATCGACACCTGGGCGCACGGCGATCCCAAGTCGGGAACTCCGTTCCATGTCGCGCTTGGCCCGGAGGACTGGCCGAAGTTCCACAATTCACTAAGGCACCTGTTGCCCAACAACGGGGAGGATCCGGATGCGTGCTGGGATTACAACGACGAATTCAAGATTGAGTGTGCCGGCGCCGAAGACCTCCAAAACAGAGATTTCGTGAGTGGAGCAGTTTCTCTTGCTTCGGCTGCCAGCAAGACCGGCATGATCACGACTGACCTGATTCAGTACTTTGGTCGAATTATGAAGACCGCAAAGAAGACCGAGCACACCGTAGCTCCCAATAACACCCTGCCAGCACTATATCGGGACTGCTGGCTGAGCGATGAGATTCCTGTAGACCCTCCTGAACTCGCTGAAGGTGAGGTATATGAAGAAGATCTGACGCCGTATCTTGATCTGGAATTTTGTTTAGTTGAGGAAGCAGATATTCCGCCGAAGGTCAAACCCGACGTCCCCGATTACGACTACTGTGATTTTGGAACACCGAATCACTGCCTGTTCCCGGATCTGCAAGAGCGGTTTGTTGATTTCAGCGGGTTCACTGATTATGAACGCGAGGCCGACAACATGGTTCTGATTATCAATACTTCCGCCACAGCTTGGGAACTCCCTCTCCCGAGTCCCACCTTAACATTGGAAAGCGATGCTTCCGATACGTGGGAGGTCACGCCGGGTCAAGGTATAAACCTTGTCACATGGATGGAAGCCGTTAACGGCGAGATGCCCGACTCCGAAGACTTACCGGGCATAGATGTTTTTCGTTGGGCGACCAGTGATTTTTTGCGCACCATCGAATTTATCCACAACTATGCAGTTCCGGAAGTTCTCGAGTGCTCGTACGGGACCACCCTTTGCGCAGTTGAGTAGGAGGTAACAGCTGGTTGATTAATTTGTGTTGTTAATTGCATAAAAGCGCCGCACTCCCCGTGCGGCGCTTTTTCTATGCAGACTGATCGCCGTCAGCTTCCGAGAGCGGAACTTGTTGAAATCATGGTAGCGCAGATTCTCATTCTCTGAGAGCCTCACAGAGCACGACATTGTCATTGACAACACGTTGGATTGGCACCGTTCCTTGTCGGTTAATTGACGGAATGTCGTACTCAATTGTGCCTGAACTGCAACTATCAAAGGTCAGTAGCAACGTACCGTCCGAGCCGGGTGGGTCAGTACGAATGATTTCAGTGGGCGTATCGAAAATACCACCGGATGTCATTTCAATCTCCATCATCACCTGGTTGCCGTCAATCGGGCCAACTGCCGTCAGCCAGCGATGACCCGGGTCGCCCAAATTGGCGGTCGCATCCAATGGCGGAAGCCCGGTATCGTAGGTAAACCAGGCCAGTGAGACCGCGCCGAGACCAGGAAACACGTTGATGAAGAAACCCTGTCCAGAAGTATCAGGGTTGTACCAGGCATCGTTCAGACCGGCGTTGATTCTGAGAGTGTTTAACATGCTGAGGTCATATGCTCGTACGTAGCCAGGATCAAGCCCTGTTTCATCGGCGTATCCAGAACCACTTGCCACGCGGTTACCATCAGTAGAAAGCGATACATGATAGCCAAATTGGTCGCCAGCCGCTTCACCATCGATATCGGTACCGAGCTTTGTCCAGGCCATACCAGACCATTGGTATACCCGAACGTGGCCGGAAAGACTCCCATTGCCATCATTCCAAGGGGCACCAATCGCCAGGCGGGTACCATCGGAAGACAATGACACTGAGCTACCAGACCTGTCTTCGGCTGCCTCACCATCAATATCAGCGCCCATCTGCACCCAGGCAGTGCCCGACCATTGATAGGCACGGGTATGGCCGGACCACCTTCCGTTGCCATCGTTAAAAGGTGCACCAATCGCCAGGCGGTTGCCATCAGAAGACAACGATACCGACAGGCCGGAAAAGTTGTTTTCCTTTTCGCCCTCGATATCGGTACCAAGCTGTACCCAACCTGAGCCCGACCAGTGGTATACACGCACTTGACCGGAACCAAGCTCATTGCCATCCGCAAACGGGGCACCAACAGCCAGGTGGTTTCCATCAGAAGATAGTGATACCGAACTGCCGAAGTTGTCCCAGGCCGCCTCACCATCGATGTCTGCACCGAGTTGTGTCCAGGCTGAACCGGCCCATTGATAAACACGCACGTGACCGGAATTCGACCCATTAGCATCATTCCCTGGAGCGCCTATCGCCAGACGGTTAGCGTCGGCAGACAGCGATACAGCAATGCCGGATTGGTCACCGATCGATTCGCCATCGATATCGGAACCAAGCTGTGCCCATTCCGTACCAGCCCAGTGGTATACACGCACATGGCCTGATTCATCCCCATTACCATCATTCCCGTCGGCACCAATCGCCACGCGGTTGCCGTCAGAAGATAGTGATACCGAACCACCGGAATAGTCTTCGGCGGCTTCGCCATTGATGTCGGAGCCGAGTAGTATCCAGGCTGCACCCGACCAGTTGTATACACGCGTGTGGCCGGACCTGCTTCCATTACCATCGTGGTTATGGGCACCAATGGCCAGGCGATTTCCGTCAGCAGACAGGGTGACACTGTAATTGGAAGCGAGTTGGGATACTGCGCCGTCGATGTCAGAACCGAGCTGGGTTTGAGCAAGTAGCGTGGCTGGCATATATGAAAGGCAGACGAGTGAACATAGAATGAAGAGCAGGCGAGTTAAACCAGCGTATTCCATAGAACTGGCTTTTCTGCACCGGATTGGAAAGATCGAAAACACATTCATGACACCCCTCCTTGCGTAAACACAGGAACTAGCGGTGATACGTCAATGTAGCTATCGGATCGGGAGGTTATTGGATTCTTGTTTGCAGGCTTATATGAATATCCTGGCGAAGGAATAGCAATCAGTAACGCAAAATTAGTTTAATCCCGGCTTCCTTAATAAAAGCTTAAATTTGTCAGTGAGCAGTTTTTCAGCACTAAATGTGAATGGCCGCAATTGGCCTCCTCGGTCCGACACTACTTTATCTTGCACGTTCTGGTTCCAATGACCGCTTGTGGCCGAGGCTGTGTGAAAACTATTTTGGCAACGTCGTTTCTGGGATTTCACAACATTAATGGGTCGACTGATTGGCCTATTTGTTACTAATTCCCACATTCAGGGTCATACATAATGAAGCGCTATGGTTATTCCCCACTTGAATTTTCTGAATTTGGGTTTTCACACAGCCTCGGCCGGATATAGGTATTTGGCAAACGCGAAGGGCCGCTGTTCGACGCGGAGCAGTCATTGCACGAAGCCATATTCCTATCGGTGGTTCAAGTCCACCCATCACCACCATGCTCATTTGGTGTATATCATTGTTCTGTACGATAAACACTTACTTACTTTAGATATGTTAAATTGACTTGACAACATAACATGTCTACGTTTATGTATTGAAAAAGCAAGTAAGTCAATAGCATTGCCTAGCCTATAACATAACTGAATAACCCATTGCACCTAATCGCCCCTGAGCAACGAAAAGCCTGTTAGCCCATGAAAATACTCTTTATCCATCATGCCTTTCCTGGCCAATTTCGTCACATCGCCCCTAAACTCGCAGCACTAGGGCACGAAGTGAAAGCTCTGACCGAAGATAAACCGCGTTTTCCAAC
>Ga0316191_10002497_pt1 | contig 13387 bp, 11 predicted proteins | sample Eddworburr2cm_MG_FD_204928 | JGI IMG/M metagenome (GOLD analysis project Ga0316191, IMG submission 204928) | Coastal sediment microbial communities from Maine, United States - Eddy worm burrow 2 cm | ecosystem: Environmental > Aquatic > Marine > Coastal > Sediment | place: USA: Maine...
ATAAATTAGTCAATAAAGCGACTATAAATGAACATTCATTTTGTAGAGTTGAAGAGCAAACATTTATGGAACATGTACTTAGGTTGATTCCGGCATTCTGGCATGAATCCTGCTTTGAACAGGATGCCGAAATATTCGTTAAGAGGGTTTGCAAATGGGAATCTTTTCGCGCTTCACGGACATCGTGAACTCGAACATCAACTCCATTCTTGAGAAGGCAGAGGATCCGGAGAAACTGGTTCGTCTGATGATCCAGGAGATGGAGGATACGCTGGTCGAGGTGCGCTCGACCGCTGCTCGGGCCATTGCCGACAAGAAAGAGCTGCGGCGCAAGCTCGGGACTCTCGAGCGCGAGGAGAGTGACTGGCAGGAGAAGGCGGAACTTGCGATTCGCAAGAGTCGTGACGATCTCGCCCGCGCCGCCTTGCAGGAGAAAACGCGCATCACCGAGGGCAAGACAAGCCTGGAGGCGCAGTACAACGCCATCGACGAAGGTCTCGACAAGCTCAACAGCGATATCGCCCGGCTCGAGGAAAAGCTCGCCGATGCGAAAAACCGGCAGAAGGCGCTGGTGATGAGACACCAGACAGCGACCCGCAGGCTGAAAGTGCGCGAGAAACTGCACGACTACAAGATCGAAGATGCGCTGGTTCGGTTTGAGCAGTTCGAGCGCAAGATGGAAACGGTCGAGGGGCGTGTCGAGGCTTACGATCTGGGGCTGAAAAAGGATCTGAGCAATCAATTCTCCAGTCTCGAGTCGGAAGAGCAGGTCGAGGCCGAGCTGGTTGAGCTCAAGCAGAGAATCAGCCAAGGCAATAGCGCGTCCTGAGTGGCAAACCGCGACTTTGAGGAGCCGAAATGGGTGAAGTAATCGGTATTATTTCAGTGGCGTTCATCGCACCTCTGGTGATCGTTTTGCACTACGTCACCAAATGGCGTGAGTCGAAGTCGCTGTCTACCGAAGACGAAAAGATGCTGCAGGATCTGTGGGACAACGCGCAGAGAATGGAAAGCCGCATCAACACGCTCGAGACGATTCTCGACGACCAGGTGCCGGAGTGGAGAAAAAAGGTATGACCTTCGCGGACGTCACAACGTTGGCAAAGTCGCTGTATCGTGACGAGGAGTCAGCGATGCTGCTCGGGGTCTGTTCCGGGCTTGCCGAGCGCTTCGAATTCAGCGTCGCGGCAGCCCGCATCCTGGCGCTGTTGGCGCTGCTGTTTTTCACTCTGCCCGCCGGGTTTGTTTACCTGACCGCGGGTGCATTACTGCCGCGCAAGTCACTGCAATTTCATGGTGGCGGCGCTGAAAAGCAGTTCTGGCGGACTACCGGCGGCAACCGTAACGCATTGGGGTGAACAGAATGAGTGAATATGAGCGACAGTCACCGAGCCCGAGACGTTTGTACCGAGACAAGGATCGGGGCATATTCTGCGGCGTGTGTGCAGGCCTGGCTGACTATTTCGGCGTCGATCTGGGTGTGGTGCGCGTGCTGACTGCACTCGCTTTCCTGTTCTTTTTCCCGGCGATGTTTCTCACCTATGTCGCGCTGTGTTTTATCTTGCCGGTAAAACCGACCATGCTGTACCGGGATGAACGTGACGAGCGATTCTGGCGCGGGGTGAGGGTATCGCCACAAGACATGTTTTCCGGTCTGCGCCACCGTTTTCGTGAGCTGGATGCGAGAATGCAGCGGATGGAGCGTTATGTGACCAGCTCGCGCTACAATCTCGATCGCGAATTTGAAAATCTCAAGGACTGAGCTGGTCAGGTACCTGCACCTGAGCGCTACGGCTTGCCGTAAGCGCTGCCGACTCAGGAAATCGCATCCGCAAGAAATGGGGAAAAAATGAACAAGTACGAAATGGTGATGTTCATTATTTTTATTGTTTTTGCGACCGGCGCGCTGAAGCATTATCTCAGTCTCCGGCACAGGACGCCGACGGTCGATGACGATACCCGCGAGCGTCTCGCGCGGCTGGATCAGCTCGAGGAGCGTGTCCAGGTTCTCGAGAGGATCGTCACCGATCGCAATTACGATTTGAAACAGCAGATTCGCGATCTCTGAATCGCCGCTCGGTTCGGCGGTCCCGGCGAACCGCGCCGTTCCTCCAGGTGCCGCAACAGCGCAAGCCCCCCCACCCATAACCCCGCGATACTGCTCGCCGTGGCAGGCGCTGGCGCAGCCGCAATTCTCATGCAATCGAATCCGTTCACACTGTGTCCGCACTTGTTGCGGTAAGCTTTGCACCTCGCGCGACAGAGGAAAGCAGACCGCAATGAATGCAAACGATCAGACGTTTGGCCGGGGAGCCGCACCCGAAGACTCCTGGCAGCGGTTTCGGGACTGGCTGTATGTCGACACTAAGCTGGGGTTCTTTCTGGATCTGAGCCGGATGGACCTGGCCGACGACATCATTGATCGAATGAAATCGCAGTTCGACCATGCCTTCGCCGCGATGGCCGATCTGGAATCCGGTGAAATCGCCAATCCGGATGAGCAGCGCATGGTCGGTCACTACTGGTTGCGGCGGCCGGAACTGGCGCCGGATGACGGACTTGCCACTGCCATCCGCAACGACATCCGCCAGGTAAAGGAATTTTCCCGCTCGGTATCGGAGGGCACACTCACCAGCCCATCGGGTGACCGGTTTCGGCATGTGCTGGTGCTCGGAATCGGCGGCTCGGCCCTGGGCCCGCAGTTTGTCGCCGATGCGCTGGCGGCAATTCACCCGCCCGTGAGCATAGCTTTTCTCGACAACACGGATCCGGACGGATTCGATCGCGTTCTGGGGCGGCTCGGCGACGAACTTGCTGCGACGCTGGTTATCGTAATCAGCAAGTCGGGTGGCACCGCGGAGACGCGCAACGCGATGATCGAGACCTCCACGGCATTTGCCGCACGCGATCTCGAATTCCCCCGCCATGCCGTTGCAGTTACCCAGCCTGGAAGCAAACTGGACCAGCTGGCGGTCGAGCAGCAGTGGCTGCACCGCTTCGCGATGTATGACTGGATCGGCGGTCGCACCTCCGAGACCTCGGTCGTGGGTCTGTTGCCAGCCGCGCTACAAAATATCGATATCGACGAGTTGCTCGCCGGCGCCGGCATGATGGATGAGGCGACCCGGGTCAGGGACATACGCAAAAATCCGGCTGCGCTGCTGGCACTGGCGTGGCATGCCGCTGGCGATGGCCGCGGCGCGAAAGACATGGTCGTGTTGCCGTACAAGGACCGCTTGCTTCTCTTCAGCCGCTATCTGCAACAGCTGATCATGGAGTCTCTCGGTAAGGGGCGCGATCTGGACGGTAACCGGGTAGAGCAGGGCATTGCGGTATACGGCAACAAGGGCTCCACAGACCAGCATGCCTATGTGCAGCAGTTGCGCGAGGGGATCGACAATTTTTTCGTGACATTTATCGAGGTGCTGCGCGACCGCGCCGGCGCCGAAGTATGGGTCGGTGACGGCGTGACTGCCGGCGATCATCTGTCCGGGTTTTTCCAGGGCACCCGCGCGGCGCTGGCCGAGAGCGGGCGCGAGTCATTGACCATTACGGTTGACGAGTTGTCGGCGCGCTCGGTGGGTGCGCTGATCGCGCTGTTTGAAAGGGCGGTCGGTTTTTACGCCACGCTGGTCAACATCAACGCCTATCATCAGCCAGGCGTCGAGGCCGGCAAGCGCGCGGCGTCCGCGGTCCTCGAGTTGCAGCGCCAGATTATCGAGCGGCTGGCCGCAAATCCCGGGCCGACCGGAATTGCCGAGCTGGCGCGGCAACTCGGGGCGGAGCCGGAAACGGTTTACCTGACGCTGCGCCACCTTGCCGCGAACCGGCGCGACATCGTGCTCGACGGCGATCCCGCGCAGCCGGCCGCCCTCCTGGTCAGGAGAGAAGCCAATGACGACTGAGGCGCTTGCGATTCGGACTATAGAGTCGCCCGGTTTCGACGATCAGCGCCCCGGCACTTCCGGCCTGCGTAAACGCGTGTCCGTGTTTCGAGCGCCGCATTACCTCGAGCATTTTGTCCAGTCGATTTTCGACTGCCTGCCGGGTCTCGCCGGCAAGACCCTGGTGTTGGGCGGCGACGGGCGGTTTTTCAATCGCGAGGCCATTCAGACCATCATCCGGATGGCCGCGGCGAATGACGTAGGCGGACTGCTGATAGGTTGCGGCGGATTGTTGTCGACACCCGCCGTATCTTGCCTGATACGCAAGACCGGAGCCTTTGGCGGTATCGTGCTGTCGGCAAGCCACAACCCCGGTGGAGCGGATGGTGATTTCGGCATCAAGTACGACATCGGTAACGGCGGTCCGGCGCCCGAGCGACTTACCGATGCCATATTCGCGCGCAGCCGTGAGTTGCGCTCCTATCGCATTGCCAATTTGCCGGACGTGGATCTCGACCGCCAGGGGCTGGGCCGGGTCGGCGCGATGGAGATCCGGGTCGTTGACCCGGTCAATGATTATGCGGCGCTGATGGAGACGATTTTCGACTTCGATCGTATCCGCGACCTCGTTACCGCACCGGGATTCACAATGCGGATCGACGCGATGCACGCGATTACCGGACCGTACGCGCGTGAGATCTTCGAGAATCGCCTTGGCGCAGCCCCCGGTACCGTTATCAATGCAATCCCGCTGCCAGATTTTGGTGGCGAGCATCCCGACCCGAATCTCACACATGCCCAGGCTCTCGCGGCGGAGATGTTCGGGTCGACGCCACCGTCGTTCGGGGCGGCATCCGATGGTGACGGCGACCGCAACATGATTCTCGGGCCGCGGTTTTTCGTAACTCCCAGCGACTCTTTGGCTGCACTGGCGGCCAACGCCGAGCTGGTGCCCGGTTATGCAGCGGGGATTGTCGGCGTCGCGCGTTCGATGCCCACGAGCCGGGCAGTGGATGCCGTTGCCAGGCGACGCAAAATACCTTGCTACGAGACGCCGACCGGGTGGAAGTTTTTTAGCAACCTGCTTGATGCGGGGCGGATCAGTCTGTGCGGCGAGGAGAGTTTCGGAACGAGTTCGAATCACCTTCGCGAAAAGGACGGTCTCTGGGCAATGTTGTTCTGGCTCAACATCATCGCGGTGCGCGGCAAAGGCGTTGCGGAGATCATGCGCGATCACTGGCGTCAGTTCGGCCGCTGCTATTACACCCGGCATGACTACGAGGCTATCGATGCAGCGGCGGCGGGCCGCCTGATCGAAGGCCTGCGGGCGCGGGTTCCCGCTCTTGCCGGTACCAGGCTCGGCAATTACGAAGTAACGCTGGCGGACGATTTCTGTTATGTCGACCCGGTCGATGACAGTCGCAGCGAGCACCAGGGCATACGTGTGGTTTTCGCTGACGATGCCCGCATAGTCTTTCGCCTGTCCGGGACCGGCACCGCCGGGGCGACGTTGCGCGTGTACTACGAATGTCGGGAAGCGCGTGCGGATAAACAGGACGAGGACGAGCAGCAGGTCCTTGCCCCGTTGTTTGCTATAGCCGAATCGCTCGCCGCGATTCGCGAGCATAGCGGGCGTGATACACCGAGTCTGATCACCTGAGCACGCCCGTGTGGACATGCCGAGCGAGTATCTGACGTCGCCGGGGCGGAGGCTGCCTCCGGGCGCAACGGCAGACGCCGGGGGGGTGAATTTCTCGGTGTTCAGCCGGGATGCTAAGGCCATGCGTCTGTGTTTGTACGCGCATGCAGACAGCGAAGCTCCGTTCCAGAGCATCGATCTTGACCCCGACATTCACCGCACATTTTTCTTCTGGCATGTCTATGTCGAGAAGCTTCCGGCCGGGACTTTTTATACCTGGCGATGCGACGGTCCGGCTGGCGATGGTGACAATGGGTTTCGCTTCGATTCCCGGCATGAACTGGTCGACCCGTGGGCGCGTGAAATCAGCGACGCCAGGTGGGATCGCCGCGCCGCGGCCGGAAACAGCTCCGGTGCGGCGATTCGGGCGATCGTCGTCGAGCCGCACTACGACTGGCATGGCGACGTACCGGTTGATCGGCCGATGCAGGATACGATCATCTACGAACTGCATGTGGCGGGCTTCACCCGGGATCCTGCGTCTGGAGTGACGCATCCGGGTACGTTCGACGGGCTGATCGAAAAAACCGACTATCTGCGCGACCTCGGTGTCACGGATGTGCAGCTCATGCCGGTAATGGCATTCGACGAGCAGGACGTTCCGCCCGGTACTGCGGCGTTGGGCCTGAAAAATTTCTGGGGATACAGTCCCCACAGTTTTTTTGCGCCGCACCCGGGCTATTGCAGAAACGCAAACCGCAGCGGGCAGCGGGCGGAATTTCGCGACATGGTCCGGGCCCTGCATCAGCATGGGCTAGGCGTGATTCTGGATGTCGTTTTCAACCATACGGCCGAGGGCGGAGAGAGCGGCCCGGTGCTGAATTTCAAGGGCCTCGGAAACGATATTTTCTATCACCTCGATCCGCGTGACCGGCGCCGCTATCGCGATTTCACCGGCTGTGGCAACACGGTCAATTGCAACCACCCGCTGGTGGCCAATTTCATCGACAACTGTCTCGAATACTGGGTGCGGGAGATGCATGTCGACGGATTTCGTTTCGATCTGGCGAGTGTGCTGGGCCGCGGTGAGGACGGTGAACCGATGTATCACGCGCCGGTTTTGTGGAACATTGAATTCTCTCCGGCGCTGTCGCGAACCCGGTTGATTGCCGAGGCGTGGGATGCTGGAGGGCTTTACCAGGTCGGCGACTTCCCCGGGTTGCGCTGGGCCGAGCTGAACGGCAGGTACCGCGACGTTTTGCGCCGTTTCGTCGCCGGCGAGACCGGGCTGATCAACGAGTTGGCAACGAGGATTACCGGCAGCAGTGATTTCTATGCCCGGTCGGGCAGGCTGCCAATCAACTCCGTCAATTTCGTGACCTGCCACGACGGTTTCACGCTGTGGGATCTTGTATGTTTCGCGCGCAAACACAATGCCGCGAATGGCGAGGAGAACCGCGACGGTAACGATGCCAATTACAGCTGGAATTGCGGCATCGAGGGGCCGAGCGACGACCCCACGATTGACGCGTTGCGCCGGCGCCAGGCACGCAACCTCGTTGCGTTACTGTTTTTGAGCCAGGGCGTTCCGCTGCTGCTGTCCGGCGACGAGGTACTGCGCAGCCAGGGCGGTAACAACAACGTGTGGTGCCAGGATAATGCGCTGGGGTGGTTTGACTGGAGCCTCGTCGAGAAAAACGCGGATATGCTGGCATTCGTCAAGGCGATGATCCGCTTGCGCAAACGCCATCCAAGCCTCAGGCGCGCGCGCTTTCTGCGTGGTGAGACGATCGGGCCGCGAAACATTCCGGACATAGGCTGGCACGGCGTGCGTCTGGACCACCCGCCATGGAATGACCCGGCTGCCCGTCATCTGGCGTTTACGCTGGCCCCCGGAGCGCCCGGAGAGTCGGCGCTGCATGTGTTGATCAATATGGAAGACGCGCCGTTGCGCTTCGAGTTGCCGTGCTTTGCCGGTCTGCGCTGGCTTGTGGCCATCGATACCGGGAACGCTGTGCCCGCCCGGATGGACGCGGTTGCGGAGGCGGGATTCGATCTCCAAGCTCGGAGTATCGTCGTTTTAGAGTCTGTAAGCGTATGATATTGAAAGAGTATTTTTTGAAGAGGATTGTTGTCAAGCTTTTGTCGGCAAATATCAATACAAAAGCTTGACAAAGTTATTAGATTGAGTCTTAATGTGCTCGCAGACACGCGTTGGGCCGATAGTACGTCGCAGGGAAAAAGCCTTCCGGCCCTGGCTGTGTCTAGCGATGCCCCACAAGGCTCAGTGCCCCCCCTTCGGAGCCTTGTATACACCCGGCAGCCGCAAGGCTGCCGGGTTTCTTTATTGTTGCGGACGGCCTTTTCAGGAAACGGCAAACAGCGCCCGATGACGTCCGCTGCCGTCCTTGTCGCCGCGCAGCAGCTCGACATATTCGGCGGCGGTCAGCGGGCCGCCGAGCAGGTGCCCCTGGACATAGTGGCAGTGGTTTTCGCGCAAAAAATTGAGCTGCCCTTCCGTCTCGACCCCCTCGGCGACAACGTCCATGTTGAGGGTGCGCCCCATCTCGATGATCGTACTGACGATTGTCGCGTCGTCGCGATCGATATCGGCGTCGCGGACGAAGGACTGGTCGATCTTCAGTGTGCTGATCGGGAAATGCTGTAGCGACGAGAGAGACGAGTATCCGGTACCGAAGTCGTCGATAGCCAGGTTGACCCCCATCGCATAGAACTCGTTCAAAACCCCGACCGTCGCGGTCGGGTCTTCCATCAACGTTGATTCGGTGATTTCGAATTCGATACAGGTCGGGGATATCCCGTATTCGCGGAAGCGCTGCCGCACGCGCTGAGTCAGATCCTTTTGCCGGATCTGGCGTAGCGAGAGATTGACTGCGATCTGTCCCGGGTCGACGCCGGCCTTCTGCCAGGCGCGATAGTCCTCGCAAACCTGTTTAAGTACCCATTCACCCAGTTCCAGGATAACGCTGGACTCCTCCGCCAACGGAATGAACTCGGTCGGTGAAACCTCGCCACGACCGGGAAGCTTCCAACGCAGCAGGGCTTCCGCACCGACGATGCGGCCGTCCCGGATATCGAGTTTGGGCTGATAGCGCAACAGGAATTCGCCGCGCTCGATCGCGCGCCGCAGCTTGCTTTTGAGCATGAGTTGCTCGACCGTCGCCATGTTCATTTCCGGGCGGTAAAACTCAACGCTGTTGCCGCCATCATGCTTGGCGTTGTACATCGCTGCATCCGCGTTGCGAATAAGGTCGATGACATTGCTGGCATCGTCCGGTGCAAACGCAATGCCGACGCTGGCGGAAAGAAAGATTTCCAGATGCTCGTAGAAGTAGGCCTGGCTTAATTGTTGTTGCACGGTTTTCGCAATATCCGTCAGTTGCTGCCGGCCGCTCGCCAGGTCGCCGATGTCGCTGATGATCACGCCGAATTCGTCACCGGCGAGCCGCCCAACGATGGCGCCCTCTGGCAGGCACTCACCCAGCCGTTCCGCCGCGGTTTCCAGGCAACGATCCCCGGCGATATGGCCAAACGTATCGTTGACGTCCTTGAACCGGTCGAGATCGATGTACAGCAAAGCGGTGCGCAATCCCTGCTTGCGTCCGCGTGCCAGTGCGCGCTGCAGCAAATGCTGAAACTGCATCCGGTTGGGAACCCGGGTCAACGCGTCGAAGCGCGCCAGATAACGGATCCGCCGTTCCGCCCGTTTGCGCTCGCTGATATTGCGCGCGACCAGGACGAAGCCGTCGGGCCCGCTACTGCCATCGCTGATTGCGGCGCTGGTAAAGGATACGGGGACCTCTGCGCCATCGGCCGTAATCATGACTGTCTCGCCGCTGCTGCCGGCCAGGTTATCCATGGAAATGCCGGGGCGAACGCTCTCCGCAAATAACTCCCACAGAAGTTTGCCTTTCAGTTCGTTGGACTCGCTGTCAAGCAGCCGTGTCGCAGCGCGGTTGCTGCGCTTAACGACACCGTCCAGGTCGGACACGATGACCGCTTCGCTCATGCTGTCTATCAGTTCGTAAAGATAGTCGCGCGATTGCGTCGCTACCCGGAGCTGGGCGCGCAGCGTATCCATCGCCTCCGCAATCCGCACAACGGTGTGGGTCTGGTCGATGGGTATGGGAGTAACGAGATCTCCGGCAGTAATTTTCTCGACCGCTGTGGCGAGCGACTTGAGCGGTGCGGAAGCCTCCCGTGTCAGCCTCCGGGCGGCTGCGACGCAGCCGGCAACAAATAGCAACGCCAGCACAAGCAGCGAGAACATGATGCCGGTGACGTTGGGTTGTGGCGCCGACGCGCCGGTAGTCACGGGTTGTCCGCCACCGGCCGCGAGCCACACCAGAACGGTCATCGCCAGCGCGAGGGCAACACTCGCGACGGTTACGAAAATCACAAACCGGTTTCGGTGACGGCTCGTTTTCATCGAGTCAGGCGGTTCTCCACGATGGAAAAAATCGCGCATTAGGGGCGCGCACGGAACACCGGGCCGAAGCTTGAGGGCCCACGGGATCACAGCGGCCATTTTGTTTGTTTTAGGCCCCTGCCTTCGGCTCTGTCTCTAATCCGGTGCAGAACCCAAGTATAGGTTCGTCACCGGGACCTGCCTACTTTTGTTTCCAGCCTCCGCCGGAGTCCTGATACCACCATCCGGAATCGAGTTTTGCCACGTTGCGCTCGGCAAACGTGCTGCGAATCTGGCTCTCCCACTCCGGATGGTTGTTCGCCTTGGCGATCTCCATGTAAAGGGCATTCCAGTCGGCGTTCTGATCGGCAACCAGTTTGAGTACGCGGCTGCGCTCCGGCAGCGGAATCAGGTTGCGGTCACGAATCGCCACAGTGGCCTCGCGGGTCACCCCGATGGCGCCGGACTGGTAGTAGGGTTTCAGGTCCGAAAATCGTTTTTTAAGCGAGGCTTCGAGACTGCGCGTGGCCGGGCTGCTGGCATTGAAATCCACCTGCGCATGGGCCGGCGGAACCACAAAGTCCAGCGCGCTCGCGGCAAACGCGGTCAGTGACCGGCGCAACCGGGCCGGTGCGCTTAACCGCGCGGCCGATTCGTCGGAAGCGTCATTTGCACCCCGAACCTCGTCAATGATGCGATCGGCGGCTTCCGCCGCTTCCGCGGAGGGGAAATAGACATTGATGGTGACGCAGGCGGCGGTGGCCACCAGGGCGGTACTGGCAAGAAGTAAAAGGCGACGCATTGTCTGGCTCCGTCGTGGGATCGTGGATGGTCTTGATCTTATTGTGCAGAGTCTACCTGAATGAAAACTGAATTTTACCGGGGCGAACCGGTTACAGGAGCGCCGCTCTGCTGGATTGACTTGAGTTGTTCGACCAGGCGGGTCCAGTCGACCTGGCTGGCGTAGCCGATGACGTCGATTCGGGGAAGACCTTTGCCGCGCACGATGTAATAGCCGGCATTCGCCCTGGCGATTCCGTTCATATTGCAAACCCCGTCCCGGAGTTGGCACTTCAGACCCAGTGAGTCATAGGCGAAATCGTCGAAAAATCCCATTACGCCGCTGGACAGTGCCGCGGCGGCCCCGCCCCCGCTGACGCTGGAGATATTCTCTACCGCACGCTGGCTTATGCGGCGTTTCGTGTTGTCTTTTACGGTTGAAGTCAGACTTGCGGTGAACGCAACCGGTTCCCACTGCAGCATCTGCAGACCGCTTATTTCGCCGTCGACATGTCCCGTTATTCGGCCGAACGAAAAGGTCTCCGTCAACGTCTCGAGGTCGAAATTGGTGAACCGGATGTCGGCGAAAAGCTGGGGCAGGTTTCCGAGCGGCTGTACTACGCGCAGGTCGCTGATTTGCAGGTCACCGCCGAATAGCTGCGCCTCCAGCTTGCCGCCGACCTCGACGACGCCGTCGCGGTAACTCAGTGATGGAAGCCGTCCCCCGATCTGCCCGGCGAAAACGGGCCAGCCGAGCGCGGTGGTCAGTTCTGTCAGGCTGACCGGTGCCAGTGCGGCGTCGAGCAGAAGCTGCATCGTCTCCTCTCCCGCGCGCAGGACCTCGAGCTCATTGATATTCAGCTCACCGTCCAGCAAGGGCAGCTCCAGCGGCGAAGTCAGCCGGAAGTCCCCCGCCTCGGCGACGAACGCGACTGTTGCGGCCCCGCCCGGCAATTGCATCAGCGTCGCGCCGGTCCAGGCGATTTCCGACTGCGCGGGCCAGTCCGGCGCCACGCCGGCCGCAACGGCCGGGTCCCGCCAGTGCACGGTGCCGGTGGCGCCGGACAAGCCGAAACGCCCGGTTTTGTCCTCGACGCTGACATCGTCGAGGCGTGCGCTGAAGGCAGCCGGCTGGCCGGCGCTCAACACCACGTGGATTTCCACTGCGCCGGCGCTCTCCAGTGCGTCGAGCGGGGTTGCGAACAGGTAGGGGCGAACATAGGTATCGAACGCACCCGGCAGCTGCGCGGACACCCGTTTGCCGCTCAGGCGCGCCAGTTGTGGGCCGTCATCGGTTAGTACCACTGTCGCAGTGCCGTGCGCGGACACTACGCCGGGTTGTTCGAACTCCCACCGGGCGATCTCGAGTGATCGTTGATCGAGGTCGAGGTTTGCGTCGATGCCTGCCCGTTGCGGTTGCGCTCCCAGGTCGACGAATACCGGCTCGGCATAGGCCTGCCCGGCGCTCCCGCCTTGCGAGGCGCGGACCCGCCACCCGGGGTCGTTGCGCGTTGCCTCCAGCTGCAATGTCGTGGACATTGTGTCGGTGGCAATCGTACCGCTGGCGTTGCTTGCGGTGACGTCGCGAGCATCGATCGCGAGGCTGATTGCGTCGGGTCCGGAGACGGTCCCCGCGGCCTCCACCGTCAGCGCCATCGAACCGTTGATCTGAGCTGCTTCGCTATCGGGCAGGAAGCGCGCGACGAGGGCCAGCAAACGCGCGAGATCGATTCCGGGGAGATCGAGCTTTACCTGCCAGCGCGTACCGGTAAGGTTCGCGTCGAGTTGCAGCGGGCTGCCCGCGACCGATCCGCCGTCCAGGGTGATTTTCGCATCGCCGCTTTTGCGCTCAAACGCAACGAATCCGCCAAGGCGTTGCGGTCCGAGATTGGCCGACGTGGCGGAGATCTCGAGCTGCGGGCAGCGGACAACGTTCGCCGCTAAGTCGAGATCGGGACAAGACACCACGACATCGGTCCAGCTTTCCGCAGCGTCCCCCAGCGTAGCCGCGGCAGCACTCAAACGGGCTTCAATTTGCTCTTCGGCGCCGAGCCGGAGCTCGAATCGCAGTGCTTGCGCGTTCCAGTCTGCGCTTGCGATATCGCCGATATCGAGCTGTAGGAGTTCTACCGCACCGGCCGGCCATGCGGCTAACAGGAGGGTCAGGGCCAGGCCCCACGCCATCGCGGAAATGGTCACGGAGATCGACCCGCAAGCGCGCTGCTGGTCCACGCCGGGGTCGCGGCACACCCGGGCAATAGTCCGTATTCGCTTGTTTCTCATGCAGTGCTGCAACCTGTGCCGCCAACTGGTCCTGATCGTCGATGGTTTCAAATCAGGTAGCTAGATCGTTACGCGGCCGCAGTGGAAACACAAGCCGCGAATGCTCACCATGCCGGGCGCGATGACAACGCGGAATCATCCCCGCTCCGTCGCAAACGGGTTTGTTGCGCGGAGGGGTTGTGGCGGCGAACGCCCGTTTGCGTTGCGGGCGGCAGGAATGAGCCGGCAAAAAACGACAACTGAGTCGCTTTGACCTGCGCCACAGCGGGCGAATCACGGAGCGGGTTTAATGCGCACGCACCGAGCATAATTGCCGCGCCCGGGTAAATGTTGGAGCGAACTTGCGGGTCAGGGGGTCCGAGCAGGCGCAAA
>Ga0316191_10002499_pt1 | contig 13384 bp, 12 predicted proteins | sample Eddworburr2cm_MG_FD_204928 | JGI IMG/M metagenome (GOLD analysis project Ga0316191, IMG submission 204928) | Coastal sediment microbial communities from Maine, United States - Eddy worm burrow 2 cm | ecosystem: Environmental > Aquatic > Marine > Coastal > Sediment | place: USA: Maine...
ACTTTCCATAAAATATCAGAATTGCTTTCGGGTCCGGAACGGATATTGGCAACAGCTGCAATAATTGTTAACCGTTCAGCCAAGGCAGAACCGGCATTGATGACAATTAGAAAGATTAACATTACTAGATGGGGTTTCATGGCAATGTATTTGTCCATTCGTGATTTATTTGTATGTAATAAGAGCAAATTAAACCATCGACCACTTAACGATTAATAGCACTCACTTTAGGCTTTGAAGAATACAAGCTCCGGTAGCTGAACACAGGTGAGTGCATTGCCGTAGACCGCTCCGGTATCAATGCCTATTTTATTGGGCTCTACCAGCGGTTTCTTTAGCGGGGTATGGCCGAATATCACGCGTTTCCCGAAATCATATTTGGTGGAAATAAAGTTATCCCGTATCCAAAGTAAATCTTCAGTGCTTTGAGTTTCCAGAGGAGTCCGGGGGCGAAGGCCCGCATGTACAAAAATAAATTCATCGGTTTCGTAATATAGCCTTAGAGATTTAAAAAATTCAACGTGATCAGGAGGAATCGGAAAAGATTCGGGTTGAACGGGTTTTTTTAGGTAGCTGTCAAGGGTTTGCTGACCACCGTTTAGCAAATAGGTGAAACGGTCATCGCCATTCAAAAATTTATCGAGCATATCCTCATGGTTACCTTTTAAAAAAATGACCTCCTTGACACGTTTTTTCAATTGTATCAGATAGTCGACCACCTCAGCCGAATGCGGTCCCCGGTCAATATAATCTCCGATAAAAAGCAAGGTGTCACGGGAAAAATCGATTGGAATTTTTTCCACCAGCGCCTTAAGTTGGTCGAAGCAACCATGGATATCTCCGATTGCGAATATTTTTTTCATTCTAACGAAACCAAAACATCCGGTGAGGCTGATCCAGTCGGGATATACCTTCCTGCTGGGCAGCCTTCACCGCCAGTTGATATTCTTCGGGCGAGAGATGACAATTGAGCCCCTCAACCTCGGCTCCTCTGCCACAGGGCCTGTATTGAGACATGACGTTGACATAGCTGTCAGGCGATATGTGTTGAGCGATAAACCTCGTAATTTCGCGGGTCCCTGCCAGCCCATTCGGTAATACCAAATGGCGGATTAACAAACCACGCCGTGCAATTCCCGCATCATCGACCTGCAAATCTCCCACTTGGCGATGCATCTCAATTATAGCCCTTCGGGCCACTTCCGGATAATCACTGGCCTGACAGGTTGTTTCGGCAACCTCAGAATACCAGAATTTAAAATCCGGCATGAAGATATCAAATACACCGTCCAAGAGTTTTAATGTTGTGATGCGATCATAGCCACCGGTATTAAATACCAGAGGAATCGACAGACCGCGCTTCACTGCAATCTCAACGGCGGAAAGAATCTGAGGCACAACGTGTGAAGGGGTTACGAAATTTATATTGTGACAGCCCTGATTTTGCAATACCAGCATTATACCGGCAAGCTCATCATCAGTAATCTGTTGACCGTCGCCCCGGTGACTGATGTCGAAATTTTGGCAAAACAGGCATAACAGATTGCAGTGGGTGAAAAAAATCGTACCGGAGCCATGGGTTCCGACCAATGGTTCTTCTTCCCCAAAATGAGGATTGTAGCTGGACACCCAGGCGAGTTTAGCTGTCTTGCAGGTACCCGTTTCTCCGGATATCCGATCAACGCCGCACTTTCTGGGGCAAAGGGTGCAGGACTTTAAGAGGCTGTATGCTTTTGCGATTTTTTCTTTGAGTAAACCTTGCTCATAAGTCCTGAGATATGCCGGTTCAAATGATGACATAATTTCTATCGGTTATCCGCTTCTACGATAATCTTTTCAGCCAGGCCTCTCCCCAGCACATACCTTTTAAGATCAACCGCAACAGCCAGTTGTTTGTGGCCATTATTGGAAATCACCTCAATTTTATCCCCTTTGCGCAAGCCCATGGTCAACAGCCTCATTTTAGCGTTGGCACCACCGTTTATCTCCTTGATTACCAATCGTTCACCCGGCTTGGCCAGTATCAGTGGCATCCCCTGGATTCTTTCTTTAAGGCAGTCTGCACAAATTCCGTAAATTTCCAATTTGTGCTGCAACATGTGAAATCCATAAGCTGCGGCTGTCTTGATCTGCAACTGCTCGATTTGATCTTCTTCAAATTCAATAATTTTTCTGCATTTCGTACAGATCATGTGGTCATGGTGTTGACCCAAATGTCGGTGCTCGTATAGAACCACCCCATTGTTGAAACGACTTCGGTGGGCAAAACCAAAACGACACATCAATTTAAGTGTTTCTCGGACAAACTCCGGTTCCAGCTTCCAACCGTTTTCTTTGAGCTGATAAACGACGTCATCAACCGTAACATGCTTTTCAACCTGCAGAAATGCCTCTAAAACCTTGAAGCGGTTTTCAAAGTTGTCTATAAGTTCTTGTTTAAACAGCTTCTTAAATTGATGTTTTTCTTGAACATGAACTTGCTTCATTTGACATCCATCGACCTAACGACCGTGTCCAGGTAAATTGTAAGTTGTACAGGATCCGCTCGGACAGGATCTCGTATGCGACCTGGCAGAATTGCTTTTCGTTGATTCGCATCCCATAGTATGGCCCGAAACACTCAAAACCCGTTCAAAATCTTCGGATTTACATTTGGGGCATCTGAGTTCCACTTTATCATCCTGGTTCATTGACAGAAATTCAAAGCATTCATTACATTTCAAGCATCTGAATTCATAAATCGGCATGTTATGTTTCCTTTGGCGCGGGAAAATGGTCTTCGATTCTTAAACGTTATTTTTTTGCCCTCCATGGGCGACTCTACAAGATTTGTTGCCTGACAATTTGGATTAAAATTGTTACAGCATCCTTAAATGATTGAATATTCTATGATCGGTTTATCGATAATTCGGAATTTGCACTTTACTAAAATCCCGCAAGCGGGATCTCCGCTGCGGCCGGCTGAGTTTGTCCGAGGTCGGTTTAACCCATTAATATTATTTACCTGGCAACAAATTGTCAAGGAATTGATAAATCAACTGCCAATCCATTAAAAAAAGATGACAGGTCTTAGTATAAGACTTAATGTTAATAATGTAATGAGTTATCAAAATTTTCATAAATGATTGATTTATGACAAAACCATATCCATCGTCCTATTCCATATCTTGGATTCAACAGCTGTCCGAAATTGACCGTAACGCCTGGGATACCTTGGCAAAGTCTCTGCCAACACCATTTCTCGAGTGGGACTGGCTGCGCCTGATGGAAATTTCCGGTAGCGCTACGACTAAAACAGGATGGTTGCCGCATCATCTGACGGTGTGGTCCGGGGGAAATTTGGTGGGCGTAGCGCCTATGTATGTCAAGGGCCACAGTGCCGGCGAGTTTGTATTTGACCATGTCTGGGCGGACGTTGCCGAACGTATGGGAATTAAATATTATCCCAAGCTGGTGGGAATGAGCCCCTTTACACCGATGTCCGGATATCGGTTTTTGATTGCAGCCGGTGAAAATGAGCTGGAATTGACAGCGGTAATGGTGGCTGAAATAGATCGATTGTGCCGTCGGTATAACATGTCGGGCAGCAGTTTTCTTTTTGTTGATCCCCAATGGCACCGTGATATGCTCGACCATGGTTTTTGCGCCTGGCGTCATCAAAGTTATGCCTGGAAGAATCAAGGATATAAAAACTTTGATGAATACCTCACGATGTTTAATTCAAACCAGCGACGCAATATCAAACGGGAACGCAAGGCATTGGAAAAGCAAGGGGTGTTTGTACAAACATTCACCGGCAAGAATATCCCCCGCAATTTCTTTTCTCTGATGTATTCTTATTATGAACGCACCAATGAGAAATTCGGCCCTTGGGGGTGCAAGTACCTCACCAAATCCTTTTTTGAGGGGTTATATCTCCATTACGGCCATCGATTGCTGTTTGTGGCGGCCTTTGAAAAAAGTGATCCATCGTCCCCTCTGGGGATGTCTCTGCTGGTGACAAAAGGAGACCAATTGTATGGTCGGTATTGGGGCTGTTCCAGACCGGTGAGTTCGCTTCACTTTAACACTTGTTATTATGCGCCGATTGAGTGGGCCATCGCAAACGGTATTCATCGCTTCGATCCGGGCGCCGGCGGAGCACACAAAATACGACGAGGCTTTACGGCCATATCCAATCATAGCCTGCACCGTTTCTACGATCCCAGCCTGGTACGGATCATGCAGGCTCACATAGACGAAATCAACCGGTTGGAGCAAGAGCAAATCGACGCCCTAAACCACGAACTGCCGTTTGCGCAACATTTAAAAAACTAATCCAACCCTGAACGTTGAACTCTGAACCTCTCAAACTCACCGTTCAAGTCTTTCAGCGATAAATTCATGAAACTGCTGCGAAACCTCGCGATTCCAGTACCCAAATACACCGCTTCGCACAGAGACTTCCGTCCTATCGACACTATATATAGATACGGTAATGGTCTGTGGGGAAGTGTTTTTTCTTTTGGTTTGGATGGTTGTCTTCACGCCGTCGGTGGTTTTTTCCAGAATCGGTTGATTGAGGTCACTCAAAATGCTCAAACAGACGTCCAGGGTCTTGTCAAATTTAGCATTATAAGCTCTTGTGAGGTCTCCCTTCAGGTAGGTGTAAGTGCCGACACCCACCCCGGTTCCGACAGCCACGACGGCACAGCCGACCCATAGCCAAAAACAGGACATTATGAAAAGGGTAGCAAATTTTCTGATCATTTTTTTACCTTTCAAGTTTGATGGATTCCTAAAAAGTTTGAAATTCGATCTTTATTCATTGTAACTCATTGAATTTTCAAGTCCTGCAATCTAATTTTTGTGCTTTTTGCGCCATTTTGCAGCTATATCAAGTTTGGAGTTCGATTAAAATAGTGCATTAGTAGCACGATTACCGCACGTGTCAAGCGTATTGGTCGCCTAGAAACCGGAAATTTCGGAACCTAATCCCGAAGCCTTTATTGACACATCACACGGCAATGCTTACCATTTCTCCAATTTCATTTAACGTGCCTAACTTGTAATCCCCAAAATGAGGTCAACGAACTTCATGGAAAATGAACCGCTGGAAAAGTCCTTAATCCCCAAAATGACGAAATTCGGCAAATGGGTGGTCTTAATTCTGCTGGCATTTATACTAATCTGGCCTCTTTCGATTGGATTGTATTGGACGGTTTACAAAGGCTACACCATATTGGATCCGACCCGGTTTCCCGACCTGGACCCAAATATTACCGCTCTTCTGCAGGAAACGACATCGGATTCCACCCCAGCCCAAAAAGGCGCTGCGCTTTCCGCAGCCATCAGAAACCGGCTGGAACAGGAGATGAATTCCACCTTTGGCTGGTCTATCAATGATCTGATCGTTTCTCCCACCCGTTGGCTGGACAACCGAGCCAACAGGCAGCGGGGCACCATTTTTGCCACCCGGATGATGGTCAATTTTTTCTCTACCAATCTGGCCAAATATGGCCAAGTAGATAAGGAAAACGAATTCTTAATAGAGGCTCGGGAAAAGCATTTTGCTTTCACCTCCGATAAGTGGTGGTTTCCATCCAGCGAAAGTCAATACGAAAAGGGGCTCTCGCTGCTTAAAAAATACGAGTCTGAACTTCTGAAAGAAAATTCAGAAGCAGTTTTTAATTTACGAACGGATGACATGCACAACATGCTCGAGTTTATTATCAGCAAGCAGTTTTTAGATCAACCGTTGGGGCTTCTGGTGCAGTCTAATTCTGATGTTCCCTACACCGAACTGGACGATCGAATTTATTACACTCAGGGCATCATATTGGTGCTCAGGGATGTGTTGGAGACTTTCATCCATCTATTCCCGGAAGTCATAGAAAAAGGCGGGGAGGAAAATATCCGCATCGCCTTAAAAGATATGTACCAGGTTTGCACCTTTGATCCGTTGATTGTATTAAGAGGAGACCATGATTCTACGATGGCCGATCATCGGGGTAAAATGGCCAGATACCTAATCTCCATTAGAGAACGTATTGATGATCTGGCCGAATCCATCAGGAGCTAGCCAACATATGCATTTATCCATCTTGCGGCATCATGGGGTTCGATACTACCGAAGTTAACGCTCTAAAACCCGGAACCGTGAATCTTGAACCACCCACCCCAAGTGATATCAAAAATCTTTCCGGTCTGCATACAACAAGCACTATCGATATCAAATTGTCGATACGGCACCGCCACGCGATCGAGACCTATTACGTGATTCAAATTAACCGCTGTCAATTTTATTCTAACTAACTTTTTTGATCAACGCCCATTTTCATGATAGGAAAAGATCTGGGGTTTGTTTAATTTGTAATTTTAAAAGGAGGCTAAACAGAATGGCAAAAATTAATTTATCTGTGGGAAAGGTATCCTTAGATGCCGAAATGCTTGATACACCGACCGCAAGCAAGATTCTCGAAGCCCTTCCCTTTGAAAGCTCGGCCAAAGTTTGGGGCGATGAAATCTATTTTGATATCCCCCTGAGCCTGGCGCAGGAGCCGGATGCCCGCGCAGAGGTTGAGGTTGGCGATCTGGCGTATTGGCCGGCCGGCCCGGCATTTTGTATTTTTTTTGGCCCAACTCCGGTCAGCACCGGCGGCCAGCCGCGAGCATACAGCCCTGTAAATGTTTTCGGAAGGGTCCTGGGAGATGCAAAGCAGTTGAAAGGCGTGCCAAGCGGTGCAGCGGTTGAGGTTACAATAGCTGAATAGTTCTTTGATTTTAATGTCAATTGACTGAAAGGTTGAATGACAAATTTTCAGAACGATAACCCCCAAAAAGCAATATCAGCGCCGGCGGGAACTGCATCGCAATCCGCGAAAAAATGACGGATTACTTGATTTTATCCTTGCATAAATCAAGAAAATCCTGCATATGTTGCTATCTGTGTTTTTAACTTCAGTGCCTTATTTCTGTAGGTAGCCAAAGTCGGAAACTTATATTCTGTGATACGGATTTTCACCTTGGTTTCAATAGATCTCATATTCTTTTCGAATGAGTAAATCTGAGCGGAGAGCATCATGCAACCTATCATCATAGATGGCGGATCGCTTTCTCCCTGGCAGCCCGGCGTTTTTAGTCTGGTTGTATTTGGTCTAATGATTGTGGTGTTGATTGCCCTGCTTCTATTTGTTGCCTCCTGGCTCGGGGAAAAAACGTCTAACAGCGAAAAATTGAGACCCTATGAAAGTGGCGTCATTCCCACCGGAAGTGCCCGTTTGTGGTATCCGGTTCCTTTTTATTTGGTAGCCATCTTCTTTCTGATTTTCGATGTGGAGGGAGCCTATATCTTTTCATGGGCCATTGCCTGGGAACGTCTGGGTTGGTCAGGTTGGCTTCAGATAGGGTTTTTCATTGGGGTGTTGATTCTGGGACTTGTTTATATCTGGAAAAAAGGGGGACTTGAGTGGGGGCCGACGGGCAAAAAAAGCTAAACGACCAACTGCTCAACAACGCGGATCTCGTCATCAACTGGGCCCGTAAATACAGTCTGTGGCCAATGTTCTTTGGGCTCTCCTGTTGTTTTGTCGAGGAAGCCACCGCCTTCACCCCCCGGTATGATATGGCCCGTTTCGGAGCCGAAGTTTTGCGCCCGTCACCGCGACAGGCGGATCTGTTGATTATTGCCGGCACCGTATTTAAGAAAATCGCACCGGTGGTACTAAGGCTGTACGAACAAATGGCGGAGCCGCGCTGGGTGATCTCAATGGGCTCCTGCTCCAATTGCGGCGGTATGTATGACGTTTACAGTGTGGTGCAAGGGGTGGATCAAATCCTGCCGGTGGATGTTTATATCCCAGGCTGTCCGCCAAGACCGGAGGCCGTACTGCAAGGCCTTATCATGCTGCAGGATAAAATCACGGCTGAAGAAAAACCGACCCGTCCGATTTTACATCTCGAAGGGGGCAGCCAGGGCACCCAAAAGCCGATACTGGTAGACGGCTTAACCAAATCTAGAGATCCGCGCGGCCCGGGCATGGAAGGCACAGCCATCCGTGGCACCTCGGTGATTCCGAACAAATTCTGGGACAGCCGCTCGGATGGAATGTGGACCCCACCGTCCCCCCCCATTGAGCTTGACCTCGCATCACAAGACCTGGCCAGCGAATTGCAAAATCGATTCGGTGAGGCCATCAAACCAGAACCACAGAGTTGCGATTTTCCGACCTTCATCGTGCCTAAAAGTCTTGTCAAGGACGTGCTACGCTTTCTCAACTCCCAAGCTACTCCTCGGTTTCAGCGCCTGGATGATTTAACCGCCATCGATGAGTCCGCCCGCCGCAAGCGTGAGTTATTCCCGGATTTTACGCTGGTGTATCATTTGTTGTCTTTCGATCCGGCCGCCCGGTTGCGGTTAAAAGTACCTTTGTCCGGACCAGATCCGACAGCCGATACAGTGACGGATATCTGGCCGTCGGCCAACTGGTATGAAAGGGAAGTTTACGATCTTCTCGGCGTCCGATTTGAAGGCCATCCGAACCTCCAACGCCTGATCATGCCGCCGGAGTGGGAAGGTCATCCCTTGAGAAAAAATTATCCGGGACGGGCGACAGAGATGCCGCCCTATACGCTGGCAGATGCCAAAAAAAACCAGCCTCTCGACGGCGGCGTCTATGTCGAAAAATACGGACGGCGACGCCAGCTCATTCTAAATATCGGTCCGCATCATGTCAGTACCCATGGGCTAATACGCTATATTGTCACACTCGATGGTGAAGAAATTACCTCCATGGATATAGATATCGGCTATCACCACCGGGGTGTCGAAAAAATCGGCGAACGACAAACCTGGCATCAGTTTATCCCCTATGCCGCTCGTGTCGACTATCTGGCCGGTGCCGCCAATGATTTGCCTTATGTGATGGCGGCGGAAACCCTGGCCGGAATTAAAGTTCCCGAGCGGGCTCAGGTCATCCGGGTAATGTTGAGTGAGCTTTTCCGGTTGAGCAACCACCTGGTGTGGCTGGGCACATATGCCCACGACGTGGGCGCTATGGCACCCAATTTCTATGTCTTCCGCGAACGCGAGATGATCATGGACATTGTGGAGTTGATTACCGGTGGACGGCTGCACCCATCCTGGTTTAGGATTGGCGGCATTGCCGCCGATTTACCTGAAGGCTGGAAGCCGCTTCTGGATGATTTTGTTAAGATATTTCCCCGGCGTCTTGACGAATACGAGAGTCTGATTCGTAACAATCCCATATTCAAAGCACGAACCCAGGGAATCGGTCGGCTAACGCTGGCAGATGCCATGAGCTGGGGGGTTACCGGGCCGAATTTGCGGTCTTGCGGATTGCAGTGGGACCTTCGCAAAGCGTTTCCTTACTCAGGGTATGAAAATTTCGATTTTGAAATTCCCACGGCCGAAGGGGGAGATTGTTATGCCCGTTATTTGGTACGGGTGGAGGAAATGCGCCAGAGTCTGGGAATTATCAAACAGGCCGCCGCCAACATGCCTGCCGGACGCTATGTCAGCGATGACTACCGATATGCAATACCGGCGCGCAAAGATATGTTGACCGACATTGAAAGCCTGATTCATCATTTTATCAACGTAACCCGCGGCCCTAAGATGCCCGTGGGAGAGGCTTATGTATCCTGTGAAATTCCTCGGGGAGAGCAGGGATATTATCTGGTCAGTGACGGTCTCGGTTATTCCTACCGCACCCGAATTCGGGGTCCGGGCTTTGCCAATGTGCAGACGATGCCGCTGATGGCGGTCGGAGAAACCATTGCCGATTTGGTGGCAACGATCGGCTCATTTGACTATATTTTGCCGGATATTGACAGATAACTCGAGTTGGGATTTTGGAATGCGGATTTCGGATTTGAGATTGTTCAGCTGATTGGTTTTTGAAACTATGATACCTGCAGATCTCAGACAATCTTTAAAAGAACACATTGATCAGGTTGAGCATCCCCGGGAGCTGGCCGTGGATGTGATATTCGCGATCCAGGATTTCTACGGCAATCTGACCGACGAGGGCGTGCGGGAAGCCGCCGAGCTCCTCGATATGTCCCCACTTGAAATTGACCAACTGGCCACCTTTTACACGTTTATTTATCGGGAGTCGGTCGGAAAATACGTGATTCATGTCTGTGACAGTGTGGTCTGCTGGGTCAACGGTTATGAATCCGTCTGGGAATATCTCTGCCGCAAACTGGGTATTCAAGCTGGTGAAACAACCTCGGATGGACTCTTTACACTCTTGAAGGTCTGCTGTATTGGCTACTGCGATCGATCTCCAGCCATGCTGATTAATCGCAAAGCATATGGTAACCTGACGGCGGAGAAGATAGACGAGATCTTAGAGAATTTAAAAGAAGAAGCTTTGCAGAATGCGGAAGCCGGAATGCGGAAGTCGGAATGAATCGATTGCAAATTGATATCGAAAATTAATTAAATATTTTTAAACCAAAAATATATGTCATCAAACTATCCTCAAGTTCTCTTGCAAAATCGCAAACCGGACCGGATTGCTACCCTGGATGAATACCGCCAGAGCGGTGGCTATAGGGCCTTGAAGGATGTTCTCAAGGATTACTCTCATAAGGATGTTCAGCAGGCGGTCATGGATTCAAATTTGCTCGGCCGGGGCGGGGCTGCATTTCCCACCGGGATGAAGCTGATGTCGGTGGCCGATGACGCGGCCTTTCCGCGTTATATCATTTGCAATGCGGATGAAATGGAGCCTGGGACATTCAAAGACCGAGTTTTGATTCATGCCGATCCGCATATGCTGATCGAGGGTATTATTATTGCCGGCTATGCCTCGCTGGCGGAAAAGGGCATTATTTTTATTCGGCCGGAATACGAGAATGCCGCCAGAATTCTGGAAAGAGAAATCCAGATCGCGCGCGACGAAGGTTACCTGGGCAAAAATATTTTGGGCAGCGACTATTCCCTGGAGATCATTGTCCATCGCAGCGCCGGCCGTTATATTTGCGGTGAGGTGACTGCTCTGATGAATGCGTTGATGGGCAAACGACCGAATCCAATGAAGCCGCCGCCGTACCCGACGGAGAAAGGGCTTTGGGATAAACCCACCGTTTTGTCCAATGTTGAAACCTTCGCTTGCATTCCCCACATCATTCGAAATGGCGGTCAATGGTTCAAAGATCTGGCAAAAACCAAAAACGGTGCCGGTACGAAAATTTTTGGTATCAGTGGTAAAGTCAATAAACCGGGGTGTTATGAATTGCCGTTGGGTGTCCGTCTGGGTGAAATTATCGAAGACTACGCCGGCGGCATGTCATCTGGATCGGTATTTAAAGCCTGTCTGCCCGGTGGTGCGTCCACCGGATTTTTGCCCCGGCAATACTATGACATTGAAATGGATTTTGACAGCCTGCGCAACGTCGGAAACCGGCTCGGCACCGGCGCCATTATGGTATTCGACCAAAAAACCTGTCTGGTGGGCGCCACCGTCAATTTAATCGAGTTTTTCGCACGAGAATCCTGTGGTTGGTGCACGCCCTGTCGGGAAGGATTGCCCTATATTCTGGATCTGCTCAAACGAATTGAAAGCGGGGATGGTGAGCCGGCGCATCTACCCATGCTCGAGCAGATGGGCAAGTTTCTTTGGAATGCCTACTGTGCCTTTGCCCCCGGAGCCGTCGCACCATTAGAAAGTTTACTCGAACACTTTGGAGATGAGATTCAGGAACATATCAACCAGAAAAAGTGCCCGTTTAAGTAATAATCTCAATTAGTTTGAAATAATATTAATTATAGGAATAATTTACGAACTCTCATGCCCAAAATTACGATCGATGACAGAGAATTAGAAGTTGCGCCGAATACTATGGTGATAGAAGCCGCCGCGCAGCTGGGCATCATGATCCCCCGATTCTGCTATCATCCAGCCTTGGGCTCGGTGGGAGCGTGCCGGGTTTGCGCCGTGAAATTTGTGGATGGGCCGTTAAAGGGTATTCAGATGAGCTGTATGGTCGAGGCCCAGGACGGCATGGTTGTGTCCACCACGGACGAAGAAGCCGTACAATTTCGAAAATCCGTCATTGAATGGCTGATGCTCCATCATCCCCACGACTGCCCGGTATGTGACGAAGGAGGACACTGCCTACTCCAGGATATGACCGTCTCCGGCGGTCACGGAATCAGAAGATATGCCGGCCCCAAGCGCACTTATAATGATCAATTTTTAGGGCCCCTAATTCAGCATGAGATGAACCGCTGCATTCACTGCTATCGCTGTTCCCGATTTTATCAGGAATTTGCCGGTCACCATGATCTAGGAGCCATGGGCAGTGCAAATCGCACCTATTTCGGGCGTTTTGAGGACGGTATCCTGGAAAGCCCGTTTACCGGAAATTTAAGCGATATCTGTCCGACCGGCGTTTACACGGATAAACCCTCGCGGTATTTTGGTCGACGATGGGATTACCAGCGAAATCCTTCTTTGTGTATCAACTGCAGCCTGGGGTGCCACACCGTGGCGAGCGTCCGTTATCGCGAAGTCAAACGGCAGGAAGCCCGCTATAGCAAAGCGGTCAACGGCTACTTTATTTGTGATCGCGGACGTTACGGTTTTTTCTATGCCGGCCTAAAATCCAGACCGCGCCATGCATCGATCAACGGCGAGAAAACTTCTCACGATATGGCGGTGCAATCTGCGATTGATAAACTTGGGAAAATCGGTCGTGATTCAGGAGCTTCCGCGATTGCTGCACTTGGATCCGTTCGCAGCAGCCTGGAAACCCAGGCCATGCTCCGGCATCTCTGTCAATTAATGGGTTGGCAAAACCCCGCCTACTTTATGGATCCGGCCGCAAGATCAAAGGTCAAAACTGCCATCACCAGATTAGAAGATGAGCTGGCCGTGTCAATGCGGGAGATTGAGAAGGCAGATTACATCATCTGCCTGGGCGCCGATCCGATTAACGAAGCACCCATGCTTGCATTGGCGATGCGTCAGGCACAAAGAAGCGGGGCCAAAATTGTCGTAATGGATCCCAGGCCTGTTTTTTTGCCGCTGGATTTTCAGTATCTGGCTGTCACGTCAGATGATCTCAATAGTTTGGTCAGATTGTTGATCAAAGCCACGGTGGATCGTCAGGCTGCAGCCTCATTGGGGGAGAAGGCCGCCAAATTTTACGGCACGTTGCCGGAACGGAACCAGATTGCCGGATTGCGAGAAGATTTATTTTCTGCGGTAGTAGATGGTATCAAAATCAGCCAACAGCCGGTGATTGTCTGTGGCACCGACATCCCACCGGTTCAATCGCCCGGAATTGCAGCGGATTTAGTCCTGTTTTTACGGGCAGCCGAAAAAAACGCCGGTCTGTTTTACCTGCTGCCAGGCGCCAATGCCTTTGGCGC
>Ga0316191_10002500_pt1 | contig 13384 bp, 19 predicted proteins | sample Eddworburr2cm_MG_FD_204928 | JGI IMG/M metagenome (GOLD analysis project Ga0316191, IMG submission 204928) | Coastal sediment microbial communities from Maine, United States - Eddy worm burrow 2 cm | ecosystem: Environmental > Aquatic > Marine > Coastal > Sediment | place: USA: Maine...
CATCTTACAAAAGCAAAGGAATTTACCAAGCATAGTCAAAAACAGTATGGTCGACACTCAAGTGTGGCTCAAATTGAAAAATCCTTAAAAGTCGCAAAAATGGCACTAGAAAGACAAAAAAATCGATTTCAGCAAGGTACAAAGCAATGATTTCAATATCAATACTTCTGTGTCAAACTTCCTGCTGATAACTCTAGCAATACTAAATAGAAATTTTATGGTTTTTTAAAAATTGGTATTCTTAGACACTAGTGACTGCTGCTATCCATTTACCTCGTAGATGGTTCATAAAATGTGAAGATGTACAGTGGATATATTGAGTCAGATTTTGTATGACAAAACTGTAGATTGTGGCAAGACATCTGCACTCCAATTAAACACACATTCCTAATACATTGTGGCACTTGATTTATTCAAGTAAATTTCGGTATAGTTATTTTATAGTTTTTCTACATAGGAACAACAATACGGAGAAAACTCCAATGAAAGGGGTTTGTCTAAAAATTCCACTTAAAGCCTCCTTGGGGAAATATCCAATGGAGGCTTTCGCTGTTTTAAGTGGTAACAAAACCTTATATGGAGGGAAGTGTTATGAGAAAAAATATTTCATTATTTTTCAGCTTTTTACTAGTTTTTAGTATAGTCTTTTCAGCTGGCAGCACAACATCTGCTGCTGTATACGATGGACTGGAAGGTCTGAAATCTTTTAACGCTGTTGTTGATATGCGTTCTGGTAAACCTAAAAGTTTAGCTCTACAACTCGATCTGATCCACCAAATGTATAATGACGCCAATGTAAGAAAGGTTACAGGGAGTCCTAATTTTGTGATTGTCTTTATTGGACCATCCGTGAAATTGGTTTCAGCCAACACAAAAGGATTCTCTGCTGAAGACAAGGAAGCAGTGACCAAAATCGCTGAAACCATATCGACTATGGCCAAGGGTGGTATAAAGTTTGAAATATGTCTCTTCGCTGCTGATTTGCTCGGTGTTGATCGGTCGAGTATATTGCCTGAGATCAAGCAAGTTGACAATGGCTGGATATCTTTAGTTGGCTATCAACATATGGGTTATGGATTAGTTCCTGTTTATTGATTGATAAATAAACTATTGGGTTTTCCTTAATTTTAACACTCAAAATAATAATAAGTTGTTGCCAATCAATAATGGGAAGTGTGAATGGGTCCTTGTTGGCCCCATTTTTATATCAAGAATCCAGACTAGTGTTTTTAAGATAGACTATTAAGCCTTTCTTAAAAGGTTGATATATACACTGGCAACCTTACTTGTTTTTAACTGGTGAAAAGTTAAGATGTTGGCAAGGAATATGAACTAATGGAAGAGCATCTAATTGAAATATTTTTAGATGAAGCAAGCCAATTAGAAATGCTTGTGGCAAATTTATATTTAATTTTTGAAAAATTGTTCTCAGAGGATGAATTATTTTGGCACCAATTAGCTGTTGAAGAGAAAAACCATGCCGCACTAATAGAAAATATTAAAAACAGTCCTGGATGTTCAAATCAATTCGTTTCCAGTTTTGCACCTGAACTGCTTCAAGAAATTCTCCACACAAAAGAATTTGTATCGTCCCTAATTGTAAAATACTCTGAAGATAAGCCTGACCGAAAAACTGCCTTCAATACAGCTATAAACATTGAAAAATCAGCGGGGGAAATTGCTTACCAAAATTTTATGACTCAAAATGTAGATTCTTGGATTTTATTAGGACTTCAGAAGCTAAATGAATATGACCGTGATCATATCGACAGATTAAAACAATATGCCAAGGAAAATATGATTTTCTAACTTTAGAAAATAACTGCCAAGCTCTGGCTCTTATCTAAATTTAAGATGTCCCTTGGATATGTTAAGTCATATTTTGTATGACAAAACTTTAGATTGTGGCAAGTAATATTGACTATATTGGTCACTTTTAACTTCATCAATGTTATCTTGTTAAAATTATTTGACAAAACAAATTTTCCTTGGTCAAATTTATACAAGCCTTCCATTCCTTATACAAGGAGTTCCCATCATGAGCTTCACCAAAGCTGATCTTATCGACCAGGTCTATGCATCTAATTCTAAAATGTCCAAAGCTCGAGCTCGTGAAGCAGTTGAGGCATCCCTCCTTATCATTAAATCCAGTCTTGAAAAAGGAGATGATGTCTTGCTTTCAGGGTTTGGAAAATTCAATGTTAAAGCCAAATCCACAAGGAAAGGAAGAAACCCTCAAACTGGTGAATCGATGATGTTGGGCGCCAGGAAAGTTGTTACGTTTAAAGCTAGTGGTTTATTACGAAAGAAGATGAATAGCAAATAGGCAACATTGCCCCTGCACATCTTGACTCTATTTGAGGTCGCCAAAACTCAAGATGTTGGCAAGATATTTTGAATAAGCGTTTTGATGTAGGGTCTAGCGAAAATAGTCATAAAAGCAACCTCGATGAAAAAAATGAAAACTCTAACAATTCGTTGGCAAAGACTCGTTACTGAAGGTGGTCAAACGTGCTTACGTTGTGGGGAAACAGGAGATACTCTTAAAACAGCATTTAACAAACTCAAAAAATCACTGTCTAAACTTGACATTGAGGTTGAGTTAAAAAAAGAGACATTAAATTTTTTAATTTTCACAGAAGATCCTCTTCAATCAAACCGAATTTGGATTGGGGGAAAGCCACTCGAAGAATGGATTGGAGCTAGTGTTGCTAAAAGTAAATGCTGTGAAGTTTGTGGAGATTCTGAGTGTCGAACAATTACAGTCGGTCTAAATACATTTGAGACTATTCCCGAAGATTTAATTATAAGAGCGGGTCTTTTAGCGGCAGCCGAACTATTCATGTAGTAGAGTCATAATTACCACCATACATCTCAACTCATTTGGAACCTGAAGAAAGTTAAGATTATGGCAAGACTTGGTCACTTTGACATGATATTTTGACTAAACCTAAGAGTCATATTTTGGACAAAATTCCTTGCGTAATGACATTGATTTGAAATATTTTAAGAAATGTCTTGAGGAGCGCTTCGAAGTCATAACTGTTGGACAGGAAGACCTAAAAAAAGAGACAGCACCAGTCGAGCTTGACCAGGCTCGTGTAGGTCGTTTATCACGCATGGACGCCATGCAACAGCAAGCCATGTCACAGGCTGTCGCTCGCCTTACCGACTTGGAACGGCAACGCATTCAATCCGCCCTCGGTCGCATGAAGTTAGGCGATTATGGTTATTGTGTAATTTGCGACGAAGAGATTGCCGAAGGCCGTTTACGGTTCGACCCCAGTATCTTGACGTGTATATCCTGCGCAAAAGATTCGGATAAAAGATAGGATGTTATTTTAGCGCGGATAGCGCGATGACTTTAGAAAATGGGGCACAGTCATGGCAGTCATGTATTAACAATTTAATTTTGATGTCCTAAAATCTATTTGATTAGCCGCAACAACCACCTCCAAACTTCTCTTTGTCTGTTTCATGATCGTGCTCATGTTTACCATCAGAGCAAACTCCACCCTCCCGAAGCATGAAGTACCCGAATGCTACTATCGCAATTATCCATAATATACTTCCAGTTCCAGTCATTTTTATAACCCCCATCGGAATCATGAAGTAGCTGAATGCCACTATTGAAATTATCAATAATATTAAACTCTTAGCTTCAGTCATTTTTATGACCTCCATCTTGGCCATAAACCGGAGAACCTGAGGTGTCCTGGGACATGCCACTCATCTTGTTTCCGGGTTGAGGTGGCGTCCATGATGGATTAATTGAATGCATATATTCCATGTGATTCATTAATGTTTGTTGAAAATTATATCGTGCATCCAAAGGAGTCATAAGCCCCCGATTTTCTCCATTTTGAAATCCTCCAAGCATGTTCATTGTGTCTAAAAATGCCTGAACATCATAATCATTAAATGTGGATACATCTTTGGTAAAATCAATCATCCTGCCACTGATTTCAGAGCGCATGGTATCAGTAATCATGATCCCATTAGCCGGATCGCCGTCCCAGTCAAGCGATTGAAGGAGGCGGCAAATATTTGTTACTGTTGGATCGGTCTCATCCACTGCTCCTGGGACCAAGTCAATAGGGGTCATTATATCACTTCCCGGAGCAGAGCCCAGCATAAGATCACCTATCATGAAGGTAACAGTTTCTCCCTCATGATACTTAAAAGTGCCATTTTCATCGGTGATACCGCTCATCGTTTCAGTTTGGTAATTCAGGCCTTCTACCGGGGCATCAACGAAAACACCTGTAAGGGGGTTATCAACACTCGCAGAAGGGTACGAAGACCCGCCGCCGGAGCATGCGGTAGTGATTGCTAAGGTGGCAAGCAGCAAAAAGGAAAGGGCTAATTTTTTGTATTTATTCAATATTGTAACGCTAACTCTTTTATTCATAACTGTACCTTTAGTTCTTGAGAATTTGAACTTATAAAGAGCGCCTTCCAATTCACTAAAAGGCGCTCTTTATAAAGTGGCATGAGAAAAAAGGGGGGACAAACTTATACCACGTTAATTTTTACCAACCCATCATGTGTCCGCCGGGGCCCCAACCATAGCCTCGCATCATGCCCGGACCATGACCATATGCGAAACGCTCATCAATTTCGGCAGCTTCGGCCTTACTATCAAATTCTGCACTTAGGTCATAGAGTTCGCCGGTCAGCTTAGCCACCTTTGTCTCGTCTACGTTATCCTTGCGCATCAGGGCGTTTAATTCACTTCTTTTGACCACGATTTCCTTGCGAATCGCTTTGGTATCATCTCTGAATTTTTCCAGAGCAGCCTGGTCTTCTTCTGTATATCCACTGCTGTTATTGTTATAATTTCCGCAGTAGCCTGGGCCGTAATTGTTGTTGCCGGAATATCTGCCACTATGGGCTGAAGCTGTTTGGATTCCTGCAAATGTTAATGCAGCGATAAGCGCTGCAGCTGTTACTGTTTTTTTCATTTTAGAAAATCTCCTGTTTCGTTAATTGTTTTATGTTCAATATAGTTTTATCCGATTGGGACGATGGCCATCCGTTTTATACTGTTATATATCAAGTTCCGTGCCAAAAAATATTTTGCGGCAATAAAAGATTTTATTCCCTGTTATATTGAATAATTACAAAACCATGTACATATGTACAGGGTTGACGAAACAGCATAATTTAATATGTGTACTTCTTACCCGAACAGGGTGCTAAATGAAGAATAGTCTATAAAATAGAGACCTCTGAAGAAATCGTTATGTCCATCCGGAGAATTAATGTACGTTTGCTAATTATAGGATATTAATTCAATATGAGGCTTTGTGAGTTATGCTCAAACGTCGTACGTGTTTTTTAATGTGTTTTCTTTTCTGCATTCTAACTGTCATGCCTGTTTATGCTGAAATTATCGAGTATGATCTCACAATATCTCAACAACAAATCAGTATAACCGGCACCAAAGTGCCGGCCATGACCATTAACGGAACGATTCCCGGACCTGCTTTACGCTTTAAAGAAGGCGACCGGGCAAAGATCCATGTCCACAATAAAATGGCTGTTGAAACTTCCATTCATTGGCACGGCATTTTAGTGCCTCCGGGAATGGACGGAGTGCCATATATCAGTTTTCCTCCCATTGCGCCCGGAACTACCTTCACATACGAATTCCCGATCCGCCAAAGCGGTACGTACTGGTATCATTCCCATACCAGTTTGCAGGAGCAGAGCGGAGTCTATGGCTCGATCGTTATTGAACCGGAAAAAAGCAATGTACAATCCGAGCGGGACTATGTTGTGCTGCTTTCCGACTGGACAAACGATGACCCCCATGATGTGAACAGGACGTTAAAGCGGGGCAGCGAATGGTTTGCGATTCAAAAGGGCAGTGGGCAGAGCATTTTAGGGGCCATGCGTCTCGGCATGTTTGGTGACTACCTTAAGCGTGAACTCCAACGTATGCCTGCCATGGACATCGCAGACGTGGCCTATGACCGTTTCTTAGCCAACGGCAGGCCGGATACCACCCTTCATGCCATGCCTGGTGAGACTGTGCGACTACGCATCATTGATGGTTCTGCTACTACATTTTTCCATCTTGAATATGCAGGCGGCCCAATGACCATTATTACTGCTGATGGTCTTGAGGTGGAGCCGGTGGAACAAAACCGTTTTCTCATCGGCGTTGCAGAAACCTATGATGTGCTGGTTCAGGTACCTGCTGAGGGTGCTTACGAGTTCCGGGCCACCGCCCACGACGGTTCAGGATTTGCCTCGGTGTGGATTGGGTCAGACACACGTCATGCCGCCTCAGAAGTTCCAAAGCCGAACCTCTACCATTCCATGATGAGCGATCTCAGCTTGAAACAGGTCTTTGCCCTCACCCCAGCCGGCACCATGGGCATGGCGGATGACAAAGTTAATGCCGGTCAATTCGATCAGCCCGGCATGATGGGCATGGACTCGATGGATATGGGTTCTGGTCACAGCATAGAGAGTATGGATCAATCTGAGGGCCATGCCGGAATGGAAATGAACACCACTGATCAGACACCTGCGGCAAAAGATATATCACATGGCGCTGAAATGGAGATGGATGGATCTGTTTCCCTAAATGAAGAAATGGAACACGGTGCTCACTCCAGAGAAAGTTTACCCCAGGAATCACGGTCCGGGAAAAGATACAGTTCGGATTTTCATTTCCTCGCTTCTGACGTTTCCTCTGCCCCGAATCTTGCTGTTGAAAACTTAAACGCTTCCCGCCCCTGGCCTCCTTATGACAGACTGAGATCTGTTAACCCCACATCATTTGCTCAAGACAGGCCCGTCCGCGAAATACGCCTCACCCTTGACGGTGACATGGAGCGCTACGTTTGGTTTCTCAACAACAAGCCGCTTTCAGAAAGTGATTCAATCCTGATCCATGAAGGTGAGGTCACCCGCTTCATCATGATCAACCGCACCATGATGCACCATCCCATGCATCTGCATGGTCACTTTTTCCGCGTTATTAATGGACAGGGAGAGCACGCACCCCTAAAACACACGGTTGATGTTGCCCCCATGTCCACCACTGTGATTGAATTTGACGCCAATGAATTCGGCGACTGGTTTTTTCACTGCCATCTTTTATATCACATGAAAAGCGGCATGGCCCGGGTCATTCATTATGATAATTATGATCCCGGCCCTGAAGTTAGAGCAATACGGCCTAACATATACAAGGATTCATGGTATTTCTGGGGTGAAGCCGATGTTCTGACCAACATGACCGAAGGTTTCCTGATGTTTTCAAACATTCGCAATATTTTAACCGCTGAGTGGGAAGTCGGCTGGCATGAGGTGGAAGAAACAGAATGGGAGAGTATCTTTACTTATAGTCGTTACATCAACCGTTTTTTTAGCCTGTTTGCAGGTGTTGACCTTATGGGTGCGGAAGACGAACTTGATGAAACGCGGGGCATATTTGGAATTCATTATCTGCTGCCGCTCAATATAGAGTCACGCGGGTGGGTTGATACAGATGGTGGTGCGAGATTCTTGCTGGAAAAATCGCTGGAATTGACGCCGCGGCTTTCGCTTTCAGGTGAAGCGCAGTATGACACCCATGAAGAATGGGAAGGAAGTGTGAATCTATCGTATGTTATTACTAAGAATATTTCCCTTGTTGGTAAATGGCATTCAGAATATTCCTGGGGAGGAGGTCTTGCTATTCTTTTTTAGCTTTTTAAGAAAAGCGTTTGATTTTTGTGACCATTAATCCGTTCAATGGCCCTGAGATAATATTATTCTGAACGTTGCGCCACCATCCTGATTGTTTCTGTACTCCAATTTCCCTGAATGGGCCTCGACAATCTTTCTGCAGATGGGTAGACCGAGACCTGTTCCCTTTTTCTTTCCTGAAACAAATGGCTCGAAAATCTTTCCCGCAATGTCTATTGGGATTCCTGTCCCTTTGTCAGAAACATCAACACTCAATTCATTGGCATGTTGGCGCACTGAAACTGAAACGGTTTCTCCCTGTGGGGATGCTTCAATTGCGTTGGCAAAAAGATTAATAAAAACCAGCAGCATCTTTTCGTTATCCAGAGAACAGGTACAAGATCTTTCCCCGTGGACATCTATCGTAATTCCATTGCCCTGGGCAATCTCACTTACCGCTGCCGTAGCATCTGCCAATAAATTATCAATGTCGTTTGGTTCCGGGGAAAGATTCATGGGTTTGGCAAAGAAAAGCATGTCCCTAACCAACTTTTCTAGTCTTTCGGCCTGCTGCCGGATAACCATGATCTTCTCGCTTTCCGGGGTCGCCGATGATATTTTTTTAGTTAGCTGTCTTGCCAGACCAGCGATTGTGATTAAAGGAGTTTTAAGGTCATGGGCAATCATCGCAGTAGCCGTGCCCATAGCTGCAAGACTTTCTACCTGACGTAATCTATTCTGTTGTGCAGTTTCCCTGTCCCTCAGCCATCCTAACAATCCTCCTATCAGGTTAAACAGGATGATCTCCATGATGTTACCGAAATCGTGCGTGGAGAAATCCCCGGAAACCTTGAAAACCAAAGGGCCGTATAGGATTGAAATAACCAGGGCTGTTGCCAATCCACCCCGCATACCAAACCAGAAGCCACCCAGAATAATCGGCAAATAATACAGCTCTCTGAAAATTACATGCCGTATGCCGGCTTCAGGTGCAGTTAGATAGTGGAAGATAGTGATTGCGCCGACTGCTAGACAAATCAGCCCAATTTTGAGAAAAGTCTTGGCGGGAAGTTTTGACTTGTTCAGCATAAAGAATGTTCTGTCCAGTGAAAGTATTTACGCAGCAGATTTTTCAATGTTCCAGAATTTCCCTGATATCCTTCACAAGGGAATCCCTATCTATGTGGCCGAAATATTTTTTCAGCAACAATCCTTCCCTGTTTACCAGAAACATGGTCGGCAACACTGCTATACCGCCAAAATTTTCTTTTGTTGCTTCATCAGTCAGAAGGACCTGATAATTTATCTTCTGTTTTTGAATCAAATTTTTTATTCCAGCTATATTTTCATAATCTATAGCCATGGCAACTATGGCAAAATCTTCAGCACCGAACATGGTTTGCATTTTTTTCAAAAGGGGTATTTCCTCAAGGCAGGATCTGCACCAGGAAGCAAAAAAGGATATAAGAACAACCTTGCCTTTAAGGGACTCGCTGGTTGTTATTGAATCATCAGTATGCAGGGAAGGCAGGTTAAATGCAGGCATCTGCCTTCCCTCGTTACTCATTTCAACGATCCCCACCCGCGAGGTGGATTCCAGGTCATTTGAATCTGTACAGCCGGAAGTTACCAGCAGTACAAAAAACATAACTGCAAGTAAGTAATAATTATGCTTTCTATTCATTAGCATTACTTGAATACAGACTTCCTTTTCTCATCTATCTGTTTCCAGATGCTTTCCATTTCGGTGTTCATTATTTCCAGGTCTTCGGGTTTTGTAGCAGGATTTCTCCGGGCTTCTGCAAAATCAAATTTCAGGGTATGCAGTTTTTTTCTGAGGCCTTGGGTCTCATCGAGAAATTTCTGATTTTCCTTAAACTGTTTTTCATATTGTTCAGGTGAATAGTAACCCATCATACCAGGCCCCATGCCACAGCCTCCCATCATGCCGGGGCCCATACCATAGCCACCCATCATACCGTGATGCATGCCGTAACCATAACCGCCGCCGCCCATCATGCCGGGGCCCATGCCATAACCACCCCCCATCATGCCGGGGCCATAGCCGTAGCCGCCCATCATGCCCGGATTCATATGCTGAGGATAATTCTGTCCGCCTGTTGCCGGATCAGTCTGCTGCACCTGTTGCTGCTCCATCATCTGCTGACCTGAGCCCATCATCTGGGCCATGGCCGGCACAGCTGCCAGCATTAAAGCTATCGTTGTAAAAAGAATTCTCTTTTTCATGTCAATATCCTCCGTTTGTTAGAGTTATGTCGTTAAATTATAAGGTTTACTCATTCCTTGTTTCTTCTTAAAATCTCCATTGCCTCTTCAAATTCCTCTTTATTCATCTCTCCTTTGGCAAATCTTTTTTTGAGTACTTCCTGCGCCGATTCACCTCTTTTCCCTTCTGCAGATGCACCACTTAAAAGAATCTTCACCAAATATACTACTCCCAGTATTACAAGAACCCAGAAGAGGATCATAAATATCCAGCCGCCTCCGAAACCCATGCCGAAATCACCACCCCAATGCATATTATATATCACCCCCTTTGAGTATTTTGTGTGTTCCTCATAATGGAGATTGCCTTTATTCCTGTTATGCAGGTAGTCATGTACAAGTTGGACCAGGTGTTAACAGAAAAATATCAAATGTAAAATCAGGTTATAGTGAAACAATAAGACCAGAAAGATTACTGTCCATGACAGGCGTTAATTATTTTCGAATACGCAAATGAACAATCCACTACACGAATTTATTGTAGATCCACGCGAAAATATAGAAAAACAGGAAACTGATAACCGCCGCTTCAATCATTCCGGTAAGGATGCCAAATATCGTTAATGAGAAAAACATGTGCCATTGAGTCATCATTTCCACAGCGCCTTTGTAAACACCAATATTGCCGAAAATGCCCAGAATTAACATGCTCAAGGCCGCAACTATTGCTGCAGAGGCTCCAAACGCAAATGAATTCAGCTTTTCAGTCATAATGTCACCTCACATTTTTAATGGCTCAAGTCTTAGAGAATTGGTAATTATGTGACTGCATAACGCCCCTTTCCATTTCCTGAAGATGTGGCCTTATTCTAAATAATTATCCGCAGCAACCACCTTTCGGTTGCTCTTTATTGACTTCATGGTCTTTGTTATGATCATGGCCACCACCACAACAGCCTCCACCCTTTTTCATCATAATGTAAACAAGGGCTCCAATAGCAATAATCCATAATAAACTTCCAAATCCTGTCATTCTAATAACCTCCATTAACTAATGTCCGCAGTGTTCAATATTTTCAGAATCCATGGCTTTCAGGATAGGACAATCCTCAAGCGGACCATGTCCATAACAGGATGAAGCCAGGTGTTCCAGAGCTTTCTGGATTCTTGTTAAATCACTGATTTTTTGTTTTACGTCTTTTATCTTGGCAAGCGTCCGATTTTTTATATCCGCCTGGGTGGCATGCGGGTCATGGCGCATAAACAACAACTCTTTAATTTCGTTTAAAGTAAATCCAAGGCTTTTTGCTTTCTTAATGAACCTGAGCCGTGATACTTCCTCTTCAGGATAAATCCGGTAGTTTGAATCGGTGCGTGGAGGCGGTTCAATCAATCCCTGCCTCTCGTAAAACCTTACAGTTTCAATACCTATTCCTACCTGTTTAGCCAATCTGCCGATTGTAAGTCCGTTCATAGCAGCCTCCATTTAGAAACATAATTGTCAATCTTTGTATAAACTATAAACACTAAACATTACTACAGGGTCAAGGGTTGGGGTAAAATAAACTTTTTTAAAAGAAAACAGGAAGGTTATCTGAAGGAATTAAGCCATTTGGAACGAAAAAAACTATTTTCTGGAGATGCTTTAGGGGTGGAATTTAACATAGAACTGAAAAGTTTCTATTTGTTAAGTTATGTTGGCAGTTGTATAAACATTGTTATTCCAAACTCCGCCTGAGTAATCATGTAATAAGTCAATTTTGATGAGTTATTTGTTTAATTCAACACGAGAAAAGGAGGCAATAAAATGTCTTACTATTTCAACAAGGTCGTCGATATGGCTTTTGATGAAGCCATTGACAAGGTAACGGAAGAACTCAAAAAAGAAGGTTTTGGTGTTCTGACCGAAATTGATGTTAAACAAGCCCTAAAAAAGAAACTAAATGTAGACTTTAGGAAGTACCGAATACTTGGCGCATGCAATCCCACATACGCCCATAAAGCCCTTCAAGCCGAAGACAAAATAGGAACAATGTTGCCGTGCAATGTTATTGTCCAGGAAAGAGAAAATGGCAAAGTAGAAATTGCCGCTATTGATCCAGTTGCGTCCATGCAATCGGTTAAGAACGAATCCCTTAGTGAAATAGCCACTATAATACAGTCAAAGCTAAAAAAAGTTATAGAAAGTGTTTAGAAAAAACATTGAGACCTTATTAGAAATAGTATCCACATTTCTGCTGATATGTCTGACAGTGTCAAGCAGAAAAGACCTATCCAATGCCTCCTGTTTTAGGGAGCATTTTCATTTCATTTGCAGGGTATTGGCGACTGTTAATAGTATCTATACATTTACAGTCGTGAATGGTTCTCAAAGTATCAAGATGTACAGTGGATATATTGAGTCAGATTTTGTAAGACAAAACTGTAGATTGTGGCAAGAAGTCTTGATTTTTTAAAAATCGATATGTTTATCAATAATTCAAAGAGATGGTAACACATTTTAGGTTGGATAATAAGTCAGGGGGAGACTATGGAGAACTGTCCAAAGTGTGGTTATAAGAATGAAGTAAATTCAGTAGAATGTTCATCTTGTGGAGTAATTTTTAATAAAGAAAAGCTCCTTGAAAAAATTAGTGCAAAAGAAAAAGCCTTATCAATTAAGCAAGAGGCATTAAAAAAAACAAGGGCTCTCAGAGAAGCGAAACGGCAGGAGGTGAAAGCGGAGGTCGAAGCGAAAATGACGGTATATTCTTTCAGAAGAGAAGTGAAGCTGCCGATAGAAAAAGTGTGGTCATTGATTGGAGATTTTACAAAGGCCCCAGGCCCTGGAATTACGGTTGAAGTTCAAAAGGAGGGGGATAGGGATGCTAATGGTGTTGGAACGATAAGAAAAATTACAATTGGGAAAGTATGTGTGCGGGAAATTCTTGATACAGCAAATCCTCCATATACTTTTACATACAGAATATTATCTGGTGCACCAATGAAAGAATATCTAGGAAAAGTCAGGCTTGAACCAAGAGAGAGTTCAACTATAGTTCATTGGAACGCTGAACTCACACCGAAAATCCCCTTTACAGGATGGATATGTAGTAAAGTGGCAAGTGATGCTCAACATTGCTTAATTGATGAAGTGGATAAGACAATTTAAAAAAGTTACTATTGCCAGTGGATATATTCAGTCAGATTTTGTATGACAAAACTCAACATTGTGGCAAGAACTGAACCGCTTCGCGGAATAGTACAAGACCGTTTCACTGTGTTTTCTCATAATTTACAGTCATAATATTAACTGAAATTAATCTGGGGCAATTTTCTGAAAATTCTTGCGATTTTGCCTTTCTCGGAATATTGTCAATTTACGTCCTTGAGATATTGTTAAAGTCCGAGGAAGTTCGCCAGCCCCGCTCCCGATATACGGCTGGAAGGAAGGAGGGCGTTGAAACTCACGGTCGTAGAAAAGGCCGCGTAC
>Ga0316191_10002503_pt1 | contig 13377 bp, 15 predicted proteins | sample Eddworburr2cm_MG_FD_204928 | JGI IMG/M metagenome (GOLD analysis project Ga0316191, IMG submission 204928) | Coastal sediment microbial communities from Maine, United States - Eddy worm burrow 2 cm | ecosystem: Environmental > Aquatic > Marine > Coastal > Sediment | place: USA: Maine...
ACGGGGCGGACGCAATTCGTTCCACGCATCAGGGCCATCTGCAGCAATCTTGCGCAACACGGCATTGGTTAAGCCCTTCAAATGCCCGTAGTGTTTGTGCCGCGACACCAGTTCAACAAAGCTGTTGACGACGCCATGCGCGGCCTCGCCTGCACAAAGCTCGACAGTACCCACGCGCAATGCGTTGCGCACCGTCAGAGGCGGGTATTTCTTGAGGTGCTTTTGCAGCAACCGGTCTGCCCGTTCCATACCGCGCAGCGTTTCATTGGCCAGCCTTGCCGCACGCGCACGGTCTTCCGGCGCAAGCTTGTCCAAACTGCCAGCCCCCAATAGTTCGGCCATCAGACGGCCTTCGCCCAAAACCTGATCGAGCAGGTAAACAGCGCTGCGGCGGGCGGGTAATCCGGTATCGGCCATGCATCTCTCTTGGTTGAATTGTCTTACCCGGCTTGTCTGCGCGGTCAGGGGACGTATATCAATGCTCAGGCCCAAGGACAGAGCGAAATGACCGATACACCCGAAGAAAACGACCAACCTCAGGATTTGCCGCCGGCAGCACAACGCGCATTGGCTGAAGCAGAAGAGCGCCGTAAAAAGGCACAAGAACTTGAACTTCCACCCGAGCTAGGCGGCCGCGAGGGACCGGAACCCGTACGTTTCGGGGACTGGGAAAAAAAAGGAATCGCGGTTGATTTCTAGCGTCCGGTCCAAGGACCAAGATGCCAGCGTACGTGATACGGGTAGAAAACCCCTGAAGAATTAACGCAACCGGAACTCGGCCGAATCGCCTTGGCCTTTGTCAGACGTAAACTTGATCCGGTCACCGGCGGCCTGAACTTCCTGACAGTTGTATCCCAAAGCGTCACCCGCCCAGAACAAGTCCCGGCAGAAATAGCCTTCGCGCCACGTCCATTTTCCGGTCACGGGCCATGCCGCGCCGTAGCCGGAAATCTCGCCGCCTTCGGTCACTTCGATGTTGACGAACGGCCGTTTGAGTTCCTTGCCCTTGACCAGGGCCATAAACGCGTCCTGATCTTCCACTTTCGAGAATTCAGCCATGGCTGCGGTGCCCGCTAGAACGGCGGCGACTGTGGCATAAGACATATTCATCAAGCGCATCTGAAAGACCTCCGATAAAGTCGTTTAAAGGATATACGCAGAAGTCTTTGGCGCGGATCACTCTGCGTTGGGTCAGATGTGTTGCCGATCAGTTGTTTTTCAACCCCAGAACATCAAGCATATCGTAGGCTCCCGCAGGGCGACCACGCGCCCAAACTGCGGCCTTGAGCGCTCCGCGCGCAAAAACGGCACGATCAGTTGCCATATGGCGCAGAACAATCCGCTCACCTGTAGCGGCAAAAAGAACGTCGTGTTCACCCACGATGTCGCCACCGCGCACAGCCGTAAAGCCAATATCGCCTTTTTTGCGCGCGCCGGTGATCCCGTCGCGCGCTCGGTCCGCCACGTCGTTCAGGGCAACACCCCGACCCTCTGCTGCGGCCTCACCCAACATCAAAGCGGTTCCGGAAGGTGCATCGACTTTTTGGTTGTGATGCGCCTCGATGACTTCGATGTCGTAGTCTTCGTCCAAAGCGGCAGCGACACGTTTGGTCAATTGCACCAGCAGGTTCACGCCAAGGCTCATGTTGCCGGCGCGAACAATGGTGGCCCCTTCTGCCGGAACATCCAGTGCCGCAATCTCGTCATCGGTCATACCGGTTGTCCCGATAATATGAATGGCCTTGGCCCGCGCCGCCGCCCGAGCAAACGCGATTGTCGCAGTAGGCGCTGTGAAATCAATGATGGCTTCGGCCTCGGTTAACGCGACATCAATATCATCTGTCACAATCAATCCGCGCGCGGGTCCCCCCAGAGCTTCGCCCAAATCACACCCGATCCATGCATGGCCCGCCCGTTCAACTGCCGCCGACAATTCAACCTGATCAGACGCGTCTGCTGTTTCCACCAGCATGCGGCCCATGCGCCCCGAAACGCCTGTGATCGCGATTTTCATAGGATTGCTCATCATTTTCTCCCGCTTTCCGGCCTTACGACGCGTCTTAGCCTGCCAAGCAACGCTTGGCAAAGGGGCAGTGACAGCTTAGATGAAAGCTATGGCTAAGAACAAATTCCACGACGGCGACGGACCGTCCCAACGACAACTGCGTGTCGGCGAAACAATCCGGCGCGCTTTGTCCGATGTATTGGCGCGCGGCGACGTGCATGACACTGACCTCAACCGGCTCTCGGTCACTGTGGGTGAAGTACGCACGTCCCCCGACCTCAAGATCGCAACCGCTTATGTGTTGCCTCTGGGCGGCAAGGGTCAGGACGAAGTCATAGCACTTCTGGCCCGTAACAAGGGCGAACTACGCCGCTTGGTCGCGAAAAAGCTGACGTTGAAATTCGCTCCGGATTTGCGATTCCAACTGGATGAAACCTTTAACCGGATGGACGAGACGCGCGAAATGCTCAACCGCGCCGAAGTACGCCGGGACACAGATACCGAAACCGCAGGGGATACTGGCACGGAATGACACGTCTTTGGACGATGCTGCTTTTGCTTTGCGCCCTCGGGCCTCCGGCGGGCGCGGTGACCTGTGAAAAGGTTTCATTCCAAGGCGCTGACTACACCGTGTGCAAAGTAGATGCGCGCACGCAAAAGCTGTCGTTGTTCCTGCGCGATAACCAAGGCGATATTTACGGACAGTTTTCATCGATCAACAATGCCTTGAGTGAACGCGGCGAGCGGCTAAGCTTTGCGATGAATGCCGGGATGTACCACGAAGACAGATCACCCGTCGGCCACTACATTGAAAACGGTCAGGAAGTTATGCGCGTCATTCCGAACGCGGGGCCGGGCAACTTTGGGCTGCTGCCGAACGGTGTGCTTTGCCTGCGTGAAGGTCGCGCCGATGTGTTCGAGACGGGACACTACATCGCCGAAGCGCCTGCATGCATCCACGCGACGCAATCCGGTCCAATGTTGGTCATTGATGGCGCGCTGCATCCACGGTTTCTTGAAAACGGTACCTCGCGCTATATCCGCAACGGGGTCGGCACATCAGCAGACGGGGCGTCGGTCGTTTTTGTGATTTCCGAAGAGCCTGTGAATTTTCATAGCTTCGGCACGTTCTTCCGAGACCAGCTGCAGACCCCGAATGCGCTCTATTTCGATGGCAACATCTCGCGGCTTTATGCTCCTGTCATCGACCGCAGCGATTTCGGCTTTGCTCTGGGTCCGATCATAGGCGTGGTCGAACCTCTTGAATAAAGGCAAGACATCGTCACGTTGCCGAACTCGGGGCTGGGCAGCGCAGACATTGGCGGTTATGAGCCGGCGAACACCAACGTAAGGACAAGACATGGGACGCAAACGTAAAGGCCGCGATGTTTCAGGCTGGCTGATCGTGGACAAACCAGCCGGGCTCACGTCCTCGGCGGTCGTGAACAAAGTGCGTTGGGCGCTTGACGCGAAAAAAGCGGGGCATGCCGGCACGCTTGATCCGGATGCGACAGGCGTGCTTGCCATTGCGTTGGGCGAAGCGACCAAAACCGTGCCCTATGTTACGGACGCGCTCAAGGCCTACATTTTTACGGTGCGGTTGGGCCAAGCCACAAATACCGACGACGCCGAAGGCGAAGTCATCGCGACAAGCGACCTGCGTCCGTCCGATGACGACATAAAAGAAGCCATCAGCAACTTTATCGGTGATATTGAACAGGTACCCCCACAGTTCTCTGCCGTAAAAGTCGACGGAGAACGGGCATACAAACGCGCCCGCGATGGTGACGAAATGACATTGGACGCCCGTCCGCTGTTTGTAGAAAGCCTTTTGCTGACCGATAGACCGGATACCGATCACGCAACGTTTGAGATGGTCTGCGGCAAAGGCGGATATGTGCGCGCCATTGCCCGCGATCTGGGCAAAGCGCTGGGATGTCTGGGCCATGTCAGAGAGCTGCGCCGGGTCTGGTCTGGGCCATTCGATGCCGAAGACGGGCTAAGCCTTGAAACCATCGACAGCCTTGCCAAGTCACCGGATCTGGACACTCACCTACTGCCTGTTGAAATCGCTCTGTCCGATCTGCCGGAGTTGAAGACAACCGCAGAGGGGGCCACGCGCCTGCAAAACGGGAACCCCGGCATGGTGCTCGCATCAGATGTTGAATATGGCAATACCTGTTGGGCGTCTTATGACGGACGCGCGGTGGCCATCGGGATCTACAAATCCGGCGAACTGCACCCCACACGGGTCTTGCTGCACAGCTGAAATCGGAGCAACTGTTACAGAGCGTCGCAATGCTCGCGCGTCCGTCATCGTTTCGGGCCAATTGTTTCATCATATATTACAGAATTACCCCGGCAGGTAAGCTGTGCGTGAAGCTTCTTCGCACAGGCCAAGACCGTGCCCACTTCATTATCAACGGACACAGAATGATATTGAAAAGGACACTCCATCATGCAACGCACGCTCTTTACGATCCTCGCCGCAGGCGCTCTTGCCACAGTCGCTTTTGACGTTTTCGGGCAGGCGCTTAGCCCGCTTCTTGGGTATGCCAAGCTTGCCCCTGTCGGCTTGGCCGGCGCGACACTAAAAACCGTGTTCGGCGCGAACCCGTCTGGCGCTGCGTACCTTCTGCACAGCCTCACCGGTCTGGTCTTTTACGTGGTCGGCTATTTTGCTATCGCCCGCCCCGTACAGCGCGCAGTGCTACCCCAACTGCACTGGAGCATTACAGCAGCCGTTTACGGCGTCGCATTGTGGGTGTTTGCCCTCTACGGCATGGCGCACCTTGTTGCCGGCATGAAACCGTTCCTTGGCTTTACCGGCATCACCTGGGTCGCCCTCTGGGGTCACGTGATCTACGCCTTGGTTGCAGCGGCCGTGCTGGAAACACGCGGCGTGGTCCTGAACCTGCCCGAACGCCGCGCAGTTGCGATCGGCTAAAAACCAAACCCGTCACTAAGCCGCCTCTGAAAAGAGGCGGCTTTTTGCGTGCTTGATCCTCTTTACGAGGGCTGGCATGTCCGACGATATGGATATCCGACACCATCGCACTGACAACCTTTCGTCTGAAGCCGCTTATTCCGACTGCGGATCTTATCGCTATTGGTTGACGCGAAAGTGGACGCGCACGGGCGGCCTGATTAACTTTGTCATGCTGAACCCTTCAGTGGCAGACGAGCTTAAAAATGACCCTACGGTAGAGCGCTGCGAGCGCCGCGCGCGCATGCTGGGTTTCGGTGGTTTCTGCGTGACCAATATATTTGCTTGGCGCGACACGGACCCTAAAGCGATGCGCGCCGCCACAGCACCGGTTGGGCCCGAAAACGATCAGGTCTTGCTGGAAATGGCACAAAGCGCAGAGCAGGTCGTCGTAGCATGGGGTACACATGGTGCACACCAAGGGCGCGGCTCCGAGACCGCAGCGCTTTTGCGCAAGAATGGCATCGCGATGTTTCACCTCGGCCTCTCGCAAAAAGGCCATCCGAGGCATCCGCTTTATGTTCCCTACAGCATTTCACCTACACGCTGGAAATCGGGCTGACGTTAACTTTCTTGTCAGACTTTCCCAGTAAAAACGGTTTGTTCCGAGTTCTCGAGTTTTTTCAGGTGAGGTCGCACATGCTTTGGTTAGCTGGTCTGCTGGGTATTGTTGGCGCAGGTGCGGCCTCTTTCATTATTTCGCCCGTGGAAGATGAAGATGCAGTAGAAAGATCAGACGTTGCCGATGATGCACAGGGCGATCTTCTGGACCAGATTAAAGGGCTGTCAGAAAGTGACCCCGCCAGTGGCGAAACACTGCTGCAGCGGATCGCTCTGGACCCGAACAGGGCGGGGATCATCGATGAGCGCGGGCCTGATCCTCTGAACGAACCAGATGGGTACGACCGGATGATCGCAGGTCATGGCGACGCATTTCCAGACCGTGACCACGATGCTCCCATCATGTTGGGCGACTGGATTACCGAAGGACAACCAGCAGAAGTGTTGGACTACGAACCAGCCAAAGACAGCTTAATGCTGGTTTGGGATGATCTGGCCCCCGACGGTCATGAACCAACTGTTTCCGTAGAAAGAGATCCATTCGATGCAGAAGTGATGCATATCGTGATGAACGGGAAAAGCGTGGCCGAGATTTATGGCGACCCGGCGCTGTCCGTCGCAGATATCACGACTATTCCGCTTAGTTCTGCCTTGATCGTAGGGCTTGAACCCGCCTAATCGTTTAGGTGCGTGGATTTTCGGCACCTCTGCCGATTCAGTATTTGCCAAACCTGCCAATCCTGCTTATACGCGCCCTTCTGAGATCGGATTCTTCCGGTCTACATCCTCCATGGGCCTGTGCTGGACGACATCCCGGCCTGCGCCTTGACCCGTAACACTGATAATAGGAGACCCCGATGTCGATTACTGCTGAAGAAAAAGACCGCGTCATGAAAGAATTCGCGACCAAAGAAGGTGACACAGGGTCGCCCGAAGTACAGGTCGCTATCCTGAGCTCGCGCATCGCGACGCTGACAGAGCACTTCAAAACGCATAAAAAAGACAACCACGGCCGCCGTGGCTTGCTTAAGATGGTTGCGACACGTCGTAAGCTTTTGGACTATACCAAAGCCAAAGACGAAGCGCGCTACCAGGACCTTATCAAACGTCTCGGCCTGCGCCGCTAAACCGGCTGGCGTGTCTATGACGCCTTGTATTGAGCACTAAAAGATATTGAAACCGCGCCCATTCCGGCGCGGTTTTTTCGTTTTACGCGACTAAACCAGACAGCGGTCATATACACGAAAGACTATGTCCACTTAGAGCCCAATGTCACCAATGCTCCATATGGATTCAATGACCGCTTTGACTTTGGCTCGGACGAGCAATCGCCTGAACACTGTCTTGGCTTAATCACGAAGCGTAGGGTCAATGGTTTTTCGTGAGTGCACCAAGGTCAGTTCAGGTGTGCTGTTCTCTACTGCAAAGCATCTTCTGGCAGAACCCATTTGGGCAGCAGGTTGCCTACGCAGCTTTCGTCAAGCGATGCCTCTGGATCAATTATGAATTTCGCCGTCATGTCTTGCCCACATTTTGAATACAGGCTCGATCCGTGGCCGGCATTTGGAAAGATAACCACGCGGGCATTGGGCAGAGTTTCGGCCGCGAGGGCAGACCATTTCCATGAGGTCTGAGTGTCGTTGGTGCCACCCAAAGACAACACAGGCACATTGGATACGACCGGGGTGTGGAAATCCGGTGTGCCAACGGGCTTGAAATGGCTGCACGTCTCATAAAAGGCCGCGAAGTCAGCCACTGTGTCTGGTGTCGTGATGAGGTCATAGGGAAAACTGGCGACGACCGCGTTGTATCCAGCCAACGAGTTATACGGGAAATCCTCTTGGCAGGCATAAATCTGCAGCCCTAAATCGCTTTCGACGATTTGCTGGTACTTTGTGATTTCCTCGTCTGCGATAACAAATGTTCGCGTGATATCTGCATCACTCATCGCCGAGATCAGATCAAGCAGGGTGCGCCGTTCGGGCCCGATAATATGGCTGCGCACCCAATTGGACAGCACGGCCCGCGACGGCGCTGCTGTTTGCAGACGCGCATAATCCTGCATAGCCTGTTGCGCATCGGTGCGCGTCATACCCGCAAGCGCTGCGGTGGCGAGTCGGTCAAAGGCTTCAGCCACATTCACATTGACCCTGTTGATCGCAATATCGTGCTTAAGCTGGTCAAGCATGGTTTTGACGGTGTCATTCAGGCTTTGGCTCATCTGCGCGGATTGCACAATCGCCTCGGCCAACACCTGCTCATCCTGCGACAGCCGCGCGGTCACCCCGGCCATATCCGTTGATGCGCTTGCTGTGTCAGCTTCTCCGAACGTCTGGACGTACCAGTCGAAGGTTGTCGGGTCGCCGTCAGACAGTTCGTAAATGATCCGCGGCAAGAACCGGGTCAGATCATGCGCCCACGCCTGAGAAAACGAGGTGCGCGCGTTGATAACCGAATAGAGGACGTCTGCATTCACCGGCGAAAGGCCACGGACCGCAGGAATTGGATTGGCCTCAAGGGCTGCGCCCAGTTCCGCGAACTTCTGCTGCAGGTCGGGATAAGCCGCGTTGCATGCCGTATCTGCAGCGCATTGTTCAAACAGTGCATCCATCGCATCTTGGTGTGGCGGGAAGAGATCATCGTAAAGTTTGACCGTCGGCGGGGCGACACCATCAATGATGACAGATCGCACGCCATCGGGTGCTGTGCGCAAGACTTCCAGCGCAAGGCGCGTGCCGTAAGAAATACCAAAGATATTGTACGTGGGATACCCCAGTGCAGACATCACCGCCCGCACATCGCGGGCATTGTTCGGCGTATTGTACTGCCCAAGATCAGCCTCACTGGCGTAAAGCTCCTCGACACATGCCATGTTGAATGCAGTCATATCAAAGGTTTGGTCTGCGTCGGGATCAGCAACGCCTTCGACGCTGCGCGCGATATCCACAATGTGCTCCGCCATGTTATCATAGCAGCGCACGGTCTCAGACGAGAGCATCGCTGCGCGTTGATCAAAGCTGACTACATCGCGGTGCACCCGAAAATTGCCCAGAATGGTATCGGTCACCTGCGCGATAGACTTGAGCGCGCCGCCGGCAGGCCCGCCATGCAGATAGACCACAGGGTCATCGAACGGGTTACTTGAATGCGCGCGTCCAAGCACAAACCGCAGCGCAACCCTGCGGTTCTCTGGCATCGAATAGTCTTCAGGGACACTGACCGTTCCGCAGATCAAGCTGTGACCTTCCACGTCAAGGGGGCTTGTTGTTTCGGGGCACGCAATGATCTCAACCGGATAGTGCGGGTCATATCCACCGGCCCGAAGTGTATCGAATGCAGGGTTTGCATCAGTGCTGAGCAGAAGGGCGACGGCGGTAATAATTTGCTCGGGTGTCATAGGGTATCATTTAACGGAGCTCGTGCCATAAACAAGTCGGAACAAGTAGAACTGAAGCGGACCTTGAACCCAAACCTGTCAACATCGGCTTTGTCCGCGCATCTGACGTTTAAGAGGTACCGGCTCTTGCCGCCCGTCACTGCACCTGATTGAGTGCAGCAATGCTTACTTTTGCCGCTGCCGTATTCTTTCTTATCATCACTCCCGGTCCAGGTGTGCTCTCCACCGCAGGTGTTGGTGCCGCATTCGGTGCGCGGGCCGGAACGCGCTATGTCGCCGGTTTGTTCATTGGCACCAATCTGGTCTGTATCGCAGTTGTCAGCGGATTGACGGCAGTATTGTTGGCAGATGAACGGCTTCGCACGTTACTGTTTTTCGCATCCATCCTGTACCTGGCATATCTGGCTTTAAAGATTGCACTGGCCGGTAGCAAAGTTGCGTTCATCGAAAGACAGTCCCCACCGGGCGTGTTTGGCGGCATTGCGCTGCAAGCGATCAATCCCAAAGCATATGCAGTCAACACGGCTTTGTTCACGGGTTTCGGGTTCATGCCAACAAATTACCCGCTTGAAATTGCCCTGAAGTTTTTGATCGTCAATGCGATCTGGATTCCCATCCACTTTGCATGGCTCTGGCTTGGGATCACGCTGCGGCGTATGAGTTTACCGCATCGCACGCAGCGGGCGATTAATATCGCCATGGCGCTTTCGATGCTGTTGGTGGTCGCACTGGCCGCTTTCGCACAAAGCTGACATGTCAGAACTGCCCCTCCTCGCTCTTTCTGTCCGACAGCCCTGGGCCTGGGCCATCATTCACGGCGGCAAGGTCATCGAAAACCGCTCGCTTGGGTCTATCAAGGCCGGGCGCATGACAACGGGGCGCATCTGCATTCACGCAGCCAGTGGCATGAAGGAAGAAGAATACCGGTATGCGCATTGGCGATTGGCACAGCACGGTGTGGCCTGCCCCCGACCTGACATGCTGGTGCGCGGCGGGATCATTGGAACGGTGGACGTAACCGGCATCATCACGAGCTCTGACAGCGAATGGTTCAGCGGCAGCGCGGGCCTGACACTGGCAAACCCCGAGGCAATTGACCCGGTCCCTGCACGCGGCGCATTGGGTTACTTTGAATGGCACCGCGCAGTGTCTTTGGCCCCTGTCAAACCATGGATGAAACGCTTTGATCGCAGCAACGGCGATGACCAGACGCTTGCTCTGTTTCCCGACACCGGTCCAAGCTATAAATCAGCACCTGAAAAGCCGTGGAGCAAAGGCTGATCCATCTCTTTCCAAATGCCCTTATCTCGTGTATGTCCCCGCAATCTGAAAGCCGGCGCCCGGACCTCAGCGCCGCCAAAAGAAGATACCGGGGTCAGAGGGAATTCGCCCTCTATGCAATGGCCAATGGGCCAACACAGGAAACGTAGATGTTTAACGAAACGAAAAAATCAATTCAGTGGGGCGAAGAAACGCTTACACTGGAAACAGGAAAAGTGGCCCGTCAAGCGGATGGGTCGGTGATTGCAACACTGGGCGAAACCAGTGTCATGGCAAACGTCACCTTTGCCAAAAAACAAAAGCCCGGTCAGGACTTCTTTCCACTGACCGTGCATTACCAAGAGAAATACTACGCTGCGGGTAAAGTCCCGGGCGGTTTCTTCAAGCGCGAAGCGCGCCCCACGGAAAAAGAGACACTGACAGCACGTCTGATCGACCGTCCAATCCGCCCTCTGTTTGTCCCCGGCTTCAAAAACGAAGTTCTGGTGATGTGCACCGTTCTCAGCCACGATCTGGTCAATGACCCCGATATGGTTGCGATGATCGCGGCTTCAGCAGCTCTGACCATTTCCGGCGCACCCTTCATGGGCCCGATTGCCGGTGCACGCGTCGGTTTTGAAGATGGCGAATACATCCTGAACCCGACCGTCGACGATATGCAGGACTTGCGTCTGAACCCAGACCAACGCCTTGATCTGGTTGTTGCCGGAACAAAAGACGCCGTCATGATGGTTGAATCCGAAGCCTACGAGCTGACGGAAGAGGAAATGCTGGGTGCGGTGAAATTCGCACATGAACAGATCCAGCCGGTTCTCGACCTCATCATCTCGCTGGCAGAAGACGCTGCAAAAGAACCGTTTGACTTCGCGCCTGCGGATTACTCGGACTTGTCAGCAGCTGTGAAAGCTGCAGGCGAAACCGAAATGCGCGCAGCATTCGCAATATCTGACAAGCAGGAACGCACCACAGCCGTTTCGGAAGCGCGTGAGACAATCCTTGCGGCACTGACCGACGAGCAAAAAGAAGATCCGAACCTCGGCTCCGCAATGAAAGGTCTTGAGGCCTCTATCCTGCGCGGTGACGTTGTAAAAACAGGCAAGCGTATCGACGGTCGTCAAACAGACGAAATCCGCGATATCGTTTGTGAAACAGGCCTTCTGCCACGGACACACGGCTCGGCGCTGTTCACACGTGGTGAGACGCAAGGTCTGGTTGTAACCACGCTGGGCACCGGCGATGATGAGCAATTCATTGACGCACTGCACGGCAACTTCAAATCCAACTTCCTGCTGCACTATAACTTCCCACCCTATTCGGTTGGCGAAGCAGGTCGCGTGGGCCCTCCCGGACGTCGTGAAATCGGCCACGGTAAACTGGCTTGGCGTGCGTTGCAGGCGGTTCTGCCAGCGGCGACAGACTTCCCCTACACAGTACGGGTTGTATCCGAGATCACCGAATCCAACGGATCGTCTTCCATGGCGTCCGTTTGTGGTGGCTCCCTGTCCATGATGGATGCGGGCGTTCCGCTCAAATCTGCGGTAGCCGGTGTTGCAATGGGTCTGATCCTCGAAGAAGACGGATCTTACGCGATCCTGTCCGACATCCTGGGTGACGAAGACCACCTTGGCGACATGGACTTCAAAGTTGCTGGTACCGAAGCAGGGATCACTTCGCTGCAGATGGACATCAAGATCGCAGGCATCACGCCAGAGATCATGGAAAAAGCGTTGGCACAGGCCAAAGCCGGTCGTCTTCACATCCTCGGTGAGATGAACAAATCACTGACCGGTGCCGCGGACTTCTCGATCCACGCACCACGCATCGAGACCATGCAGATCCCAACGGATAAAATCCGTGAAGTGATCGGCTCGGGTGGTAAAGTGATCCGCGAGATTGTCGAAGTCTCAGGCGCGAAAGTGGACATCAATGACGAAGGCACCATCAAGATCGCATCGCCTAACGGTGAAGCCATCAAGAAGGCCTACGACATGATCCATTCTATCGTGGCCGAGCCGGAAGAGGGCATGGTTTACACCGGTACCGTCGTGAAAATCGTCGACTTCGGTGCATTCGTGAACTTCTTCGGCAAACGCGACGGCCTCGTGCACGTTAGCCAGATCGAAAACCGCCGCCTGAACCATCCTTCGGATGTTCTGAAAGAAGGTCAGGAAGTGAAGGTCAAACTTCTGGGCTTTGACGATCGCGGCAAGGTGCGCCTGTCGATGAAAGTCGTCGATCAGGAAACTGGCGAAGAGATCAAAAAAGAAGAAGAGAGCGAAGCGTAAGCGCGTGTCTTTTTGAATAAAACCGGCCCTTCCCTTAAAGGGGAGGGCCATCTAAGCCAAAATCAGTACTCAGGCTCATATGGCTCAGGACCGCACGACAAAGCATCTGTCGATTACAGTCGCTTCTCTGACCCGCAGACGCCCCGGCATGGTCGAGACGCTTTTAAAGTCGTGGGGCACCATGGCCCTTCCCGAAAACACAACAGTGCGCTGTCTGATCGTCGAAAATGACGATGCGGCTCAGGTTCAGGACTTAGTCGAAAGCTACACCCCCCTGCCCAACGGGGCATCGCTGGACTACGTTCTCGAAATCGATGCAGGTATTCCTTTCGGCCGCAATCGTGCCGCCAAGGAAGCCATCGCCCAGAACGCGGATTTGCTTGCATTTGTGGACGACGACGAAACTGTTGCACAAGACTGGCTTGTCAGGCTTGTCGCAGGCTACCGAGAAAGCGAAGCCGTTTTGCTGGGCGCACCGCTGCGGATGGCTGATCCGATTGACGGATTGAACCGGATGGAATTGATGATGCACAACAGCATCTCGGATGGTTACCGCCGGAAAGAAAAGCGCAACGCGTCGCTGACGACGTTGAACGAAGCCCCCCGCGTTACAATCGCCACAAACAACTGGATCGCGGAAACACGGCTTTTTTCGCAAGAAGGTTTTTGGTTCAACGAGGAAATGCGTTTCACAGGCGGCACGGATTCAGTTTTTTGCGCACAAGTGAAGGACCACCTGCTGACGCAGGAGGCATCATCTGGTGGAATGTAATTCCAGGTACTGCTTGATGACATCGTCAGTCACGTTCCCGGAGGTCGTCGAGAAATACCCACGCGCCCAAAAGCGTCTGCCCCAATACCG
>Ga0316191_10002504_pt1 | contig 13376 bp, 13 predicted proteins | sample Eddworburr2cm_MG_FD_204928 | JGI IMG/M metagenome (GOLD analysis project Ga0316191, IMG submission 204928) | Coastal sediment microbial communities from Maine, United States - Eddy worm burrow 2 cm | ecosystem: Environmental > Aquatic > Marine > Coastal > Sediment | place: USA: Maine...
AACCTTCGCGCGCATCATCACCGGTCATAGCAACTTTATTTTTCTTTGCCAGGCCGGATTCCTCGATATACTGATTCATGGTGCGTGTTAACGCGGCCCGGAACCCGGCCAGATGCGCTCCACCGTCCCGTTGTGGGATATTGTTTGTAAAACAAAAAACGCTTTCCTGGTAGGCGTCGGTCCATTGCAAAGCTACCTCGACGACTATGTCATTGGATTCACCCTGAAAATGCATAACTGTTTGATGTAAAGCTGTTTTTTTACGAGCCAAGTGCTCTACAAACGAACGTATACCACCTTCATATTCAAAAACATCTTCTTTTCCAGAGATCTCATCCTTCAGCTCGATCCGGACACCTGAGTTCAGGAAACTGAGCTCTCTGAGACGTTTGGCAAGAATATCGTAATGAAAAACGGTATCTGAAAAAACATCGGTACTGGGTAGAAAACGTATTTCTGTACCTGTTTTCTTGGTTTTACTCACCTTTTTAAGTGGTTCAACCGGCACACCCATTTTGTATGTCTGCTTCCAGACATGCCCGTCCCTGCTAATGGTTAAATCCAGGCACTCTGACAAGGCATTAACCACGGAAACACCCACACCATGCAATCCGCCGGAAACTTTGTATGAGTTATCATCAAATTTACCGCCGGCATGCAATACCGTCATGATGACCTCGGCTGCAGAACAGCCTTCTTCCTTATGAATATCAACAGGTACGCCGCGCCCGTTATCGGAAACACTTACACAACCATCCAGTTCTATTACAACCTTAATGGCATCACAATGTCCCGCCAGGGCTTCATCAACAGAGTTATCAACGACCTCAAACACCATGTGGTGCAGACCTGTACCATCGTCTGTGTCACCGATGTACATGCCTGGGCGCTTACGTACAGCATCAAGACCTTTTAAAACCTTGATACTGGTGGAATCGTATTCTTGCTTGCTCATATAGCCTCTTGGCTCCGGTTTATACAAATCTTTTGCCACCAGGTAATGGTGACAATAAAGGCTTAAATCATAAAGGGTTTGTATACTTTAAAACGCGATATATTATAGCACTGGAAGTCAATAAATGCCTGTTTTTTGCGGGTTTTTCGAGGTTTAAATCACAGGCCCCTTAACACACCCCTGTTCCACGTGAAACATCCTGTAACTGCTGTCACAGGACTCCATGGCAGTGCTTAGATCCGTACCTGTCAACCAGATCTGAACATTAAGCTCCAAACCTGCTTTTAAGACCTTTTCAAGATGCGCCCCATCCAGTTCAGAGGAAAGATCATCCAGCATCAATACCGGATTTTCCCCTGCTTCACTGATTAATTGCGCCTGGGCCATGATCATCGCTGCTGTCATGGCTTTCTGTTCACCACGAGACAAACGTTCTTTTGCAGAAACACCATCCAGGGCCAAATATAGATCAGCTTTATGTGGTCCCGGTCCGGTTGTTCCTCTTTCCAAATCTCGGGAATTTGCAGCATTGATAGCCTCTGCAAGACTTTCTCCGGACCAGCCCTTCCTATAACTTAATGAAATTCCTTCCAAAGTCTCATTAAATACTGGTAGTTTCTTGTGCAGCATTTTATTTAGTGAGGCGGCATGACGCTCACGGGCTAAATGCAGTTTTTCTCCCAATTGCGTAAACTGCGGGTCCAGACTTTCCACGACCATCATGTTTGACTGCCGTAAGGCAGCATTTCTTTGTTTTAAAACACGATTATATCGACGCCACAAAGTTAAAAATTCATGTTCCACGTGAAACACACCCCAATCCAGGTATTTACGACGACCATCGGGCGGTCCACTGACCAGGGTATGACTGCTAGGTTCCAGTAATACATAGGGTAATAAGCAAGTCAGTTCGCTAATCTGGGTAACGTCTTCACCAGAATGCCGCGCAGTCCAGTATTCTGCTCCCCGCTCCAAACCCAACCTGTGTGTTTCTCCGGATTGGCTTTCAACTGTACCAACAACTTGAAAGTGTTTGTTTTCCGGCCCGATCAGTGAAGTTATTTGACCTGATCTGAAAGAACGCCCTTTTGAGAGAACGGCCAACGCTTCAAGAATACTGGTTTTGCCTGCACCATTATCACCTACGAAACAGTTCAAACACGGGTCAAGTTCAATTTGTGTCGATGATATATTTCTTAAATTGTTGATATTAAGGGATTTTACCCGCATATCTTTGTATTGTCCGGGTCAAAGCTTAAGCGGCATAACCACGTGACGATTTACATCAGAGTCAGGTGCTGAGACCAGGCAACTGCTGTTCGCATCTTTTAATTCCAGTGAAACCTGTTCCGTATCGATCGCCATCAAAGCATCCAACAGATACGTCACATTAAAACCCACAGCCATTCGATCGAAATTAAATTCTGCTTCAATTTCCTCTACTGCCTCTTCATGCTGAGGGTTGTGGGCTATGATCTTTATGGTCGATCCCGCGGCTTCTAACCTGACGCCCTTGTATTTCTCATTGGAGAGGATGGCTACACGCTGTAGTGCGTGGATAAATGTGGCTTTATCTACAAGCATCTGCTTGTCAGCACCTACTGGTATCACTGCCTTGTAGTCCGGGAAACGGCCATCAATAAGTTTTGAAGTAAATGTCGTATGCCCTTTTACCAGCCTGACGTGGTTTCTGCCAATTGCCAATATGACTTCATCATCATCACCGGATAACATGCGTGACAACTCCATTACACCTTTTCGAGGCACGATCAGTTGCCGGTCACTATTGATATCCACACTACTTTCAAGATCACAAATGGCTAACCTGTGACCATCCGTAGCGATGGCACGTAATTGTTCTCCACTGAAATCAAATAAAAGGCCATTCAAATAATAGCGAACATCCTGGTTTGCCATGGCAAAGGATGTCTTATCCATCATTTTCTTAAGGGTTGCCTCTGCAACGGAGATGTTCTCGAGAGTTTCAACCTGATCGGTGGCCGGAAATTCGGAAGCTGGCAGGGTTGCGAGTGTGAAACGGCTGCGACCGGTGGATAGTGTCGCTTTATCATCACTGACACTGAAAGTAATGTTGGATCCATCCGGTAATGCTTTAACGATATCAACCAGCTTACGGGCAGGAACTGTTATGTCACCTTCCTGGGATACATCTGCTGGAACGGTTGATATAAGTTCTACCTCCATATCTGTTCCGGTAACAGTTAATTGCCCTTCCCTTGCAACAAGCATGAAGTTTGCCAACACCGGTAATGTCTGCCTACGCTCAACTACACCAACTACCTGGCTGAGTGGTTGAAGAAGAACTTCCCTGGATATAGTAAATTTCATACTCTGGTCCTTTTATTACTGTTCTTTATATATATATAGTAGTAGTAGTAAGCCTTGTTAATAAGTCTAAAATATTATTATTATCTTTATTTATCAATTATTTATATACACTTAAACCCTGTGTGAATCGTTAACTGAACCCTGTGTATAACTTGTGGAGCAAGTGGTGATTTAAGCAAACCGCATACTTATTCACAGTTTACTAAAGTCTTATACAGTAGTACTCCACAAACATTAGGCCGTTAGTAAACGTAACAACTTAACTTTATCTTCCCTCAAACGGCCATCAGTTTCACACAATTCATCAATTTTACGACAGGCGTGCAAAACTGTTGTATGGTCCCTGCCCCCAAATGCATCACCAATCTCCGGCAGGCTGTGCTGGGTTAATTCTTTGCACAAGGCCATGGCCATTTGCCTGGGGCGTGCAATGCTTCTGGGCCTGCGTTTGGATAATAACTCCGCCATACGTATTTTGTAATATTCACAGGCGGTTTTTTGAATATTTTCAATTGTAATCAATCGATCGTGTACGGTCAGTAAGTCTCTTAATACCTCACGTGTAAAACCTTCCGTGATTTCCCGCCCGGTAAACCGTGCATTGGCAATCAGGGTATTCAAGGCACCCTCAAGATCACGTACATGCGAACGCAAACGCTTGGCGATAAGAAAAGCAACCGGTTCATCCAGCTGCACACCTTTTTCCTGGGCCTTGTTCATCAAAATGGCAACCCGGGTTTCAAAATCAGGCGGCTCAATGGCAACCGTCAAACCCCAGCCGAAACGCGAACGAAGCCGCGCTTCCAATCCGTCGACCTCTTTGGGATAACGGTCACAGGTCAATACAATCTGCTGTTTGCTGTCAAGTAAAGCATTGAAAGTATGAAAAAACTCTTCCTGTGAGCTTTTCTTCCCTGCAAAGAACTGGATGTCATCAATTAACAGGGCACCGGCCGAACGATAGTGTTTTTTAAAGTTATCAATATCACCGTGGCGCAAAGCCCGAATCATGTCGCTGACAAAACGTTCGGAATCCAGGTACAGGACCCTGGTGGAGGGGCTCTGCTCCCGAATCATGTTGCCGATGGCGTGAAGCAAATGGGTTTTACCAAGACCGGTGCTGCCGTACAACAATAGGGGGTTGTAAGCATCTCCCGGCTTCTGGGCGATCTGTGATGCGGCCGCATAACCAAGCTCATTTGACTTACCCAGAACAAAATTATCGAACCGGTAACGTGGATCAAGACCCGTTGTTACCCTGGTTGTATCCATGGGTTGAGCGTCTTTGTTTCTTACGGCAGTTTCGGCAGGTAAGCCATCCACTATGTTTACGGTTTCCCTGGCCTTGCCCAGGTGTTCAAAAATATCCCGGATTCTTTCAAGATAGTGGGTGGAAATATGATCCCGGATATATGGATTCGGAGCAACCAAACGGGTCCTGTTTTTGCTGTTTACAACTTCAAGCGGGCGAATGAAGGTATTGAAGTCTTCAGAGGGTAGTTCCCGTTCAAGATGCTGAAGGCAAAGTTGCCAGATGTTTTCCGCCATGCCGCGTTCAAGCCAATTAGGTTTTATGTTTTTTAGCTCGATTACCAATTGGTAATAAATCGCTAAATATTTGTTATAATTCAGTTACTTACGAATAATCGTATGATGCAACGTGAAGCCATTATAGACGTGTACCAATATACCGTCGGATCGGCTCTTAGTCTAACGCGCTGTGGATAACTTGGCTACAGTTGAAAGCAGACCAAATGATAAAGCAAAATTCTCCCTCCAATTGCTTGAAAGATATGCTTATACGGGCTACTATTCGCCTCTTGTGTTGGCTGTCTGCTCCAGCAGGAAAACAGTCTTAAACAGTATTTATTGAGGTTTTTAAAAAATGAAACGTACTTTTCAGCCCAGCAATTTAAAACGCGCTCGCCGACACGGTTTCCGTGCCCGCATGGCAACCAATGGTGGTCGTGCTGTGATTAACGCCCGACGCGCTAAAGGCCGTAAGCGCTTATCAGCTTGAACCGTGCAGACCTGATTGTTCGTTAAGACCGTTGGAAGTGGTTTGCAAAAGCCATGTCAGAAAACCCGGTCCAGACAGATCAGGCAAACAAGCCCCCGATTTTAAATAGCACACAGGCCAGGAATCATGAAGTTTTCCAGGCAATCCAGACTGCTAAAACCGGCAGAATTCAAATTCGTATTTCAGCAACCCGTCCGGTCGGGAGACGATAGCTTTCGCATTCTTGCCCGGGCAAACGAAAAACAGCAACATCGACTTGGCATGGCTGTATCTAAAAAGGCCTGTGCCAAAGCCGTTGCCCGCAACCGTATAAAACGCGTGGTGCGAGAGAATTTTCGTACCAGCATGGCACAAGGGTTACAGAAATATTCAGGGGAATACGCACTGGATTTTGTTGTTATGCCGACCAACATGGCCGCAAATCAAAGCAATAAAACACTGGATGAGTCTCTATCGACTCACTGGCAAAGACTGATCAGGAAAGCCGGAGACCAGGATAATGGAAGCCGGCAAGACCAACTAAGGACACAGTTATAATGGCACAACTTCGCCCGATTCTGTTCATGGGACTACTGGTTCTTTCCTACCTAATGTGGGTGGAATGGCAAAAAGACTATGGACCCCAGCCCCAGCCACAAAAACCCCAGCCACAACAGACAACCCAGGTTGCCAGCACATCTTCTATCGATATACCGCAAATGTCCGGCGAAACGGACAAATCAAAACCCACAGCGGGTGATCTGCCGGACGTGAATACCGGTACCAAGGGTATTGATCTGGAAGCGGATTTACAGGTTGTCATGAAAGGTGAAAGCGGGGTACTGACCGTTACGACCGATGTATTGGAAGTGGGAATCGACCTGGTGGGCGGCACGATGGTGTCGGCAAAGCTTCTGAATTACCCGATCGAACTGGAAGTGCCTGAAATCAAGGTTAATTTACTAAACAGCTCGGGCCTGGAGATGTTCATAGCACAATCTGGCCTTTTGAGCCGTGAGGCAGCACCCAACCACACCAGCAATTACCAGTCAGAGAAGATGGAATACGCACTGACACAGTCTGCAGATGAAATTCGCGTTCCCCTGACATGGGAAGACGGCAGTGGAATTCATGTAACCAAGACATTTATTTTCAAGCGCGGAAAATATGACGTCACCGTGCGGCACACGCTTTCCAATGAAAGCAGTCAAAACTGGTCCGGCAGTCGCTACGACCAGCTCCAGCGTGCGGTGCTACTGGACAGGGATGATGGTGGATTTACCAACCCGGGCCGGTACAGTTTTTTTGGCATCGGATTCTACAGCCCGGATGAAAAATTCGAAAAAGTAGATTTTGATGATGTTGCCAGTGAGCCGTACAAGCGCAGCTTCAGTGGTGGCTGGTTGTCCATGGTGCAACACTATTTCTTCGCCGCCTGGATTCCACCCGAGTCAGAGGTTAACAGTTATTCGACCCAGTTTTTTTCACCGGACGGATTCCCGCGTTATATTGCCAGGGCTGTATCACCGTCTGTTGATGTTGCAACTGGCACCAGTCATGAATTTGAAAGCCGTTTGTATGTCGGGCCAAAGTTGCAGGATGACCTTGAGGAAATAGCACCGGGATTGGTCTACACAGTCAATTACGGCATCTTTACCGTATTTTCAAAGCCACTTTTCTGGTTGCTGTCCAATATTCATTCTGTGGTTGGTAACTGGGGCTGGGCCATCCTGTTATTAACAGTGTTGATCAAGCTTTTGTTTTTCAAACTCACAGAAGCCCAATATCGTTCTATGGCACGGATGCGGAAATTGCAACCGCGGATTGAGCAGCTCAAGGAACGCTATGGTGATGACCGCCAGCGTATGAGCCAGGCGATGATGGAAATGTACAAGACTGAAAAGGTCAACCCATTGGGGGGTTGTTTGCCTATTCTTGTACAAATTCCGATCTTTATCGCACTGTACTGGGTGTTGCTTGAGTCGGTCGAACTGCGCCAGGCGCCGTTTATTCTGTGGATTGATAACCTGACCGCGCGGGACCCGTATTTCATCCTGCCGGTGCTCAATGCAGCATTCATGATGATGACCCAGCGTCTCACACCCACGGCGGGTATGGATCCATTGCAGAGAAAAATTATGCAATTCATGCCGATTGGTTTCTCTTTCATGTTCGCGTTTTTCCCGGCCGGCCTGGTGCTGTACTGGGCAACCAATGCAGGCCTTTCACTGGCACAGCAGTGGTATATCACGCGGAAAATTGAAGCCACGACTTAAGCTGCCGGTTAACCCACCAGTTAACCTTGGGTTGTTAATCCATTAAGCTGTGACCATGGAGGGTCATAGCTTGCATTCATATAACAACGAAACCATTTGCGCCATTGCTACACCACCCGGTGTGGGCGGGGTAGGTGTGATTCGAATTTCCGGTCCATTGAGTATATCCATCGCAAAACAGTTGCTGGATGTTTCCTTGCAACCACGAAAAGCCCATTTCGCCAGGTTTCTTGATGAGCAGGGCAGGACACTGGATTCCGGAATCGCCATCCTGTTCTCTGCGCCTGCGTCCTTTACCGGCGAAGATGTTGTTGAACTGCAGGGACACGGCGGTCCGCAGATCATGCAAATGTTATTATCGAGAGTGTTGTCACTGGGTGCCCGTATGGCACATGCCGGAGAATTCTCCGAAAGGGCATTTCTGAACAATAAACTTGACCTGGTCCAGGCCGAAGCGATCGCCGACCTTATTGAATCCAGTACCGCAGCATCTGCGCGCGCTGCGCAACGTTCCCTGGAGGGTGTTTTTTCCGACCAGGTAAACCAACTCCAACAGGAATTGATTGATTTACGTGTTTTCGTGGAAGCCGCGATGGATTTCCCGGACGAGGAAATCGATTTTTTGACCGACAGCGATGTTTTGGAAAGACTGGTTGGGGCAGGGCAGCGACTCCAGACATTGCTGGAACAGGCCCACCAGGGGCAGTTGCTTCGTGACGGTATCAATATAGCCATTGCGGGCTTACCCAACGCGGGTAAATCCAGCCTTTTGAATGCATTAGCGGGAAAGGATTCGGCAATTGTTACCGATATTCCCGGCACGACCCGTGATGTATTGCGGGAATACATATCCCTTGATGGTTTACCCGTCCACGTTGCCGATACAGCCGGCATCCGGGAATCCCTGGACCAGGTTGAGGTAGAAGGCGTTCGCCGGGCGCGGGCAGCGCTGGCGGTTGCCGACCTGGTTCTGCTTGTAATCGATTCCACCCATCCGCTGGAACCTCAATGGGCTCTGAGAGAGGAAGTACCCGGAACAGTTCCCTGTATCGAGGTATACAACAAGGTTGATCTGACAGGCAGTAACGCCGGTATGGACGAGGATGGTTTGAGAGTGCGGGTGTCCGCCAAAACAGGGCAGGGCCTGCAAAAGCTGAAAGACCTTGTTAAAAAAGTTGTGGGTGCCTCCACCAACCAGGAAGGCGTATTCTCTGCACGCACCCGTCACCTGGATGCACTGAAACGCACCCATTCTCACATCCAGGCCGGAAGTGAGCAACTACAGGAATTCAATGCACCCGAAATTCTGGCGGAAGAACTGCGTCTTGCACAGAAATCACTCGGGGAAATTACCGGTCAATACCTGCCGGACGACCTGTTAGGGGCTATTTTCTCGAGCTTCTGTATCGGAAAGTAGAAAGTCGGTGTATTTCGGATTGTAAGGAAAGGTAATAGTGCAACATTATGGGAATAAATCTTGTTAGTGATTCGTCTTGTTAGGTTGATGGTTGAAAAAAGCAGGATTTCGGCTGCACCAGGTAGCAGGAACTTGTCGCCGGTTGTGCTCGTTTTGGCGTGCGTCTTCATAATAGTGGGCGGCATTTCCGGGGCTTTCGGGGATGACACGCCGGCACGTGGAAAAGCGCTGGCCATGGAAAAGAGCAAGGGTAACTGCCTTGCTTGCCATATCATAGCGGACGGTAAACAGCCCGGTAATATAGGGCCACCCCTGATCGCTATGAAGGCGCGCTTTCCGGATTCTGAAATTCTGTTTAAGCAAATTTGGGACGCTACACAAAACAATCCTGAAACAAGGATGCCCCCGTTTGGACGGCACGGGATTCTCAGCAGGGAAGAAATCGTTTTGATCATCGAGTATCTATATACGCTTTGATCCAGCATCAGTTTTTTGGAGAAGGTTTTATGCAACAAACAAGAAGACTCTTTTTGAAAGGCAGCATGGCCCTGTTGGCGTTAGCAAGTCTGCCCAGGACCTTACTTGCAGCGGTATGGCCGAAAGATTCTTTCGACTCAACCTCGGCAAGCGGGGCGCTTAATGCCCTGTTAGGTGCCGATGTTACGACCCCAAGCGACCAGATAGCGATGAAGGTTCCGGAAATAGCTGAAAACGGAGCCGTGGTGCCGGTTTCAATTACCACCAGCCTGGAAAACGTCGAGTCGATTAGTATCGTGGTCAACAAAAATCCCAGGCCGTTAGCCGCGTCATTTGAAATTCCGCCAGGTACTTTGCCAAAGATAGCATGCAGAATAAAAATGGGTGAGACCTCTGAAGTCATGGCTGTGGTCAAGACCAGCAGCGGGATATTCAGTACAAGCAGAGAAGTAAAAGTCACCATCGGTGGCTGCGGTGGTTGATAGCTCAACAACAGGAACGAAGTAATGGCCAATCAGATAAAGATCAGTGCAAAACTAAAAGGTAGTGTTGCGGACGTTAAAAGCCTGATGCTGCACCCGATGGAAACAGGCGCACGCAAGGACCCGGATACGGGTAATACGATCCCTGCCCACCACATCACCCAGTTGATTTTTACCAACAACGGCAAACAGGTTATGGTTGCCAATTTCAGTACCGCGGTTTCCAAGAACCCGTTCTTTGGCTTCAGTTTTGATGGTGCCAAGGCAGGGGACACATTGAAGGTGAGTTGGGTTGATAACAAAGGCGAAACAGCCGAGCTCGAGACACAGTTGGCGTAGATTTTTGCGCCGCTGGAAGAATTTGGTCATGGTAAGGCTAGCCGCCGGCTGCTTGATATTCGTCGCAACCGTGATGGTATATCAGGACGCCTTTGCCGGGCCGGCTGAAGACAGGCAAGCATTCGTTGCGTATTTTGAGTCACGTTTCCCCAATATTCCTTTTGATGAATATGCCAACGGAATCTATGCAATAGACCAGGACGCCCGCGAGCAATGGCAGGAAATCGAGACTTTTCCACCGTATGAATTCACCATCGACCAGGGCCGGGATTTGTGGGAAGCAAAATTCCCCGACGGCCAGATGTATTCGGATTGTTTTAATGGCGCCGAAATCGGCGTTCGGCAGTTCTATCCACGCGTTGACCCACAAAGCGGAGAGGTTGAAACGCTGGCAACAGCCATTAACCGGTGTCGCGAAAAACACGGACAAGCCAGCCTGAAATATGGTGGTGACGAGATAGTCGCGCTGTCGGCTTACATGTCGTTTGTTTCCAGAGGCCAGCCAATCAACATAAGTGTTTCCAGTGATGAGCCCCGCGCCTTGGCCGCCTATGAAGATGGCAAGCGTTTTTACTACACAAAAAGAGGTCAACTAAACTTTTCCTGTGCCGATTGCCACGTAGCTTCGGCCGGTCAATATGTGCGGGCGGATAGACTAAGTGCAAGTTTGGGGCACCCGACGCATTTTCCTGTTTATCGCTCCAAGACCGGTGGTATGGTTTCACTTCACCAGCGGTTCTCCGGTTGTGTTCGTGATGTTCGGGCAAAGCCATTCGCACTGCAAAGCAGGGAATTCAGAAATCTCGAATATTTTCTCACCTACATGAGTAACGGGCTCGGGGTAAATGGACCGGGTGCGCGTAAATAATGATATTGTCATGAGCTTAAAAACCCTTTCAATCATCACCCTGGCCTGTGTGTTTATCGCGACCAAATCAGTCCGGGCGGAAGATGTGGGCGGGTCGAGCTGTTCAATGCCCGGCGTGGGCACACAGATCAAAGATATAAAGGGCAGGGTGCTGACACATGAAGAATTGTTTAAGCAGTTATACGATGAAGCTGAGTGTCTGAGGCGGGCAGCTGCAGCCGCAGGAGCCGAGTGGCTGGAAACAGAAACTTTGTTGCTTCGGTCACTGGAGGAGGCTGACGAGCAGCGATGGGACAGCGCTTTGGCGTTGGCAGAAAAAGCACGCTTCCAGGCAGGGCAGGCCTTGCGCCAGGCGGAACACGAGGTGGAGGCCTGGAAACATCGGGTTGTTAAGTAAATCAGCAGTCTCGCTGGTTAGACCAAAATAGTGCGGAGAGAATAAGTATGGAAAGACGTGAGTTTCTGCATATGCTGGCAATGGCCGGCGCGGCTATTGGTGTGAACGCGTGTGCGACGGGCAAGAGCCCTCTAAGCCCGGATATATACGCCGCAAGCTCATTCGGACAGGCGCGCTTGATGCACTTTACGGACTGCCACGCCCAGTTATTGCCGGTCTATTACAGGGAACCAAACGTCAACCTTGGGTTTGGAAGCGCCTATGCGAAACCACCACACCTGGTGGGAGACGCATTACTTCAGTATGCGGATATTCCGGCCAACAGCCGTTTTGCGCATGCGTTCAGCCACCTTGATTTTGTTGATGCTGCACGGCGTTATGGCAAGGTTGGCGGGTTCTCACATCTGCAAACACTGGTCAAGCGTCTGCGCTCGGAGGTTGGTCCGGGCAATTCACTTTTACTTGACGGCGGGGATACCTGGCAGGGCTCCGGCACCGCCAACTGGACACAGGGAGAGGATATGGTCGGTGCCTGTAACCTGCTTGGTGTTGACGCGATGACCGGACACTGGGAGTTTACTTATAAGGATACCGGGGTCGCCGCTAATATTGAGGCCTTCGGGGGTGTGTTTGTTGCGCAAAATATCCTGCTCAAAGAGGAAGCCCTGTTCGAAGGCGTCCCGGCGTTTGACGAGGATAGCGGTCACGTCTTCCAGCCATATGTGTTGCGGGAGATAGGCGGGCGGGCCATTGCAATCATCGGTCAGGCTTTTCCGTATACACCGATCGCCAATCCCGCGCGTTTCATTCCGGACTGGACATTCGGAATTCGCAGCAGCGAACTCCAACAACTGATTAATAAAATCAAACAGCAACACCGGGTTGATGCCATTGTGTTGCTTTCGCATAACGGGCTGGATGTGGATTTGAAGCTGGCCGGTGTTGTCTCCGGTCTGGATGTGGTCCTCGGCGGACATACCCATGATGGTGTTCCATTGCCGGTTATGGTTCAGAATCAGGGTGGTAAAACCCTGGTGACCAATGCCGGTTCCAATGGAAAATTCCTGGCCGTACTGGATCTCGACTTTGGAGACAATGGCATAAGGGACTATCGTTACCGCTTGTTGCCGGTTTTTTCAAACCTGCTTGAACCCGACCAGGAAATGGAAGCGTACATAACTAGGGTCCGTGAGCCTTGGCTTGATCAATTACAGGAACCGCTTGGTGTGGCGGAAGAGTTGCTCTACCGGAGGGGGAACTTCAACGGTACATTTGACCAGGTCATTTGCGATGCCCAGCGGGTGGTCGGAGATGCCCAGGTTTCCTTGTCCCCCGGGTTTCGCTGGGGCACCACCGTTTTACCGGGGGATACCGTGACCATGGAGCGGATCCTTGATCAGACCTGTATTACCTATCCGGAAACCTATGTACGGGAGATGAGCGGGGAACAGATCAAGTTGATACTCGAAGATGTATGTGACAATTTGTTTAATCCGGATCCATTTTATCAGCAGGGTGGGGACATGGTCCGTGTCGGCGGTATGAACTACGTGTGTGAGCCACAGGCCGCAGCTGGAAAGCGGATATCGGAACTGACGCTGGATGACGGAACAGCGATCGAAGCCAGCAAAAATTACAAGGTTGCAGGCTGGGGAACAGTCAACAGCAAGGCGCCGGGCCCACCAATCTGGGATATCGTGGCCGAATACCTGAAAGATCGGAAATCGACCCGCATTGACCGTCTCAACACACCCGTCCTGAAAGGCGTTGGCTCAAATCCGGGTTTGACGGACTATAATGGCTCGCCCTGAGGAGGC
>Ga0316191_10002507_pt1 | contig 13373 bp, 10 predicted proteins | sample Eddworburr2cm_MG_FD_204928 | JGI IMG/M metagenome (GOLD analysis project Ga0316191, IMG submission 204928) | Coastal sediment microbial communities from Maine, United States - Eddy worm burrow 2 cm | ecosystem: Environmental > Aquatic > Marine > Coastal > Sediment | place: USA: Maine...
CACAGCGTGCAGAACGTGGTTATGACGACGAAGCTTTCATTCAGGAGTTTCGCCTTGTGTCGAATTCGGCAGATAGTAAGGTCGACTGGCTGGTTGGCGCGTATTACATGGATCAGGACAACAGCGTTTATCAGCTTAGCTATAACCCGGGTATGAACCTGTTCCATCGGGCTTGCGTCGACACCGGTGTTCCCGCTGCTGATCCTGCGTGTGATGGATTCTGGCCAGCGGCGGTCTACCCAGGTAGTCAATTGACGGAAATCGACTTTGAATACATCCGTGATACGAACTACAAGGAAACGGCTCTTTATGGCGAGGTGACTTATCACGTCTCGGATACATTTCGTTTGACCGGCGGTTTGAGAGCGTTTGACAACGAAACTGTCAATGACGTGGTTCTTGGCTTCCCACTAGGAGAGGGCGCGGTCTCGCCCATGGCGCCGCAGTCGAAGGACAGCGATAGCGACGTGTTGGTGAAAGTTAATGCGTCCTGGGACCTGAGTGAATCCAGTATGCTTTATGCCACGTATTCGGAGGGCTATCGGCATGGGGGCGCTCAATCGTTGCCAAGTGTGGACGATGGCGACCCGTTTGGAGAACCCAATGTAGAGAGCCTCCGCACCTTTGAGTCAGATTCCGTTACAAACTTCGAAGTCGGTATCAAGGGTGGCCAGGACAATTTCCGCTATACCGCTTCGCTGTTTCAGGTGGACTGGGACAATCCGCAGCTGAACACGGTCTCGGCGTGGTGGGCTTTCTATGTGGCAGCCAATGGCGACAAGGCATCGACTCAGGGAATTGAACTCGAGTTAGAAGGGCGTCTAATGGACAGTTTCCATTACCGCGTCGGTTATACCCACGTCAACGCAGAATTGGACAAGGATTTCCTTCAGCCGCAGACAGGCGAAGTGGTTGCTCCGAAAGGGTCGACTTTACCGGGCGCACCTGGCGACACGCTTAGCGCCAGCATTGATAACAGCTGGGAAATCAATTCGGACATGGACCTCATTGCCGGGCTAAATGTCTACTACCAAAGCGATTCGGAGAGTTTTATTGATCAGGCTAGCCCGATCAACGAGACTTTTGATTCGTTTACCTTGCTGAACGCAACACTGGCGCTTAGTGCGGATAACTGGACTGCCATGCTTTACGCCAAGAACCTGACGGACGAATCAGGGGCGTCTGGCGGCTTCTCCGCCACCGACTGGAGCTACGATACCGGTGTATTCGAGAATTGGTACGGTAACGGCAATCGGCAGTTTATCGTGCAGCCGCGGACTATCGGCTTGAAGTTTGGCTATCGGTTCTAGCTGTAAGCGTAGCTAAAATATCATCACTATGAAGCTCAAGAAGCCCGGCACATTGTGCCGGGTTTTTTTGTTCGCTTTGTATCTAGTATGTTAGCCACTATGAATCCAGAGCAATCTGATAAAAGCAGTTTCGAAGCGGCAAAGGCCCTGGAAGGTCGCGTGTGGGACCTGATGGGGCAGAACGACGCCAAACAAGCCATTGCTGAGTGCGAAAAGCTCAATCGACAGTTCCCCGAGTTTGGATCCGGATGGCATACGACGAGCCATCTGATGCTAAGGCTGGGCAACGTTCCAGCGGCACTTGCTGCTATCGAGCGAGCAACATCCATAGACTCCGGGCAAATTGACTGGCAATTGCAAAAAGCAAAATGTCTTGCGCGGCTTGGTCGGGTCGAGGAGGTCGATGCCGCGGTCAAGGAACTGTCGGGCCATGAGATGAGTACGGCTTATCAGTGCTCTGCTCTGGCTTTGCTGCTAACGCAACTTGGTTCACGGGAGGACGCGGTCGACCTTTATCAGAAGGCGATCAAGTTGCAGCCAGACAATGCGAGGCACTACTACAACATCGCTTGCCTGCAGCGTACCTTGGGCGATATCAATTCGGCCGAACGGAATTTTGACAAGACGATCAGCCTGGATCCTGCCGATTACGAGTCCTACAAAGTTCGATCAGATCTACGTCGGCAAACAGCAGAGCGCAATCATATCGATGAACTCGAGCAGTTATTGGGGGCAGAAATCAAGGATAAACGTGGTCGAGTTCAGCTTTGCTATGCGGTGGCAAAAGAGTTGGAAGACCTGGGCGAAGCAAAACGCTCATTCGATCACCTCAAGTCGGGTTCGGATCTCCGACGCAAGTTGATGAAATACGATGTCGAACGAGACCTGGAAACTATCGAGGCCATAAAACGAACATTTGGACACGCGGTCTTTGGTACTTCCGCCGAAGGCAGCGATAACTCCGAAGCGATATTCATCCTGGGAATGCCACGTACCGGGACGACCTTGGTCGAGCGCATTCTGGCGAGTCACTCCGACGTATTCGCAGCGGGTGAGTTGAACAATTTTGCCGCGCAACTGATGACGATGATGCGTGCACAAAATGCCGACAAGACGTTGTCTCGCGATGAGATCGTGGAATGTTCAGCAAAACTCGACTTCAGGAGTCTTGGCGATTCTTACTTGAGTAGTACTCGGCCATTTACTGGCCACACGCCGAAGTTTATCGACAAGATGCCGCTCAACTATCTGTATGTGGGCCTGATACATCTGGCGCTACCCAACGCAAAAATAATAAACCTGAAACGGAACCCTCTGGATACCTGCTACGCAATTTACAAGCAGTTGTTCGTCGATGCCTATCCGTTTTCCTACGACCTTGAAGAACTAGGGCGTTATTTTGTGGCTTATCACCAATTGATGGAGCATTGGAACGCCGTGCTGCCGGGTGTTGTTCATACGGTTGAGTACGAAAAACTCGTGGGCGATATCGAAACCGAGTCCCGTCGGCTACTCGAATTTTGTGATCTCGATTGGCAGCCGCAATGCCTGAAGTTTTACGAAAACAGGGAAGCATCAACGACTGCCAGCACAGTGCAGGTGCGTCAGCCGGTTTATCAAAGCTCGGTCGGCAAATGGCGTGACTATGAAAAACAAATGCAGCCGGTTGTGGAAATCCTGCAGCAGGCCGGTGTACTTCAGGATACAAACGCTCAATAGCTAATAGGCGTATTAATGAGAAATAAGATATTTCCGGTTGCAGCACCTAACGGTGAAATTGCCCGCGTTTTGCTTGCGTTCCTGGCGACGGCAGGCTTGTTCTATGTGAATATCATGCCGGCGCTCGTCGACGGGCTCATTGAGGGGCTGGGATTCAGCAACCGCGAGGCGGGATTCGTGGGATCTGCCAATGTCTATGGTGCGGCGTTGGGTGCGTTCAGTGCTGTATTCGTCGTCAAGCGTATCAACTGGCGAGTTGCTGCTGTCTTTTTGCTGTTCGGTCTAATGGCTTTCGATTTCGCGTCGATGTATGTAACGAATGCCAATACGCTAATCGGTACACGATTTGTTCATGGTTGTGTTGGTGGGTTGCTCGTCGGTATTGGATTTGCGGTTATTTCCAGGACGACGCATGCGGATCGTACATTCGGATATCTGTTGACCATTCAGTTCGGCCTGGGCGGTCTTGGGCTGATATACCTGCCCGGTTTGGTGCCTCAATACGGAACGACAGCGCTATTCCTGTCACTCGTTTCGTTCAGTTTTGTCACCTTATTAATGTTGCCATTCCTCTCTGACTACCCACCGAAGGAAAAGACCAGCGTGGCAAGCTCACGCAATAACCACAAGAAATTGGCGGCGATGGCGTTATTGGCAACGTTCTTATTCCAGGCGGCGAATATGGGTATCTACGCGTTCGCAATAGGCATCGGTAAGCACGCCATGCTGGAAACCAATTTCATTAGCAGTGCACTTGGCATCGCCGCCTGGGTCGCGATTGCGGGTTCGATTTTAGTCATCTTGATGTCGACGAAATTCGGGCGCCTTTTTCCGGTCGGTATAGCCATTGTTCTGACCGCATTTGGTATCTGGTTGCTGCATTTTAGTGATATCAAACCAGGTGGTTGGGAAACATCTGTCTATTGGTGGTCGAATGTACTGGTTGGAATTACCTGGGCGTTCGTCATCTCCTACCTGCTTGGTATGTGTGCCGAATTCGATTCGACCGGGCAGATGGCGGCGCTGGGTGGATTCGCATCCAAGATGGGTCTTGCTTCAGGTCCGGCGGTCGCTGCAATGGTTGTCGGACAGAGCAACTACGGTCTGTTGATTAACATAGCGATCATTGCCCTCATCGGATGCGTGCTGGTCATGATTCTTCCGGCGCGGGCGCTAGATCGCGAATCGAGCGACTAGCACGACAACTAAACAGGCGTATTCATGAAGTACGGTAAGGCGATTCTCGCGTGCTTGGCACTGCTGCTTCAGGCTTGCGACGAAGCTCGATTGCCTGGTGAAAGTTCGAGAATGCTCTCGTATGACTTGCTAATGGGCAGCGCTGCTATCGATGCGCCAGTTGCGCTCTCAGAATTTACTCCTCCATCTGACGCCAGGGCGGCAAGCAATAATTTATCCGGCCGTTTGATCCTTGCGACTGACTCCCAATCGAACGACTTCAGGATGATTGTCGACGAACTGAATTTCGCAGACCTCGACCGGCCCGGTATGCAGGAGTTGCCACCGTTCGATTTCGATTTCGTTCAGGACGGTGACTATCTGGTGCCGATGCAGCAGGGCCCGATCAGTAACGAACACAATTGGTGGGAATTTGTCTTGCTACCTGGAAAAGTCTGGGACGAAGACTCCGATAAGGGCTTTTCCCGGGTTGCATTACCATTTGCACTGAAGGAACGTCGCGAAGATTGTATCCACAATGGCCTGATGAGCTTTCTATTTAATGATGCTGGGGGTATTTCCAATGTTGCCTTTCAGATCAGCAATCAGACTTGCAGATACCTGCAGTTCGAAATGCGCGGGACGCTACATGCAAAGTACGAGCCGCGTGAAGCAGAGGGTGGCGCCGAAGTAGTCGCTGCTGCCGTTGCGAACAGGGCGGGCCGGATGCCACAACGCCAAATCGACTTGCTTCCAGAGTTTTTCCCCGGCGCCGACCCTTCACAGTTCGGCTCGGTCGATGAAATCGAGTCGGGCGATATGTCCGTTTTTGGTTTCATCATAGATGGCATTCATTACGTCGGCGGTTGCGATACTCCGCATGGCAAGTTTCCGTATTGCGATGAACTGGCGCTCCCGTCCTACTCCACGGCCAAGTCACTGGTTGGTGGGCTCGGGCTAATGCTCGCTGAAAAAACATATCCAGGTACAGCTATTGCGCAGATCAAAGACTATGTTCCTGAATGCAGTGGCGATTGGGATGGCGTCACAATCGAGCATGCGCTTGATCTTGTAACGGGCCACTACGATTCGCCTGATCCCCATGCCGATGAAGACGCTGCAATCGTCAGTCGATTTTTCCTTGGAGAAGACCATGCGACGAAGATCGATTTCGCCTGCAATGAATTCCCTCGGAAATCAGATCCGGGCGAACATTGGTCGTACCAGACATGGGCGACTTACCTGGCCGGCACCGCGATCAATAATCGTCTGAAGTCGATCAACGGCAATCAGGCGGATTTTTATGACGACCTTCTGGTTGAGAAACTTTGGAAGCCCCTGGGTCTAAGTCTGTTAGCAAGACAGACACGTCGCACAAATGATGAGGTTGCTCAACCGTTCACCGGGTTTGGGTTAACCTTCGTTCGTGATGACGTCGCCAGGCTCGCGCAGTTTATTGGCGTAGACGATGGTCGGTTGAGGGGAGAGGAAGTTCTTGACCGACGCCTGTTTGACGCAATTAAACAACGCAATCCCGAGGATCCTGGTATGCAGGCGGAACTTGAGGCTATTCGCTACAACAATGGTTTCCGAAGCTTCAATGTTGCCGACGTCATCGGATGCGATAAGCCGATATGGTTAGTAACTATGTCAGGTTTCGGTGGAATCAACATCGTTCTCTTGCCGAATGGCACGGCGTACTATTATTTTAGCGACGGTAACGTTCACCGTTACATGAAAGCTGTTCGCGAATCGCATCGGATTCGACCGATGTGCCCGGAAAATAAGTGAAAGACTGTAATCAATGCGGCAAGTGTTGCACAAACTATGGTGGCGGTGATCTCTCCGCTACGGCCAGGGAAATTGACTGGTGGGAAACCCACAGCCCGGAAATTGCCAGCTACGTCAGCAATGGCAAGATATGGGTGAGCCCCGTCACGGGGAAAACCATGGACAGGTGCCCCTGGCTGCGCAAGCTGCCCAGGCAAAATAAATACATCTGCCGCATCTATTACAACCGTCCGGACGACTGCAAACACTACCCGGTCGATATCGAGCAAATGGTCAAGGATGATTGCGAGATGCTTGAAGCTAATGACCTTCGCAGGCCAAAACAAGCACAGATAACGCTGGACAGGCTTATGTCTGATAGCCGACCTCCTGTGAAGCGCTAAGCGCGTTGCCGAACTGCGAACTCCGTTCCGCGGAAGTGTGAACTGATCGACACGGCCGGATGACTTCGATCGTCTAATCTGCAAACACTATGGGCAGTGTTTTTGGAGTTTAGTCATGAAAGTTACACGATTTACAAAACTGCGCAGGGCGGCGGTACTCGCCGTACTTGCAGGGTCTTTGGTCGGACCGGCGGCGTATGCCGATTCCGGCTTTTATCTCGGTGCGAGCCTTGGCGATGCAGCTGTCGAAGTTGACGATTTTGGCTTCGATGAAAACGATTCAGCAGGTAAGGTCTTTGGCGGATACATTTTTGATATGCCGGTTGTCGATTTCGGCATTGAAGTGGCCTACGTCGATTTCGGCGCACCGTCACAGACCATTCTCGACGAAACGCTTGAGCTGGATGTCAACGGTCTGAGTGCATTTGGTATGGCAGGATTGGATTTCGGTCTTTTTGGCGTCTTCGCGAAGGCGGGACTCGTTTCCTGGGATGCTGAATTTGCGGTCGCTGGTGTGCCGCTGGAGTCTGACAGTGGTAGCGATCCGGCTTATGGTCTCGGCTTTCGCCTGACCTTTAGTTCCATCGAAGTTCGAACCGAATACGAAGTATTCGATGTGTCCGATGCCGACACCGTTGACATGCTGTCGTTAGGAGTGCTCTGGCGCTTCTGAGTTAGAGCAACAACACTATTGGCACTGGAAGCCGCTCTTGCGAAAGTCAGAGCGGCTTTTTTAATGGCATGGGCAGATAATGTGGGCTGAGACAGGCAATCGTCAGGATCAGACGGCCATGACACACGAGAATGAAACAATTGCCGAAGCCCAACGTGAAACCGCTGCATCACATATGGTCACACGTATTCCACGAGCCGGGGCAGACATGCCTGCGAGCGCTGTCATTCAGTCGCTGCAGGGACATGAGTTTGAATGTGCGGACACGGTTTTCGTCACCGATCCCGCAGGCCATTTGGAGGGGATCGTCAGGGTTAATCGTCTCTTCGCAGATTGTGACCGCAAGATTGGCGAGATTATGGAACCCGAGCACGAGGCCGTGCAATATGGCGACGATCAGGAGCAGATTGCCATGCTGGCCATGCGGCTCAATATGATTGCTGTTCCGGTCGTGGATGATCAGGGAAGTTTGATTGGTGCTGTCCCTCCGGAGGCGCTCTTCGACATTCTTCGAGCCGAACACATGGAAGACATGCAGCGTTTTGCGGGAATGGCGCTGCACGAGAAGGGGCCAACAGTCGCATTGAAAGCACCGTTGTTCGACAGGTATCGGCGCCGACTGCCATGGCTGGTGTTTGGCTTGTTCGCGTCGTCCGTTATCACGTTCATCATGGCAGGATTCGAACAGTCACTTTCAGCAAATGTCGCGGTCGCCTTTTTTGTACCGGCTCTTGTTTACATAGCAGGCGCGATTGGAACTCAGGCTGTTTCTGTCGCCGTCCAGGGCTTATCCACCGAGAATATTTCGATCAAAACGCTCCTGCAGGACGAGCTTGCTATTGGCGTTGCAATCGGGGCGTCGCTTGGTTTGATATCGTTTGTCCTGGTCTTCGCGGCTTTTGGCGACAGCTTGTTGGCATTGGCGGTGGGGCTCGCGGTGCTTGGTGGTGGCACGGTCTCGGCATTGGTGGGATTCGGCCTGCCATGGCTCTTCAAGAATTTCGGTTCGGACCCTGCGCTCGGCAGTGGGCCTATTTGTACAATCATTCAGGACGTGTCGAGCTTGCTCATTTACTTCGTGTTAGTTGGTGCATTGCTCATGTAGTGGCTGCGCACGCAGTCATGATTGTCGTCCAGTTCGAGCGTAACGTCGGCCGTCTCAGGCAGACTTGCAATGTTGGCTCTCGTCAATCGCTCATAGTGTTGAATGAAATCCGTGAGTTGCTCGTGGTTCATAATGCCGGCGGCGCCAGGGTCTGAAATCCTGGCCAGCTTCTCCTCTTGTTCGACGCGCCATCGGTAGATGGCATCGAAGTTCGGAGCTTGCAGAAAGACCAGCGCATCGAGGCGTGTAAATAGATCGGCATAGGAGCCCTCAAGTTGCTCGTTGATATACAGCCGCCAGTCGCCGGATGTGTCCTGGTGTTCCTCGAGATCGTTGATGGCCTCCCGCAGTGCTTCCCCGGTTTGTGGCATGCTGCCAACGCACCAGCCTTCCAGAATAATCAGATCGATCGGCCCGCTGACGGTCGGCCAGGAATCTGGGTTGGCACGGTCATCCAGCGATTTGTCGAAGCGCGGCAGCGCCATCGTCTCATTCGGCTCCAGTGCTCTCAGACGTTCCATGCACTCCGTAAGCATCTGTATGTCGTGCGTTCCAGGTACCCCACGCGTTGCCAATAGCGGATGGATTTCTTCCGCCAGCTGGGTGCGCTCCAACTTCGTCAGATAGAAATCGTCGATTGACAATACGGCGACTCGCCAGCCGCAACCTTGCTCAAGTGCGAGCTGCAAATAAGCGGCGAGGGTAGACTTGCCGGTGCCCTGTGCTCCATTGATGCCGAGAAAATATGATCTTTCCGGGTGCCGTTGCTTCGACAGCCATTCGGCAACATGCGAGTAATGATCTTCGATAAGATTGAGAAACGCATCGGGCAATTGATGAGCGGAGATAAAGTCCGCGATCTGTTGATCTGTCAATTTTGTTTTCATCTACACGGACGGAATGACCGCTCAATTAATTAGCGCATATTAGCGCTGGCTGTATTCGTCGGCGTGCCATTCGTCCCTGGGTTGCCGGAAGGCGTTATGCGGCTTATTGCTGTCTTAGGCAAATCGAATCGTTCTTAACACCGGTAATTTCGCAAGCGTCTTCGAATCGTGTTTCTCCTGCTTCAATTTAGAGGGGTCCGTGCCAGAACCTTACTCCGCCTCCGCATTCATACCCTTCAGAAATTTGAAGAGGTCGCTGTCAGTGGAAAGGACGAGAGTCGAGTTGTCGCCGATAATGGACTTGTAGGATTGCATGGTGCGTGTGAATTCATAAAACTCCACGGCTTCCGGGCTCTGATTGTAAGCACTCGCGTATATTTCGGTGGCCTTCGCGTCCGCCACCCCGCGAATCTCCTCCACCTGCCGGTAAGCTTCGGATTGGATCTTGTTCAGGTCGCGCACACGGTTACCGCGAATTCTCGCGGCTTCGCCATTGCCTTCCGACAGAAAGCGTTCCGCGATTTGTCGCCGCTCACTGATCATACGATCATAGATTTTTGGCCGTACGCTTTCGTTGTAGTTGATGCGCTTGAATCGAATGTCGAGCAATTCGATTCCAAACACTTGCACTTTTTCCGCCGCGGCGTTGAATATTTCCTCCTCGACCAGCTTGCGCCCCTTCTTAATAGGCACCAGTGACCCCATGTCCGACCCCTGCTGCGCACCGGTCAGCATTGAATCGCGCAAAGGCACGCGATCCTTCGTCGTGCGGATGATCTCTATCAACTCATGTTTTGCGACCGCGTTGCGCGTCTCGCTGCCCAGAATATCGTCGAGGCGCGATTGAGCGCTGCGTTCGTCGCGCAAGCGCAGAAAGTACTGCAAGGGGTCTGTAATGCGCCAGCGTGCGAAGAGGTCGACCGAGATGTACAGCTTGTCTTTGGTCGGCATATCGGACGGGCTGCCGTCCCATTCCAGAATGCGCTTGTCGATTGGATTGACGACCTGAATGAACGGGATCTTGGTCTTCAGACCGGCGGATGTCACCGGCTCACCGACAGGCTTGCCGAACTGGGTAATTATCATTTGCTCGACCTCGCTTACCGTGTAGATCGAGCTCATCAAGACGTATAACGCGAGGCCAAATACAACCATGACGCTAACCAGTTTTCCCTGACTCATGGCTGATCTCCTTTCTGGGCGTCGAGGTTGAGTAAAGGCAGAATGCCGTGCGTCTGCTCATCGACGATAATCTTGGAACGAATGTCGGGCATGACGTCCTGCAGTGTCTCAATGTAGATGCGGCGGCGAGTGACCTCCGGCGCTTTGCTGTACTCCTCGAACAACGCGCTGAATCGTGCCGCGTCGCCTTCCGCTTCGTTGATCCTCTTGAGTCGGTAGCCGTCTGCCTCGCGAATGCGCTGATCCTTCTCACCCTCGGCCAACGGAATCACCTTGTTGTAATCGCGCCGGGCTTCGTTGATTAGCTTCTCTTTCTCCTGCTGTGCCTGGTTAACCTCGTTGAACGACTCCTGCACCGGGCCCGGCGGATTGATGTTCTTCAACTGCACCTGGTCGATGCTGATGCCCATGGCATATTTGGTTGCGAGCGCTTGCATCTTTAACAGCGCTTCGGTTTCGATTTCCTGTCGGCCGATGGTGATAACCTCGTCCACAGTGCGATCACCAACAACTTCGCGCATAACGGATTCCGAAACATAGCGGAGCGTTTCACTGGGCTCGCGAACTTCAAACAGAAATTTGGCCGGATCCGAGATGCGGTATTGAACCACCCATTCGACCAAAGCGGCATTAAGATCACCCGTCACCATCTGCGTTTCCCGCCTGCCGTCGCCTGGCGCAGAGCTCTGGAACGGATCGGTGGCGCCTGGCGTCGCGAAGCCGAATTCCTGCTTCAACTGCCGTTTGACCGGAACGGTGGTCGCCCTGTCAATGCCCAGTGGCAGCTTGAAGTGTAATCCTGACGGAACCTCCTTGTGATACTTGCCAAAGCGCTGAATAACCGCCACCGAGTCGCTCGGCACCGTGTAATAGGCCGTCCACACGCCCAGGAGGGCCAAAGCTAGTAGTCCAAAGGCGATGACACCGCGCGGGCCGCCGCTCGGCATGGCCTGCTTCAGACGGTCCTGGCCTTGCCGGATCAGGAGCTCAAGTTCGGATCCTGGTGGGGCCTGGCTGCTCCAGGGGCCGCGTCGCCCGCCGTTACCGTTTTGTGGTGGCATTGAGATGCCCTCCATTCTTATGCATGTGTAAGTTGACCTTCGGTATCTTTGCATTGCTTTGGGCTAGCCTAACACTCGCAACACAATCGCGCGCCTCGATTCGACACCGCAATGCACCAAGCGAACACCATCCTGTAACCATAGCCACGTCAACAAGGCATATACTGGTTCCACTATCCTCGTGATCGTTGAATTTTTTATGTCTCCGAAACTCCTCGCTATTATCCGATTTTACGGCGAAAAGCTGAGCGGTATCTGATTATGGCGACCATTTCACGCTGGACATCATTGGCGCCAACCGATCCAGGTTGGTATTGGCATAGAGACCGATCGCGCGGTGCGAGGATGCTTCGGCTTGATAAGGATGGTGTCGTCAATTTGCCCGCAGAGTTCGATCATATTCGGGCTGCAGATTTAGCTGGTGATTGGTGGTCAGCGCAGATCAAGGCGTGTGTCTGACCTGATCAAGTTCCGGTTTTGAGTGCCAGAAAAAAATCGGTTAACCCTGCGAGTGAGGAAGCCGATCTTTTTAATTCGGGATTTGGTCGGGATGAGAAGATGGAACGGCAGCTGCGCTGCCTCGCCCGCGGCGTCTGCCGGCGCTCCGCGCCTCGGCGCAAACCTTCGGCCGCTGCCTCCCGAAGGCAGGGGGCAGGCGTTTGACCATTTACGATCCTGTCAGGCGCATTAGTTGGCGCTGTCGCATTCGTCCTTGCGACCGCATCCACCGCATTTTTGTGACCTTTTCTGTGCATCGGGATCGTGCCGCGACAGCCACACCTGGAAGATTGCCCAGAATGCGCACAGCGCAACTACGGCGAGCAGTGGAAAGAAATAGGTCATCATCTTTGCATGCACCTTTTAGGCAGAACTGAACAGCCCGGCGAACCCCATAAACGCCATCGATAATATACCTGCGATAATCAGGTTCATCGCGGTGCCCTTGATCAGTTGCGGGATGTTGGACAGCTCCGATTCTTCACGCAGGCCGGCAAGCAGCACGAGCGCCAGCGTGAAGCCGATCCCGGCACCGAGTGCATAAACGATACCTTCCCAAAATCCGTAGCCGCGGTTGGTCGCGAAAATCGCGAGACCGAGAATCGCACAGTTTGTTGTAATCAGCGGCAGGAAGATGCCCATCGCGCGGAACAATGCGGGACTCAGTTTCTTAATAAGCATCTCGATGAATTGCACGGTACTGGCGATCACGACAATGAAGCAGATCAGTCGGAGGTAAGGTGCATGCACCAACACATAGGTATTCAGTATCCAGGCGCAAACCGCGGTAACGAGCATCACGAAGGTTGTCGCGAGCCCGAGGCGCGCCGAGGTCTCCAGTGAGTTGGAAACGCCGAGGAACGGACAAAGCCCGAGAAAATAGGTCAGCACGAAGTTATTGACGAGTAATGCACTTATGAAGATCCAGGGAAGGTTGTCCATTAGTTCCCACTCCTCTCTGCAGCGGCGACATCTTCGAGGAATTCGTCTTTCTTATACTTGAACCAGTTGAAGAACAGCAGGATGACACCCAACGTTAGAAAGCCGCCCGGCGGCAGGATCATGATCACCCAGGGCTCGTAATTCTCACCGAAGAGATTTATGCCGAACAATGCGCCATCACCGAGTATCTCCCTGACGGCGCCGAGCGAGAGCAATGCCAGCAGGAAACCGCTCGCCATGCCCATCGCATCCATCACCGCAAGTTTCGTCGGGTATCGCGATGCGAATGCCTCCTGCCGACCCAGGATCAGACAGTTCGCCACAATCAGTGGAATGAACGCGCCCAGTTCCTTGTGCACTCCTGGCACGATTGCAAGCAGCGTGTAATCAGCAATGGTTACGAACGTCGCGATGATAATGATGAAGCAGGAAATGCGTACTTGTTTCGGGATCACGTGGCGGAATGTCGAGACCAGGAAGCTCGATCCGACGAGCACGAAAAATGTCGCCATACCCATGGCGACTGCATTGATCGCAGAGTTGGTGACTGCGAGCATCGGGCACATCCCGAGTACCTGCACAAACACGGGGTTGTCGCGCCAGATTCCCTTCAGGAATTCTTCCTGGGACTGGTTCTTTTTCATTG
>Ga0316191_10002511_pt1 | contig 13362 bp, 14 predicted proteins | sample Eddworburr2cm_MG_FD_204928 | JGI IMG/M metagenome (GOLD analysis project Ga0316191, IMG submission 204928) | Coastal sediment microbial communities from Maine, United States - Eddy worm burrow 2 cm | ecosystem: Environmental > Aquatic > Marine > Coastal > Sediment | place: USA: Maine...
CGAGGGTTGCCCCGGCTGATATACCAACGAAAATACCTTCGTTGCGGGCGAGTGCCAGCGCGGTATCTTTGGACACGTTCTGGTTAACGGGGACAAATTCGTCCGCGACTTCGGCATTCAATACCGCAGGAATAAAGTCCGGCGTCCAGCCCTGAATCATATGAGCGTTCCAGTCTTTCCCGGCCAGCATGGACGCCTGCTCCGGTTCTGCGCAGATGATCTTCAAATCCGGGCGAGCCGCTTTGAGTACTTCTCCGGCACCGGTCATCGTGCCGCCGGTACCCCATCCGGTCACCCAGTAGTCGAGACGATCACCGGCGAAATCCAGCAGAATCTCAGGACCGGTGGTGCTGCGGTGGTAGGCCGGATTGGCCGGGTTCTCGAATTGTCGGGCTAAGAACCAACCATGCTGTTCAGCCAGATCGGCGGCGCGTTTCACCATGCCGCTGCCTTTGGCTTCTTTCGGAGTCAGTATTACTTTGGCCCCCAGGGCCCGCATGATCTTGCGTCGTTCGATGGAAAAGGTTTCCACCATGGTGGCGACAAAGGGATGACCGGTTGCGGCGCAGACCATCGCCAGCGCAATGCCCGTGTTGCCCGAAGTTGCCTCGATCACCGTCTGACCAGGCTTCAGCGCGCCACTGTCAGTGGCGTCTTTGATGATCGCGTAGGCCAATCGGTCTTTCACAGAAGCCAGCGGATTAAAGGACTCAACCTTGACATAAATGTTGACGTGTTCGGGGCCGGTTCTGTTGAGCCGAACAATTGGCGTCCTGCCTATGGTTTCGAGAATGCTGTCGTAGATCACGTTTTTTCCCAGTTTGGCGGCCTGATGGCAGTGACGATACCGCAATTGGGCCAGGCAGAGAAAGCGACAGATTTGTGAAGTTGGTCTTATAACGGTCGCGGGTGGCAACGAATAATTGGCGCTCTATCATTTCGTCGAGCACAACGCCGTGGAACTGGCAAACAAAGAGATTCTCAAAGACTGGACGCGGGTGGAGAACTTCCCCGTCGACGAGCGGGAGCACCGTAACTTTGAGTACCACGTGGTCAAAGACGTTGCCGCGGAACGAATCATGCTGACGATCAAGTGTTTCAATGAAGACGCGGAAACTGTGCGTCTGGACCCGACTGTCATTTCGGCAACGGCAGATCCGGAAAACTTCACCGATATTGCCGAGCGACGGGTCCGCCAGCTCTACAGCGACGGCCGGATTTGAGGCGCAGTTCGTCTGTTTCTGTCCGGGTTTCCCAGACCCGGTGATTCTGTCATCTTGAGGCATTCCTGCCCCGCCTCGAGGATCTGATGTTGTTCAGAGTATTGATGTCCTGCCTGGTGCTGCTGATCTTCAGCGCCTGTGGTTCAGAAAAGTCCAACCTGGCAATCACGCCTGATTACGATGTGTTGATTCGCAACGGGCTGATCTATGACGGCAGCGGTGGGCAACCGTTCAGGGGCGACGTTGCCATTACCGATGACCGGATCGTCGCGGTGGGTAACGTCACCGGCGACGCGGCTCAGGTCATTGATGCGGCGGGGTTCGCAGTAGCGCCGGGTTTCATCAATATGCTGAGCTGGGCGGTCGATTCGCTGCTGGTTGATGGTCGCAGTCAGAGTGATATCCGTCAGGGCGTTACGCTGGAGGTGTTTGGTGAGGGCTCCTCCCAGGGTCCGCTCATTGAGTCCATGCGTACTCAGATGCTGGCACGCCAGGGAGATCTCAAGTTTGACATCCCCTGGACAACGCTGGACGAGTATCTGCAGCATCTGGTGACGCAGGGTGTGGCAACCAACGTAGCTTCATTTGTGGGCGCCACCACCGTTCGGGTTCACGAGCTTGGTTACGAAGACAGGCCACCGAGCGACGAAGAGCTCGCCCGCATGCGCGGCCTGGTGCGTGCAGCGATGGAAGATGGTGCGCTCGGGCTCGGTTCCTCATTGATCTATGCTCCGGCGTTTTATGCCTCTACAGACGAACTCATCGCGTTGGCGGAAGTGGTGGGTGAATACGACGGCATGTATATCTCGCATATGCGCAGCGAAGGTAACCGGTTGCTTGAGTCTCTCGACGAACTGATCAGTATCGCCCGTCAGGCGGACGTCGCGGCGGAGGTTTACCATCTGAAGATGGCCGGTCAGAAAAACTGGAACAAGTTTGATGACGTGGTGCAACGCATCGAGGCTGCGCGTGCTGAAGGCCTGGCGATCACAGCAAACATGTACACCTACACTGCAGGTGCATCGGGTCTTGATGCTTCCATGCCCCCCTGGGTTCAGGAAGGCGGATTTCAGGCCTGGGCGCAGCGTCTGCAGGATCCTGCGATCCGTACTCGGCTGGCAGCGCAGATGAGCACCCCTACTGACGAATGGGAAAACCTCGGCCTGGCAGCCGGTGCGCAGGGGATTCTTCTGGTCGGCTTTCGCAACGAAGCCCTGCGTAAATATACCGGCATGACCTTAGCCGCAGTTGCTGAGCAACGCGGTAGCGGCCCATGGGAGACTGCGATGGACCTGGTGGTCGAAGATGGCAGCAGGGTCGGTGTGGTGTACTTCCTGATGTCAGAGGAAAATGTTGCTAAAGGCGTGACGCTGCCGTGGCTCAGTTTTGGTTCTGATGCCGCGTCGATGGCTGCGGAGGGGGTTTTTCTGAAGACCTCCACCCACCCGAGGGCTTACGGCAATTTTGCCCGGGTGCTGGGAAAATATGCGCGCGATGACGCGGTGATATCACTCGAAGCGGCGATTCACAAACTCACAGCACTTCCGGCCCGTAACCTGAAGCTCAGGAATCGGGGCACGCTCGCTCCTGGCTATTTTGCCGACGTGGTGATCTTCGATCCCGCAACAATCACCGATCATGCCACCTTTGCCGAGCCGCACCAGTACGCCACCGGCGTGCGGGATGTCCTGGTGAATGGTGTGCCGGTATTGAGCAACGGCGAACATACTGGAGCTCTGCCCGGTCAGGTAGTCCGCGGCCCGGGCTGGCGGGGCTGGCAGAACTGAACTCAGATCGGGTCGTCGACGAGACTGAACAGCCAGGGGGCGAACACAATGGTCAGGAACAGCACAATGGGGATCATTTCTTCGGTCATCGTTCAGTCTCGATATATGCGGATTCAATGACTTAGATGCCTGCTGTGGTCAGATCGGTTGCACTGGACCTGGAAAAAACCCAAAAAAAAGCTCCGGTGGGAGCCGGAGCTTTCGGGTGCTGCTGTCAGGGAGAGGTTGGGGACCTAAGATGAGCCAGCAGCTTCAGGGGATCGGTGGCTGGTCGCCGCTATCCTAGTCGCCGTTTTTGCCGCGGCGATGTTTGCTTTTCCACTCGGCAACGCTGGCCTGGTGTTTCGCACGCAGTCGAGCGATCGTGTCAGCGTGCTGTTCTTTGAACGCGGCGATCTTTTCCCGTCTCTCGGCACGCTGCGCCTTCCGCTCTTGTTTGCTCAACCGGCAGACTTTGACCTTCTTGAACTTGCCGTGCTCGGGGCGATACACCTTGCGATAACGACACTGCAATCCGCTCACCGGCGGTTCGGCTGCAGGGTTGTCAGCAACTGTTGTGGTCGGCATTTCGGTTTCGCCGCCAACAACCGGAGTTTCCGGCTCCAGGGGTACGCTGGGTGCGGGTGCCGGTTCAGCAGGGCAGAAAGTTTCGACCGGGCATCCTGCAGCCGGTTCGGGCGCAATCACGAAACCGCTGCAGGCCCAGGTGGCGGTTGCGGGCGCACCGTTGATGCCGGCAACACACTCGCAGGCACATCCATTCTGAGCCTGGGCGGCTGGCGCGTAGCTGAACAGCGCCCAGAGGCACAGGGTCAAGACTGGTAGATGGGTTTGTCGAAACATTATCGCGAACTCCTGACTGACTAGATCCGGCTGTCGCTATCCGAACCACAAGATCGAGTTGCCACCTTAGTGATCTGCCGGAATGGGATTTGTGAACCGAATCACGAAAAGTCTGAGCATCTGTAAGGAGTTGTATCGGATCCGACAGGCAAATCTGATACTGGAAGTGTGTGGGGTTAGGGATCGCTAACGTTACTGGCTCGCGGTTGCTTACTCTTGGCCAACCTGGGTTGTAGGGAAGTGGGAAGTGTGAGGAACACCCCGGAGCCGGAGGGGAGAGGTAGGGGGAGTGGCTCCGGGGCGTACCAACAGTACGGACTATGCAGCTGGGTTTGTGAATGTGATGTGAAAAACTCAGGGTTCGTGGTCACGCTTATCTGTACCTGCAATCGGAGTCGGTTTTCTATGGTTCCATAACCCGGGGCTGAACCAGCTGCCGCTATGATAAAGTGGCGTTTCGTCTGTAACCCCCAATGAGGAAGCCGTGATCCGATTCATTGTCGCTGGTCTGTGTTCGGTGCTGTTGCTCCTGGCTGCAGCTGATGCCCACTGCCTTAATGCACCCACCCGTGCCCCCAACAGCATGGTGGTCTCCGCCAATGATACGGCTTCGATAATTGGCGACCAGGTAATGGTTGATGGCGGCAACGCAATGGATGCGGCAATTGCGACGGCGTTTGCGCTGGCGGTGACCCATCCGACGGCGGGCAACATCGGGGGCGGTGGCTTTCTGCTCTATCAGCCTGCCGAAGCCGATCCAATCGCCTATGACTTCCGCGAAACCGCGCCTACTGGATCGCATCCGGAAATGTGGCTTGAAGAAGGTGAGTACAGCTTTCAGCGGCATCACATGAGTCATATGGCGGTAGGGGTTCCAGGCACCGTGGCAGGTCTGCATATGGCCTGGCAGGAACATGGTTCCCTGCCCTGGAAACGTCTGGTAGAACCAGCAATCAAGCTGGCAGCTGACGGCTTCGTGGTCACCGACGGACTGGCCTCATCGCTGCAGCGGGCGCTGCGGCGGATGGAGAAGTATCCCGCGTCGATGGCGCAGTTCAGCAAAGCAGGGGCCCCCTATGAAGCCGGCGATCTGCTGGTGCAGGCGGATCTGGCAGCCTCGTTGCAGCGGATTGCCGACGACGGCCCTGCAGGATTCTACCAAGGTAAAACGGCTGAACTGCTGGTCGCGGAAATGCAGCGCGGCGGCGGTCTGATCACGATGGCCGACCTCGCCGGCTATCAGGCAAAAAAGCGCGAACCTGTGCAGGGCAACTATCGTGGCTATCAGATTCTGTCGATGCCACCGCCCAGTTCCGGTGGTGTGGCCCTGATCGAAATGCTCAATATTCTCGAAGGCTTCGAGGTGGCTGACAGTGGCTTCGGCTCCGCGTTGACCATGCATCTGATGGCTGAGTCGATGCGCCGGGCCTACTCGGATCGAGCCAAATTCATGGGCGATCCGGATTTCAACGATCTGCCCATCGATGAACTGGTCTCCAAGTCGTATGCCGACGAATTGCGCGGCAGTATCAACCCGGAAAAAGCGTCAGTATCGTCGTCTGAGTCTTTCGACTGGCCTACCGAAAGCGAAGAAACCACCCACTTTTCAATTGTGGATAAAGACCGTAACGCTGTGTCGCTTACCTATACCCTTGAGTGGGGGTACGGCTCAGCGATTGTCGTGCCTGGCGGCGGTTTCCTGCTGAACAACGAGATGGGCGATTTCAACGCCGGCCCCGGTCTGACCAACAGCAGCGGATTGATCGGTACGCCTGCCAACCTGGCGGAACCGGGCAAACGGATGCTCTCCAGCATGTCTCCGACCATTGTGACCCGCAACGGTGAAGTCTTCATGGTGACTGGAACGCCGGGTGGTCGAACGATCATCAACACCGTCATGCAGACAATTCTCAACGTCATCGATCATGACATGAATGCTCAGGCGGCCGTTGACTCCGGACGTATCCATCACCAGTGGTTGCCTGACAAACTCATCTATGAAAAAGGCGCCTTTTCTCCGGATACGCTTAGACTGCTGGAACTCAAAGGCCATCTGCTCGAAGCTCGTGATCGTCAGGGCGCAGCTGAGGTCATTGTCGTCAACGCCGAAGAAGGTCTGCTTGAGGCCGGCGTTGACCGGCGGGTTCCCGATGGAGGTGCCCGAGGGCACTGATTAGTCGAGCGAAACGCTCAGCGGAATTGTGGTTCCGGGGTTGTGGTCCATGACCTGGCTGTAGACGCGATTGTCCCAGCGATAGAACACCCGGTAGCCGGAGATCTGTTCTGAGGCGATGCGTTTCGTGGTGCAGCTGATGCCGAGATCCCAACGCAGCGTGGTGGTCAGACCTGCAGCAGGCTTTTCCGGACAATCCTCCATCAGGCGTTCCGGTCCGGCGATGGCTTCAATGTTGACGACGGGTGCTTCCACCCGCAATTCACCCGCGTGAGCGTTCAGGCAGGCTGCGAGACAAACAGACATCCACAACAGCGCCCGGCGTCTGCTCGATGACTTCGCGGCGGGGCTATTTTCAGCTGTGAGGTCAGTCATTGGCTTGCTCCTAGGTTATTCCAGCCGACGGTCTGCAGCAGAGCTACGTCTGTAGTGCTCAATCCTGCGTCACTGATTGCCATATTCACCAGATAGCTACCTTTCGGACCTCGGCTGGCAGCGAAAGATGCGCCCGATATGCGTTTATTGAGACTGAGCGCGAAGCGCTGCGCGCGGGTCTTCGACGCGAAACTCACCTTGCCCCCGGTGGTCAGTTTCTGCAGCTCCAAGCCGGTCGCCTGGTTGATCCGGGTCCGCTGTGCGTTGACCTTGCTGGCATAGCCGCGAGCGCCATCGGGCAGAATCGGGCTGCGGGCTATGCGGCCAGGCCCATAGTTGTAAGCGGCCAGAGCGCGTTCGATGTTGCCGTCAGCGCCGTTGATCAGTTCCCGCAGGTAACGCGCGCCCAGTTCGATATTCAGACATGGGTTGTACAGCTCCGACAGTCTCTTCACACCCAGATGTTTGGCTGTACCCGGCCACTGAATCTGCATGATTCCGTGGGCATTTTTGTTTGAGCGGGCATCCGCATTCATTGCGCTTTCTACATTGGCGACGGCAAGCAGCAGATCTACCGGAACGTCATGCATTCGAGCAGCGATATCGAAACAGGATTGGTAAGGGAAAGTTGTGTTGGCGCTGGCCGCTGCCGGAATCATCAGCAACAGGCCCAGGAGGGCAGCACAGGCTCTGCTGCGGCGGGCGGCAGTCATTTCCCGGTCAACTCGGCAATGCCCCCGAGCAGGTCTTCGCGCTTTGCCAGGTCTGCATAGCTGAAGGTCACCTGGTAAGCGCCGGGACCGTTTCTGCGCACGCTGAACGGGTATTCGAAGTGACGACTGAGGGTGTCGGCAAAACCATTGGCAGAACGTTCACTATGAAATGGCACCCAGACAGTGGCGATCTGGTTGTCAGCCAGCGATGCTTCAAGGTCTGCGGTGGCGGCTTCAGGCGTAACTCCGGATGCCATGTCCGTCAGGATTTTCATCGGGAAATCAGGCATCGCCTCGGTTAACGTCTGCGTGTTTTCTTCGGCTTGTTCGGTTGGCTGCAACGTCTCCGCAATCTGTTCCGGCTGGGTTGTCGGAAGCGGTTCGTTAAAGTCGGTTGCCTGCTGGGGGGTAGGTAGCGGCGTTATCGGTGTCGCTGCAGTCTCCATCCGATCGCTGACATCCGGTTTATGATTTCCGCTGGCTGTTAGCCCGGCGGCACTGCGCGTCTCGAAGAGTTGCTGACTGGTGGTATCGATCAACTGGTCCCACAGATCGGTCACCCGATTGAGTACGGGATTGGTTGGTGCGTCGGTGGTTGTAGCGATCAGCAGCGTTAAAGCGGCGCCGATAAATATTCCAAAAAGAAATCGCATGGTGTTTCCTCAGAGCGAGACCAGTTCACCGGCCAGCGCATCCAGATGCACAGCCTGCCACTGATAAGTGTTCGGATAGCGGTTGAGTATTTCATCGAGTTCGCTGAGCCAGTTCTTCATGCCGCGACTTGAGTGTGTGGCGCAGGCACCGGGCGCTTTGCGAATGTGCCTGGCGATCGCTCGGGCAGCGCTCCGGTCTTCCACCGCGATTGCATAGACACCTGCGTCTGCGGTCCCCGGATGACGGCTGGTCGGGATTCGCATGCGGAACTTACGGGGACCGGCGTCCAGGCGCCGGGCATTGCGCTCGCAGCTGCTGCTGCGCAGTTGCCGATCATTGCTGGACAACACAAACAGATAGGCCGTGCGGGTGAGATCGAAGGTGACTTCCACACAGGGGTCCGGATCGTCACGATGTGATGTGCAGACGCCACCTGAGCTTGCGCGCTGCAGCTGCATCGGCGTCAGCAGTTCGCTTCGGACAGTAGCGATACGAACGTCATCGGCTACTACTTTTGTGTTGTTGGATCCCGTGACAAAAACGGAAGCCAGGTGCTGATTCGCCTCACCATCGCGATCTTTCAGGGTGGCAACAAGTTCCTCAATCTGGCTGCCCATCGACGTGGTCGCAAGCGCGATGGTCCACTGGGCATCGTCAGGGCTGGCGGCCATCGCGGCGACTGCTGAAAGAGTCAGCTCACGCTTCAGCTGACCACGAACCCGATTAAGCGCAGCGCTCTGAGCAGGCTCGACATAAACCGAACCGTTCAGGCCTTCCGGCAGGCTGCAGCGGATGTTTCGCTGCAGCAGCTCTGCAATCGCTTCGGTGGCGTTTACTGGCAGGGGGCTGGCAATGGTACCGTTGGGTCGGCTGCCGACCGGGCGATTCAGCGCAAGCCGTTCCGCGCTGCTCAGACGGCCACGCCAGTTCAAGCTGACGCCGCTGACCCATACAGACTCGGCCACGTCGATCATACCAATGCTCAGAGACTGGTTCTGAGCGCTGCTGGCTTTGATCTCGATGCCGAGCAGGTAGGTCAGGTTCTGCGGCACGCCGCAGGTATGCGCAGATTCCTGCCAGGCCAGGCGAACGCCTGGATGTTTGCGCAGCTGCTGGGTCAGGTGAGCCTGAACTGCCTGGTGCATCTGGCTGAGGTCCTGAACCGGTTTACCATTGTCGAGGCTGACAATTTTCACTACCTCGCCGCTGAACTTGGGGTGTTTACTGAGAACTTCTACCAGCTTCGGCGTCGCGTCCGTGTCCAGCCAGCGACCGAGTGAACCGGTGAGCAGAGCGCTGTCGGCGTGTGCGATGGAAGTCGAAAGAAGCAATATGGACGTGAACGCAAAGCTCAGCAGCCGACGCTGTGGGCACCTAGTTATGCGCGACATGATGTACCTCTCCATATCGGTCGATGACCAGCTGCCCGGACTCCGCTGATGCCAGATAACCAGCTATTTTTGCTTCAATCGCCTGTGGCAGAGTGATACCCCAACTGAACGAATCGTCGTCTTCGCGCTCGCGGCGAGACCGCACCAGGGAATCGACAATCAGCGAAGGAATCGTTTGCGGCAGCAGTTCGTAAACCTTTCCCGGGGTATGGGCGCTGAGGAATTCGTAAGACGGATTGAGTCCAAGCACGTCGCCTAGATTGTTAAAGGCGTAGACTTTTATATCGCCGCGAGCGATGAGTCTCAAGAAGTCTCCGGGTGAGGCAAAGCGCAGACTTAAGCCTTCTTCGGCAGTTTCGCTCTGTTCGGGAGAGCTCGACTCTGTCTGTGCTGCGTCAGCCAGCGCTGGCTCGGCGGGGGTAACAGCTGAAACTTCCAGTCTTGGTTGTTCCGGTGTTGCTTTCTCGGTCGGGGCGGTCTGGACCGCGGCCGCTGTTGGCTTGCGAATGGGCGCCTGCCACGCCGGCGGCGGCGTAAGCTGCCTCGTTTTCACCTTATCTTTTACGAGACTCGGTTCGGCACTGGGCGCGGGTGGTGTCTTCGGCTGTTGTTCAGCAGCGGGAACTGCAGGCTCAACTTCCTTCACCAGTGCAAGGATTGCGATCAGGCAGAACGCAATAATCGCCATGAAGCGCATCACGTCCGCCTGCAGGCTTTCGTTGTCCGAACTGGCGGTGCTGTAGCTAGGAATCATGTTCCACCCGCAGGTTGTTCAATTGTGTTTCGATGTTGCGAGCGGTAACCAGCAGTGCCTTCATGTCTTCGCGATGATGTCGTTCGTAGAACTGATTCAAGCCGGCTCCGGTGCCCAGAGTTTTTCCGAGCCGCATCAGATAGCCGCCCATGCCGCCGATGATGGTTGTGGTCAGCGCCAGAAGAATGCCGCCGTCGACAAGCTTCTGCAGCACTGAGTCGGCGGAGTCGACAAGTGCTTCGCCGGGGTCGCCGAGCGCCGCCTGCAGGGAGCTGCGCATTCCGACCGCAGTCCAGATGACACCAATGCCGACAAACAGGTTTATCCACACATCCAGGAGCTGATCCAGTTCAACCACTTCGCTGAGCGGCGGATCGGCATCGAGAATGGCTCTCAGTCGAACCAGGTTCATCAGATACAGCGTCAGAACGACGCCGAACAGCCAGACCGAATGCCCGAGGTTCAGGACTATCCAGCTGCCGAGCGTGGCTCGAGAAGAAACGCCGGATAGTTCCGGCGGCTCGACCAGCAGCAGAGCAATGAGGGCCAGCACCACACCGATGCCAGCACCCCAGCCGAATCCCCAGGCGCGCGTGGTCACTGGGTCTTTCCTGCGCTGCAGGCACGACAGGTTGCCTCGAGGACCAGATCGGTCTCTTTGAGCAGGGTGTCGGCACGATAGAAACTGGCAGCATCAGCACTGGCGCGCATCAGTCCCAGCTCTTTGTCATGCAGTTCAGCCTGCATGTCGGACATCACCTGACTTCGGACCGGGCAGGTTTGCGAACAGGTGTTGTAGTCACCCTGCAGCGAAACAAATTTGATGTTGAAGTATCGGTTGTACAGACCCTCGGCCTGGCGACGACTGATCACGCCCATGTCATTGACGCGCATCAGATGATCGCTGAACAGCATCTTGTTGTCGGTATCCGGGTTTGCTTCGGCAATTGTCAGCAGTGAATTAAAGTAGCTGTTGAAGTGATATTCGCACCCACTCGCCAGTTTGGTTTCCGCCGTGTTCATTGCGGTACCCAGATTCCCGCGCAGATTTACCGCGCAGTGATCGGGTTGAGCGGTTGTACAGGCACCGAGAGTAACTGTGGACAACAAGGCAACTAACAGATAATTAAGTCGTGACATTTCAAATCTCCTGATCTGGATCACATTGCCAACGGGCTGACAAAATCGGTTTCGCCGATGGCGTAGGGCGGGGCGGCGATGGCGTTCTCAGCCATGGATTCGCCGAAAAGAATTTCTTTTACGCCGCCAACAACGGCTGCCATTTCCGGCGTGATCATGCCGAATGACTGATTGAGCTGTTCCATCAGCGCAGCCCGACCGATCTCTTCCTGAGTTGCGGCAATCAGGTGTGCGGCTTCATCCATGTCCAGATAGATGTCGGAGGCGACTACGGCGAGAGACTTGCTGGCACCTTCCCGATTGGTGGAAACCAGGTTGTAGTACTGCTTGAAACGATCCGACAGGCGAACGCCCGAGCGGCCACGCAGTGCCGGACGCTCAGCCTCCTTAGCGCTGCCGGATTCGCCCAGCAGGGCGTTCTGCAGGGTTGTTGGCGTGGTGCGTTGGCCAAGTTCCTGGCGCAGTCGGGATTCCAGACTGTTGCGGGTATTGTTGACCGCTCGCTCCATCTCGGGCAGGCGGTCGCTCATGATGTCGAGCATTTCGAGGTAAGTAGCGCCGAGCTGTTTGGCGATGCGATCGCAGCCCTGATCACCATCGGCGCCCTGGCACAGGCTTTCGGTATACAGCTGTTCCTGCATATCCAGTCGAGTAATAACTTCCTGCAGGTTGTTTTCCATGTCTTCGGCAACCTGCCCGGTCTCTCTGATGTCTTCGAGAACCGTTGTCGGAAACAATCTGACAACAGGACCTGAGACACCCGCGCTGGCGCCAGGTGCGCCCAGCGTCAGCAATGCCAGCAGCGTGACGGCATAGATCAGATCGCTGGGTCTGGTGGTGGTGAACTTACGAGGCAACATGTGATCTTCCTCCGAAGATGAACTTATGAGTGCAACGTTAGATGACGCTGCATGAACGAAAACTGAATCGAGGTTGTTCAAGAACATTGGTAGCTGGTCAAATCTGATCAGCGGGCGACAGCTGCACCCGCACTCGGATCTGTTCGCCGGGGTGTTTGTCGAGCTGTTTACTGAATTGTTCTCCGGCGTATTCATAGACCACGTGGTAGCCGTCAACCTGCTCCACGGTTTCGCGATCGTAGGTGGTGTAGCAGTTGCGTCTGACCGGTTGGGCGTAGGCTTTCTGGTGGCGACGGTCCCGCGCGAGATCGTTGGCAATGGAAGAACCTGCCAGCGCACCAACCACGGTCAGGATTTTTTTGCCGCTGCCGCCACCGAACTGGTTACCGATCAACCCGCCAACCAGCCCGCCGATCAGTCCGGGCATGAAACGCTGTTCGTGTCGCTGGTGACGATCCTGCCGGTCGCTGTAGTAGTGGGGATGACGAGCCTGGCGTTGTTCAGAGCAGTGCTGGGTTGGTCGCTCAACTTCAAACTGCGAGACGATCGGATCGACGCTGAGAACCGGAGCCATTACATAGTAGTCGGCGGCATTGGCCTGGTGTGCCAGGGTCAACAGCGTCATCAGTGCGCTCAATTTGAGCCATCCTCTGCGGCGGTGGCTGCCAGTGAAGGAGTTGTCAGTTATCGTTCTCATCTGTCCTCTCCGAAATCCCAGGCGTTTCTGGATAGTTCGGATCATAGGAGGCGCTAACTAAACGCAAGCTGAACGAGCATCCCGTGGAGGTGTGAATTGAGTGAACTGGATCGGAAAAAGTGGAATTCCCGCTACGCGCAGGGGGCGTACGCTGGGCGCACTCATCCGAGCGAGTTGCTGGTGAACGCACTTGAGGAGTGGCCAGAACAGCAAGGTGGGGCGCTGGATATAGCCTGCGGTGCGGGTCGTAACGCGTTGTATATGGCGGAACGCGGCTTTCAGGTCACCGCGATGGATATTTCGGCCGAGGCGTTGGATACGGCCCGACGGACTGCGGCTGAGAACGGCCTGAGCGTGCAATGGCTGGAGCAGGATCTGGATGAACTGAGGAAGATTGAAGGAGCATTTGCGCTGATCTGCATGGTGCGCTACGTCAATGGGCCGTTGCTGCACCTCGCGGTTCAATCCCTGGCACCCGGAGGTTTGCTTGTTGTCGAGCAACACCTGCGTACTGAGGCTGCGGTGATCGGCCCGAATAATCCAGTTTTTCGAGTGAAACCCGGTGAACTTGGCCGACAGGCTTCTGGGCTTGAACTCCTGCACTATTTCGAGGGCGTCACTGCGGACCCGGATGGCCGATCGGTAGCATTGGCAAGATTGATTGCACGCCGCGGTGATTGATCGAGGTGCGGCACGGCTCAACCGTAATGTATATAATAATTGACATTATGTAATGTAAAACGTACATTGAG
>Ga0316191_10002512_pt1 | contig 13357 bp, 11 predicted proteins | sample Eddworburr2cm_MG_FD_204928 | JGI IMG/M metagenome (GOLD analysis project Ga0316191, IMG submission 204928) | Coastal sediment microbial communities from Maine, United States - Eddy worm burrow 2 cm | ecosystem: Environmental > Aquatic > Marine > Coastal > Sediment | place: USA: Maine...
TGGCGGAAGAATTCGGCCGGTACTTTTTCGTTGAGGACATCGATAAATGAAAACCGCTGAAGGTCGGCATTGGGGCCGCTGAAGTCGATGAACATGCGATAATTTTTATCGGTGGCAATTTGCAGTTCTTTTAAATCCAGTCCGGCAGCGGTGGCTTTTAAATCCCTCAGCGGTATGCCCCGATATTTTCGCGCCACCTGAAGGGCAAAGGCCGGAAAATTCCTGTCCTGATAGCGTATCAGCAAGGGTATTCTGCGAACGATGCCGTCCGCCTCGGAGATCAGGTTCATATGTCCTACGGCGCCGGCTTTCCTCGACAGCTCGTCGTAGGGTTCGTAGAGCTGCCCGGCGACGATCCGCCGTTGCGGTAACAACTCCCCGATCCGTCTGAATCCATTGATCGGTCCCGGCGGTGCTTCCGGGAAGTTTTTCGGATTAACCGAATTTATTTCCAACCACTTGGACAGTGAGGCGGGCGGAGATTGATCAGCCGAGCCCAAGGCAAATCGAAGCGGCAATATCACATTGCGGGCGGATCGAACCGCTGAAATGAGTTGAGTATCGTGGTCGAGCTTTTTTTCAGCTTCGGTGAGAACGGTCTCGATAATGGCAACGGATGGTTTCTTGGCCTTTGAGGGGATTTCATGCCATCTTTCCTTGATGTCCTGAATTTCCACTAAACCGGGATTCACTTCTTTCGAAGGGTATAAGAGCGAGATCCCCATGGTGTGGGCGCCATAGTCGGAAAGCTGCTCGATCATTCCGGCAATGTAAGAGCGCGGCCAGGGCCAGCTGCCGATACTGCGGATGCTTTTATCGTCTATGGCCAGGATGACGACCGGGGAGGCGGTGGGTCTCTTGCGCAGCCGTGACATCCAATCGTAAATCTTGTATTCCTGAGAAGGGAACGGGTCCGTATCGAAGAAGATCTTCCCCAGAATCACCAGCGTGGTCAAAAGAATGATGATTAAAGAGGCTGAATGAAACTTTTTCAATCGCATCATAGTTTAAAAAGGGGATCAGCAAAAAAAAACCGGCGAACATCACCGGTGTCGTGAAGAATTATAGAAAAAAACGGGCGTTATGTCAACGACAGCCCTGCCGCAGAGATACGCGGGCGATATCTTAAACCACTGTATTTTTTATATTTTATTGTTTTAAGTCGTATTTGAGGAGCCAGGATCCGCTGCCGTCATTGACCCCGATGTCTTCCTGAAGGTTCTGAATCCTTGTAAGCGTTCACAGGGCACCGCATCTGCTTTGTTGTCGGGCACTTAAAGTACAAAAGTACGTCTGCGCACCCGACGCCTTGCATCTGCGGCACCCTGTAAACGCTTACAATTAGGTGGTTTGAAGCGCATCGGACTTTGCAACCCTGTGAACGGTTACGGATCCTTTGAGGTCTTTCAACTGTCATAGAGCGTTCTTCAACCGTCGGCCCGAAAGACCCGGGCTAATAAAATATTTGGGTGAACGGTCTTTCATTTATCCTGGCGGCACCGATCAAAACGCATCCCTTTCGTATCAAACCCTGCGCCATCTCGTAGAGAGCCGTGCCGCTGGTAACGCCGCCCCAGGTAACAAAAGGCACGGCACAGCATCCATAGGATGGCGGCAGGCGGGAGGTAAATGTCTCGATCGGCGGTACGGGATGATCGACATAGACCGGCGAACCGATCCAGAGGCACGTTTCTCGATCCGGATTCCGAAACGCCGGCGGGAGCCCCTTGTCGCTGCTTCTTGTGCCGAGATCGAGCACCGCTTCCACGCGACCGGATTCAGAAAGCCGCTTGGCCATCACTTCCGCCACGTGGCGTGTCGAACCATTGGGCGAACAATAGATGATCAGATGTTTCATTTTCGGATTATTTTTTCTCCAACAGCGCTGTCAGTTTCTCCCACTCGCCTTCCACCATTTTATAGGTGTGCTCGTCGGCGGGAAACACGCCCTTGCGGGCATCGTCGGCATAATTGCGGAAGGCGTCGACGGTTTTTTGGCCCAGGTCCTCGTATTTCTTGACGAACTTGGGCGTGAAGGCCTGGAAAATTCCCAGCACATCGCTGCAGATCATGACCTGACCGTCGGCATGCACGCCGGCGCCGATGCCATACACCGGGATGCTCAGCCGGTCGCGTATGATCTTGTTCACCTCGGGCGGAACTGCCTCCACCAGCAGGGCGAAGGCGCCGGCCTTCTCAATGGCTACCGCGTCTGAGATGAGCTCCATCGCCGTTTCCGCCGTACGGCCCTGGGCTTTGAACCCGCCGAGTTGGCCGGAACTCTGGGGCGTCAGTCCGATGTGCCCCATCACGAGCATGCCGGCGTCGGCAATGGCCTTGATCTGTTCGATGACCCGTTGGCCGCCTTCCAGTTTGATGGCGTCGACTTCGGCCTCCTTGAAGAACCGACCGGCATTTCGCACCGCGTCCGGAACGCTCACCTGGTAGGACAGAAACGGCATGTCTCCGATCACAAATGTCTTTGGCGCACCGCGTCGGACTGCCTCGGAATGATAGATGCATTGGTCCATGGTTACCGGGACCGTGCCGGCGTAGCCGTAGACGCACATCCCCAGAGAGTCACCTACCAGGATCATGTCCATTTCCGCCTGCTCGGCGAACTGCGCTGTCCAGAAATCGTAAGCAGTTATCCATACCGCTGTTTCGCCCTTGTCTTTCATTTGCTGCAAATCAATGCGTGAAAGCTTTTTTTTTGCCATGCTCATTCTCCTCTTTTTCAACGTATCCCAGTTCCCGCAGGGTGACCAGGAAGCGGTGGCCGGCAGCGCGGTTGGTGCCCAGCAGTCTGGCGACTCCGGAAACCGCGAGTTGTCAGTGGTCGGCCAGCAATTATATTATCTATATTCCTTTGGCCAGTGAGACGATAGAACAATATTTTTCTCCGCTTACCGACATCGAACCTCCTTCTGATTATGCGCCACCAATATCCTTTTTTATTGACGGGTTTGGTATAGTAAGGGCCGAATAAAGGCTGCCCTGTCAGCCCCAAATTGATATGGGGGGCATAGCGTCACTTGATGTGCGACAATATAACGCTATTCGTGACGGCCTAATTTTTTTCAGAACGACTGTCAAGAGGTGGCACAAATTTTTTAAAATTTTTTAATACTTGATTTTGTATTGCTGACAGCGTTATAGAGTATATATCGCAAGATTGAATAGGTCGCGGGGAAACCCCGGGAAATATATTCCGGATCAGGGAACTCGCCTCTTCTGACATTGAATTGCCGAAGCGATAGTTGCACCACAAGCCATTCACCGGCATCTCCACCAGATCTCAACCCCTGTTTGCGTCGCCTCATTTTATTTCCCACAGCGCTCTGACTGTTCGTTGCAGGCCTGATTACCACCGGAGCCGCTTTCATTCGTTTTGGCGTTAAAGTCGAAAACCGGCCCCATGCGCCAAGCTCGGCTGCGCAGGAGATTTTCGGAAACAAGCGTATTCCGGCAAACTCCGAGGTAACTGCACCACTTCAATGCACACCACCATCAAATGAGAGGAGGCCTCCATGGAAAAACCCACCATCAACTATGAATCTCTGGTCCGCATCACCAAGGCGATCTCCACCATCAGGGAGCCGGAAGAGATTGTCCTGATCACGGTGGAGGGCGTTACCCATGCCCTGAACGTCAAAGGCTGCACTCTGTTTCTGTTCAGTCCCAAGAGCGAGGAACTCAAACTGGCCGGCAGTTACGGACTGAGCACCGAGTACTTGGACAAGGGGCCGGTCAGCGCGCTTCGATCGATCGCCGCAGCCCTCCAGGACGGACAGCCGGTGGCCATCTTCGACGTCTCCGACGACCCGCGGATTCAGTACCCTGAAGCCGCACTGAAAGAAGGCATCGCCTCGATCCTGTCGGTCCCGATCATCACCGGAGAAAATTTGTTCGGGTGCATGCGGGTTTACACCACTGAACCCTGGGAGTTTACGTTGAATGACGTGAATTTCGTCCAGGCCGTGGCCCAGATCGTCGGTATGGCCATGGACTTGTGCCGGGTCAACAAGGGGCTGAAGGACAGCATCGACATTCTGAAGACCATGCGCGATCCGAAAACAATGGTGTACAAGAGGCGGACGCCGTATGAAGGCGTTCCGAAGAGCTTCAGCCGGGAGGAGGTGGCCGAAACCAGCACCTGATGCGGGAAAACCAATGATCGATGAGAACTTCAATCCACCGCGGGAAATTCGTGCTATGGAGATGGAGGTGATCCCACCGGGTACATCCGTGAATACTTACGAAGCTTACGATATCATGTTGGAGATCAAGCAAATGGCTGACCTCCTGATTCCACTGCACGAACCCCGTTTCGCCGGCGGGTCGGTCATCGGTTGAGAGTCCGGCAGAGCCGCTTGAGTCAACGGGCTCACCGGTCGTTTCTAAATTCCATGAAAGGAGGCCCACAATGGAAAAAATGCAGGCAAGATTTCAGCACTGCGATCAACGCTTCTTTCCGTATATCGAAAAAGTGCTCAGCCGGTTGCCTGGAGAAATCACGTCGGAACTTCTTGAAAGCACCAAATTTCAGATTGTTGCCAGTGACGATTTTCAGGACGCATGTGTCTTGAGCCGCAACTTCCCCGCTCCCCTGCAGACGCTGGTTTATGTGAACACCAAGATTCTCAAGGAAGCCGAACATATGATCCTCCTGGCGATCGCCTCCCAGGTAGCCTTTTTCGTGGCCGGTAAAAATGGAAAAGAAGCGCCGAGCCGGGAAGCCGAGGAGCTGCTGAAAAGCTGGGGCTTTTCCAATGAACTCGATGCCGTGCGTTATGATCAGACGGTCGCGCAAACGGAAAGTTTTCGCATCGGCTATAACTGGGCTATGCATCAGGACAAGGATTACCTGCTGACCCATTTTGGCATCTACCGAGATTCATGGGGCACTGAAAGCTGGGGGAAGGCTGCCAAGAAAAAACGGGCTGAGGCGCTCGATCTTCCCGACAAAGCCTTGCCTGTTCTTGAAGAAATCATGAAGGCGACGGCGCCGGGAGCCGGGGAGGCCAAGCATCGGACGGAAACCGGAGCCGCCGAACCCAAAGAGGCGATGATGGCCGGCATCATGCGGGCATTAAAAGAAATAGAGTGGCTCGAACAATACAGCCAGCAGGTTTGTGATATTCGCTCGATATGATCTTAGGGCTCACTCAAAATTTCGAACTTATTTTTTCGTGAACCCTACCGAAAATGGTAGGAAATTAAAACGGGAAGAGGGCGGGCTCAATTGACGCGGGCCGTTCTGACGGGTCCGGGAGGTTTACTGCCTCGGCGTGCAAGTGCTTTTGTGCGGTGCTGTTTCGCGTCCAGTGGAAACCGCCCTTATCGGCACTGGCGTTCGGGTTATCGGTTTAACATGTGGCGGTTTGGATATCGTTTTAAGCGTTTACATAAAGGGGCGGCTGGGCGATAAAAGTTTCCAGAGCCCGGTTACGGCGAAAAGAGACCAAAAAAAGACACGATGCCAGGGTAACGACTTTCTGCAAGCGAATATGCCAAGTCGGGAAATATGGACTGTAATGCATGAATCCTTAGACCTGTCATTGCTCACAACGGTTTTTTAATCCTGTTGAGTATGCCGTGTATTAATGCGCTCTCATTGCTCGGTTTTGAATTTCGTCCTGAAGGCCGTATGGACGATTTCAACAGCCCAGCCGGGATTCTGTATAAAATCCATGTTGAGCACCAGGTCGAACTCATATGGCGAGGCATCCTTGCGTTTGAAGACTTTTTTGAAGAAGCTCCGCTGTTCTTCATCTACTTCGTCGAGCTTCTTTTCCGCCTCAGCATACGATAAGTTATACATTTTTGCGAGCCGGTTTATCCGGTAACTTTTGGAACAGATAAGGCGGACAGCGAGAACACGGTCTCGTGGCAGGACCAGATGTGCACCGCGCCCGACGAAAATCGTCGGCCCGGTTTCTGCCAGGGTGTATATGGCTCCAAACAGGGCGCGAACATAGTTGCTCATGACAAAGGATTTCTCTCCAAAAAGGAATGCCCCCAACTCGGCGATCTTACCCGGATAACGCTCATCAAAGAAGCGAATCGTTTTTTCTTTCAGGGCGGCACTATCGGCGATATGTTCGATGATCAGTCGATCGGCGACGCGGACACCCAGTTTGTTGGCCAGTCCATCGGCGATCTCTAAAGCGCCGACGCCGATTTTGCGGGAAAAACACATGGTGGGTAGAATGACAGGCGGGGCTCCTTTTTTGGCAGACCACGCTTGATGGCTTTTTTCTGCCAAACTCACGTATTGTTCTGCCATGTCAGCGACATCCGGCCGAATTTTATGATAGCTCCCCGCTTGATAAGCGGCAATTCTTAACACTGACTTCATGGTTCCTCCTTTTGGTCATGCGTTTTCTCTAAGTCTTTTAACGATCTAAGCCAGCATTTTCGAAGGAAATTATATGGTGCCTATTTTTTCCAGATCGATTTTCAGTTCAAATGCGTTTGGCTCCGAACTCCTCTTCATGCTGAATCCGAGTTTTTTCCCCAGGGATAGCATCTGGGTGTTTTCTGCGAGCACTTGCCCCCAAATGGTATTTATTCCCCATTGCTTGGCAATCCGCAGGCAGTTCCTAAGCAACTCGGCCCCGATGCCTTTACCTTGCCATGAATCACCGACCAGCACCGAAAATTCGGCGTTTTTAAAGCCCCGATCGAGAATGATCCTGGCAACTCCCAGCATCTGTTCCTTGAGTCCGTCCTCCGGAAGGGCCACGAGCGCTATTTCACGGTCGTAGTCGATCTGGGTAAACCGCGCCAGCATGCTGTGGGGTAAGTGCTTCATCATAGAGAAGAAACGCATGTAAATGCTGCGGGGAGTGAGTGAATCGAACAGTTCGACCATCATTGGCGCGTCTTCCGGCCGTATCGGGCGGATAAAGATCTTGTTGAGCCCCTTGGTGACGACGTGCGTTTCGAATTGGACCGGGTAAGGACTGATAACCAAGTGAAGTGGTGCCGGCACATCGCTGCATTTAAGGCACACCCGAGCATCCACCGCACAGAAACTGTCGCCGATGGTAAAAAGTGGATTGATGTCCAGTTCGTCGATTTCCGAAAAATCGGTCATCAGTTGTGCCAGCCGGATCAGTATTTCCTCTAGTTTTTCCAGGTTTGACGCCGGTTGGTTGCGATAGCCCTTCAGAAGTTGGTAGACTTTTGTCTCTTCCATCAAGCGCCGAGCCAACAAACGATTCAGCGGTGGCAGCGCGATGGCCCGATCTTTCATGACTTCCGTCATGACTCCGCCCAGTCCGAAGAGTATCACCGGACCGAAGTCGCGGTCCTTCTTGGCGCCCAGGATAAGCTCCATCATCTGACTTGACAGCATCGGTTGGATTGTAACGCCCGCGACCGCACCGCAGTTGCCGTGAGTCATTGCACGATTTATTATCTGGTCGTAAGCACTACGGACCTCCTTTTCGCTTTCCAAGCCAAGTATGACACCACCGACTTCGGTCTTGTGAGTGATGGTGTTGGAGTAGACTTTCAGCGCAACGGGATAGCCGATATGAGCGGCCTTTCGCACGGCTTCATCTGCAGAAAAAGCAGTTTCGGTCGGATTGGTCGGAATGCCGTAGGCCGTCAGAAGCGCTTTTGACTCAACCTCAGTGAGGATTTTTTCTTTGCGTTCCATCCCGTGCCGGATCAGTGTGCGTGCTCTCTGGCGGTCAACGTCGAGCCGCCGAGGCAGTCGCGATGGTATCTGCTGCAGCAGTTCGAGGTTTCTGGAGTAGTGCCAGAGGTTGGCGAAAGCCCGAATAGCCCGTTCAGGTGTGTCCACTGTCGGTATGCCGTAGTGGTTGAAAACCTCCCGTCCACCTTCCACGCTGGGGCCACCGACCCATGAGGTGAGCACTGGAAACGGTATGGCCTTTATTTTATCTAACAGGGCGTTTGCCACTGCGGTTGGATTTATCATAGCCTGGGGAGTGAGCAGAATTAAGAGGCTGTTAATTTCAGGTGCATTTACGCAGATATCGACCACCTGGCAATATTCCTTTACCGAAGCATCTCCCAGCATGTCCACCGGGTTCGCCCGGCTCCAGTGGGAGGGCAAAACGGAGTTGAGTTTCTTGAGGGTCTCGTCGGAAAGGGTCACTGGCTCGAACCCGCAGTCAGAAAGGGCATCGGCGGCCATCACACCCGGTCCGCCCGAATTGGTGACGATCGCCAGACCGGGGCCGATGATTTTAGGCTGTTTGGCCAGGAGTTCGGCACAGTCGAAGAGTTCCTCGAAGGTCCTGACGCGCAGGATGCCGGCGCGATTGAAAGCCGCGTCATAGACGGCATCTTCACCGGCAAGTGCACCGGTGTGGGAAGCGGCGGCCGCTGCACCGGCGCGGGTCCGGCCGGCTTTCAATACGATGATCGGCTTGATACGCGCCACTGCGCGGGCTGCACTCATGAAATTGCGGTGACGCGTTAGATTTTCCATGTACATCACGATACTGCCGACCTGCGGGTCGTTACCCAAATAGTCGATCACGTCGCCGAAATTCACGTCCAGCATGGAGCCCAGGCTCACGAAGTAACTGAAACCGATATGCTCTTTGATGGAGAGGTCCAGGACGGCACCACAGACAGCACCACTCTGGGAAATGAAGGCCATGCTGCCCGGCAGCGGCATCTGTGCCGCGAAAGAGGCGTTCAGATTGACACGGCTGCTGATGATGCCCAGGCAATTAGGACCGATGATGCGCACACCGCTGTCTCGCGCGGCCTCGGCAATGGCTTGCTCCACCTCGTGGCCCCGCTCACCGGTCTCCTTGCCGCCGGCGGAAATGATCACCGCACCGCCTACCCGGGTCGCCGCGCACTCCTTTATAAGTTCGGGAACCGTTTGGATCGGAACGGCGATGAGAACCAGGTCGACGGTTTCAGGGAGGGCGGTGATTTTGGCGAACGCTTTCCGGCCGGCGATAGTGGGATGACGCGGATTGATAGGGTAGACTTTTCCCGCGAAGCCGCCTTCGGCCAGGTTTTGCATGACGGCGGCGCCGATGGTACCTTTTCTGTCGCTGGCACCGACCACGGCCAGCGATCGAGGCGCGAACAGCCGGTCGAGATTGAGTATACTCATGGCATCTACCGTTCCTCATCCCTGCGTTTCGTTACCTTACGAAACGATCCAGACCGATTTTTCGCACGCAAGGTAGACGACCTTGTTCGTCACGCGGCCCATGAAAAAATCCTGTGTGCGGCTTAAACCCCGGCGGCCCATGATGATCGTGCCGACATCAAACCTCTTACCCTCATCGACGATGGCCGCGGCCCGGCTGCGGACACCCGTGATAATCTGGGTGGTGATGCTGTCCGGTTTGAATCCTTTGGCGACCAGACGTGTCTTGGCCTCGTCGAAAGCTCTGACGATGTTTTTCTCCGCATTGTGGACAAAGTCGTCGCTTGACGCCAGAATTTCATTGGTTTTTTCGCCGCCCCGGATAATGTGCAGCAGACGGAAATCGACATCATTACCGGCGAGAAAAGAGCCGGCAAAATCGACGGCCTGCAGGGCGTCTCTGGAACCGTCGAGCGCGATCAGATATTTCTTGCCGGGCGGTTTACGGCCGGCCAGCAGCAACGGTATAAAAGATATGCTTTCCAGAAGCTTCAGCGAGACGCTGCCGAGAATAATACCCGGAATACGTCCCAGGCCTCTGCGCCGTGTCAAGACCGCTTCATACCCCGCGCGCGCTTCTTTGACGATATCCCGGGCGATCCCCTTTTTGCGCTGCTGGATTTTGACGTCCACCTGGGCTTCCGGAAAACCGGATCGAATCAAGACATTCCGGGCCTGCCCCATGAACTCCTCGATTTTCTTCTTCTGCTGAACCTCCCAGGCCCGGACGTATTTTACCGATTTCACACTCTTCGGTTCACGCTCCAGGTCCCAGTAGCTTTCCGGTACACCGCTGAACACATTGAATAGCACAATCTTCATGTCTTCAAACGACGCCAATTTGGCGATGTATTTGACCGTCAACATGCTCCGTTCTGAGCCGTCCAGCGCCACCAGGATTTTCTTCTGTTTCTTCGTCGCCATTGCTCTTCCTCATCGGTTGAAAGGGTTTTGACTATTTACGGTGCGGCTGCCGTCAACACCGGGTCACTCGCTATATATTTCACGATTGTTCATGCGGTGATCCACCATGTAGAGCACCTGGGCTTTTTGACGCAGTACGTCTTTGAGCTGTCCCAGTTTCTGGCGATCGATGCTGTGCATGCGGATGTAGACCTTGCGGTAACCGCTCTCGACGTTTTCGTAGGACGTCAGGATGCTGACCATCCTTCCGCCGAAATCGCGGACGACATCGGCCACTTCCTTGATCGAACCGGGCCGGTCCTCGAGTTTAAAGGCAAACTGAATGCCGCGGTTGCCGACCCCGGTAAGGGCGATCAGCACTCTGAAAATATCCGACTGCGTGATCACCCCGATGACCTTGCCGGACTCGTCCACCACCGGGGCCCCGGAAATCTTGTTCTTCAGAAGCACTTCGGCGGTTTCCTCCACCGTAAAGTCGAACGGCACCGTGATCGGATTCCGGCTCATGATGTCCTTGACCTTGATTTTGGATAATAGGTACAGCAGTTCATGAATCTCGAGAGTGGTGGCATCTGAGGCCGAGGCCCGTTTCAGGTCCCGGTCGGTGATGATGCCGACCAGTTTGCCTTTTTTCATCACCGGCAGCATGCGAATGTCATGCTTTTTAATCAAGCTCATCGCGTCCTGCATCGATCCGTCGACATCGACGGTGACGGATTGTTTGCTCATCCAGTTTTTTACCAGCATGGTCCAACCTCCTTTGTTGAGCCGGCACGTGTCGTTTTCTTTTATCTTTCCTGTGCGCTATTCTTCTTGCGCCCTGATGCTGAGAAGCGGAATCGGGCAGCGGCGGAACACCTTCTCTGCCGTAGATCCAAAGAGTACGCCGATCAGATTGCCGCGACCCTTGGTCCCCATGACAAGCATGTCGGCTCCCTGATCCTCGATCACTTCAAGAAGGGCCTTGAAAGGCACGCCGACCCGGATCACTTTTTCGATGTCGAGGCCGGTACCACCGGCATCATTGACCAGACCGTCCATCAATTCCAGGCGCTCTCTTTCAAGGTCTTCGAGGTACTTGTCGATTTTGAATTCCGGAGCTTGTAAGGAAACTTTGCGCATCATCTCGACGTCCCTCTGGTTGATGATGTTTACGACCAACAGTTTTGCCTTCAGTTCTTTTGCGAGATCGACTGAATAGGAGACGATTTGCGGCGTATACTCTGAAAAATCACATGCCACCATTAACGATTTTATTTTGCCCATCTCTTTTCATCCTCCTTTTGGAAGTTGCGGTGTACTTTTCTGACTTACCGTCCAAGCGCCAGAGTTTCAGGCAGCCGTGTATCTCTTGAAGTACGATCCCAACCGTCCAGTTCTATGGTTTAACTGCCGCGTTATATGATGATATGGCAAATTTTGTGCCAAGTGGCAGATAACGCGGCTGTTTTTTAACTAACTATATTGATATATAAAAAAGCCAGTTGCGTCGGCGGTCGCCAGTGGTTTCCACAACTCAGTGTCAGGTTTTTTTCCAGGCTGTAAAGAAGAAAATCTACCGAAAAAGGGGGGAAAGGGAAGCTTGTCGTAGTTTATTGTCTTTTATGGAAAAATGCTCCTGTCGCGGCTTGCTATTATAACTATAGCGATTTCTTGGCCACCGTTGTTTCAAACTGAAGATGATGCTTTTCGATCTTCGCGTGCAGGGTAGGACGGGACAAACCGAGCAGCTTAGAGGCCCGGGAGCGGTTGCCACCGCTTATTTGCAATGCTTCGCTGATCAGGACTGCGGAGATATGGTCCATGCAGGTATCGAAGATATTCTTATGTTCACCTCTGATAAGGATGTTCCGGGCCCATTGGCGGATAACATCATCAGTGTCTTCATGGGCGGGAACGACACTGGTTGATTCCGCATCAAAGGTCTGACGGATGTCATTTTTACAGATCGGGGCTCCGCGGTTGAAAATAAGGGCTTTTTGGATGGTATTGGCGAGTTCGCGAATGTTACCTGCCCAGGGATGGATGGATAGGACATCCAGGGCGCCGGGCGTGATCCCGGGGTTGTCTATGTCGAGTTCAACGGAATATCGGCGCATAAAATAATCGGTCAAAATAGGGATGTCTTCCGCCCGATCTCGCAGAGGTGGTAGAGAAATGGTGACGACCTTGAGGCGATAGTAAAGGTCTTCCCGAAAACGCCCATCTTCGATAGCCTGCTCCAGGTTGCGGTTTGTGGCGGCGATAATCCGGACATCAACGGGTATGGTTTCCCGGCCGCCGAGGCGTTCAATACTTCTTTCCTGGAGTAGCCGTAAGATCTTGGCCTGGATAGCGAAGGGCATATCTCCGATTTCATCAAGAAATACGGTTCCACCGTTAGCCTGCTCGATTTTACCGATGCGGCGGTGGGTGGCGCCGGTGAAAGCCCCTTTTTCATATCCGAACAGTTCGCTTTCGAGCAGATTTTCGGGTATGGCCACGCAATTTATTACCAGGAACGGTTTATCAGATCTGAGGCTGTGCTGATAAATCGCCCGGGCCACGAGTTCTTTGCCGGTCCCGGACTCACCGCGTATAAGAACGGTGGCGTCGGAGGCGGAAACGCGGCCGATGGCCTTGTAGACATCCTGCATCGGTTTACTACGGCCGATTATGGCTTCTCTGGCATCAGCCTCGGGCAGACCGTTCATGGTGACCGGTGCACGCATGAAGCGGCCGGCCTCCAGGGCCTGCTGGATGATGGAGAGCATGTCCGGAATTTCGAATGGTTTTAAAATGTAGTCAAAGGCTCCCAATTTGGTGGCTTCAATGGCGGTTTCCGTCGTCCCGAACGCGGTCATGATGACCACAGGCAGTTTGGGTTCGATCTGATGTATCGCTCTAAAAGTCTCAATGCCGTTGATTCCCGGAAGGCGCAGATCCAGAACCACCAGATCGGGTAGTTCCTCTTTCAAGAGGGTAAGTGCACTCTCGCCGGAAGCGGCACTGATAACTGTATAACCTTCTTCAGTCAGCAGTTTGTGGAAACTTTTTCGCAGCTGGTCATCGTCGTCGATAATTAAAATCGTGCTCAAGGCGTGTCTCCTATAGCCGGCAGGGTGATGGTAAACGTCGTTCCCTGGTATTCAACCGAAGATACCTCAATGCGTCCGCCATGCTCCTCGATGATCCTGGAGGCGATGCTTAACCCGAGTCCGGTGCCCTCTTCTTTCGTGGTGAAGAACGGCTCCAGGACTCTGTCGATGATAGTGCTCGGTATACCCGGCCCATCGTCTG
>Ga0316191_10002513_pt1 | contig 13351 bp, 11 predicted proteins | sample Eddworburr2cm_MG_FD_204928 | JGI IMG/M metagenome (GOLD analysis project Ga0316191, IMG submission 204928) | Coastal sediment microbial communities from Maine, United States - Eddy worm burrow 2 cm | ecosystem: Environmental > Aquatic > Marine > Coastal > Sediment | place: USA: Maine...
GACGCGCGGCGCTATCCGCCTGCGAGGTCGCATCCCAACCAATAATGAACGAGCCCGACATACAGGCGGAGCTACAGGAAGAAGCCGCCGAGTGTGCTGTCGCCAAAGAAGGACTGATCAACGCTGAAACGGATGAGGAAATGGATTTTGCCGTCCGCAAAATCCAGATTCTCTGCTACAACTGATTCAAATCTACAACTGATTCAAATAAGGACTATGGAGTAGCGCCGGCTGCTTCTCTGACACTTTCAACCTGGATTCGGCAAGGTCTCTCTAAATAGCCTATGAGCGAATTACCAAGTTGCCGCAATGCAGCTCCGAGTACACTTATGCCGACGACGCCGTGCAGTAGAAGTCGCAATTCGTCAAGAAAGCATGAGTGACTTTGCGCGCGAGAGATTGCTCAAACTCCGCGAAGAACTTGAGTCTTCCGCCGAGGCTGGAGACGACTCAGCGGCCATTGTTGAGCTGGACCAGTCGAAGGTTGGGCGTCTGTCTAGAATGGACGCGATGCAGGCACAGGCCATGGCCAAGGCCTCGAACGAGCGTCGTGCGATGATGTTGAGAAACATCGAAGCCGCCCTGCGGCGACTCGATGATGGCGGCTACGGCCTGTGCCGCGATTGCGAGGAGCCCATTAATCCCAAACGGCTGGAATTCGATCCGACCGCTCTGCGTTGCATCGATTGCGAAAGCAAACGGGACGAATAATTGTATTTACTTGTATTTCCGGCCACTTACGGCTAATTTCCATCGCAAGACCTTGAAGGGGACAAACAGGCGGGCCATTGCGGCCAAAGCGACCGGGAGATGGTGAGAGCCCCGGGCCGAAATCCGCCGAATATCACCCTGGAGTCGCTGCCCGAAAGAATACGAGTAGACGCAGCCGGATGGCCCCCGATACAGGCGACGGATCGACGGATCCACAAGGCAACAGTTGTAAGATTGTTGCGAAACCGGGTGGTACCGCGAATTTGATATCTCGCCCCGGACGCAGGTGATGCGTCCGGGGCGTTTTTGTTTGGAGATAAGATTTTGGCCGCTAAGAAAGCGACATTTAGAGAAGTACAGGGTCGTTACGACGGACCGGCACTCGAGAACGAGGTGCTGGCGTTCTGGCGCGAGCACGACACGTTTGCGAAGACGCTGCAACAGAATGAGGGCGCTCCGCACTTCAGTTTCAACGAAGGGCCGCCGACGGCGAATGGCAAGCCGGGTATTCACCACGTGCTTGCACGCAGCTTCAAGGACGCTTTCCCGCGTTACAAGACCATGCGTGGCTACTACGTGCCGCGGAAGGCGGGCTGGGACACGCACGGATTGCCGGTCGAGCATGAGATCGAAAAAGAGCTCGGCATATTCGATAAGAAGGAAATCGAGGAGAAGGTCGGCATCGCCGAGTTCACCAAGCGCTGCCGTGACTCCGTTATGCGTTATATCGGTGACTGGGAGAAGATGACCGAGCGCATGGGTTTCTGGGTCAACCTCGATGAAGCCTATTACACGCTCAACAACTCGTACATCGAATCTGTCTGGTACTTGCTCAAGAACATCTGGGACAAGGACTTGATCTACCGTGGCTACAAAGTTGTTCCCTACGACCCTCGCATTGGTGCGACGCTGTCATCGCATGAACTCGCACAGGGTTACCAGGATACTGAGGACCCATCCATCACCGTGCGCTTCCGCGTCGCAGACCAGGAGAACACGTCGATCCTCGTTTGGACGACAACGCCTTGGACACTGCCATCAAACCTCGCCCTCGCCGTGGGCGCAGACATCGACTATAGCTATTGCGAAGTCGACGGCGAAACACTGATCCTCGCGGAGGCATTGCGCGAATCCGTCATGCGTGATCTCGAGCACACTGTATCGAAGACCGTCAAAGGCGCCGAATTGGTCGGCACGCATTACGAGCGCCTGTTCAATTACCTGGAAGTGGATTCCGAGGCTGTGTTCCAGGTTTATGCGGCGGACTTCGTCAGCACCGAAAGCGGCACCGGCATCGTGCATACGGCACCGGCCTACGGCGTAGACGACCTCGCATTTGGACAAGCGAATGGCTTACCTGTCGTACATGGTGTGGGCCTGGACGGCCTTTTCCTTGCGGACGTTGAGCCTGTAGCGGGTATGTTTTTTAAGGATGCTGACAAACCGCTGATCCGCATTCTCAAGGATCGCGGCCTGATGTTTCGCTCCGAGCGCATCACTCACAGTTATCCGTTCGGCTGGCGTACGAAGGATCCTGTCATCTACTACGCCAAGAACGCGTGGTATATCCGCACGTCGGATTTCCGCGCGCGCATGGTCGAGCTCAACAACACGATCAAGTGGGTGCCCGAACATATTCGTGAAGGACGCTTCGGTAACTGGCTCGAAAACAATGTCGACTGGGCATTGTCTCGGGAACGATTCTGGGGCACGCCCTTACCGGTTTGGACGACTGACGACGGTGACTATCACTGCATTGGCAGCGTTGCCGAGCTGGAGGAGCTGACGGGCAGGGAATTGAGTGAGCTGGACCTGCACCGACCCGCGATCGATGACATCAGTTTCGAAAAGGATGGCAAAACCTGGCGGCGCGTTCCTGAGGTTATCGACTGCTGGTTCGATTCGGGCGCCATGTCATACGCGCAGTGGCATTACCCGTTTGAGAATAAGGATACGTTCGAGACCCAGTTTCCGGCGGATTTTATTTGCGAGGCGATTGATCAGACGCGTGGCTGGTTCTACTCGTTGCATGCCATTGCGACGCTGGTTTCGGACAGTGTTGCTTACAAGAACTGCATCTGCCTGAGCCATATTGTCGACAAAGATGGCAAGAAGATGTCGAAGTCGCTCGGCAATATCGTCAACCCCTATGATGTTTTCGATACGGTTGGCGCCGACGCGCTGCGCTGGTACTTCCTGGCGCGCCTGTCGCCCGACGTGCAAAAACGGATTTCAGTCGACATTGTTGCTGACGTTGCGAGTTCGTTTATCAATACGTTCTGGAATACGTATGGTTTCTTTGTTTTATACGCGCGCCTCGATGATGTCGAACTTGATCGCTACGTGCCGGTTGATGAGCGGCCGGAAATTGATCGTTGGGCCCTGGCGTTGTTGCACAAGACGATTACTAACTGCACCGAGGCAATGGACGACTTTGATGCAAAGAGGGCAGGTGAGTCGATTGAGTCGTTTGTCGACCAGCTCAGCAACTGGTATGTACGTCGGAACCGCCGCCGCTTCTGGAAGTCGACGGATTCCGAAGACACCCATATTGCCTACCTCACGCTTTACGAGTGCCTGACCGGCGTTACCGAGCTCATGGCGCCGTTTGTGCCATTCCTCGCCGAGAACGTCTACCAAAACCTGGTTCGTGGGGTAAATCCGGAGGCACCGGAGAGTGTGCATATGTCGAGCTGGCCTGAGGCTGACACGCAGTGGCAGAACGACCCATTGCTATTCAACATTGATGTTGTGCAGAAAGTTGTTGGCCTTGGCCGCCAGGCACGCGGGCAGTCCGGGGTGCGTACCCGGCAGCCCCTGTCGCGATTGTTGGTGCGGGCACCGAGCGACCAGGCCAGGGCCGCGCTGGAGGAGCATCAGGAGCAGATTCTCGAGGAGCTCAATGTCAAAGCGATTGAATTCATCGCGCGTGACGCGAGTCATGTCAGCTATCGCATCAAGCCGAATCTGCCGCGCATCGGCAAGCATTATGGAAAGCAGATTCCGGCAATTCGGGCCGCGCTGGAAGCTGCAGACGGCGCGGAAATCGCGAGCAAGGCAGAAAGCGGCGACGCGATAATTCTCGCGCTGGACGGCGTTGATATTTCGCTGAGCGGCGAGGATCTGCTCATCGAGACGAGTTCTGCCGAGGGATTCGCGTGCGCAGAAGACTCCGGCTATCTGACCGAACTCGACACGACCCTGACCGGTGCACTTATTGACGAGGGCGTGGCGCGCGAGATCGTACGCTCGGTGCAGGATGCCCGCAAGCAGGCCGGACTCGAGGTCTCGGACCGGATTGTGCTGGGTGTTTCCGGAACCGACGGGGTCGAAAAGGCCCTGATGAGCCATCGCGACTACGTCATGGTCGAAACGCTGGCGACGGATTGGACCGTCAGCCAGGTCGAGCCGCTGTTTGCAATCGAGCGCGAGCTCGGCGAGGAGAAGTGGATTGTCGAATTCAGCAAGGCCTAGGGAATTTCCCTCACTTGCGCGACCTTTGCAATGTCTGTTATAAAAACCCTACGCAGGTAATTGAAAGACAACGAGTAAGAAGGGATGCGCCGGCTGAGAGGACCGGAACTACAGGAGGTAGTTGCTCAAGGGCGTAATAGAAGCCGTTCCGCGAGGAAAAAAAAGCGGCTTAACAATAATTAAACGCTGGAGTGGAAATGTCGTACCACGTGGATCGCTTTTACGCCGCAGTTTCGGCGCTGGCCAGTCATGGCCATATAAAACAAAGACTTATCAAAGCCTACGAAGAGAATCTCGTCGAAATTAACGATGACGAGCTGCCGATCGCGCTCAAACAGAGCTTCTCAGACCTCAAACGTCAAATGCATCGTGTCACGCCATCGAATGGGGAGGGCGCCATTTGTGCCTCTGTGCGCAAGATGTCGATTGACGAGGCATCTGAGTGTGCGAAGTCCGTGGTAGCGCTGTTCCGTGAAATATCGCGTCTTGGTGACAGCGACCAGTCGATTTTGCCGTTCGAAGGAAAAGAGGAGAGGATCGTGCCGCCATTTCTGGTCAAGACCAACTAATTCCAACCCTATAACTTGATCGGGTAATAGACGTAGGTGAGCAGCTCGGCTTCGGCCACCTTTGTGGGGTCTGATACGTACGACTCCCACGCATCTCCGGCCCGCTCAATGCCCAGAGCCGCCAGGTAGGCCGAAATTTTCCGGTGCGTCGCGCCGAGCCCCCGATAAGAGCCAACATGCCGAATACGAATGACGTTGCCGGCGAATGTCCGACCGATTTTTACTATCGCGCCATCCCGAGGCGTTGCGTTGTCGCCGCCGCGAATGGGTATCGCAGAATCGAATAACAATTCAGAACCGCTGTACGAACGCATGATTGACATCGGCGCACCCGCCTCGGACAGATGATTCTCGTCAATAAAGCTCAGGATCTTGAAATAGGCATCGCCCATCGCCTCTGATATCGCTGCGGGCTCCGGAGCTGATGTCGTTGGCAAGTAGGCGATCGCGGCGGCCTCGACGACCATTTGCTCGATCTCAATGTCACTAAAGTCAGCGCTGGGCAGCGATTCTGCGAGATCTTTCAACCCGGCGAGACCCTCTGCATAGTCGCGTTCCACAAGACCTTGCAGGAACAGCGCGAAATAACGCCCGACAATGTTAAACCCATAGTCGGTCTGAAAGTTCCAGGTCACGGTCGTCGTGCCATTGTCGCCGGAAAGCGTGAACCAGGACTTCGCTTCGCCGACCTCCCCTGGGTTGATCGAACTTGCCACAAGCGCGTACGGCCGGCTTTCCGTAATAATCTGCGTGCCTGTACCGATAATGGTGCCATCCCAGGTCATGGTCGAGCCAACGCCTCGCGCAGGACCTGAATGAACCACACGGGCGTTCGGGTCTGCATCAAACTGCGGCGACCACAACTTCACACGCCGAAAATCATTTACCAGGGCAAAGACCGTCGCCGGATACGCCTCGATTCTTGTTTCAACCTGCACACTCGCATGGCGCGGCAATGCCAGTCCCACGAGGATCAGCAAAACAACAAAACCAGCAATTCCGTAAATAACTTTTTGCACGACGTCTTCGTATTCGATAGAGGTGCGCGATTATTCCACAGTACAATGGCTGGATGAACGTATCTGGCACAAAATCGCTGCCTATTGGCGTATTCGACTCCGGCGTTGGCGGGCTTACCGTGCTCAAGGCCATTCGCGAGGCGATGCCAAACGAAAACCTGGTTTACCTGGGTGATACCGCCAGGCTGCCCTATGGCACAAAGAGCCCTGCGTCTATCGCTCGCTACGCCTGCCAGGCAACCGCGTTGCTCCAGCAAAGCAATATCAAGTTGCTCGTCGTGGCCTGTAACACAGCGTCGGCTGTCGCCCTGGACGCCCTGCGCGAGCAGATGGCTCCTTTACCGGTCATCGGTGTCGTGAATCCGGGTGCGAGCGCAGCTGTGGCGGCGCGTCCCAAGGGGCGACACCTGGTGCTTGCGACAGAGGCAACGGTGCGCCTGGGCGCTTACCGCAAAGCGCTGCTCGCACTGGATGCCGCCGCCGAGGTGACTGAGCTCGCGTGCGAATTGCTGGTCTCCCTGGCAGAGGAGGGCTGGAACGACGGTGCTATCGCCGAGTCGATTGTGCAGCGCTATCTGGCGGGCCTCGACGAGGCGTCGCGGCACCCTGACAGCGTTATTCTGGGCTGCACACACTTTCCCCTGTTGCGCGACACGTTTGTCGCTGTCTTCGACAGTGGCACATCAATCGTGGATTCGGCGAGTACGACAGCTGTCGCCGCCCGCGAATTGCTGGCTGAGCTGTCGCTGGGCAATGACAAGGGCGCCGCGGGCACGTTGACGTTACTGGCTACCGACGGCGCGACCCGCTTTGCCCGCGTGGGCGGACAATTTCTCGGCCATGAACTGACCTACAAGGACGTCACACTGGTAGACCTGTAGACCTGTAGGGCTGCGGGCCACAGTCGATTAGTGCGATAATCGGCTTCTTTTTCCCGGGGAAATATTGTGACTTGTAAGACTTCAATGCAGACACTCATTGTCTGGCCACTGACAATTCTGCTTGCCGCCTGTAGCCCTGAGGCGCCGCCGGAAACCACCATTGAGCCACAAGCGACCGTTGCACCGCGGCCAGAGATATACGCGGAATTCGCTCTGACAACCGATCTAAGTCTGATGACCGAGAACCAACTTGGGATGATCAGCCTGCTGATTGAGGCGGCGGAAATTATGGACGACCTTTTCTGGCGTCAGGCTTACGGCGACGACTATGAAACCTGGCTCGCGTCGATCGGTGTTGATGAAACACGCCTGTTCGCCGAACAAAATTATGGGCCCTGGGACCGACTGGATTCGAATAAGCCGTTTATGGAAGGCGTCGGCCCGAAGCCGCTTGGGGCAAACTTTTATCCGGCCGATATGAGCAAGGAGGAATTCGACGCGGCTTACCTGCCGGGCAAGGATAGTCAGTACACGCTCATTCGCCGTGATGAGGCGGGCAAGTTAATTTTGGTGCCTTACCATGTCGCGTACGCCGAGCAGCTGCAGAAGACAGCAGCGCTGTTGCATCAGGCGGCTGATCTGGCCGATAACCAGAATTTTGCGAATTATCTGAAGTTGCGCGCTGCCGCAATAGTCAGCGACGAGTTTCAGATCAGTGATCTGTACTGGATGGACGTCAAAGACAACGAAGTAGAGTTGATTATTGGTCCTATCGAGACCTACGAAGATCAGTTGTTCGGTTACAAGGCGGGTTACGAAGCGTACGTGCTGGTCAAGGACCTGGATTGGAGCATCCGCCTGGCACGCTTCTCGACGTTCCTGCCGGAGTTGCAGCGCGGACTGCCGGTGCCTGACGAATATAAACAGGAGTCGCCGGGAAGCGATTCCGATCTCAATGCTTACGACGTCATTTATTATGCAGGACACAGCAATTCGGGTGGCAAGACTATCGCCGTAAACCTGCCAAACGATGAGGAAGTGCAGTTACAAAAAGGCACTCGGCGCCTGCAGCTCAAGAACGCAATGCGTGCGAAGTTCGACAAGATTCTGGTGCCGATTGCCGACACCCTGATTGATGACTCGCAGCGTCAACACATTTCGTTTGACGCTTTCTTCGCCAATACGATGTTTCATGAAGTTGCCCATGGGTTGGGCATAAAGAACACCATTGACGGTGAGAGCACAGTACGCCAGGCGTTGCTTGAGTACGCCTCCAGCATGGAAGAGGGCAAGGCCGATATTCTTGGTCTGTACATGATCAACGAATTGCACAAGGCCAACGAACTCGGCGGTGTTGATCTACGCGATTATTACGTAACCTTCATGGCCGGCATTTTCCGGTCGATTCGCTTCGGCGCGACGGAAGCACATGGCAAGGCGAATATGGTGCGGTTTAACTTCTTCGCCGACAACGGCGCATTCGTGCGCGATGCCGAAACCGGCAAATACCGGGTTGACTTCGATCGCATGGAAGAAGCGATGACGGCATTGTCGCGAAAGCTGCTCATGCTGCAGGGCGATGGCGACTATGAGGGTGTCGCAGAATTGACGAATGGCAAAGGCGTGATCAACGCGCAGCTGCAGGCGGATCTCGATCGGCTCGCCAGCGCCAGTATTCCAGTCGATATTACATTCGATCAGGGGCTGCATGTATTGGGTCTCGACCAGGACGACAGAATAATCATAAGGACGGACAAATGAAGAATTCGATAATGCTCGCGCTACTCGCGAGTTTTATGCTCGCTGCCTGTGGCAAGAGTGCCGATGAAACAGTCGCGCCGGTCGCCGAAGCAAAACAACCATGGTCGGATTTCGTCGCGACGGTCATTGATGATTACTACCGCAAGAATCCGGAGTCAGGCACGGATGCGGGATTACATCAGTACGATGGCCAGATGGCCGATATGAGCATGGCCGCACTCGAAGAGTACGAGGGCTGGATCGACTCTGTACTGGCTGAGGCGGCAACTTATACCGAACTGGAAGGCATTGAGGCATTCGAACGCGACTATTTGTCGACCAGCCTGAGTGGTGAACTTTTCTGGCTGAGAGATTCAGATTTTCCAACCAGCAACCCGCTGTTCTATGCGGGCTCCATCGGCATCAGCGTATTTGTCGATCGCGAATACGCGCCGCTGGCGGAGCGGCTGCAAGCCTACACGCGTTACATGGAACAGCTGCCCGGCAAGATGCAGCAGATGAAGGCGAATCTGCAACCGCCATTGCCGGCGCCCTACGTGGAGATGGGCTATCGCGTTCTTAATGGCATGGTCGAGTATCTCTCCACGACGGTGCCCGAGATATTCGCACCGGTCGAGGACGAGCAGCTGCAGCGCCAATTCAAGGCAGCCAATGACGCTGCAATTGAGGCGATTGCGCAGTCAGTTAACTGGCTGGATGGCCTCAAGGCGACGGCGACCGATGACTACGCGCTTGGCGAAGAACGATTTCTGAAAATGCTGCGCACGTCGCAGGGCGTTGACGTGACACTCGCGGAGCTCAAGGCCGCCGGTCAGAAAAATCTGGATGACAACCTGAAATTGCTATACCAGGCATGCGCCGAGTACACGCCGGGGGCGAGTACAGAAGACTGCATGGCCAAGGCAGCGGCGAACAAACCGGAGGAAGGCGCAGTTGCCCTAGCTGAAAAGCAATTGCCAATACTCAGGAAATTCGTAGAGGACAACAATATTGCGACTATTCCTGGCAGCGAAGACGCACTCGTCGCTGAGGCTCCGCCACACAGGCGGTTCAACTTTGCCTACATAAATATTCCGGGCCCGTTTGAGACCGGGCTGCCATCAACCTATTTCATCGCGCCGCCCGACCCGGAATGGTCGGAGGAAGATCAGCTCGCCTATATTCCGGGCGTTGCCGACCTCCAGGCGGTATCGGTGCATGAGGTTTGGCCGGGACATTTCCTGCAATACCTGCACTCAAATCGTACCGAGAACAATGTTGGACGGCACTTCGGTACCTACACTTTCAGTGAGGGCTGGGCACATTACACCGAGCAGATGATGGTGGATGCCGGTCTTGGCGAAGGTGATGCCGAAATTCGCATCGGGCAACTGCAGAATGCCTTGCTGCGCAACGTGCGTTACATGTCGGCTATCGGACTGCATACCGAAGGCATGACCATCGAAGAAAGCCTGAAGATGTTTCAGGAGAAGGCTTTCAAGGACTTTGGCAATGCGAGCCAGCAGGCGTATCGCGGCACTTACGATCCTGGCTACCTCAACTACACACTCGGTAAATTGATGATCAACAAGCTACGTGATGACTGGACCACCGGCAAAGGGGGGCGCGAAGCCTGGGGCAAGTTCCATGATCAGTTTCTGAGTTACGGTGTGCCGCCAATTCCGCTGATTCGCAAGCAAATGCTGGGAGTGGACTACACGGGCGACGAGTCGCTATTGCCGAACTGACATCACAAATCTGATTTGTCGAGCAGCGGTAACTTGTTGCCGAACAGCGTGGTCAGGTACAAGGTATCCGCTGTCTCAAACACGCCGGTGAGCGACGGATATTTCGCGGCGGGGTCCTGCAAGTTCATGAGGATCTCGCCGTTGCCGTTTATAGCGATGACGTGTGAGTAGGGCTCTGCTTTAGGCCTTAAAGAGGCGGGCAGTCGCTGAATGATTTTGCGGATGAAGGGCTTGTTGGAAAGGTCGTCAAGCAGCTTGTTGCGCGGACTGATAAGCCCGACCCAAAACCGGCCATTACGTCCATTGTTTATGTTGTCTGCAAATGCAGGCAGGTTGTCCAGCAGAACTTCAGTAGCGCCGCTCTTCGGACCCTGTAGCCAATGCTTGAGAATTCGGTAGGAGCCGAGATCTGAAATCAACAAATAGGCCTGATCGTCGCTGATAGCGATACCATTGGCGAAATTGAGATTGTCGATGATGACACTGGCTTTGCGTGTATGCGGGTTGAACGCGATGACCTGCCCGTGCCCGCCGTGCTCGGTGATGTCGAGCAAAGCCCCCTCGTAGGTCCCACCGGACTGTTTCGCACCAAATTTGGTACTGGCTTCGGAAAAATAGATTGTGCCATTGTCGGCAATGGCAAGATCATTGGCGTACCTGAGTGGCCGCCCATCGACTTCACTCAGGAGTGTTTCGACATGGCCATCTGGATGAATGCGTTGCAGACCAAGGTAGGCGTTCGCGACGATAAACGATCCGTCGGTGTCGGTTTCGATGCCGAGCGCTCTGCCGCGAATGTTGGCGAACTCACTGACATTGCCGTCGCCGTCAATTCGCAGAATCAGGCCATCGCTGGTTGTCGCATAGAGCTGCCCATCGTGTCCGGCAGTCACATCCTCGGGGCCGTGGTGTTCGCCCAGGTCAATTGCGGCGGCACGTTTTAGCCGGTCATCAAGGCCAAAGGGATCGACAAGGCCTTTGTCGGCGGGCGCGTCCCAGGCAACGGGATCGATCGGCACTGGCCACAGCAGCAGGTAAAGAACAGCTAGGACCAGAATTGATCCGATCACTGCCAGCGTTCGTTTCATTGCTCTGTCTCTAACGGGCGCCGTCGATCATGCGCAGGAATTCAGCGCGCGTGCGCGCATCCTTGCGAAAAGAACCAAGCATTTGGCTGGTAACCATTGAGACATCGGTCTTATGGATACCGCGTGTCGTCATACATTGATGCACCGCTTCAATCACGATACCGACGCCCTTGGGTTTTAAAACGTCTTCAATGCAATTTGCGATCTGTGCCGTCATCTTTTCCTGCACCTGGAAGCGACGTGCGAATGCTTCCACGACGCGCGCCAGTTTGCTGATACCAACGACCTTGTTGCGCGGCAGATAGCCGACATGCGCTTTGCCGATGATCGGTGCCATATGGTGCTCACAGTGCGATTCGAAGCCGATGTCGCGCAGCACAATCATCTCGTCGTAGCCTTCAACTTCCTCGAAAGTGCGCTTGAGGTATTCGACCGGATCCTGGTGATAGCCGCTGAACCAGTCTTCATACGCGCGCGCGACACGCGCTGGTGTGTCGATGAGCCCCTCGCGACGCGGATCATCTCCGGCCCAGAGCAACAGCGTATGGATCGCTTCTTCTGCTTTCTTGCGACTGGGTCGACGTTCTTTTGCAGGCTTCTTGGCCAATTGATTTCCTTGTGGAGGACTGATCCTGAAGTATCAGGCCGATTGACGGTCCATAGCCAGGCCGATCGGGCAGCTGACTCCGGTGCCACCGAGCCCGCAATAGCCATTGGGATTCTTCGCCAGGTACTGTTGATGATAGTCCTCGGCGTAGTAAAACGCATTTAGCGGTGCAATTTCTGTCGTGATCGGCCCGAACCCGGCAGTAGTAAGTTCTGCCTGGTAGTTGTGCATGGACAGTTGCGCCGCATCAAGCTGTGCGTCGCCATCCGTGTAAATTGCGGATCGATATTGAGTGCCGATGTCATTGCCCTGACGCATCCCCTGCGTTGGATCGTGACTTTCCCAGAAGATTCGCAGCAGTTCGGCGTAACTTACGACGGTGGGGTCAAATACGACAAGCACCACTTCCGCATGCCCGGTCGAGCCGCTGCACACGAGTTTATAATCCGGATCGGTCGTGGTGCCGCCCGCATAACCGACGGCAGTGGAGAAGACGCCCTCGGTTTCCCAAAAGCGCCGTTCGGCGCCCCAAAAGCAGCCTAGTGCGAACACCGCTTGCTGCAAGTGTTCACCGAAAGGTCCCTTGATCGGATTGCCGTTAACAAAATGCATATTCATAGAGCCTGGTGACGCGCGCCACGGCGCATGCGTTCAATGATACCGCTGGCGCCCGCAAAGCGCACCGGGATTGATTGGGTGTTGCCCCAGTCGCTTGCACGATATACGGCAAAATGCAGATGGGGCGTCGTCGTGTGCCCGGTATTACCGGAATACGCGATTTTTTGTCCCTGTGTCACATTATCACCGACTGCGACGATGGCGCCGTCTTTGTCCAGATGATAGTACTCGCCGGTCGTGCCATCGCTATGCAATATCACGACGAAGTTGGCGTATTTACCGCAACCATCTTCCCAACAACCTTTTGAATGCGACTCCTCCACAAGTGCGACGACGCCAGATCGAGCGGCATGCACCGGAGTGCCAATGTCCATGTCCAGGTCAATGGCGAATTCTTCAAGCCCGGTGTGACTAAAGCGTGAGCCAAACCCCTGAATTACCCTGTACGACTCGCCGCTCGCGTAGGGCAATGAATACAAATGATCATCATCGTGCACCGCATCCTTGTCGCCTACAGTCCAGTCGAGGGAGTAACGATAGTCAGTATCGTCTCGTGTACCGCCATTGCTCAGCACCATGACTTGTTCAGATTGCCTGGGTGCCAAAGTGCGCGTGACGGTTCTTGGGCCATCCACGACCAGGTCACCGTTGCGAATGCGCAAGGTGAAGGTAATGGGGAACTCACGCAGATTTTTCGCGTGAATTTTGACGTTACTTCCTTGATTGATGGTATCCACGCAAATCGACTCATCTCTGCAATCGGCGGACGCAATCTGCAGTGTCAGAAATAGTGCGACGCAGCTGAGGCAAAGCGCCAATGGAGATCCGGCGTCCCTATCATGCCTCCGGGATATCGCGGGACTATACGTCGTCTTCGGCAGCGGCTTCAGCACGAA
>Ga0316191_10002514_pt1 | contig 13350 bp, 12 predicted proteins | sample Eddworburr2cm_MG_FD_204928 | JGI IMG/M metagenome (GOLD analysis project Ga0316191, IMG submission 204928) | Coastal sediment microbial communities from Maine, United States - Eddy worm burrow 2 cm | ecosystem: Environmental > Aquatic > Marine > Coastal > Sediment | place: USA: Maine...
AGGCCCAGGAACTCGGCAAGCGCCTGCTGGACAATGCTTTGCGTGAATACAACCTGAGGCTGCGCAAGGTGCCCAAGCCAACCATGGAGGCGGCTCTCCAGCAACTCGGCCTGGGCGAGCGCAACGAGCTATTCGAACAGATCGGGCTGGGCGAGAGGATGGCTACGCTGGTGGCCCGCCACCTGGTTCCCGGACAGACGCCGGACCAGCCTATCGGCCAGCCGGCGCCTCTGGCGATCGCCGGCACCGAGGGGATGGTTGTCGGCTATGGACGATGCTGTTGCCCGATACCCGGCGACACGATCTTCGGCTATCTGAGCGCCGGCCGCGGCCTGGTGATCCATCGCGACGGCTGCGGCAACCTGCCCGAATTCCGCAAACAGCCGGACAAGTGGATCCCGGTGGAATGGGAGGAGGGTCTGGACCGGACCTTCATGGTCGAGATTCGCGCCGAAGTACAGAATCGTCTTGGCGTCCTGGCGGCGGTCGCCGCCAACATCTCGGCCACGGAGACCAATATCGAGCATGTGTCGGTGGTTGAGCGCGACGGCGATACTTCGTCGCTTACATTCCTGCTGCAGGTCATGGATCGAACCCACCTCGATAAGGTGCTCAAGAGCATCGTCGCCATGCCGGATGTGCTTGCAGTCAGCCGCACCAGCACCTGAGAAGTCATTTCCGCGATCACAGGAGTCCCGCGTATGTCACGTCGACCCGTTGTCACCGACGAAGCCCCGGCTGCCATCGGAACCTATTCGCAGGCCGTCGAGGTCGACGGCATGGTATTCCTGTCAGGGCAGATACCTTTGCATCCGGCCACGATGGAGATGGTAGAGGGAGACATGCAAGCGCAGGTGGAGCGGGTATTCGACAATCTCCAGGCTGTGGCGCGGGCCTCCGGCGGCGACCTTGATCGCATCGTGAAGCTCACCGTCTACCTCACCGATCTGGGCGATTTCGGCACGGTCAACGAGGTGATGGCGGACCGGTTCTCGGACCCCTACCCGGCACGCGCCGCGGTCCAGGTGGCCGCCCTTCCGAAGGGGGCGCGGGTCGAGGTCGACGCCATCCTGCGACTGTGATGCGCGGCCGGGGCTGTTGACGAACGTGTCGAAGACCCGTCCGGCCGCGGTCGCACCGGAACCGGTAACCGCCCTGTCAGGCGTGGGACCCGCGCTCGCTGAGAAGCTCACAAGACTTGGCGTGTCTTGCGTGCAGGACCTGCTGTTCCTGTTGCCGATCCGTTACGAAGACCGGACTCGATTGGTGGAGATCGGCGCCCTGCAGCCCGGCATGCGGATCACGATCGAGGGACACGTCGAACTGACGGATGTCGTTTACAGGCGCCGGCGCATGATGCTCTGCCATTTAGCGGATGGCACCGGTTCGATCCTGCTGAGGTTCTTCCACTTCAGCAAATCCCAGGCTGACGGTCTCGCCCGCGGCACGCGGGTGCGGTGTTTCGGTGAGGTACGCCAGGGTGCCGCCGGGCTGGAGATGGTCCATCCGGAATATCGCCGCCTGGAGGACGACAGCCCGGTGGCAATGGCGGCGACCCTGACTGCCGTCTACCCGACCACGGAGGGTCTGCAGCAAGGCCGCATCAGGCGGCTGGTTCACCTGGCTCTGCGCCAGATAGAGAGCCAGCCCCCTGAGGAGTTGCTGCCGGCTGAGGTCATCGACGAACTCGACTTCCCGCCGCTGCTGGACGCTTTGAAATACCTTCACATGCCGCCCGCGGAGGCCTCTCTCCCCCTGCTTGACGAGGGCCGGCATCCCGCGCAGCGTCGCCTCGCTCTGGAAGAACTGCTGTCCCATCATCTGAGTCTCAGGCTCATCCGCCGCAGTGTCCGCAGCCATGGCGCACCAGCGCTTGCCAAGACCGAGGGGTTGTTGCCCGACTTCCTCGGGGGGCTGCCTTTCTCCCTCACCGGTGCGCAGCAGCGCGTGCTCCGGGAGATCCTTGACGACCTGGCAGATGAGCGTCCCATGCTCCGGCTGGTCCAGGGAGACGTCGGCTCGGGCAAGACTGTTGTGGCTGCCGCCGCGGCGGTCGTAGCGGCCGCGAGTGGCTGCCAGGCCGTGATCATGGCCCCGACCGAACTCCTGGCAGAACAGCATTTCAGGAACTTTGACCTATGGCTGTCACCGCTGGGGCTGCGGGTGGCATGGCTGACCGGCAGGCTGAGCGCTGCCAATCGCCGTCAGGCGCTGGCCGAGATCGGCAGCGGGGACGCGGCGGTCGTTGTGGGCACCCATGCGCTGTTTCAGGCGGGGGTCGAGTTTGCGCGCCTGGGGCTGGCCGTCATCGACGAACAGCATCGGTTCGGCGTCCACCAGCGGCTGGCACTGACCGAGAAAGGTGAGCCCGGGGGGCTGCGGCCCCATCAGCTCATCATGACCGCCACGCCGATCCCCCGGACCCTGGCCATGGCGAGTTACGCCGACCTGGATACGTCGACAATCGACGAGCTGCCGCCGGGCAGGGGTGAGGTCAGGACCGTCGTGGTGCCCTCTTCCCGGCGGGCCGAGGTCGTCGATCGTGTCCGTCTGGCCTGCGCGTCCGGAAGCCAGGCTTACTGGGTATGCCCGCTGATCGATGAGTCCGAGCAACTGCAGTACCAGGCCGCCGAGGAGACTGCGGTCAGCCTTCGGGACGCCCTGCCGGAACTCGAGATCGGTCTGGTACATGGCAGGATGAAGGCTGCGCAGAAGCAGGCTGCCATGGAGCGCTTCAAGGCAGGCGCCATGCAGCTGCTCGTGGCAACGACCGTCATCGAGGTCGGTGTCGACGTGCCCAATGCGAGTCTCATGATCATCGAGAACTCAGAACGCATGGGCCTGGCGCAGCTTCACCAGCTCCGCGGCCGGGTAGGCCGGGGCAGCACGGATTCGAGTTGCGTACTGATGTACCAGGCCCCCCTCGGCGAGATCGCGGAGCGCCGGCTGAGGATACTCCGCCAGACCAATGACGGATTCCGTATCGCCGAGGAAGACCTGCGCCTGCGCGGGCCTGGCGAGGTCCTCGGTACGCGGCAGACCGGCATGATGCAGTTGCGGGTGGCGGATCTGACCAGGGACCAGGACCTGTTACCGGGAGTGCGGAGAATCGCGGACCGCCTACTGGCCCGCCACTCCGGGTCGGTGAAGCGCCTGCTGCAGCGCTGGATCGGCGACGCGGCGCGTTACGGTCAGGTGTGAGGCTTCAGGCCCGTCGTCGGCCGAGTCGCTTATAATGTCGGCCCGCGCACGGAGCGCTCCGCAAGAATGATTGCCACCCGGATATCATGGATCCCGTCCAAGTAAGCAAATCGAATGGGACATCGTGGCAGACTGTGGACAGCCTCAAGACGCTGCCGGCGGAAGCGGGTCCCCGCGGCTGGCTGGAAGACGGCGGATCTCTGACGCGGAGACTCAGGCGGCTCGGCGGTCACGGTTTCCGTCTTCGGGTGCTTACCGAAGGCTGGGAGAGCGCCACCGACGAGGATATCCTCATGCTCGAGTCTGACTCCGGTCGGGTACGTGTTCGACGGGTGCGGCTGGCGGCGGACGGCGTGGAACTGGTCTTCGCCTGCACCCGCATGCCGCCGGAGACGCTGGCCCGGCATCCCTGGCTGGCCCGGCTCGGTGACAAGCCGCTCGGGGAAGCGCTGGCCGATCGCACGGATGTCCGGCGGACGCCGTTCGAATTCGCGCGGCTGTCACCGGGTCAGATCCTGCTCGAAGACGCCCTCAGGGGGACAGACATGGCCCCGGAGAGCCTCTGGGGCCGGCGCTCCCGATTCCTGATCGGCGATCACCCGATACTGGTCTATGAAGTGTTCCTCCCAGGGCTGGCGGGTTTCGGAGACGCGTGATGGCGCGTGGCAGCGAGGGATCGGCTGCCGGCTTGCCCAACCGCCTCCGGGCCTATGGTCGCCTGATCCGCCTGGATCGACCGATCGGCACCCTATTGCTTCTGTGGCCAACGCTATGGGCCCTGTGGATTGCCTCCTCGGGGCGTCCTGACCCGGAAACCTTTGTCGTCTTCGTGGCCGGCGTCTTCCTGATGCGGTCGGCAGGTTGCGCGATCAATGACTTCGCGGACCGTGACTTCGACCCGCATGTAGAGCGGACCCGCAGCCGGCCGCTGGCCAGCGGCGTGATCTCGCCTGCAGAAGCGCTGCTGGTCGCCGCGACCCTGGCGCTGGCGGCCTTCCTGCTGGTTCTGAGGTTGAACGCGCTCACGATCGGGCTGTCGCTGATCGGGGGGTTCATGGCGGCTAGCTATCCGTTTCTGAAACGATTTACCTCGCTCCCGCAGTTCTATCTCGGCGCCGCCTTCGGCTGGGCCGTGCCGATGGCATTCGCGGCGCAGACGAACACCGTCCCGGCACCCGCATGGCTGCTCTTTGTTGCCGTCATACTGTGGGCCGTTGCCTACGACACGATGTACGCGATGGTGGATCGCGAGGACGACCTCAGGATCGGGGTCCGTTCTACGGCCATCCTGTTCGGTCGGGCAGACAGACTGGCGGTGGCCGTGGCGCAGGCGGGCACGCTTGTGGCGCTGTTTCAGGTCGGCAGAATCGTTCAGCTCGGAGGCTGGTATCAGGGCGCATTGCTGGTCGCCGCCGGCATGTCGATATGGCAACAGATCTTGATCAGGGATCGACAAGCGGAACGATGCTTCCGGGCTTTCCTGAACAACAATGCGCTCGGCATGACCGTCTTCATCGGCGTGCTTCTCGACTATACGTTCCGTGGCGCCTGAGATTGCTCGAGCCGGCCCGGCGATCGGGCCACGGCCCATACATCCACTCTTCTTGCGCCATCACGCAGCAGCGTCACGGCCAGTGCTTCGGCCGTCGCACCGGTGGTCAGGACATCGTCCAGCACCGCGACATGCTCCGGCGGCGCGCGCTGACACTCGAAGGCGCCGGCGACCTGCCGTCTCCGCTCCGGCGGGGGCAGCGGCCAGAGAGGCGGCGTGTTGTTCCGCCGGCGGCAGATATCGCGCAGCGGCACCCGGGTGACTCTGGCGACGATTGATGCGATCTCACGCGCCTGATTGAACCCTCTCGACCGGAATCTTCGCCAGTGCAATGGCACGGGCACGATCGCGGCCGGACGTTCATCGAGACGGGCCAGGCGGTGGCCGGTGAGTTCGCCCAACAGCCGCGCATGCGGCAGATAGCGGCCATACTTGAGGCGCTGCAGCATACGGTCCACCGGGAAGGCATAGACAAGAGGCGCCTCCGCCCGCTCGAACGCGGGCTGCCTGCAGACACACGCAGCACACCGCCCCGGTGTCGCCACCGGACGCGCACACACGGGACAGGCCTGCCGATTCCAGGGCAGGTCGCGAAAACAACCGCAGCAGATATCCGGCCCCAGTCCGGTAGCGCCGCACAGCTGACACACGGGCTGCCCGAGCAATCGATCAATTATTCGCCATATGTTCATGCAGACATGGCCTCGCGGTTGACACCCTAACGGCCGGCCCGAATACTCGTCCGGCGCGCCCGATGGACAGTTTCCCGGGCCGCGCCTATAGCCGAACAGATGGATAAACAGGGGGCCTCGACACGAAATGCAGCTATCCGCCAAGAATGCCGATCCGCAGGTTAGAACAGACTGGTCCGAGGCCGAGGTCCAGGCGCTTTTCGAACTACCTTTCAACGACCTGCTGTTCCGGGCCCACTCGGTGCATCGTCAGTATTTCCAGCCAAACGAAGTCCAGGTCAGCACTCTTTGCAGCATCAAGACCGGCGCGTGCCCGGAGGATTGCGCCTACTGCCCGCAGAGCGTTCGCTATGACACGGGACTGGACAACGAAGCGCTGCTGGCGATCGACGACGTCGTCGAGCAGGCGCGTCGGGCGCGCGCCAACGGCGCCACCCGATTCTGCATGGGCGCCGCCTATCGCAGCCCCAAGCAGAAGCAGCTCGAGGTCATCAAGGAGATGGTCCGACGCGTCAGCGAACTCGGGATGGAGACCTGCGCGACGCTGGGGATGCTCTCGGAAGACCAGGCCAAACAGCTACGGCAGGCGGGTCTCGACTACTACAATCACAACCTCGACACCTCCGAGCGCTTTTATGAGGAGATCATCACAACCCGGACCTACAAGGACCGACTGGACACGCTGCAGAATGTTCGGCAAGCAGGACTGAAGGTCTGCTGTGGGGGCATCCTTGGCATGGGCGAAGACACCGCCGACCGGGTCCAGCTCCTGCAGACGCTGGCGAGCCTGTCCGAGCACCCGGAAAGCGTGCCCATCAACCAGCTGGTCCAGGTCCCCGGCACGCCGCTGCACGGTGTCGCGGCGCTGGACCCCCTGGAACTCATCCGCACCATCGCCGTGGCGAGGATTTTGATGCCGCGCTCCCACGTCAGGCTGTCTGCAGGTCGCAGCGACATGAGTGACGAGACCCAGGCTCTGGCTTTTTTTGCCGGGGCGAACTCCATTTTCTATGGCGACCGCCTGCTGACGACTGACAACCCGGAGCAAGATGAGGATCGCGCCTTGTTCGACCGGCTGGGCATCCGACCGGCGCCGGCAAGCCACCAGGCAACGGAGGGCGAAGCCGGCGCACATGCGAGCCCCTGACACCGGCCTGACGACGGACCTTGCCGACCTGGAAGCTGGACAGCTCTACCGGAGCAGGCGGGTCGTGTCGCGCCGTGACAGCGGCGCCTGCGTCGAGCTGGACGGCAGGACGCTGCTGAATTTCTGCAGTAACGACTACCTGGGCCTCGCCGGCGACCAACGGATCGGCGAGGCGATGAAGGCCGGCGTCGATCGATGGGGCACGGGGGCGACCGCCGCTCACCTGGTCACCGGACACACTGCGGCCCATCACGCCCTCGAGGAAGACCTGGCACGGATCACCGGCAGAGACAGGGCGCTGCTCTTTTCGACCGGTTACATGGCCAACCTCGGCGTGCTCTCGGCATTGGCCGGCCGCCGCGACCTGATTGTTGAGGATCGGCTTAACCATGCCTCATTGCTGGATGCCGCCCGGCTGTCGGGCGCCCGGGTGAGACGTTTCCGGCATGCTGACCCAGCGGCTGCCGATGCCCGCCTGTCGACCGGCAGCCACGGCCGCAGCTTCATCGTCACGGACGGCATTTTCAGCATGGATGGCGACGTGGCACCGCTTGGCGAGCTATCGACGGTGAGCTCACGACATCAGTCCTGGCTGGTCGTCGATGATGCCCATGGCTTCGGCGTACTCGGGTCCGATGGCACGGGCAGCCTGAGCCAGGCCGGTCTGGGTCAATCGGAGGTGCCCGTATTGATCGCCACGCTCGGCAAGGCGATCGGTACGTTCGGTGCATTCGTCGCGGGCAGCGAAGCGCTGATCGAAACATTGATACAGCGCTCCCGCACATACATCTATACGACGGCGCCACCACCGGCCGTGGCGGAAGCAACGCGGCGGGCGCTGGAGATCGCCTTCGCCGAGAGCTGGCGTCGCGACAGGCTCGCCGCTCTGATCAAGCGTCTCCGCCACGGCGCTGAACATCTCGGCCTGACCATGACCGACTCGCGCTCTCCCATACAGCCTGTCCTCCTCGGCGAACCCGGCCCGGCCCTGCAAGCGAGTGAGACACTGTTTGAAAAGGGCTTCTGGGTGACAGCCATCCGTCCGCCCACAGTCCCCCAGGGCACCGCGAGACTGCGGATCACGCTGTCCGCCGCACACCAGGAACAGGACGTCGATAAGCTGCTGGAGGCGCTGGCGGACCTGGATGTCACGGGACCATAGCCGGATGGATGAGCTATACATCGAGTCGTCGGGACAGGGCCCGTCCCTTGTCATGCTGCATGGCTGGGGGATGCACGGAGGGATCTGGGATAACTGCGTGCCGGAACTGGAAGAACATGTCCGGATCAGCAAAATCGACCTGCCGGGGCATGGCCGCAGCCCGCGCTTGAGCGGTGTGGCAGACATGGGCGCCCTCGTCGAGATCATCGCGCGCCATTGCCCCAGGCGGATGACGTTGATGGGATGGTCGCTGGGCGGAATAATCGCGATGGAAATCGCCCGGCGATTGCCTGGACGGGTCGACAGGCTGCTGTTGATAGCGACCACTCCGCGCTTCGTGACGGCCCCCGACTGGCCGTGCGGGGTCGACCCGACCGTGCTGGCGAATTTCGCCGCCGGCCTCAGCGAGGATTACCGGCGAACCGTCAGAGACTTCCTCATGCTGCAGGTCCAGGGCGACGATCATGCGCCGGAGTTATTGCGCCAGCTCAAGCAGCGGGCCTTCGCCCACGGCGACCCGGATCCCAAGGCGCTCGGCCAGGGCCTCGACATCCTGGCCGGCGCCGACCTGCGGGCGGTTCTCGACCAGGTGGCTTGCCCGGCTCTGATCGTCTCAGGCGAACGTGATCGTCTTACGCCTCCCGAGGCCGGCCGCAGGCTCGCCGGCATGCTCCCTGACGCGCATTACGTGGAAATAAAGAGAGCCGCGCACGCGCCATTCCTCTCTCATCGCCGGGAATTTGTTTCGGCGGTCGCCGCCTTCGCGGGACTCGCCGCATGACCCGGCGCCACAATGACCCCTATCTGCTGGAGACCCGCGCTATACGCCGGGCCTTCGATCGGGCGAGTTCTACTTATGATGGGTCGGCCGTGCTCCAGGGCAGGGTCCGGCAACAGCTGCTGGACCGCCTGGACCTGGTGACACTGGATCCGGCAGTGATCCTGGACGCCGGTTGCGGCACCGGGCAAGCGGGTCCGCTGCTGCTCAAACGCTACCGCAAGGCCCGCCTGGTATCCGTGGACCTGTCTGAGGGCATGCTGCGCCGGACCCGGGCGAGGCGACTGTGGCTGCGACGGCCCACCGCGGTCTGCTCCGATGCCCTGCATCTGCCGTTGGCGGACGCCAGCGTGGACCTGGTCTTCTCGAACCTGATGCTGCAGTGGTGCAACGACCTGGATGGCGTGATGCAGGAGGTTGCACGAGTGCTCAGGCCGGGGGGTCTGTTCAGCTTCTCCACCTTCGGGCCGGACACGCTCACTGAACTCAGGCAGGCCTGGAGTACGGCCGACGGCCATGTCCATGTGAGCAGGTTTATCGACATGCACGACATCGGCGATGCCCTGATCCGGGCCGGCCTGGCAACGCCCGTGCTGGACGTGGACTACTTCTGCATGACCTACAGGTCCGTAAGAGACCTGATGCGCGACCTCAAGGCGATCGGCGCCAGCAACGCATCGGGTGGCCGCAATCACGGGCTCACCGGCCGTCGTCGCCTGGCGGCGGTGGAGCAGGCCTACGAGGCCGGCCGCAGAGACGGCCGATTGCCGTCGACCTGGGAGGTCGTGTACGGGCATGCCTGGGCTTCGCCGACGCGCCATCGAGGGCAGTCCGCAGCCGGCGAGACCCGTATCCCGGTCAGCAGCATCGGAGTCCGGGATGGCTGAGGTTCGGCGGTGAGCATGGGCGTCTTCGTAACCGGGACAGATACCTCGGTCGGCAAGACGCTGGCCGCCTGTGCATTGCTCAGGGCAATGAGCGGCACGGGTATGGCGGTGTCGGGATACAAGCCGGTGGCCGCGGGCGCCGTCCGCGTAGACGGCCACCTGCGCAACGACGACGCCGTATGGCTGCAGCGTTGCTCCTCAACGCGCCCGGAATACGATGAGGTCAATCCGGTCGTCCTGGAAGCGGCGATCGCGCCGCACATCGCAGCGCGTGACGCTGCCGTGAAACTGGATCTGGACCGGCTCGTGGCCGGTCATCGGCGACTGGCAGAGATGTCTGACTTGGTCATTACGGAAGGCGCAGGCGGCTGGTTGGTGCCCCTGGGTGAGCGGCTGCAATTCCCTGATCTGGTGGCGGCCCTCGGTGTCCCCGTAATTCTCGTGGTCGGCATGAGGCTAGGCTGTCTCAACCATGCGCTCCTCACCGCCGAGTCGATCGCCCGGCATGGCGCACGCCTTGGCGGCTGGATCGCCAACACGCTCGAACCCGGGATGACGGCGCTGGCCGAGAACCTGGCAACCCTCGAGAGCAGACTGGATGCACCCCTCATCGGCTCCATTCCCTGGCTTGGAAACGAATCCATGGATGAGCGGATTAAACGGGCTCGGTCGGTCATGAACCTGGACCTTTTCCTCCAGGTCTCGCGTAACTGACTGAATAATAGAATTTTTTTGTCCGGAAAATCGGCTTCGATATGTTGCCATGACCGCGGCCTTCCATTAGCATAGCGTGCTCGGCGCCGGGTCAGGCTGTAGTGGGAAGCCCATGACCGAAGTTTCATCGCCGGAAGATACGCTGCTGACCAGGATTCAGGTGAGCCACAACTGCTCCCTGAGCCCGCGAGGTGCACTCGTCTTTTTCGGTGTCACTGCGGCTGGATCGCTGACCGTGGCGGGTTATTTCACCCTCCATGGTATGTGGCCGATATTGCCCTTCGCGGGGCTGGAACTGTTGGTGCTCGGTGTCGCGCTTGGACTGAGCATGAAACGGGGCAGCTTCGTCGAGGAAATCTCGATTCACGATGATCGGGTAACCGTACGCAGATACGGGCATGGCAAACAGGAGTTGGCAGAATTCCCGCGGCACTGGGCCCGGGTGGAGTCGCGGAGATCGCCGAGACTGGGGCACCCCAGCCGGCTATTGATTAGTTCGCATGGACGCAGAATCGAAGTGGGCGAGTCGCTCACCGAGGATGACAGGAGCAGGCTCGAGACGCGTCTGCAGGAATTGATCGGCGGGGTCGGACAGGTTCCGGGGATCTCGTCGGAAGAACGGGTTCGGAATATTTGAAACTGGCAATGGAGTTGGGATTGATGTCCAACAGCAAGCTCGGAAGGCTCGCGGGAATAATGACCGCGATCGCTCTTCTAACGGCGATATCGCCGCTCGCGCACGCAGCATGGGAAGTCAACATGCCTCGTGGCGTCACCGCGATCAGCCAGGAAGTCTACGGGCTTCACATGTTGATCTTCATTATCTGCTGCGTCATCGCCCTGGTCGTCTTCGGCGCGATGTTCTACTCGATACTCCGGCACAGGAAATCACTCGGCGCCCAGCCCGCCAGTTTCAGCCACAGCACCAAGGCCGAGATCCTGTGGACGATCGTCCCCTGTCTGATCCTGATCGGCATGGCAGTGCCGGCCGCGGACACGCTCATTCGCATGGAAGACACGCGCGGCAGCGATCTGAGCATCAAAGCCACGGGTTACCAGTGGAAGTGGGGCTACGAGTACATTGATGAGGGCTTCGGCTTCTTCAGCAGCCTCCATCCCGACCATAACGCGGCGCGCCAGCTCGGCTCCGGAATCGATCCCGCCAGCCTGGACAACTATCTTCTCGAAGTGGACAAGCCGCTGGTCGTGCCCGTGGGTGCGAAGGTCAGGCTGCTGCTGACCTCGTCGGACGTTATCCATGCATGGTGGGTCCCCGATTTCGGTGGCAAGAAGGACGCGATCCCCGGATTCGTCAACGAATTCTGGTTCAAGCCGGAGGAGACCGGCATCTTCCGCGGACAGTGCGCCGAACTGTGCGGACGCGATCATGGCTTCATGCCGATCGTGGTCAAGGTGGTGTCGCAGGACGAATATGAGGCCTGGCGCGCCGAGCAGATGGCGAGCGTCTCGGTCGAGCCGGCGGTGATGACCTCGGAAACAACCGCGCTGGCGGTGGCAGTGTCCTCCGACCCGGTCGCGGTGCCTGCGACGGCGGCCGAGTGGTCCCTCGAGACCGCCATGGCCTCTGGCGAGTCTCTCTACAACGCCAACTGCGGCGCCTGCCACCAGATCGACGGCAAGGGCATGCCGCCCACTTTCCCGGCGATCGCAGGCAGCGCGGTCGCCACGGGCGACGTCGACGCACACATCGAGATGGCGATGAACGGCAAACCGGGGACCGCCATGGCGGGCTTCGGCCCGCAGCTCTCGGACGAGCAGCTGGCAGCCATCGTAACCTATCAGAGAAACGCTTTTGGCAACGACACCGGCGAGTTGGTCAGCCCCGACCAGATCGCCGCGCACCGTTGAAACCGGGTGGAGGACTGACATGAGCTCTGTAACAGCGACTCAAGATCACCATGATGATCACCATCCCACCGGACTGAAGCGGTGGCTGACGACGACCAACCACAAGGATATCGGCACGCTGTACCTGGTGTTCAGCCTGACGATGTTCCTGTTTGGCGGATCCATGGCCCTGGTCATCCGCGCCGAGCTGTTCCAGCCCGGCCTGCAGCTCGTCGATCCTGGTTTCTTCAACCAGATGACCACGATGCATGCCCTGATCATGGTCTTCGGCGCGATCATGCCGGCATTCGTGGGACTGGCTAACTGGATGGTGCCGTTGATGATCGGCGCGCCCGACATGGCCTTGCCGCGGCTGAACAACTGGAGTTTCTGGATCCTGCCGATGGCGTTCACGCTGCTCGGCATGACGCTACTGTTCCCGGGTGGCGCACCGGCCGCCGGCTGGACCATGTATCCGCCGCTGGTATTGCAGACCGGCGATGCCTTCCCGTTCCTGATCTTCGCCGTCCACCTGATGGGCATCTCCTCGGTCCTGGGGGCCATCAACATCATCGTGACGATCATGAACATGCGGGCTCCCGGCATGGGCCTGCTGAAGATGCCGCTGTTCGTCTGGACCTGGCTGATTACGGCATATCTGCTGATCCTGGTCATGCCGGTGCTGGCAGGCGCCGTGACCATGTTGCTGACGGACAAGTATTTCGGCACCAGCTTCTTCCTGGCGGCTGGCGGTGGTGATCCGGTGATGTTCCAGCATATCTTCTGGTTCTTCGGTCACCCCGAGGTCTACATCATGATCCTGCCGGCGTTCGGCGTCGTATCGCAGATCATCCCGACCTTCTCGCGCAAGCCGCTGTTCGGCTACGATTCCATGGTGTACGCCACGGCGAGCATCGCCTTCCTGTCGTTCATCGTCTGGGCCCATCACATGTTCACGGTGGGCATGCCGCTGGCCGGGCAGCTGTTCTTTATGTTCTCCACCATGCTGATCGCCGTGCCCACGGGCGTGAAGGTGTTCAACTGGGTGGCCACCATGTGGAAAGGCGCTATGACCTTCGAGACGCCCATGCTGTTCGCGCTGGCGTTCGTCTTCCTGTTTACGATCGGCGGCTTCTCCGGCCTGATGCTGGCCATCGCGCCCGCCGACATGCAATACCACGACACCTACTTCGTGGTCGCCCACTTCCACTACGTACTGGTGCCCGGCGCCGCCTTCGCCATTATGGCCGCGGTCTACTACTGGCTGCCCAAGTGGACCGGGCACATGTACAACGAGACGCTCGGCAAGCTGCACTTCTGGCTGTCAGCGATCTCCGTCAACGTGACCTTCTTCCCGCAGCACTTCGTC
>Ga0316191_10002515_pt1 | contig 13350 bp, 9 predicted proteins | sample Eddworburr2cm_MG_FD_204928 | JGI IMG/M metagenome (GOLD analysis project Ga0316191, IMG submission 204928) | Coastal sediment microbial communities from Maine, United States - Eddy worm burrow 2 cm | ecosystem: Environmental > Aquatic > Marine > Coastal > Sediment | place: USA: Maine | collected...
ACCCTGGTTGGATTTGGTCGGCAATCATGATGCCTCTATTTTCGGAAATTATAAGGAACGCCTGGGATACACCCGCCAGGCCGGAGTAAGCTTCTATCCGGTCGGAAATATGACAAATTTTCTGACGATGCACGGAAAGGAAAGATGGATATCGGGCTTCGGATCGCATTTACTGCCGGTACCTTCATTAGGCGGTCACTCGCCAACGGAAGACGGGAATCGCAAAATTAAGGGGAGTTTATCACATGGATTTGACCTGAAAGTGAACAATGGCCAAGATAGCAAAGGTACGAATAAGTTCGATCCCGGCACCGCTTAGGGCTATTATGCCCTTGACATTGACAACACCACGATTCCCATTCGGATAATTGCCCTTAATTCTGTGAAATTAAACAGCTGGGGTGCTGATGGAGAAATCGACACTGCCCAACGAAATTGGTTGAAGCAATTAATTCAATCCGCCAACGGGCGTTTATTGCTTATTTTTTCCCATCACAGGCCACAGGATTTTGATTCCGCAACGATGGATGTCCTTTTTGATGCCGCTAGGGGCCCGATGGTGTTCTTCAGCGGCCACACCCACCAGCACCATCTCAAACCTCATCAAAGCAATAATGGTCAAAAATTTTATGAACTCAATACAGGTTCGATTTTGGAATATCCCCAGGTGGGGCGGCTAGTTGAAATACGCGGTGAACCCGGAGGACACATATGCCTGACCTCCCGCACCTTTTGGAACAACTATTTTGATCTGGAAACAGAAATACCCCGCGGCGAATTGGAATCCTATCTTAAGTCATGTAAAGAAAATCGAAACCAACACCAAAAACAGCTGGATAAAGCTGTCCGGTGTGGACACTATGGTGCGTATAAAGATTTCCTGGACAACCGAATAAAAGCCTGGGGAAGACCGCAGCCCATAGAGGAAGCACTATCAGCAGCCAATGTGGTTATTCCAATAACGTTAAATCGGTAGGAGGTCATTCGTGAAAATAACAATGAGCCGTGATGAATTTATCAATGGTGCGAGAGTTTATATTAATCGACTCTTCACTGGAATTTGCGAATATCCGTTTCAGATTGCCGTCAATCAAATATCCCAAGTTATTCGCTTCGTTGCCAAGGTGAACGAGAAGGATTTCGAGTCCATAAAATATTCAGATGTTTACCCGTCGGCGCAAAAGCTCGTAACGCGGATGGGCGAGATTCGTAGAGATCCTGCGGGCCAGGCGTATATTTCGGAATTAAAGCTACATGACCCTTACTTTGAAGGCTTGGATTATCAGGATGTCCCGGAGGAATCCGAAATTTGGGGGGACTAATCACCTGTTATTGCTGACGCAAATGTTGCTACGTCTTGATTTGTGAATTAAAATTTCATCTTAATCAATAATCAAGATGCGATACCTCATTTTCTTGTAAAAAAGGGAGAAAGTCACCATGAAGAGACAGACTATTGGGAGAAAGTATGGGCGTTTTATTGTTGTTTGCTTTGTCACTATGTTATTTGTCTTAGTTCTGTTAAATGTTGCTGTCTTAGCAGCGGATAACGGCAAGCAATCGCTGACCAAAACCCATCGCTTCTTGGTTTTATGCTGTGGCGCTTTTGGAGGTTTGCTTTTTGGTATTAGAGACAAGAAATTACCCTTGCCCCAGTTAAGTGCCGCGCATACATTTGAGCCGGGTATACTTGGTGATATTCTCTTCGGCTTTGCTGGCGGTATCGTCATTTTTCTGATCATACCAGGAGAATTTGATTTTAGCCCTGGGAAGATAGATATTTTTAAATTTTTTGGTGTTGCCCTTATCGGTGGCTATGGAGGACGGGCATTGGTTGAGAAAATTCTATCGCAACAAATAAAGGATCTACAAGAAGGTTTAGACAAATTAAAAGATCAAAGTAGTGTCGATGCCACGGCAACGGCGCTTTTAAACAAACATTTCGATGATGACCCAGACACCCCCCCGGTTGCCTTTGATAAACTCAAGAAGGCCATAACGGAAACCTCACAAAGCACCCGGGTACAGATATTTGAGAGAGCGCGCGAATTTCGTCGGAAAGCACTAATTGATGTCATTGAGCATAAAAAGGCCAACCGGATTGATCAGGTCATACCGGTTTTCGAAGCTCTAATAAAGAGTGATGAAAAACAGGTTTACCATCGCAATTATGGACAGTTGGCCTTTGCGCTGAAAGATCAAAAGTTAGCTGACTGGGCCCAAGCAATGGAAAAACTATCGACTGCGATCGAGATTCGAGATCGAAACAAAGTCCAGGGTTTCTATGTCTATGAGTTCAATCGGGCCATCTGCCGGATCAAAATTACTGATAAAATAGATGCGATTAAGAAGGATTTAGACGTTGCATTGGCGGGACCAAAAACCAAAGAATGGGTTAAAAACCCTGATGAAAAATACTGCAAACCTCTCAAGGATTGGCTAAAGGATAATCGGGAAGCGTTAAAAGGATGGATTGAAGTAAATCAAGTGAAGGCCGATTAAGTGATGATACGCATCAGATTGCCATTCAGCTTGAATATCCACCTCTGATAGTAGACGAAAAAGAAGATAACTCGCAACGCCAAGGAAAATTTCGGGTGGTCACGCCTTGACGGTTTGTTGTTGAGGGAAATAGGGCCGGTCCGCTGAAAACGTTTGGCAATTAATGATGTAGGCAAAAAATATTCCGGTTTTTAGGCTTAAAGTGATATTTTTGATACCCAAAGGGCAGTTTAAGAAAAAAACAAGCTCTGTTTTTCCCAAACCGAATGCCGTTCAGGCAGCCGCAAGCCTGATGTAGTTGAAGCTCGCGATTCGATTTCCTGGATTGTGGTAAGAGGGCTGGCTTATTCAAATGCTGATGTTGCCCGATATTTGGGCCTGACCAACTCCTGTGTTACTCGATTGGTAGCATCCGGGCAAAAGCCTAACATTGATGATCTTATCAAAAATCTATGAACGTTCTGCACGAAAGTCCTTATATCTCCATTTTTTTAAGAACCCAAAACAATTTGTTGATGGATCTGAAAAGGAGGAAAGTATGAAATCGAATCAAATATTGTTGGGTTGTACTGTTGGACTACAGCTCCGGGAATTTGATAAGGTTAGTTCTGGAAGTTTAAATAGCTGTATCCGTAATTTACCCGTTGTGAAGTTCACTCTAGTTCTATTGTTAGGCGTATTGGCGGGGTGTTCACTTATCAATCCACATATTTCTACCGGCGATCGTCCAGCAAAGCCAGTGATGTTAGAGAGTGCAATTAAATACGGTAACGAGGCAAAAAACGCCTACCGTGAAGCGCTCGGCGATGAGGCTAAATTTCGAAATCTTCTCGGCGTTGGTCTGATCGGGGTGGCGACGGCGATTCCAATAATGGCTCTCACTGAAGCGACGACAAAATCGATCGGCATCGTTGGTGTATCAGGAGCCGGCCTGTATGCCATAGGCACATGGCTGCAAAGTACCCCCCGACAACGTGCCTACCTTCAGGGTTATAACGCTGTCAACTGTGCCATCGACGCAGTTGCGCCGCTGGATTTTGACACCGACAAAGAACCGTACAAAGGATTTGATTCTGCATTGCTACAGATAAATGACCAAATTGCCAGGGTCGAAAAGGATATCGGCACCGTAAAAAATTTGGATCTTACCGCTGCTGAGAAGGCGAAAGCAGATGAGAAAATTGCAATCGCACTTGAAACCGCGCTCAAGGCGGTTGATGAAGCAAAGGCCGCACGACGCAGCGGTATCGAGTTGCAGCTACAGCTTGCGGCCGCAGGGCCGGACCTTGTTGCTGCCGTGGATCGAATCGTCGGCGAAGTCGACCGGGCAGTTGTTGAGAACCAGCCTGATCTGGCGGCTCTCGCCTCTATAATCGGAGGCCTTGGAAATATGTACGGCCAATTGACGGCATTACCGCCTGGCATGGCAGGCCCACAGGATATCACGGGTCTATCAACAGCGGTAAGGTTTGAATCCGCATCCCCCTTAGAAAAAAATTTGGTCGACCTTCAAAATTCGGTGGCGGAGCTGTCGAAGCTGACGCGGCAAATTTCAGATTACGTCAATGTGGTTATTGCCAAGAAGCCCAGTGAAAAGCTGCGCAGTTGTGGAGTCGATGCAGATCAGATTGCCACCGATATCGTTATTGAGCCGCCGACTGCCGTATTCACGGCGGGCCAAGATGAAACACAGGCATTTACGATCCGTGGCGGTCGACGACCTTTCCGGGTTACGCTGCTTGGGCCACAGAGCATGGATATTATAGTATCACAGCCTGATCTATTCGGCCCCGCCTTCGTCGTTCAGGTCAAATCGTCTGCACAAAAAGGATCCTACAGCATATATGCCGCTGATGCCTCCGGCAGGCAGCGCATCCTTCAGATTCAGATCGGTGATGCCACACCGACCCCAGCAGCTAAGGTCGAGCTTGCGACTGCTCAAGGCGGTGAAGCGTTTACAGCCATTGCAGATATCAATCAAAGAAAGCAAATTCAGCGTGCCTTGTGTTATAAAGAAAAGACCGGGACGGAGCCTGACGGGTTGTGGGGCCAAAAGACGAAAAATTTGTTGATTGAATTTCAAAAAAAGAAAGGTCTTACTGCTGATGGCATCCTTACGGAGGAGCTGCGAGATACACTTTTGGAATTAACGCCTGATAATATCCAAAAAGAGTGCGGTGGCAATACCGCTGCATTGTCGCCTCTTTCGTCAAAACTAAAGGCTTTCTCTCGAGCCATAAAAGGCAGAGCATTTAATCCCGTGGCAGCCGATCCTGATTTTAGTTTGAGTGTCCTCGAAGCCGATCCCCTGGAGGCCGCTGTTGAGCTTGAATTGGCAGTCCCGGGACCAAGACCAAAAGAGCCAATGACAGAAGAACAGTTAAAGGAAGCGCTAATAAAAGAGGGAAAAGCCGATCCATCTTTAAAAAACGAGCATATCACAATCAAGAACTGGGATGATATCAAGGACGAATTGGCGCCATAAATCATCTTAATTCAAAATGCCTCATTGCCGGCAAACACTCGCCAGAACACCCTATGGGAAGTTTGCACCGGCAATGAATGGTTTTGATGTTCGAGACAAAACTAAAAAAGGGGGACTTAATGAACACCGCAGACTCCAATGTAAAAAAATGGCTGAAGCGAGCAGAGGCGGCAACCCGAGCGCGTCTGCCAGAGGATATCAAGGAAGCGCGGAGTGCTTATCAGCATGAGTTGGCGTTAAATGAGAAGCTGATTTTGCTGGAGGAAATTGTGACGACGCGATCGGCAGAGCTATGCCGTGCCTACCAAAATGTCGTTGATCTTTTCTTTGGGTTTCGCAGAAAAAAAAATGCACGCACCGGAAACGAGCAGGTCGTCCGTGAGCCGTGCATTACATTCGTCGTTAAAAAGAAATGGGTTGACAAGGATGAGGAAGACTCTGAGGAGCACCTGCCCGATCATTTATTCGCCTATTGGACGGTTGGAAGTCAACGGAAGCTGGTCGCCGTACCGACCGACGTCGAGGACGCCAAAAGCTATGCGGAGGTTAATTTAGACAGCGCTCCAAATCAGATCCATGTCATTGCCCCGCAAGATATTGAGCTGCCCCCGGAAGTCTCGGAAAGATTGAAAACCGCGGGAGAAGTCGGAACCGTCACCTGTGCGCTGCAGCGTTCTAATTTTCCTGAGAAAACCTACATATTAAGCTGCCGTCACGTGTTGAGTGCCTCCGTCAAGATCCATCCAAAGGAAATCTGGGGATCTTCCGTGAACCTCCAGGATGGGAGCATTATCGGCAAAACCCTGAGTGTTGCTGGTTCGCTAGATACTGAAGGTTTGAGCCTGGATGCCCAAATTGCCAGGATGGTTAATCCGGATGCGCTTCGCCGGGCACTAAACGGCTTGAAATTAACCGGCTTTATTTCAAGCAGGGAGGATTTCCCTCTGGATGCAAAGTGTTTGATCGTAACCCCCAGTGGTCCCAAGGAAGCGCGGTTTTCGCAGTTTTTGCCAAAATTGCCGCTTCGCTATCACCAAACCGATGTTCAGCACAGCGAGCTCGCTGAGTTGGAGCTCTTAGGTGCAACCACTGTCGGCGGTGATAGCGGCTCCCCTGTTGTGACAAATCTAAAAGATGGCATTCTTCTTGGTATGCACATAGGAAGTAGACGAAAAATGGACGCAAACGTAGAAAGAGTGTATGCACTTACGATTCCTGCCTGGAACTTGTTCTCGCCTGAGTTGTATGATGGAGCCCTCTCCAGCGAAAAGTGGCAACTTATCCAGCCCGAGGCCTTAGAGGCTCATATAGCGGCAACCAATAATGAACGCTCCACTGTGGCATCCGAAGAAGTGGCCTTGCTCGAAGGTCTAATGAAAAACCACCAATATAACGGCAGTGTGGCTTGGCGACTGGACAAAGATGGTATTCGGATCGATGATGCGCCGCCGGAGGTGACAGTTGGGGCACCCTCAACAGTAAGTAAGGTCTGGCAAGCTTTTGGAATTCCTATTGCAGCATGGGCCTCCCATTACCAGGTTCCGGTTGAACTCATATTAGCGACCATTTGCACTGAATCATCGGGAGACCCGCAGTCAATCCGACTTGAACCCGGTTTTAAATCCGATGAAAAGACCCCACATCGTGTCTCAGCGGGTCTTATGCAGACCTTGATCTCCACCGCTCGCAGCACGCTGAAAAAAAGTAAGCTGGATCATGGTCCCGACACACGGTCGATTAATCGTCAATGGTTGTTTGAACCGAACAATTCGATTCACAGCGGTACCTGTTACATTCATGAGCAGTTTAAATTTACCCGCTATGACCCACCGAAGGTAGCTTGCTCCTACAATGCCGGCAGCATAAGGCTTAATGACTCACCAAACAATCGCTGGAAGATGCGGCAGTTTCCCATTGGAACCGGCCATCACGCTGACCGTTTTATAAAGTGGTTTAACGATTCCTTCAGATTTTTTAAGGCGGAGGGGCTTGCCCCCAGATCATCTTTTTTCGCAATGCTTAACCAGTAACAGTTTCTGGATGGAGAAAAGCACTCTCGTTTTTAAAGAATTGAGCATCGAGCTTGATGGTAAGCCAAAACAAAAGGAATGGGGTCAGGGCTTGATCAGTGATTAATTTAAAATGATGGACAACAGCTTTTTAAAAAAGCTGGTGAAATTCAACAAGAGCACTGGACCCCGAATCCCGATGAGAAGAAACTTCTGCTTGAGAAGCGCTTTGATGACCTTGCTTGGGACGAGACTTTGCGGCTTCTCCATCTTGCATGCCTGGAGATGCTCTCTCATGGCCCCTGCAGGGAGCAACTTTTAGATGAAGAATTAGCATTAGAAGAGTCAACGCACGCTCCACCAGGGGAGAATCGAGATTTAATCGAGAAGTTGGTCACACAACTGGTTTCGGAGGGCAACCCTTGCACGCCACGGCCTGTGGCCGTCTGGCAGGGGGAAGCTGGTGAGTCGGACAAACACGAGCCGAATTTGCAGGGTGTTTTCTGCAATGCTTCTCTAACTCACCCGGGTTGTATCGAGGTGATTCGTCTCGATGCCGAGCAGCAGCCCACTGAGCTGACATTTATCTCTCTCGATGAAATCCGCGGCGCTGTTTTCGATCGTCAGGCCATCTTTCGTCCTGGGATGCTCTTTTCCGACGGCGGCCGCCCTGACGAAATCGTGCTCGTACCTCTGCTGTACGGTATTTCATGGCTTAGTCCTCATGACTTCGACCAGGATGGCAGGTCGTCGAGATTTATATGCGCCACCGAAACCGATGAGGGTAAACAGAATTTTGTCATTGGGGTTGGCCAACAGGATTTCGTTATGGAGGGGGTTCGCCAGCCTATATTCGGCTTGGGATCCATAGGCGAAATTATGATTGTGCTTTTTTGGGATGATCCAAAGTTTGATCAGAAGTGCAGGGCGCGCGGACTCGATCCCGATGAGGTGAGACGTTCTATGAACATGAAAGGACATTCCGCAAAAAGGGATGCAGACGATAAGTAATGACCAAGCGTCAGCAATTGCTGGTGTCAAAATTTGTTTTTCATGTAAATCAAATTGATATCAAATCCCTGAAGCCGTAAGCGTACTTGACAGCAATAATGGTCGTTTTCGCATCCTTTCACTTGATCCGCAAAATATACTTCTAAAAAATTCTCAAATAATCAGGTTGTTACATCTAATTACCTCTGATAACCTATAATTTGAAACATGTTGGCATTATCTCTGCTATAAAATTATTTGAGGAGTTCTTTGCTCTAAGAGCCCGCAGCTTATAATCGGTTGAAAAATAATGATCTGCTTCTCAATTGAAAGGAGGATATCATGGGTGATACAATTATCGGCATTATTGAAGGTGGCAAATTCAGAAGACTCTGGCCAAAGCCTGCTTCAATGGAAGATAAAACTCGGCTGACGAGCATCCAGCCAATGCAGGCAATACCACCAGAAAATGGGGAACTGGACCTCTCTGAACATGAAGGCAAAATCATTGCAGTCCGCGGTGATGACCAAGGTGGCTGGGTGTACTCTGCGGAAGTGATCGACACAGGTGGAGCGATCGCGAAGACCCTGGCTTCGGAGGTATTTGCCAAACCGACAGAAGGAGGTTTTCCGTTTGGCGAGCTAAGGGTTTCTGGGCGCCCGGATGTGAGCGAAGAAGGAGCCAGTGATACGAAGGCCGCAGAACTGGCGATGGTCGAAAATGGACAGATTTTCCTCTGGTCGCAGCCAGACGTTTCAGCCGAGCTGTTCAGCGACGATCCGTGGGTGGGTCGTGCTCGTAAACCCATACAGATTCCGGATGGGGCGCGTTGTGGAATCGTCACGCAGATCGGACCGGAAGGACCGGCGGAATTGACCGCGATTACTGATCCATTGCAAGTGCTTATCATAGAAGCACTTTTCGATCTTAGGCGAAAAATGAAATAAAAGGGTGAGCCGACTGATGAGGAGGTCTCTGTCAAAATTAAGGTTTTAGGATAACTTTCAACGAGAGGAGGAAGCATGAGTTCATGGCACGATGAATTAAAGATGGCATCCCGAGAACGGACTTTGAGTAAAGCGCGGAGAACTACCGGCAAAGGCGTGCATTACATACTGGGAAAGGGCGGATTCGACCCGAGTCGTAAGATGACCCGCACCTGCGACTGTTCGGGGTTTGTTGCATGGGCCATAGGAATTCCCCGGGAGCTGCCGCCCGGCTCCGGTAACTGGCTGCAGACTACCACTTACTGGGAGGGCGGAGGCTCGGCGGGCACCGGCCTTTTCGACCCAGTTCCTGAAAATCTCACTGAACCCGGCGATATTATCGTATATCCTGACCGGGGTAATAAACAAGGCCATATGGGAATCGTCAGCGCGGTGGAAAATGGGTACGTGACCAAAGTCATTCACTGTTCGTCTGGGAATGACCGCAAGTTCAACGACGCCATTCAGGAAACCGTCCCGACCGTTTTCCGACGAATCGCAAAGACCCGGATTATGCAGGTTGATTATCCCGCACTACGAGATCTGTTTAATCTATCGGAACCCGAGGACGGCGAAGAGGAATCCGTCGACATTCCGGTTGCTGACAATAAGCTGGATCATCCACTCCTGGTGGCTGATGAAACTCTCAAACAGGTTGTCCGAGGGTTACTAATCCTGGAGGCAACGGGCCAACCTGTTATTGGCTGCCGAGCCCTGCATGACGGTCTAAACAGGCTGGCCAAAAACAATCCCCGTTATCGTGTCGAGTTAGGGCCCCGCAACCGCTGGCACGGATATTACGGGAACAAAACCAAACAAGCGATAAAAAACTTCCAGTCAGATAGGAATCTCCCTGACACCGGCGAGACCGATGCTGAGACTCTGTTCCATTTGGACGAAGCCCTGATGGCTTTGGAAGGTCCGCCACCTGCGCAACAAGCCGCTAAACCGGCGAAGGTCTCAATGAGCTCGGAAGGCAGTAATTGGTTCGCAAAAATAGATCTAGGAAGCCGTTTTTTCGTCGGACGGCGGGTTCGCTACTTAGGGAGATTCGGCCTTACCAACATCTACAAGCGCAGCGGCCCGGTCTATCGCCCGCAAGATTATGAATCTGAATTTGATCACTGGGCCTGGATGCTTTATCCCACCACCATGGCCGAAAGCGAAGGATATTTCAATTGCATCAACACCTATGACCGGGCCAGATTCACGTTCGGGTTTTACCAGATGGCTGCGCATACCCCGAATAGCAACTTTGTCGTCTTACTGCGTCATTTGTTGGAGCTGGAGAGCGCAAGTTACTACTTCCCGGATTTGTCCGTTGAAAACGGTCAAATCTTTCGGGTTGGCGGAGAAGACCGTGTGCCGTTGGAAACCCCTGAAACCACAAGGGAATTGATGAATTACCTGAACCCTTCCGGATCCGAGGTCGAAGTGCTCGAAGTCATCCAGTCAGCGAAGTTTATCCACTGGGCGACCCATGAGATGGAACACCAACGGGTTCAAGTCAAGGTTGCAACGAAAAAACTGAAAGACGGAATGAGAAGCTACGCCCGACGATACGACCTTGACGGCATGCTGGACTCAATTTGCCTGATGGTGGCTGATATCAGGCATCAGGGTCGTGCCAAAAGCACGGAGATTATTGAAGCGCTGCAAACCGGAGGTGGCGATCAACGTGTGTTGACGCAATTGCTGGAGATTGGGGCGCATTCATATGCGGAGCGAATTCAAACACTGAAAACGCAAATCCGGAGGCTTACCCAAAACGGCGTTTTAGGTCGGCGCCGCTACAATGCGCAGCTTAACGAGTTCGTATTGTGAGTGCAGGATGGGTCGCAAAGCTTGGTTTTAAATAATATTTGACCCCTAATTCCGAGAGGCTGTTAAGAGTATATCTCTTTAACAGCCTTTTTTAATCCACAGATTTCGCAGATTACTCGGATTCCACGAAATCCTTGAATGGCGGTGTGAAATCCGTTGGGTTTAATTCCCCGAAGCGTGCATCGATAGAATGGGAATTGACCTACTTGAGATACCCCATCATCTCTGCTGCGGTGCGGGGTAATTAATTGTTTTACCATGAAGCTCGCCGATGATCATTGGACTATCCATTCCAAAGATCCAGCACCAGTCTGCGGCTAAGATCCAGGTATTTGTAGAGCATTACCGGATCATCACAAAACACCTCGAGTGTGATGGTGTCGTCGTAGCCGATGGTCTTCAGTGAATCGACCGCATTTTTCCAGTCGATGTTGCCGACTCCCAAAGGCATGTGGTGATCCGCGGTGGACCGGTTGTCTGAAAAATGAACATGCTGGATGTGTTTTCCCAGTTGTCGGCAGAAAACTTGATGATTGTCTTGGCCCATATTGGCGTGTCCGAAATCAAGATGCACCTTTAAGCCGGGGACCTCTGCCAGCATTGAGTAAAACGTGGCGACCCGGTCAAACGGGGGCTTAAAGTTTTCGAGAACAAGGGTTTGGCCATGGGAAGCGGCCATCTCGACAATGGGTTTTAAAGCCTCGATATTGAGCTCGACCAAGGCTGGCCTCATGGCCGGCGGACAGAAATAGCAGGGATGGATATTCATGATCTTCGCACCCAGCGCGGAGAAAATCGCGGCGCAGCGCTCTAGCTCCGCGAGGCATGCCGTTCGGACTTCCTTGACCGGATATGCCCATGGCAGGCAGGGGTCGGTATGCCCGGTGACGGTCAGGTGGTAGCGGTCGAGCATCGGGCGTATTTTTTCAGGATTGACGTTAAAGGCCTTGGGACCTTCGATGGTAAGATCCACAAAGTCGAAACGAGCCTTGCCAAAGGATTTGACCTCGTCGTAAACCGGCTTTGCGGGATTGTTCATGACGCCAATTTTCATTGGGTGATACCTCTTTTAAAATGTGCAATGCCTAATTTTGATATAGCCGCAAAAAGGCGCAAAAAGCACAAAAATAAAATTTCAGGACTTGTAAATTCAATGTGTTACAATGAACAAAAATCAATTTTCAGACGTTTTACAGATCCATCAATTTTGGCCCTTATCGGGTATAATTTGCAACATACGGTTTACTTTTTAATCGTTTTTGCCCGTCTTTTCAACCTATCTTTTACTTGTCCAAATTATATTAACCTCTGTTTTTTGTTTACCTTAAGGATAAAATGCATTAGTTTCTTGGTAAAATGAATTTCTTCAGTACGTTTTGAATCATATTGGCCCACCACCATAGCTTCATGGTCACTTAGCAGTGAAATCTTGTGTAACGAGCAGAAGAAATTTTGGGATCACCTTGTGATACATTCAAGAAGTGGGATTTACCAGAAACCAATCGCCATTTGATTTTTAAACTTTACCACGGAGCCACTGAGAGCAAAGAGTTGTTATTATTTTTTATCCAATCGGGAGACGACGATTGGATAAAAGCAATGCTTTCCATGAACGGATATTTTTCCCTCTGTGTCCTCTGCGCCTCTGTGGTAAAAATTACGGTTTGGGATGGGAGTCTAAAATGATAAGATATCGGAAACCGGGTTTGTTGGTTTTTGTGTGCCTTCTTTGCATTGCTTTCGCCGGAGGGGCAGGGGTTCTGGCAGCGGAAAAGCCGGCCGATGACGTCAAGGCCTTTCCGCGCAGCCTTGACAGCTATGATGATGCCGAGGTCGACAGTATCTTTGCAATCTTGAAAAATCGGGTCAAGCAGGAGCCTTTCAATTTGATCGCCACCCTTATTTTTCTGTGCGCGATCATTCATACCTTTCTGACCAGCAAATTTATGGCCGTTGCCCATAAATGGGAGCACGAGCACGAACAGAAGATCAAAAAAGGCCTGGTGGACAAAAATTCCGTCCATCACAGGGCCGAACTCTTCCATTTTCTTGGTGAAGTTGAAGCTGTTTTCGGTCTCTGGGTGATTGCCCTGATGGGCGCTGTCTTTTTTTTCTACGACTGGCAAACTGCCGTAAACTATATTGTTTACGAGGTTAACTTCGTGGAGGCCGAATTTGTGGTGGTGATTATGACCCTGGCATCAACCCGGCCGATTTTAAAACTTACCGAGTCCATCATGTGGAAAATTGCCAATCTGTTGGGGGGCACCCTGACCGCCTGGTGGTTTACCATCCTCACAGCGGGCCCGTTATTAGGTTCCTTGATTACCGAACCGGCTGCCATGACCATATCCGCACTGCTGCTGGCCAATAAGTTTTACGATCTAGGGCCGAGTGCCAAACTTAAATACGCCACCATCGGGTTGCTGTTTGTCAATATTTCTGTTGGCGGCACGCTTTCCAATTTTGCAGCACCACCCGTGTTAATGGTTGCGACTCCCTGGAACTGGGATATGGTTTATATGATCGTTCACTTCGGCTGGAAAGCGATTT
>Ga0316191_10002516_pt1 | contig 13349 bp, 13 predicted proteins | sample Eddworburr2cm_MG_FD_204928 | JGI IMG/M metagenome (GOLD analysis project Ga0316191, IMG submission 204928) | Coastal sediment microbial communities from Maine, United States - Eddy worm burrow 2 cm | ecosystem: Environmental > Aquatic > Marine > Coastal > Sediment | place: USA: Maine...
TCCCCACCGCTGGTCGCGGTCATCACTCGTGTTGTCGAGAAACGCCGTTTGGCGGGGAGAAAAATACCCAGGTGGGGGTCAAGCTAATTGCCGTACGAACGAAACGACGCGTTTACACGCTTGGGAGAACCCTCATGAAACGACACTCCGTTTATGTCATTGCCGGCTCCGTGGCTGCAGTCGTCAGCCTGAGTCTTGCCGCGATCGGCGTCTCACAAGCCGAAGTCTTCCTCGATGCCTACACCAGGGCCCAGCCTGTCATCGACAAGGCGGTCAATGCCTATGGCGGCCCGGACAAGATCGGCGCCATCGACACTTTTCATGTCCGCGAAACGACCAAGATCCATCAGCGCTATCAGAGCCGTCGCCTGGGCCCGCCCTTCGATGTGGTGGAGGGCTCCACGGACATCGCGTTCGACCGTACGGACGGAAAGTTCCGGGCCAGTTTTGGCGGACCGTTCCCCACCATGCAGATCGTCCGGGGCGAGGACAGCCAGCAGATCGACCTGACCCGGATGGTCTCGACGCCGGCGGGGGCCCCAATCGACCAGAACACCCATTTCGTTCATCGCATCGTGCCGGCGCTGCTGGCCAACAAGCTCTACCAGCGCGCCCAGAACGTCACCTGGGCCGGTCAGTCGCGGGTCAATGACCGTCTCAACGACGTACTGTCGATCGCCTGGGATACTGGCCAGGTGTACATGGTGCATGTGGACAGCGAGACCGGCCTCATCCGGCGCTACGACATCCTGGCGAACGATTTCGTTGCCGGTGACACGCTCGCCGAGAGCTACTTCGATGAGTACGAGACGATCGACGGATTCCCGACCCCGATGCATCGCTGGCAACGGATAGGCGGCCAGCGGACTTACGACGCATATGTCCAGCAGATCAGCTACAACGGCGATGTGTCGTCACAGTTCGACATCCCGGAGGGCGTGGTCTCGGTCGATGCCGCGCCGCCGGCCGCCTCAGCACTCCGCGAACTCGCCGCCGGTGTCTGGATCGGCAACGGCGGATACCAGAATCTGTATGTCGACATGGGTGACTACCTGTTGTCGGTGGATGCCGGCGGCGGGACTGCCGCAGTCAAGGGCGACCTGGCCCAACTGGAGAGCCTGGCCGGGGGCAAACCTCTGCGCTACTCCGTGATCACCCATCATCACAGTGATCACACCGCTGGCGTGGACGCGCTGGCGGCGGCCGGCACGACGTTCATTACCACGGATGACAATCGTGAATATCTGACCAGCATTATCCGGTCGCGGCCCACGGCTGGCGCCAACGCCACCACGGTCGAACCCGTGACGCCGAAGTTCCAGACGGTCAAGGACCGTGACGCAGTCGAATCGGCGACACGCCGGGTCGAGATCTACCGGGTGCCGAACGCACACGCGGAAGACTATTTCATCGTGTATCTGCCGGCCGAGAAGCTCATCTTCGGCGCCGACGTATTCAACTTCCCGGCGAACGGCCCGGTGGGCCCGGCGAACGAGAACTTCCGGACATTCTGGGACAACTTCTCGAAACTGGGGCTGGAGATCGACACTGTCGCCAACGCGCACGGTCGCCTCGGCACGGGCGAGGAATTGCGTAGTCGGCCCTATTGCCGATTGGTTTCGCTTTGAACAGCGCCATATTTTTCTTTGGGTCACGGAGGGGGGGGGCCCCGGCCGCCCGCGTCTGTCTCCGAACCCGGTGGCGGATGTTCTAATACCTGTTTGTGCGGCTCGGCATCCGCACCGATAATGTCGTGTCCAGACGGCATTCCCATCCTGCCGATCGACAACGGAGCAGCGCATGCGACGGTTATTCATATTTCTGATGTTGACGGCGAGCGGGGCGTTAGCCGACGAGGGCATGTGGACGCCGGACAACTTCCCGGCGGCGGCGATCAAGGACAAGTTCGGCGTCGAGATCGACCAGGCATGGCTCGATCATGCGCGACTCTCCACGGTCCGCCTGAGCATGCCGTCCGGCGGCTGCACGGGGTCATTCGTCTCGCCGAACGGATTGATCCTCACCAATCGGCACTGCGTCGATGCCTGCGTCGCCGAACATACCAGCGAGGAATACAACGCCTGGGAAGAGGGTCACTACGCAAAGCATCCGGGCGAAGAGTTGCGCTGCTCGGCAACCAATGTGGAGTTCCTCCACAACCTGGAAGAGGTAACCACCACGGTGCACGAAGCCACCAGCGGTCTGGCCGAAGTCGAAGCCAACAAGGTCCGCAAACAGACCCTGACCCGCCTTGAACAGTCATGCGAGGAAGCCTCGCAAGGTCAGTTCAAGTGTCAGACCGTTTCCCTTTACAACGGGGGGCAATACTTCCTCTACACCTACCGGCGCTACGACGACGTCCGCCTGGTCTTCGCGCCCGACGTCGAGATCGGGACGTTTGGCGGCGACCCGGATAATTTCAGTTTCCCGAGATGGACGCTGGACATGTCATTCCTGCGCGCCTACGAGGAAGGGCAGCCCATCGCGAGTCCGGACTATCTAAAATGGCGTGCCGCGGGCGCCGACGAAGGTGAGGCGGTTTTCATAACCGGCCATCCGGGCTCCACTCAACGGCAGCTTACCGTCGCGCAGTACGAGTTCCTGCGCAACGTGACGCTGCCCAACTGGCTGCTCCGCTATGTGGAATTGCGCGGCCGATACCGGCAGTTCGCCTCACAGGATGAGGAGGCCTACCGGATCGTGCAGGACAAGCTCAAGCTGATCGAGAACTCGATCAAGATACGTCGCAATGAGCTGCGGGCACTCCTGGATGACGAGCAGATGGCGCGCAAGAAACGACAGGAAGCGGCGCTCCGTGAGGCCGTCACTTCAGACTCGGAACTCGCATCCAGCGTCTACGCCTGGCACCAGATCGAACGAGCCCAACAGGCCTATCTGAGTTTCGTGGAGCCCTATATCCTCGTCGAGGGCCGCGGCGGCCTTCAGGGCAGCTTGCTGGGTTTCGGTCGGATACTGGTGCGTGCCGCGGAGGAACGCGACAAGCCGAACGAGAAGCGCCTGAGAGGCTACACCGAGTCCAGCCTGCCCGGGCTGGAGCAGTTTGTGCTGTCGGAAGCCCCGGTCCACGCGCGCGTCGAGGAACTCGAGATCGCCTTCGGCCTGGAAAAGCTTCAGGAATGGCTCGGTCACGACGACCCGCTGGTGCGCAAGACATTGGGCAACGAGTCGCCCCGCTCCATGGCGGCGCGGCTTGTCCGGGAGACCGGACTGGCTGACCCGGAAGTACGCAGAAAGCTCTGGGAGGGCGGGGCCAAGGCCGTCAGGAGGTCCAAAGACCCGGTCATCCGCTTGATGCGTGCGCTGGAAGCCGATTCACGAGCATTGCTCACGCGTTACCAGGACGAGTATCAGGCTCCGATCGCGGAGGCGCAGGAACGTCTGGCCGCGGCCCGCTTCGCGGTCTACGGCACCAGCGTCTATCCGGACGCGACCTTCACATTCCGTATCAGCTACGGCGATGTACGTGGCTGGGAGGAAAAGGGCAAGAATGTCCCGCCATTCACGACCCTGGACAAGGCATTTGCCCGGGCAACGGGAGAACAACCGTTCGCTCTGTCACAGACCTGGCTGGATGCCCGGCCGGAACTCGATATGGACACCCGCTTCAACTATGTGACGACCCTCGACATTACCGGCGGCAACTCCGGTAGCCCGGTGATCGATGCGGCGGGTAATGTGGTCGGGCTGGCGTTCGACGGCAACAGGCATTCCATCTCCGGCGGCTACTGGTACGACATTGAGAAAAACCGGGCCATCGCAGTCCACCCGGCGATCATGCTGGAAGCGCTCGACAAGGTGTACGGCGCTAACCGGGTTCTCACCGAACTGGAGTTTGCGGACGACGCGGATTGAGCCTGAACGGACCAGGTCCCCGGAGCGGCTCGACTGCCACTGGCCCCTGTTGGGACGCCCTCCAAAAAAAAGAAGGGCGCCCCTTCAGGCGCCCAAATCATGACAGTGGCCGGACGAGCAGATCCCGCTCTGGCTTCATCCTTTCATAAAGGAATACTGGCGCGGCCGAGGAAAGTTGGTGGCATGGATAACTGCCCCAGCGTGGCAACGGGTCTGCAGGCGCGAAGTTGGGATGGTGGGCCGTGAAGGACTCGAACCTTCAACCAACGGGTTAAAAGCCCGGTGCTCTACCATTGAGCTAACGGCCCCCCAATGAGCCGCGCATTCTACCCCAAGCCGCGTTCGTCTTGAAACCCGCCCAGGGCTTATTCGTGGGCATGGATAACTGCTATATTTTCCATGCGATGGTCACCGGATGAGGATAAGTGCATGTGCCGCTGGATCGCCTATACTGGCCCGGAGATAGCGATGAGTATCCCGCTCATCGACGCCAAGCATTCACTGCTGGTGCAGAGCGAAAAGTCGCGCCTCGGTGCGGAGCCCATGAACGGGGATGGCTTCGGGGTCGGCTGGTATTCCAGTCACCAGCGAAACCCGGGGCTGTATCGCGATGTCCGTCCCGCGTGGAACGACGAGAACTTCCGCGATCTGTCGGCCCACGTGCGTTCGGCCATGTTCATGGCCCACATCCGGGCGACGACCGGCAGCGCTGTCCAGCGGAGCAACTGTCACCCATTCCGTTACGGCCGCTATCTGTTCCAGCACAACGGCCTGATCCCCGACTTTCACCTTCTTCACAGGGATCTGCTGTTCCAGATCGACGCCGACTACTTCGACAATATCCGGGGGACTACGGACTCCGAGATCATATTCCACCTTGCCCTCAGCCACGGTCTCGAGAAAGACCCGCCCGGGGCGATCCGACGGACTGTCGGTTTGATCGAAGAGACAATGGCAAGAAATCGCGTGCACGGAGAATTCCAGTTCTCTGCGGCAATAGCCGATGGCGAATCCATCTACGCTATTCGGTATGCGAGTCAGGGGACGCCCAGGTCCTTGTTCTACGCAACGGATCTGGAGGTTCTGAAGGAGCTCGACCCGGGCCTGGCTGCCATCCCGGAAGGCAGCATTGTGGTGGTCTCCGAACCTCTTGCCGCAACCATCCACTGGGACGAGGTCCCGCCGGATACCCTCATAAGGGCAGGTTCCGGCGATGTGGAGCTGCATGAATTCGGGCCGGGCTGACCCGTCAGGCCTCTATCTGCTCCCTCTGTATCGGGTCGGGTCGTCGATACCGGCGGTCTCGAATCCGGCGTGGCGAAGACGGCATGAGTCGCAGTAACCACAGGCCCTCCCCTGATCGTCCGCCTGATAGCAGGACACCGTCATCGAATAGTCCACACCGAGAGCGGTGCCGAGTTTTATGATTTCAGCTTTTGAGAGGTGTATCAGCGGCGTCTCGATGCGGATCGGCGCCCCTTCCACACCGGCTTTTGTAGCCAGCCTGGCCAACGATTGAAATGCTTTCACGAATTCCGGACGACAATCCGGATAGCCGGAATAGTCGACGGCGTTGACGCCGATATAGATGGCCCCCGCGCCGGCCACCTCTGCCCAGCCGAGTGCCAGTGCCAGGAATACGGTATTGCGTGCGGGAACGTAGGTCACCGGTATGCCCTGGGTCGGTTGCTCCGGAACGGGAATCCGGGAGTCGGTCAGTGCGGATCCACCGATACCCGCGAAATCGACCGCCATCGTCCTGTGTTCAGTCGCGCCGAGTGCTTCCGCTACCTGCACCGCCGCCTGCAACTCCGCCCGGTGGCGCTGACCATAATCGAGACTCAGTGCGTAGCAGTGGAAACCTTCATCCCTGGCCACAGCCAGCGCGGTGGCCGAATCGAGTCCCCCGGAGACCAGTACGATGGCGTTGCGTCTGTTCATCCCTAACGTCCCGGCTGGTCGCCCCAGAGTACCTTGTGGAGCTGGACCTGTAGCCGAACCGGCAGCCTGTCGTCCATGATCCACTCGGCGAGATCACCGCCATTGACCTCGCCCCAGCTCGGCGAGAAGAACAGCTGACAAATCTCACTCAGGTTCTCGTCGCGGACCAAGGCTCTCGCCCACTCGTAGTCATTGCGATCGCAGATTACGAATTTGACCACATCACGCCCCGAAAGGTGGCCGAGATTCTTCATCATATTCCGATCGGACTCCCCCGAGCCCGGGGTCTTCAGGTCCATGACCTTCTGGACCCGATCATCGATCCCGGCAATATCCAGGGCACCGCTGGTCTCGATCGAAACCTCGTGACCGGCGTCGCAGAGACGGCTCATGAGTTCGGTGCAGTTGCGCTGGGACAGTGGTTCCCCGCCGGTCACGCAGACATGTCGCACGCCGCTGGCAGCGACGCGCTCTAGGATCGTGTCCAGTGCCATCCACTCGCCACCGTGGAATGCGTAAGCGGTATCGCAATAGCGACATCGCAGGGGACAGCCGGTCAGGCGTATGAACAGCGTCGGCCAGCCGGAGGTCGTCGCCTCACCCTGGATAGAAAGGAAAATCTCCGTGATCTTCAACCGCAACTCAGGCTGAAGCTCGCTCTTCGGGGAGACGGGCATCGGTCGCTCGTCAGCGGCCTTCCGACTGCATCCGATCAAGCCGCTGGGCTGACAGGCGTGCCGCGGTACTCTCGGGGTAGGCCCGCACGACCCGCTCCAGCGCGGCTCGGGCCTGCGGATACTTTTCGAGTTCGTACTGGCAGTATCCCACCTTGAGCAGCGCATCCGGCAACTTGCGCGACTGCGGATACTGATCGATCACCCGCTGGAATTCCGGCAAGGCCTGAGGATACTGCTGGGTGACGTAATAGGTCTCGCCAAGCCAGTACTGTCCATGCCCCGCCAGATCGCTGTCCGGATAGTCAGCGAGGAACTGCTGAAACCCGGCGCGGGCCTGATCGTATCGACCGTCTTTGAGTAGATCGAAGGCCGCCTGGTAACTGTCCCGATCGGATCTACCGGATGCAGACGATGCCCCCGCGGCGCTCGCGGATACCCCGGCAGCCCCGGCCGCCACTGAGCCCGCGACCCCCGACCCGGTGACGCGACCGCCAGTCTCGAGTGACTGCAGGCGGCGATCTATGTCGAGATATTGATCTCTCTGACGGGTCGCAGCGCCCTCTGACTCGAAGCGCAGCGTCTCCACTTCACCACGGACCTCACGGACCTCACGCTGAACTTCCTCCAGTTGGCTGGCAAGCTGGAGGAGGCTTTCATTGTTGGTCAGCCTCTCGACCTTCTGCAGCCGCTCGTCGATCTCCGTCAGCTTTATCAGCACCGGGTCCTCGCTCGGAGGCGTCGTGACGCAGCCTGTCAGGCCCAGGCAGGCCAGGAACATGCTCGCAATGACCTTGTTTCGCATGTCTATCACTCGCTGTAGATAATCTCGACCCTGCGGTTGCGCTCCCAGGCTTCCTCCGTGCCGCCGGAGACCGCCGGCCTCTCCTCGCCATAACTCACGGTCGTTATCTGGGTCGCCGAGACGCCCTGAAGCATCAGGGCCTGTCTGACCGCCTGAGCGCGGCTCTCACCAAGGCCGATATTGTATTCTCTGGACCCGCGCTCGTCAGCGTGACCCTCGAGTCTTACCGACAATCCGGACTTCACCCCGAGACGGCGCGCATGGGCCGCGAGGACTTCCGAATACTCTGTCCGGATGCGGGCGGTGTCGAAATCGAAGTAGATCACGGTCTCGGCGATCAGGGCCTCGTCCCCGGGCTCCATTCCCGCTTCGACATACTCTGTGCCCTGCCCGACAGTACCGGTCTCAAGCCCGCTCTGGCTGCTGTAGTCGCCACCGGCGGCATCGCCTTCTGCACCCTCGCTACCGTCAGGCTTGGTGCCGCCCTTGGAACAGGCGGCCAGCACGAAAACGGCCGTGGCCAGCAGGATCAGGAATTTCCTTGACATGTTTTCCTCTCGTTCGAATCCAATCGTTAATCTATGGGGCGCAATGCTACCAGTGCCATCAGTCTGCCGGATAGGGAGACCAGGCCGGCTCCCTCACGTCCCCCGCGGCAGCACCGATGCTCTGCTTGACACGCCCGTCCGTTGAAACCGCCGCCAGCACCCCGCGACCGCCGCTACCGGTAGCGTAGATCAGCATGCTGCCGTTAGGTGCGAAACTCGGGGACTCGTCCTGGCTCCCGTCTGACAGGACCTGAGTGGTCTTCCGGTCCAGGTCAATGATTGCAATCCGATAATTGCCCCGATCATTGTGAACGACCGCAAGGGTCTTGCCGTCTGGCGATATCCGTGGACGCGCATTATAGCGGCCTTCGAAGGTGACGCGTTGGGCCGAGGACGATCCCTCGACCGGGATCCGGTAGATCTGCGGCCCACCGCTGCGGTCCGAAGTGAAATAGATGTGCTTGCCGTCGATCGACCAGGCGGGCTCGGTGTCGATCGCAGGATTCCGGGTCAGGCGGCGCTTCTGACCGGTTGCCGGATTGAGCACATGAACGTCCAGATTGCCGTCCACGCTGGAGAGCGTCAGCGCAAGCCATCTGCCGTCCGGAGAAAACGACGGTGCGCCATTGATCCCGGGACTCGCGGAAACCTGCTTGCGGCTACCCGTCGCCAGTTCCTGCACGTACACCGCCGAATGATTGTCCTCGAAGGAAACATAGGCAATCCGCCGCCCGTCCGGAGACCACGCCGGCGACATGATCGGCTTGCCCGACTCGGCGATGATGACCGGGTTGGCCCCGTCTGCGTCGGCAACGATCAGACGATAGACGTCCTCCTGATCGCGGACCACGCTGACGTATGCCACCCGTGTCGAGAAGGCTCCCGGTATGCCGGTCAGCTTCTCGAAGATGAGATCCGCGGCACGGTGACCTACCGCCCGCATGTTCCCGGCTGTCGCCTTGAACTGGTAACCGAGCACCTGATTGCCGCGAAAGACATCGAAAACCTGGAACTGAAGCAGATAACGATCCAGCCCGTCTTCGACGACGCGACCGATGACGACGTAGTCGGTCTTCAGCAGGCGCCAGTCGGTGAAATTCACGTCCTGCGCCGCCGTCGGCCTGCTGATCATGTCATCGCGGCCCATGGGCGCAAATCGACCGCTGCGCAACAGATCGTCGGAGATCAGGTTGGCTACATCCAGCGGCGGCTGTCCGCGACCGTCGTAGGCGAACGGCACAACGGCCACCGGGACCGCTCCGGACACGCCGCGGCTGATCTCGATGCGCAGCTGCGCATTTCCGGGCTGGCTGACGGCGATCAGAGCCACCAGGCCCAGCAGTCTGAGTAAAACTGACTTCATCATTGTCTTGATAAGTTCCTCATCAATCATTGCTCCGGTCTGAAAGTAATCTCCAGGTTGCGTTCGAACAGCGACGGATCGGCGGGCGGCGGCAGCGGTGATGCCCTCAGAACCGCAGCCTCGATGGAACGCCTGACCACATCATCACCGTTACAGCGCCCGAAGCGGACATCCACGACCTCCCCGCCGGGGATCTGGCTCACGTTGACGACGCACTCCAGGCCCGCCTGGGCTTCCGGCGGACGGATCCAGTTGCGCTGCACCCGTTGCCGTATTACTTCAACATACTGGGCCAGCAACCCCGAGTCTTCAGCCCGCATCCGTCGCTCCTCTTCCGCCATAGCCAGCCGGAGTTCCTCTTCACGCTGCTCACGGGCCCGCATCTCGGCCTGCTCCTGGCGACGCTTCTGCTCCGCCTTGCGGGCTTCCTCCGCCTTGCGCTGTTCCTCCCGGACCCTGGCAAGGCGCTGTTCTTCGATCTTGCGCTTACGCTCGAGTTCGGCAATTCGCTGTTTCTCGGCGGCCTCCCTGGCTTTCCGTTCCCGGGCCGCCTTGGCTTCTGCCTCTTTACGCTCAGTCTCCATCCGAATTTTGCGCTGGCGATCCGCCTTTTCGCGGGTCTGGCGCTCCTGCTCCGCCTGTTGCCTCTGCTGTTCGAGCTCCTTCAGGCGGGTCTTCTCCTCCTCCGCCTGGATCCGCGCCTGTTCCGCTTCTTCCCGCCGGTGACGGGCCTCGGCCTCCTCTTGTTTCTCCTGCTGCTCGAGCTTGAGCATCTCTTCTCGTATCAAGCTTTCGTCGACGACCACCGCCTCGATAGCCTGCGGCGCGGGCGGGGCCACTGGCGCAGATCCGAATGAGAAGCTGAAAACGAGGAAGCCTAACAGTCCGGCATGCAGAGTGACGGATGCACCCACTGGCCCGAATCGGCTGCCGCTAAGAATCGCCTTCATGGGCCCGCTACCTGGCCTCTCCTTCGATATCGGTGAACTCGGCCGGATCCGTCATGATGCCGATCTTGCTTGCTCCGGATCCCTGCAGGAGAGCCATCGCCCGAACCACGACGCCGTGAGGGACCGCCTCATCGGCCCTGACCAGAACCGGCGTGTCCGGCGATCTTCTCAGGACGGCAGCTGTCCTGGCAGACGCGGTCCTGGCATCCACCGGCTCTTCTGCTTCGCCCACATTCAGAAACAGGTTGCCGTCCGCATCTATCGTTAGAACCAGCGGTTCATTCTGTTGTTCCATCTCGAGCGGCTCCGCAGCCGCCTTTGGCAGGTCCACCTCGATGCCCTGGGTCAGTAGCGGTGCTGTCACCATGAAGATAATGAGGAGCACCAGCATGACGTCGATGTAGGGCACGACGTTGATCTCGGCCATGAGGCGTCGCTTCGCTTTTCCCGCAGCCACCGGTTACGCCTCCTTCACCGTGCCACGCGCATAGCGTTGCAGGATCGTCGAGAACTCCTCCATGAAGGTGTCATAACGGCTCTCGAGCCGACCGACCTGATCCGCGTAACGGTTGTAGGCGATGACCGCCGGGATCGCCGCGAAAAGGCCCATCGCCGTCGCCACCAGCGCCTCGGCGATGCCGGGAGCCACCATAGCCAGGGTGGCGTGTTGAACGTTGCCGAGCGCGCGGAACGCGTTCATGATCCCCCAGACCGTACCGAACAGGCCCACGTAGGGACTGGTCGAGCCTACCGTGGCGAGCATCGCCAAGCTCTGTTCCAGGCGATCCACCTCACGCATCTGGGAAACGCGCATCGCCCGAAGGCAGCCTTCGATGATGCCGCCCGGGGTGAGTCCCTCCTGGGATCTCAGTCGACCGAATTCGCGGAAGCCGGCCTCGAAGATTCCCTCCATGCCCGTTGCCGCCTCCTCTCTACCGCTGATGCGCCGGTACAGGGCGGTCAGATCCGCCCCTGACCAGAACTCCGTTTCGAAGCGGTCGGCCCGGCGCAATGCCTCGCGGAGCGCCCCTCGCTTGCGGATGATGACGGCCCATGAGGCGATAGACGCCATCAGTAGTGACAGCAGCACCAACTGGACTATCGGGCTTGCCTCGAGGACGAGACTCAGGAAGGACATGTCGGTCGTCATTTAGCGCGCTCCAGCTTCTCCAGAAGCTCAACAGGTATCGGTCGAGGACGAAAACCGTTCGCTTCCACGCAGGCGGCTTCGACCCTCCCCGTGACGAGGATCTCGCCCTCCAGCGCGTGCCGATGGATTTCCTGCACAAATGTCATGGTCGTCCGCCGCGAGGACTCAAGCCGCGCAGTCACGATCAGCGTGTCGTCGAACCGGGCAGGCTTGATGTACCGGGCCTGTGCGGAAACGATGACGAATATGAGGCCGGCCTCATCAAGCAGGCGCGACTGATCCACCCCTAGAGACCGCAGCCACTCTGTCCGGGCCCGCTCCATGAATTTCAGGTAGTTGGCGTAGTACACCACGCCGCCCAGGTCTGTGTCCTCGTAGTAGACCCTTACCGGCCAGGTAAACATGCTGTGTCCTTCGGCAGTTTGCATTGGACCAACCGCCTATTGTCAGGCAGACGGCGACGGTGGTCAAAAGTTCATACTTTGCAGCTATTTATCACTGAAAAGTGACATGCTTTCCGAAGTTTGAGAACGCGTGGGCACAGGCAGGCCAAAGTGTTCGTATGCCAGCCGCGTGGCCATCCGACCGCGGGCAGTACGCATTAGAAAACCTTGCTGTATCAAGTATGGCTCCAGTACGTCCTCAATGGTGCCCCGTTCCTCACCGATCGCCGCGGCAAGACTCTCGACACCTACCGGACCGCCGTCGAACTTCTCGATGATTGTCAGTAGCAGCTTGCGATCCATGGCGTCGAACCCGTGGGGGTCTACCTCCAGCATGTCCATCGCCGCCCGCGCTACCTGATCCGTGACGGCTCCGTCCGCTTCCACTTGAGCGAAATCGCGGACCCTTCTGAGCAGCCGATTGGCAATCCTCGGGGTCCCGCGAGATCGGGAGGCGATCTGCTTCGCCCCGGCAGGATCGATCGGCAACTGCAGGATTCCGGCTGAACGGGAAACGATTCGTGTGAGCTCGTCCTCACTATAGAACTCGAGGCGCTGGACGATGCCGAACCGGTCACGGAGTGGCGATGTGAGCAGTCCCGCCCTGGTGGTCGCCCCGACCAGCGTAAACGGCGGAAGATCCAGCTTGATTGATCTGGCCGCCGGTCCCTCCCCGATCATGATGTCCAGCTGGAAGTCCTCCATCGCCGGATACAGGACCTCCTCGACGACCGGACTAAGACGATGAATCTCATCGACGAACAAGACGTCGCGAGGCTCCAGATTGGTAAGAATTGCGGCAAGATCCCCCGGCCGTTCCAACACCGGACCGGAAGTATGCCGCAATCCGACACTCATCTCATTCGAGATGACATGTGCAAGCGTCGTCTTGCCCAATCCCGGCGGGCCGAAGATAAGCACGTGGTCGAGAGCTTCGGTCCTCTGCCGCGCTGCCTGGATGAACACACTCATCTGTTTCTTGACCGCAGGTTGCCCCACATACTCGTCGAGTTGACGCGGCCGGATAGCGCGCTCGATGGCCTCCTCTTCGCCCTGGGTGGAGCTGGATACCAGTCGGTCTTGCTCAATCATAATCCAGTCACTTTACCGTGCCTTGCAGGGCCTGGCGGATAATTTCCTCCGTCGTGCCTTCCCCTGTCGCTACTGACTTCAGCATCCGGGTAACCTCAGCAGGTTTGTAGCCCAGAGCGACCAGCGCACCAAATGCTTCATCCGCCGCGGAATCGCCGCGTCCGGAGGGCCCGGCGGCCGAAAGTCCACCACCGACTTCGTCTCCAAGGCGGTCCCGCATCTCTATGATCAGGCGTTCAGCCGTTTTCTTACCGATGCCGGGTACCTTGACCAGGGTCGCAGAGTCCTCTGCCCGGACGCATCGGGCAAATCCCTCTACGCTGATGCCGGAGAGAATCCCCAGGGCCATCTTCGCGCCGATGCCGGAGATCCTGAGCAGGTTGCGGAACAGGCTGCGTTCGGACTCGGTCCCAAAACCGAACAGTATCTGGGCGTCTTCGCGGACCAGCAGATGAGTGAGCAGCGTGATCTGCTCCCCGACCGCCGGCAGATCATAGAAAGTCGACATGG
>Ga0316191_10002518_pt1 | contig 13341 bp, 6 predicted proteins | sample Eddworburr2cm_MG_FD_204928 | JGI IMG/M metagenome (GOLD analysis project Ga0316191, IMG submission 204928) | Coastal sediment microbial communities from Maine, United States - Eddy worm burrow 2 cm | ecosystem: Environmental > Aquatic > Marine > Coastal > Sediment | place: USA: Maine | collected...
CAATGGATGCAGCCATAGCGGTTCAATTCGCACTTTCGGTTGTTTACCCTGCAGCCGGGAATATTGGAGGTGGAGGATTTATGGTAGTACGTAAAAATGACGGAAGCATTTACTCGCTTGATTTCAGGGAAAAAGCACCCTTAAAAAGCAGCCGTGATATGTATCTTGATTCCACAGGACAGGTTATAAAAGATCTGAGCCTGAAAGGTCATCTTGCATCTGGTGTGCCTGGTGTAGTGGATGGCATGGATAAAGCTTATCAAAAATTTGGAACGCTTGATTGGGAGGAACTTATTCAGCCTTCAATAGACCTTGCAATGAATGGTTTTCAACTCACCCGAAAAGAAGCTGTAGGATTGAATAGTAATCGGAAGACCTTTATTGAAGTAAATACCATTTCTCCTGATTTTGTATTGAATGAGGAATGGAGAGCAGGCGACACTATTCGATATACCGACCTTGCCGAAACCCTTGTTAGAATAAAAAACAATAAAAGGGCCGGGTTTTATGAAGGCCCTACGGCAGACCTTATCGTAGCCGAAATGCAAAGAGGAGGTGGATTAATATCATATGAAGATCTTGCTTCCTATGAAGCAATATGGAGAGAGCCCATTGTTGGTCATTACAAGGATTTTAAGATAATTTCTAAGGGGCCTCCCTCTGCAGGAGGAATTTCCCTTGTCCAGCTTTTACAAATGCTCGAACAATTTCCCCTTTCAGAATATAACCTTGATGAAGCTGAATATATACATCTGCTGGCGGAAGCTGAAAAAAGAGTTTATGCTGACAGGGCGAAGTATTTGGGTGATATGGACTTCTACGATGTGCCCATTATTCAATTGTTGGACAGGAAGTATAATAATAATAGAATGGCCGATTTCAATCCTGATTTCGCGAAACCATCGGACGACATTTATGCCGGCGAATTAGCATTATATGAAGCAATGGAAACTACGCATTTTTCTATCGTTGATCCTTTTGGAAATGCTGTAGCTGTGACCACTACCTTAAATGGCGGGTATGGATCAAAGGTTTTTGTTGCAGGTGCCGGTTTCTTATTGAATAATGAAATGGATGATTTTAGCCTTAAACCTGGAGTCTCCAATATGTTTGGATTAATAGGAGGTGAAGCAAATGCCATAGTGCCTGGAAAGCGGATGTTAAGTTCCATGACACCTACAATTGTAGAAAAGAATGGGGATTTATATATGGTTATTGGCTCTCCGGGTGGATCTAAAATTATTACCTCTGTACTACAATCCTTTATTAATGTAGTAGAATTTGGCCAAAGTATGCAAAAAGCTGTAACTTATAAAAGGTTCCATCATCAATGGAAACCAGATCATATCATGTTTGAAAGTGGCAGGATGGATGATGAAGTCAAGGAAGACTTGCTGGTTATGGGACATAAACTCATGGTGAGGGGCCCATATAGCCGGGTGGATGCCATTCTGGTATTAGAAGATGGACGTTTGGAAGGGGGGGCTGATCCAAGAGGAGATGATACAGCTTCAGGATTTTAAAAAATATTATTATGAAAAACAGAAGACAATTTCTAAAAAGCTCGATCCTTGCAGGCATGGGGGTAACGGCAAGTGCCTTACATACATCCTGTAATCAATCAACTGAACGCAAGACCCAGGATTTTAAAATTGGGATCATTGGTTTGGACACATCACATAGCCCGGCATTTGCCAAGTATATAAATGATCCGGAAAAAGAAAGTATGAGAGGCATGCAGGTAACTGCCGCATATCCCTATGGGAGTAAAGCAATAGAATCCAGTTATAAAAGAATTCCCGAATACACGGAACAATTTGAATCAATGGGCATAGAAATTGAAAATGATCTGAATGCCTTAATAGAACGGTCCGATGGAATATTGCTGGAAACAAATGACGGCACATTGCACCTTGAACAAGCTCTGAAAGTTATAAATGCTAAAAAACCACTTTTTATAGACAAGCCGGTTGCTGCAGGCTTAGCTGATGTTATTAAAATCTATGAGGCTGCAAGAAAGAACCAGGTGCCATTGTTTTCATCTTCCTCCCTGAGGTATCTTAAAAAAGCACAGGAAGTAAGATATGAAAATATTATTGGCGATATCACCGGTGCCAGCACATACAGCCCGGAACACATTGAACCATCTCACACCGACCTGTATTGGTATGGCATACATGGTGTGGAGATACTATATACTATTATGGGTACCGGTTGCAAAAGCCTGAAAAGAATAACCACAGAAAATACGGATCTTGTAATTGGCAAATGGAACGGTGAACGACTTGGCACCTTCAGGGGCGACCTCAGTGGACAGCAGCATTATGGGGGTACTGCCTTTGGCACCAAAGGTGTCCTGGAAGTAGGACCTGGAGAGGGGTATGGACCATTGATTGAAGAAATCATAATTTTTTTCCAGTCAGGTAAATCTCCAGTATCACCGGAGGAAACGGTTGAGCTGTATACATTCATGGAAGCAGCAGATGTCAGTAAAGAAAGAAATGGCGAATGGGTTGAATTAAAAGAAGTATATGATAAATCTCTCGAAATTGATCACTCTTAAATAATCGATGCAATGGGTTTATATAGCAGCAGCCAAAATGTTGATTTATTTTTATAATAAAATACTGTGTTGACCATTTTTTATCATCAGTTTTTACACTGTGTTAATGTCAGGCACAAACAGGATGTCGTACAAATTTTTAATACTTAATTTTTAACCATGAGAAACAAAACCCTTATCCTTTTAATGCTTTTATCCTATCCATGCTTAATTATGGGCCAGACAGTTGAAGACATTAAGCCAAAACTCGATGGAAATTGGGAGATAATTCCTGCATTAAGCGACGAATTTGATCAAAACCGTTTAGATACTAGTAAATGGTTCCCAAACAATCCCGGATGGTTAGGAAGGCAACCAGCTTATTTTTCTAAAGACAATGTGGTTTTAAAAGACGGCATGCTGAATCTGATTGCTAAGACTGAAGATTTAGAAGGACTTCCTGAAGGGTATCATACATTTACAACCGCTGCCGTTCAATCAAAGGCCAGGGTTAAGTATGGTTACTTCGAGATACGGTGCCGGGCCATGGATTCCAGGTGCTCCAGCGCATTCTGGTTCTATGCTATTGATGAAGATATCTGGACAGAAATAGATGTATTTGAAATTTGCGGTAAACATCCTGATAAATCCTGGGAACATAAGTTTTTTGCCACAACCCATGTTTTTAAAACGCCAGAAGACGGAGAAAATCACTGGTCGGACCACGAAATTTGGATTGCACCCTTCAGGTTGGCTGATGAGTTTATTACTGTGGGCCTGGAATGGAATGAAAGTGAATTGGTATGGTATGTTAATGGTGAGGTTGTCCGAACCCGGGAGAATTCACATTGGCACCAACCTCTTACGATGAATTTCGATAGCGAGACAATGCCTGAATGGTGGGGCCTTCCCGACCCAAAGGATCCCACAGGTTATTTTCTAATTGATTATGTACGTTCCTGGAAGAAGATAGAATAATACTTAGAATTAGCGGGGCATCAGATCATTGGCAGATATCTGCAAACGTCAATATCCCCGGAAACAACTTTATGTCGCATTTAATATTTCAGCCAATGCCTTTCAATATCTTCCAGGGTCCTTCCCTTAGTTTCCGGCAATAGCTTCCAGCCTATGTAAATTGTAGGAAGGCAGAAAAAGGCAAAAATCCAGAATGTGATATCCGGACCCAGGTTGTCCAGTGATACAGGGATCAGCTGCCCGATAATCGCAGTACCGATCCATACTGCAATTGTTGCAATCGACATCGCCCTGCCCCTGATTTTCGTCGGATAAATCTCCGATAAGATCACCCAAACTACTGGTCCGAGAGAAAAGGCAAAACATGCAATAAAAACGAGGACAAGGCTCAACAGAAGCATGCCATCCGCTTTCCCAGAAGCAAAAAGAACGCCAATAACAACCAGGGAAACCAGCATGCCTGCAGTACCTGTCAGCAACAATCGTTTTCTGCCAAAAATATCAATGGTAAAAATAGCGATCACAGTAAACACAACATTAATGATCCCTATGACCACCTGCCCGCCCAGTGCTTCCGTCAAGCCAAATCCAGCCTGTTCAAAAATGCGCGGACCATAATAAATAATTGCATCAATCCCTGTAAATTGCTGTAATACTGCCAGGGTGACACCTATAAATACAGCCATTTTTATTCCAGGAGCCAATAGCATCTTCCAGGATCCCTTTTCCAAAGCCAGGGTATCTTCAATCTCGGTGATTTCATTATTCGCCTCATTGATCCCCACAAGACGCGATAAAACTTTTCTTGCCTGATCTGTTTGCCCTTTTACTACCAGCCACCTGGGACTCTTGGGTATGAATAGAATAAGAATGAAAAAGCTAAGGGCCGGAACAGCTTCCATACCAAGCATCCCACGCCAGACCTCGGCTTTAAAGATCAAATGAAATTGAGTCAGGTTTTCAAAACCTGGTTCATAGGAAATATTTAGTAACCAGACATTTACGAAGTAGGCACTTAAAATACCAATGGTTATGGCAAACTGATATAGGGTGACCAACCTGCCCCTGAGAGCAGGTGGTGATATCTCGGATATATATAAAGGCGACAGCATGGAGGCAATACCCACACCCAAACCTCCTATCAGACGATATATTACCAGCATTGTAAATGATAAAGACAAGGCACATCCGATAGCAGATATAGAAAACAGTGCTCCGGTTAACAGCAACACTTTTTTTCTGCCATATTTATCACTGAACCAGCCGGCTCCTGATACTCCCAGTATGCAGCCTAGTAATGCAGAACTCACATACCAGCCTTCCATATTCGCATTAAGCTCAAACTGTTGGCGTACCATAGCCAGGGTGCCTGAAATAACTGCGGTATCATACCCAAAAAGGAATCCTCCCAGAGAGGCGATCACTGCCAGACCAATAAGATATATTCTTTGTTTAAGATCGTACATCAGAATTTAATTAAGGATCGCAATTTAAGGTATGAATGAACAAATAAAAATTAATGGAATTAATAATTTGATCCTGGACAATTGTTCATCATTATTTTTAAATTCGTAAAGGATAACGGCATGTTGAATGGTCTTGCTTTTTTACTGCGACATATGTTCACAAGATTATTTTTCATCAACCATATCAAATTTTGAGATTTTTGGAGTTCCTAAAACTTGTTTAAAGAACATAATACCTAAAAAAAAGAAATGAAAAAATATCTGGGTCAGCTTCTTCTTTTATCGGTCCTGTCGACCACCATAACATTCAGCCAGGATTCTGATGAATCACTGGTACGACTTTTGGATTTCGTAAATAAAACCAGGGATTACAAAGAAGGATATACTGAAAGTCTCAGAGATAACGATTTCAGGTACCATTCAATCCGGTCAGATGTTGATGAATGTCTTATTACAAGGGCGACAGATGGCTCTATGGCCATAGAATGGGCCACTGAATCCCTGGATACTGAGATTGTGGGAAATGGCATAGGATTTTTATGGATCGCGGCCATGGACATTATCAGTGATAATAGTGGTTTTGATCTATACTTAAATGACGAAAAACGATTTCACATTCAATCCAGCACATCGTATTCATGGTCAATGGAATCAGCCGATGGTGGAGTGCTGCAATTTTCTTCCATGGAGAAAGATCAGCATGGCGACACACATGGTTATATGGCATTATGGGCACCTGCATCCTGGTTAAATCCTGGAGAACCTCAAAGGATCAAAATCGTTGGTGATGCAGATGGGTCAAATGCCTGGATAATAGTATATAAAGCGAAAGATGCGGTTTCATACCTCCAACAATCAGTGCAGTATGATAAATGGTTAAAACTAAATGCTGTGAAAAGTGACAGGAAGTACATATTATCACTCACTTTACCAGCTTATTTCGCAGGCGAAACATTGTATTACACTTCGGGAGAAAAATCCGGAAAAGTTATCACCAAACCTGGAAATAAGGAGGCAGAAGCTCAATTTGAGCTTCCTGATAAGGCATTGGGGGAATCCTTAACAATAAAAGATTCGAATGCTGAGATAGTTGCTATTAATTCATTCGGCCATAAAGAGATAAGTACAAAACTTCTTAATAAGGCTATCCTTAAAAACGAACAGACCATACTTGAGGATGGGAGTATTTCCATCAATTCGCAGAGGATCTATAGTCCAAAAACAGTGAAAAGCCTTATCGCGCTGTCCGAATCTAAACTATCTGATGGCAAAATATATTTAATGAATTCCAGCCATCAGGATATTGCCTGGATGGATTCTCCTGAGAAATGTGTCCTGGAAAGGGACACAATGCTTTTATCTCCTCTTTTCGATCTGGCTTCGAAAGACCCGGATTACCGCTTCGATATCGAAGATGCCCTGATGTTAAAGGAATATATTCACAGGCACCCGGATCAAAGAACACTGGTTCAACAGATGCTGTCCGATGGAAGAATATCCTGTGGTTCTACGTTTATACAACCCTATGAAGAGATGTATTCGGGTGAATCACTTGCCAGGCAGTTTTATTTCGGTGCTAAATGGCTCAAAGATGAATTTAATTACGATGCAAATGTTTACTGGAATGTGGATGTCCCAGGCCGTACCATGCAAATGCCTCAAATCATGAAAAAAGCAGGCACTGACTATCTTATGATGAGTCGTTTTGAAAAAGGTGCTTACAGATGGTACAGCCCTGACGGATCATATGTCACCACATATTCTCCCGGTCATTATGCCGATGCCTTCAGACCATTACAAAAGAACTTTTACGACGCTGCTCAATATTTAAGTTCCTCCGCACTTTTCTGGGAAAAGTACTATAAGGAGAAATCAAAAGATGCGGTTGTGCCGGTTTTGTCAGATTGGGATATGAGCCCTGCTGTCAACTATTCCCCTTTTATTCAAAAGTGGGAATCCCTGACCGAGATACAGAATGAAAACGGGGATTTTGAGAAGGTTACCTTACCTGAATTTAAGATCGTTTCGGGACCTGAATATTTCAAAGCGTTATCTTCAGGAATACAAGAACTCCCTGAGATAAAAGGAGAAAGGCCAGCTATCTGGTTGTATATACATGGCCCTTCACACCAAAAGGCACTGAAGGCCAGCCGTGAAGGGGATATAATACTGACACAGGCGGAAAAATTCGCTACTGCGAATGCCTGGGTTGAAGGAAATTTTAAAAACTATCCGGAATTTGCTTTAAAGAAGGCCTGGGAAGCAAAGATATATCCTGATCATGGTTGGGGAGGGAAAAACGGGCACATAACGGATAACCTATTCCTTCAGAAATTTACAGAGGCCAGAAACTCCGGCGAGAAGATCCTTGAGGAGACTTTAAGGGACATTTCATCGAAGATTCAATCCTCCCGGGAAAAAGGAACGCCAATTGTAGTGTTCAATAGCCTTAGCTGGATCCGGTCTGATGTAGCGACTGCAAGATTGTCTTTCAATCCGGATGAAGCCCGACGGATCATTTTGAAGGATTCAGAGGGAAATGAGATTCCAGTACAGATAACTTCACAGGAAATATTCCCAGATGGATCTTTTAGGTCTGTAACTGTAAATTTTATCGCCGAAAATGTTCCATCCATGGGCTATAAAACCTATTATTATTCTCTTAGCAAAGATATAGATAGCCAACAAAAAGTCATGCCCGGAAAATTAGAAAACAAGTTCTACAAGATAGAATTCACAGATGGCGGATTACAAAGTATTTACGACAAGGATCTTCAAAAGGAGTTGATCGATCCTTCCAAATTCAAAGCTGGAGAAGTGTTTACAATGCGTTCTATAGGAAATGGCGCAGGGGAATTCGCTGAAGTACAGCAACCCGATATGGAAGGATTTGACAAAACCAGTAATTATCAAATGCATTGGGATTTAGCCCAAAATGGCCCTGTATTCACATCCTGGAAAATTCGACAGGCAATTAAGCACGCGATTGTAGAACAGGAGGTAATCCTATACCATGAACTTAAAAGAATTGATTTTAAAACGAATATTCTCAATTGGGAAGGCGTATTATTCAGAGAATTCCGTTTCGCAATGCCTTTGAATATGCGAGAAGGCCAGGTTGCGTATGAAGTACCTTATGGCGTGTTGGAAGTTGGGCAGGATGAGATGGAAGGTGATGCGGGAGAAAGGTATACAATACCATGCAAAGATACCAGGCCCAGAGCGATTCAAAACTGGATCAGTGCATACAATGAAAACCATTGTGTGATGCTGAGCTCGACAGTTGTAGCAGCTGATTATATTGATCCCACAGATAATCCTACCTCAAATGTTATATTACAACCCATTTTATTCGCATCCCGTCAAAGTTGTCATGGAGAAGGCAATGACTACCTGCAAACGGGCGATCATAGCTTTCTATTCACATTTACCTCTGACAGTTCGGATTGGAAGTCAAGCTATAAATCCGGTATACAGGCGAATGAAAAGCTTCATACAGTTGTGGCCGCGAAACAATACCTGAATGCAGAATTACCTGAGGAACTGAGTTTTGTAAGCCAGGATGCGGAAAATGTTATGATCACTACCATGAAGAAAGCCGAAAACAGTCAAAATACAGTAATAAGAATGGTTGAAATGGAAGGGTTGGACACACAAACCAGTTTGTTTTTGAGGAATCAAATCAAACAACTACATCATGCAACTTTAATAGAAGAACCTCTAATGAAGATTACAACCAATCCCTATACCAAGGTCGATTTAGGACACCATGCCATTGAAACCTTTATACTGCAATTGGAATAAGAAATATTAAGGAACATCAGCCTATAAGGACCGACACAAAATTCTTCGGAGATTTAAATCATCAAATCGCTTATATTAAAGATCTTAGGTGCAAAAATGCGGTTTAGGTTAGTTCAAATAGTTATCGAAAGTCCAGCTGATATAGTATAATCCACCGATCTGTGAAGCTCCGAAACTGGTTGTATAATATTTATTCAGCAAATTAGATCCACCAACTTTAATGATGGTCTTGATCCTTCTAATCTTATATGAAATATTTGCATCGACGGTGGAAAAGGCAGGAATTTCGCCAGTTCCAAAGGGAGACTGCCATAGGAAACTGTTCTGCCATCTGTAATTAATGGCAAATCCGACATTCTTTGTAAATTCCCTGTTCCCGGCTGAGATATTAAAACGGTAATCAGGTGTATTAAAGCTGGACTGGTAACCCGGGGTTTCCACAGCGTCTTCAAGGGAATTATAGGCAACATTTCCCCTAATATAAAAACCACGGTCAAAATGATAATCTGCACCAAAAGCCCATCCGAAAGAAACTACGGATGCATCTGTGCTAATATGGGTGCTGTAACGCTTTTCTTCAGGTGTATTAGGATATTGAGCAAGTAATTGGGTAGCCAAAAATCCTTCAAAATAGTTTCGGTATATATATGCATCAACAAACAACCTCCTTTTCAAATACATGCCTTTATACCCAATTTCAAAGGCCGATACGGTTTCCGGACCAAAAGGTCCAATAACATACGGTCCGTTTTCCGTTACAGGTTCGTCAGTAATCGGATTCGGGCCAGACAAAGGATATACGGGATCATCACCCAAATAAGCTTCCTGGACTTCAGGCAAACCACCTATAGTATGGTATACGCCGGCATCAAAATCTGTCCATTGGTCAGAAGTGGAAGGAAATCTGAATGCTGTCTGATAAGAAGCCCTGAAGTTATGGTCCTGAGCTTCATCCAGGGAATAGACCAACGAGATCCTGGGCGTAAATTTACCTTCAAACTTTTGATGCTTATCATACCTCGCAGATGCTGTAACCTTTATCCTATCTTTTAAAAATCCTTTTGCCAATTGAATAAAAGAACCAAACTGGTTTACATGTATAGGGTTTCCCGGTTCGTCAAAAAATACGGTGCCATCAGAATTTATGCTATATCCCCTTTGTGAAACACCTACTAGTAATTCAAAAACCCGTATGAGATGCGAAAAATTATACATCCCTTCTACCTGCCAGATAGAACTACGATCGACTACTAATGAACCATCCTGATCAAACGTCTTGCTCCGTATATCGCTCACTAGATAATCAAATTCCTCGGTTCCGGGTAGTGGCAAGGCGGGTTGCCCCGGATTAAAGATGTTTCCATTTTGATCTCTGTTATCTGCGGTAGCCCTTGCAAATCCATAAGCAGCATCCAAAGACCCTCCGGTTAAGATCGTCTGAGCAAATGCCCCAATATATTCTTCATACCATTGCTCACTGGGTTTCCAGGCTTCATTCATTCTTATAGTTGTGGTTCCGGCATCATAAGACCTCCCGGAATTTTCTTGTATACCCCATCCGCGAATGTAGAAATTTGGACTTCTAAGTTCCAGGCGCCCTGAAAATAAATCAAAATCCCATACTGCGAACCGGTTTTGGGCAGTGTATACGCTGCTACCATTGCTGTAATTCATGCTGGCAATAGCTTCCAGTTTTTCTGTTATCCGGTAATCGATCTCTCCGGACAGTTTAAGATTCTGTGTATTGCTGTAATTCACAAGATCCTTCTCTTTCCACCCAGTTCTCGTTATGATCTGGTCAGGAAACTGTGATACTATTCCCGCAACACAAGCATCATACTCTGGTGTTCCTGGGGTTAATCCCTGGTCAGCACAAATTGTTCCCCCAATAGTTGGGGCAATTTCCTTAAGGTTTACTGGGACTATTGCTTCGTCGCCATATACATTAACACCATCGTATCCTTCATTTGTTCCACGGGTTGATTCAGGATTATTGATATCGCCAACATCCCGGTAATCCCTGGCATACCAATCAGTGGCCTTGAGGTAAGATGCATTGATTTTAAAGGCTACCTTGTCATTAAAAGAATGTGCAAATCTTAAATTAAAATCAGTAAAAGGTGTTACTCCGTCACTTTCACTATTACCTACATTCATTACCCCGCCTTTGGCTATAAAACTAATGCCCTGGTAATCAAATGGATTTTTACTGGTCATAAATAAGGTGCCGTTCATGCCTCCGGGTCCGTACATCGCTGAAGATGCGCCAACAATCAGCTCAACACTTTCAACATCTAATTCTGAGATACCGAACAAGTTTCCAGCTGCAAAGCTTAATCCCGGTGATACGTTTTCAACACCATCAATGATCTGATTCATGCGGTAATTGTTCTCACCGGCGAATCCTCTTGTATTGGGGTACCGGAATGTCAGACTGGCAACATTCATATCGACCCCTTTCAACTGATATAATCCATCATAAAAATTATCAGCAGCATTCAATTGAATATCTTTGATCCCCATTTTTTCAAGGCTGACAGAAGAAAGCATAACTTTTTCATCTACCCTTCCTGCTCTGATAACCACCTCATCACCGAGTAATCTTCCTTCCTTTAAGACCATTTCAACAGACTCGGATGGATTGCTGAGGGTAAATTCCCTGGATTCAAAACCGACACAGGAAAAAATAATCTGATAAGGGGGAGAAATTTTGGTTTTAAATGAGAAATTACCTTGCAAATCAGTAATGGTGCCTACATACAAGTCTTTCAACATGACATTAACACCTACTATTGCTTCACCTGTCTGTTCATTCTTCACACTTCCTGAAATGATGCTTTCCTGAGCGTATGACCCAATGCTGAAGAGGAATGCAGATAAGGCCAAGTATATAAATTTTCGCATAAAAATCTTTTTTATGGCTTCCGGAAGCGTAAGAATATTTACGATCCTAAGCTGAATAGACCGCAAATTAATATAATTTTTTTAGAAAATATTATTCTTTGTTGCTAAAAACAGACATTTTTGCTTTTCACAAACCACTAATTTAAAACAAAAGTTATGGAAAAAAGAAGATTAATTTGGAGAATAACAGCATATGTGTTGTTTGGCTTGACTATGGCCGGTTTAGTTACTTTCACAAGTTGTAGTGATGATGACGATGAAGATCCACCAGTTGAAACTCTGGCAGGAGTTTATAAGATGACTGACGCAACGACGACAACTGATATTGTAGATATGGAAGATAGCGTTATTATCCCATCCGGATCAGATGTTACAGCGATAATGTCAGGTGGAATATTTGGTGCCAGCCCATGTGATAATCCAGTAAATAGCGCAATTGATATGGCTACAGATGGCAAACTATTTTTTGTTTGCGTGGATAGTGAATCTGATAAAAATGGCGTAGATGCAGGATCATGGAGCGAAAACAGCGACTTAACCACACTTACTTTAACACTGAATTCTACTGTGGTACCACCTCAGGGATTTGCACTTACAGTTACCAATGTATCACTGACAGGTGCTGTTATTAGTGGAACCATCGCAGGCGTTCCTATGCCAAATACTTTATTGGGACAAATTCCGGGATTAGAAGATGTCGATTTCCCGATTGTTCAATTAGTTGGAGCTGAGATTGAATTCACCGCGGTTCCTGAACCTTTTTAATAGGTTATATTTTGAAGAAAAAATCCCGATTGGATCTATTTTAATTCCAGGCGGGATTTTTTTTGGATTTTTTTAATTTCGAACAGATTTTATTCGTCCGGGCTTAATCTGAATTCCTATTTTACCTCAATATTCTCAGGCACTTTGTAATCCCAGAGCTCCATCGAAAAGCCCCATCGATCGATGATCTTATCCAGAAGAGTTCTTGAAATCTCATAGGTGTTTTTCCTGTAGCCTGACATACTCTCAATATATGTATGAAACACCGGCTTTGTTTTCTCATAAGCCGCGATCCTGAATTGATCATAAAGGTTCTTTAGAAAATTCAAAGGCTCTCTTTCGTACTCTTCGAATTTGATCTCAATCAGGTTCTCAACTGGAATAAGAGCTTTAGTTTCCAGATAATCATTGATCATCTGATCATATATACTGAATATCATTTCCTCTAATTCTGCTTCAGTGGCTGCGTGAAACCATAAGGTTGGCAAGAGTTCAGTGAAAAACTTCTTAGATGACAGGAAAACAATTATTGGATTGCGTATTATAAAAATAAATTTTGCTTTCGGGTACATTTCAAGCATCACCTTTATCCGGCCTGTGTTGCACGGATTTTTTAACAAGGGGATGTTTCCGCCAGTATTTATCATGGCTTTCTTGACCATCCTTTCGTAATCCTTCTTCCAACTGGAATATACCCGATCTGTCATGCCATTCATCCGGATATATTTATCATAATATTCATTATAATCAGCTGGGAAATACATGAATTGGTAATAATTCAAAGGATTTATATTGGTCAATGCAAATTCTTCTTCCTGGGGAAAAGCTACATTTAATCTTACATTATCTCCCGGCCTTTTATCCGGGATCAGTGATCGCATA